>ENA-OWON01000011-OWON01000011.1-gut-metagenome-genome-assembly--contig:-NODE-11-length-165594-cov-9.909115_pt1 | contig 165594 bp, 136 predicted proteins | sample MGYA00248257_ERZ651798 | MGnify/ENA primary metagenome ERZ651798 (study PRJEB26908, sample SAMEA4031708) | gut metagenome | biome: gut; feature: normal infant; material: stool | place: China | collected... | reverse complement strand
TTTTTTTTTTTTTGTTTTTTGTTTTTTTTGTTGTTTTTTTTTTTTTATTTTTTTTTTCCCTCCTGTGGGGGGGTGTTTTGGTTTTTTTTTTTTTTAAAATCCCCAATTAACCCCGTCCCCATTGGCACCCCCTCCCCGTTGGCACCTATTAAAAATTCCATCTTGCCTGGCTGCCTTTTTCGGTCTTTCTTACTTGTAGCTGCCAGTCTACTTCTTCTTTCAGTTCATTTACATGGGAAATGATTCCCACAAGAGTTTTTTCTCCCGCCAGCTCTTTGAGTATCTGTACTGCACGTTCTCTTGCTTCATCATCTAATGAACCAAACCCTTCATCTACAAACATCGTCTCAAGTTGTACTGCTCCCACTGTATTTTGGATTATATCAGAAAGTCCCAATGCCATTGCAAGTGCTGCCATAAAGGACTCTCCTCCGGACAATGTCTTTACATCTCTTGTAGTTGCACTTACCATATGGTACACATCCAAATCCAGACCGGCCTCTCCTCTGCTGCTTAAGTTTTTCACTTCCCGACACTGTAAAATAAATTCATTGGAAGTCATTTTTACAAGCCTTCTGTTTGCCGCTGCAATAATCTGTTTGAAATATTTCCGCTGCACATATGTTTCGAAGTCTAATTTTGCACTTCCTGCCAGATTTCCATTTGCAGTCCTGCTTAAGTTGCCAACCATCTCATACCGCTTTTGAAGTATGCCGGATTTTTCTGCATAGCTCTTCAATTTCTTTTGTGCCTCTTTATTTTTATTCTGCACACTATGTCTTGCCAGATGCTTTGCTTTCCATTCCTTCCACTCAGTCTGATATTTCGCTGCTGTTTCCTGTTCTTCTTTCACATCTATCCGCTGTTTTGACGCCGTCTGTTCTTTCAAATTCTGAATCGTTGTCTGAACGCGAACACACTCCTGTTCATATTTTTGAATTTCCGCTTCCTGCTTTTCTATCTTAGAAATTCCGTTCTTTGCCTGTTCATAGCTTTCTATGCTCTGGAATTTTTCTGCCTTAAATACCTGCTCCCACACTTTTGTTTGTTCAGATACACTCTGTGCAAGCTCAAAGCGCTGCTCTTCCCTGCTCTCTAACAGACCTTTCTTATGCGTTTTTTCTTCATTGAACTTTTGCATATTTTTCTGTGCTTTTTCATAGTCCAACTGCAAAATATTACGCTCTTGTTTTAAAACCTTTAGTTTTTCCCTGACACGCTCTTCGTCCCATCTTTCTTCTGCATCCTTCTTTTGCATCTCCAGAACTTCCTCAAGCTGTGCATATTCTGATTTTAATTCTCCCTGAATCTGCTGAAAACTTTCTGTAGCCTGTGAACGTTTTTTCTCTGCAGCATCACGCTCCTGCTTTGCACGCTCTACCTGCTGCTGATTCGGCGCATCCTGATTAATCCTTGCAGGGTGTGGATGTGTCAAGGAACCGCACACCGGACACGCTCTTCCCTCTTTTAGCTGTCCTGCCAAAATTCCGGCCTGCTCTTCAAAAAATCGCTGATATAGATTTTCATATTTCTCAGATGCCATTCTGCTGTTTTCCATATGTTTTTTCAAAATCACAACTGCATTTTCTTTATCCTGTTCCAGCTTTCGGATTTTCTCATAATGCGGCAGTAGATTAGATAGACAAATGATCTGTTCTTGCAGTGAATCGTTATTGTTCTCCCACATTTCCTGTGATTTCTCATAAATTTCCTGCAACTTTAATTCTTTTTGCATCACATTTTCAAACCATTCTTTTAATTCATCTACTGCCTTTTCAACCTTCTCATATTCTGCCTTTAATTTCTGCAATTTCAGTTCTTCCACCAGAATCTTCTGTGCAGATTTACTCTCTGTAATCCGGGCTTTGAGCAATACGATCTCTGACGCTTTTTCCTTTAATTTTTCTTCCTCCTGTTGCGCCTTCTCCAATGCTTGGAACAATGTATTGATTTCCTCTTGTCTTTGAATCTGAAGATTTAATGTCTCGATTTTTTTCTGCAATGCATTGGTCTGCTTCTCGGATTCTTTCTCCCAGTTCTTGCCTATTTCCACAATGTCTCTCAGACAATCCATCACTTCCTCAATTGGAGGCATATCAAGATTCGATAAGAGCAGCCATCTCTTTTCCAGTTCTTCCCCATCTTCTATTTCGTCCGGCAGTTCTGCCCGCTCCATCTCTCTCAATATGTCTTTTCTGGTTTCCTCCACCTGAATATAAAGCTGCTTTGCACGCTCTTTTAGTTTTTCCTCAACCCGATAGTACAAATTAGTCTGAAATATTTTTGAAAATATCAGTTTTCGTTCTTTTGATTCAGCATGTAATAGTTTTAAGAAATCTCCCTGTGCGATCATTGCAATCTGCATAAACTGATTTGCATCCAATCCCATGATTTCTTCAATCTTTGCATCAATTTCCCGTTTCTTTCCCCTGAATTCTTTTCCATCCGGCATAAGCAGACTTACCTTTGAAGTTTCTTTCACGTAACGTGGAGAGCCATCTGCCAGACGCCGTTTTCCAAGTCTTTGATATTCTGGATTTCTTCGGATAGTATAAATCTGCTCTCGATATGAAAATGTAAACTCCACATAAGTCTCCACATCATCCTCAGCATACTGGCTTCGCATCATATTTCCTTCACGCTTTCCACCGCTTGTCTTATCGTAGAGCGCATATGTGATCGCATCAAATATGGTTGTCTTTCCCGAACCGGTATCCCCACTAATGAGAAAAAGTCCTGTATTTAATTTTGAAAAATCAACAATCTCCTCTCCTGCATAAGAACCAAATGCTGACATTATTAATTTGACTGGTCTCATTTTCTCACTCTCCTGCTTCTTCTAATACTTCTACAAGAAGGGACTTCTCTTCCTCATTCATCGCTCTTCCCTGCATTTCCTCAAAAAATTCTTCAAATACAGTCAGCGGGTCTGACACCACTGCTTCCTCTTCAAACTCTTCTAGTTTTTTTCGGGTTCTTGTATTATCCATACGTACTTCCAAAATGTGCGAATATACTCTCTCTAGCTGCTCTTTTGGTTTATATGGATCCACCTCATCTGTCAATGTCACACTGATATAATCATCTTTATTCTCAAGCTTCGCATCCGCAATGATTTCTTCGAGCTCCCCTCTTACTTTTCGCACATCCCGAAGCGGATGTAATGGAAGTTCTTCTACCTGTACTGCGTCTTCTTTTTTTCCTAGTGAAATTAAGTGCAGTGTTTTATTCTGATTCGCTTCACTGACCGAATATTTTAACAAAGTTCCACAATAACGGATATGCTCTGCTCCCGCTCTTTGTGCCCCATGCAAATGTCCCAGTGCCACATAATCAAAATTCTGTACGCAACTGCTGTCAATCAGATCCAGACCGCCCACCGATGCCGTCTCAGACTCTGACCGCTCCATCTTCTGTCCGCTTCCTGCATAGAACTGATGAGATATCAATACATTTCTCTCATTCCAATCAATATGTTCCCGCTCCAGTATTTTTCTTACCGCCGCTTCATAACTCTCCGGAATCTCTTCATCGAACACACCTCTGACATACCCCGGCTTCAAAAACGGAAGAAAATAAAAATTCACCTTGCCTTCTTCATCCTGCAAAGTCAGTTTTTTTAAATATTCATCCTCTGTTTCCGGTACATTTCCGGCTATATAAATGTTCTGCCGTTTCAATATCTGACTGGCATAATTCAGCCTCTGTGCAGAATCATGATTTCCTGCGATTATCAAAATCGGAATCGCAGGTTCCAGACTCGAAAGCTTTGTGAGGAACTCATCAAATATCCTCACGGCTTCCGCAGACGGCACCGATTTATCATAAATATCACCGGCAAATACAATTGCATCCGGTCTTATTTTTTCTGCATAAGATACTACTTCCTGCAAAATATGCTCCTGATCCTGCTTCAGGTTATATGAATGAAGCTGCTTTCCAATATGCAGATCAGATAAATGAAAAAATCTCATAGATTTAACCCCCGATATCGATTCAGACATGCAAATATTTCCTGTCTTCTTGGCATTGCGAGATTTGCCACACTTGCATTACTCTCACAAAGACTCGAAAGACCTTCCCCGCAAATCTTTTCTTCCAGTTTATCCACTACATTTTGTATGCTATCTTTCCCCTGGAATAAATGCTTTTCTGCATATCTCACACAGTATCCTAATGCACTGACCTGCTCGGTATCTGCCAATTGTTCCACATATCTAAGATCAATGTTCTCCCGATTAAGTTGAACCATCTCTTTTCCCGTCGTTTTCATTTTGATTCTGTCATTCGGTTTAAATCCTCTGCCTTGTCTTGGACATCTTATGAAAACCGGTTTTTCCGCCGGATTTTCCATCCCGCTCATCGCAGGAAAATCTTTCGCTGTCTCTTTTGCCAGCTTTGTAATCTCTTTTGGCTCATAACGATCCATCTGGATAATTGTATCCGCAATATGAAAATATGCACCTGAACTACCTGCTACTATCACCGTAGAAATGCCATATACCTGATACAGTTCTAAAATTCGGTCGATAAATGGAGTGATCGGCTCCATATCCCGATGAATGACTCTTTGCATCAATTCGTCACGAATCATGAAATTAGTCGCGCTTGTATCTTCATCAATCAGCATCACACTTGCCCCGGCTTCCATGCTTTCAATAACATTTGCCGCCTGCGACGTACTTCCGCTTGCATCTTCTGTGTAAAATTCTCTCGTATCCTTTCCATTTGGAAGGTCATTAATAAACATCGAAATATCCGTTTTTTTGATGCTTCTTCCATCTTCTGCCCGAATCTTCATTGCATCGTCTTTCGTGATCACATACTCTCTTCCGTCCCCCTGGATATGGTTATACACACCCAGTTCCAATGCTTTTAATAACGTTGATTTTCCGTGATAGCCACCACCGACGATCAATGTAATACCTCGCCGGATTCCCATCCCAGAGATTTCTCCTTTGTGTGGCAATTTCATTGTAACTTCCATTTCCTTTGGCGACTGAAATCTTACTGCCCCCTTCATCGGTTTATCCGAAACACCGGATTCTCTCGGAAGGATTGCTCCATTTGCCACAAATGCAATCAAATCATTCTTTTCTAATTCGTCTCTGATATATTGCTGATCCTCTGCAAGATCAATTATAGAACGAACACGTTTCTTATCACAATTTTTATAAAACAAGCTCTGTTCTACACACTCCGGAAGAAATTCATATACAATCTTTTCCATTTCTCGTGCATTGATCGTGCGTCCATTTGCCGGAAATCCCACTTCAAAACGAAGCTTAACATCTCCGTTTTTCGGATTTATTTCACACGCAGTACGTTCCAACACTTCCTGACCACATTTACTCACGGATATCAATCCGCTTTTCCCAGAGCCTTTTGCCCGAAAAGCATACTTTTGAATTGCACGATAAAACTGACGCGTCATCTCATCTTGCAGTGCTGCCCTCTGGTGTCTGCCTTTATATAATTCTTCCGGAAATCCTGCTGTACTCCCCTTCACCTGTACACTCACCTTTGATGGGGATGCAAATGGGTCTCCCTGCACATGATCAATGGAAAAGACATATCCTTGGAACTGATATTGTCCTTTTGTATCTTTATATGCCGGATATCCTCTGTGATCAATTCTGTCTAATAATTGTTTTAATTCTGCTGCTGACTGCATCTTCTATAACTTCCTCCATCCTGTCACTGCTGTCTTTTATGCCTTCTCAATTAACACTTTCATAACACCGCCACAAACCATTCCTTCATCTTCCGCTACTGCTCCTGTCATATCTATATGCTGGATCAGATAACCGCCTTTTTGAATAATCTGTCTTGCTGTCTGTGATATACCTGCTTCTGCACATCCACCTCCAATGGTACCTTCAATTGTACCATCTTCATATACGATCATCTTTGCTCCTGATTTTCTCGGTGTAGAACCTTTTGTCTCAATAATTGTCACAACGGCCTTCCCTTGTTCTTTTCTTTTTTCATCCGGGTTAGCCAATCGTTCCATCACTCTCATATCCACATCAGACGACATTACCTTATCTGTTCTTTGTTCTGTACGCTTCACCTGAATAATTTCTGCTAAAATTGCAATCGCAATTTCTTCCGGGCTGACTGCTCCAATGCTCAATCCAATCGGGGAATGAATAAAATCTAACCATTCCTGTGAAATGTTCTCTTCTTCGTGAAGCTGTTCTTTCAACTGTTTTACTCGTCTTCTGGAACCAATCATCCCAAGATATGCACTTTTTTTCTGTTTATACAATGCACGCAGACAGTCCCCATCATGTCTGTGTCCTCTTGTAAGAATTGTAATGTAGTCATATTCATTTATCTGAAGCTTTTCAATTGCACTTGCAAATCCCTCACACAATACTTCTGCTGCCCATGGGAAACGCACTGTGTTTGCAAATGATGGTCTGTCGTCCACCACACATACCTGAAAACCGGTTCTTGCAGCAAACTCTGCCAATGCCAGTCCTACATGTCCCCCTCCAAGAATAATCAGGCGCTCTTCACGGCAAAATGATTCTACAAAATACTTTTTATCGCCGGCTTCTACAAGACGCGGTTCCCCTTCCATTTTCGCTTCCTCGACCGCATTTTGGATAATCTCAGATGCCTCTTCTTTTCGAAACACATTCTTTTCTAATGACTCTCCCAATGTAGTTATCAGTGCTGCACTTCCATTTTCCTCTGTCTCCTTTAATAATTCCTGATACATTTCCATACCATTTCCTCCGTTTAATTATCACTGTTTATCATTATAACAGAATCTTAGTTGTTTTGTCAGTTTATAATGTAACAGAAAAAGCGGACTCCATTTCGGAATCCGCTTCTCTTTGTTATCAGAACTTCTGACCTTATATATTTTTTATGTATTAAACCTCGAAGATCAAATCTCCATAAGAAGGCATTGGCCAAGCTTCTTTGTCCACGATCATTTCCAGCTTGTCAACCGGCACACGAAGTGCTTCCATTGCAGGAACAACTTCTGAATGATAGTATGTTGCCTGAACTTCTCCTTCTTCTTTTTCTGCTGCTTCTTCTGTTACTTTCTTTAATGTAGCAAGTGCTTCTTTTGTTTCTTTTAAAAGTACTGAAACTTCTGTAAGTGCTTCTGCCTGAACTTCTGCGTCCACTCCTGCTTCTTTTACAGCGATCACTGTATCCGCAAGCTGTTTTGTATATTTCATAACAGCCGGGATAAACTGTTTACTTGCCATATCGATCATTGTGCGAGCCTCGATATTGACTGCTTTCGCATATGCTTCATACTCAATCTCTGCACGTGATTCAAGCTCAGCTTTTGTAAACACACTAAATCTCTCGAACAATGCAACTGCTTTATCTGTTGTAATTGCAGGAATAGACTCTACCATAGACTTAATATTTGGAAGTCCACGTCTCTCTGCTTCTGCTACCCACTCATCAGAATAACCATTTCCGTTAAATACAACTTTATCACTTTCGACCATGTATTCTTTGATCAGGTCATGTACTGCAAGTTCAAAGTCATCTGCCTTCTCAAGAACGTCACAAGCATCCGCAAATGCTTCTGCAACGATTGTGTTCAGTACGATGTTTGGATTTGCGACAGAGTCACGAGAGCCAACCATACGGAATTCAAATTTATTTCCTGTAAATGCAAATGGTGATGTTCTGTTTCTGTCTGTTGCATCTTTAGAAAGATCTGGAAGTGTTGCAACACCAGTTTCCAATTTTCCACCTTTCAAACTGTGTGTAGCTGTACCTGTGCTGATCAGCTGCTGTCTTACATCCTCAAGCTGTTCTCCAAGGAATACAGAGATAATTGCCGGTGGTGCCTCATTTGCTCCAAGTCTGTGGTCATTTCCCGGATCAGCTGCTGACTGACGAAGCAAATCTGCATGTTTGTATACTGCCTTTAAAATACATGCAAGTACAAGTAAAAACTGTGTATTTTCGTGAGGTGTCTTACCTGGCTCTAACATATTGATTCCATCATCTGTCGTGATAGACCAGTTATCATGTTTACCTGAACCATTGACTCCCGCAAACGGTTTCTCATGAAGCAGACACTTCATACCATGCTGACATGCAACTCTCTTCAATGTCTGCATGATGATCTGGTTGTGATCTACTGCGATATTCGCTTCTGCATAAATCGGAGCAAGCTCGTGCTGTGCAGGTGCAACCTCATTGTGCTGTGTCTTTGCAGATACACCGACTTTCCACAGCTCAATGTTAACATCTCTCATGAAAGATGCAATTCTCTGACGGATTGTTCCGAAATAGTGATCGTCCAACTCCTGTCCTTTTGGAGGCATAGCTCCAAACAATGTACGTCCTGTATAAATTAAATCTTTTCTCTGCATAAATTTCTCTGCATCAACCAGGAAATATTCCTGTTCAACACCAACAGATGGAGTTACCTTTTTTGATGTTGTATTTCCAAATAAACGGAGAAGTCTGAGTGCCTGTGTATTGATAGCTTCCATTGATCTAAGAAGTGGAGTCTTCTGATCAAGAGCCTCTCCTGTATAAGAACAGAATGCTGTAGGAATACAAAGTGTAGCTCCCGCTGCATCCTGTCTGACAAATGCAGGTGAAGTACAATCCCATGCTGTATATCCTCTTGCCTCAAATGTAGCACGAAGTCCGCCTGATGGGAATGAAGATGCATCCGGCTCACCTTTGATCAGTTCTTTTCCTGAAAAACTCATCAATACTTTTCCACTTGGAAGTGGAGCAGAAATAAATGAATCATGCTTCTCTGCTGTAACACCTGTCAATGGTAAAAACCAGTGTGTGTAATGTGTTGCTCCTTTTTCGATTGCCCATTCTTTCATCTCATGAGCAATGACATCTGCTGTCTCAAGATCCAGCTCTTTTCCCTCTTCAATTGTTTTCTTTAAGTTTTTATAAATCTTTTTTGGTAAACGTTCCTGCATAACCGTATCGTTAAATACGTTTTCTCCAAAAATGTCAGCCACATTAATTAATTCTGTGCTCATTGTTCTTCTCCTTTTCCCAAAATAATTTATGTCCAGAAAAAAAAAGAGGCACTCCAAGTATCCTTGGAACGCCCCTGTTTCATTTCCTGCTTTCAATATAACTCAAACCTTTTTAAAAGGCAAGCATTAATTTTACTCATAATGAAATTTCATTCATTTTTTCTTATATCATGCTTATTTTCACGAAAACTCTGTACATTTTTACGATTCTACTCATTTTCTACTGTTTTTTTCAATATACCAAGTAAAATTGCTCCTACAATAGTTCCTGCCACAAGTGCAACCACATACATGATCGGATTACCTACAACAGGGAATACAAAGATTCCACCATGAGGTGCCATCAGTGTACAGTTAAATGCCATAGACAAAGCACCTGCAAGTGCAGACCCGACAATACAAGATGGAAGTACATGCAACGGATCTGATGCAGCAAATGGGATTGCTCCTTCTGTAATAAATGACAAGCCCATAACAAAGTTTGTAGGTCCGGATTTACGTTCTTCCACTGTAAATTTATTTTTAAATAAGAGTGTTGCAAGAGCGATCGCACATGGTGCAACCATTCCTCCTACCATAACTGCTGCCATAATGTTATAGTTTCCTGCTGCGATAGATGCTGTACCGAATACATAAGCTGCCTTGTTGAATGGACCACCCATATCGATTGACATCATTCCTCCGAGGATTGCTCCAAGAAGAACTGCATTCATTCCACTTAAGCTTCCCAGACCATTGTTCAATCCAGTGTTAATAACTCCAACGATTGGTTCAATAATAAATGTCATACTCAATCCCATCAATAGTACGCCAAATACAGGGTAGAGTAATACCGGTTTGATACCTTCCAGTGAATCCGGTAATTTTTCACATACTTTTTTAATCAGATTTACAATAAATCCTGCAAGGAAACCTGCTGCCAACGCTCCCAGAAATCCCGATGTTCCGTTTGCTGCGATTGCTCCGCCTACAAAACCTGCCACAAGTCCCGGTCTGTCAGCAATACTCATTGCGATAAATCCTGCAAGGATTGGGAGCATAAATCCAAATGCAACGCCACCAATTGTTTTAAATGTTGCTGCGATTGGTGTGATTGTACCAAAGTTTGCTCTCTCTGCCGCACTCAAAGCATTTAAGTCTACACATAACCCATCAATCAAAAACGCAATCGCGATCAGGATACCTCCACCTACAACGAATGGAAGCATATGAGATACACCATTCATCAAATGTTTGTAAATTGTATGACCCACACCGCCGCTCATTGACTGTGCGTTTGATTTTTTTGCAGGTGCAGCCGCCTTATAAATTTCTGCCTGTCCTGAAACAATTGTATCAATTAACTCATCAGCCTTATTGATTCCATGTGAAACCTGACATTCAATCAATGCTTTTCCATCAAATCTATCCATCGGAACATTTGTATCTGCTGCTACAATAATTCCGTCTGCGGCTTCGATTTCTTCTTCTGTCAGAACATTTTTAGCTCCACCGGATCCTCTTGTCTCTACTTTTACAAGGTATCCTTTTTTCTTTGCTGCCTTCTCAATGCTCTCAGCTGCCATATATGTGTGGGCAATTCCGGTTGGACATGCTGTTACCGCAAGAATTAATTTCTGATTGTCTTTCTCTTTATCTGCTGCAAGATCCGTCTGGGCTGCCGCTTTTTCCTTTGCAGCATCTGCATCATCCTTTTCCGTCTCTGCTGCATCTATGATATTAAGAAACTCTTCTACTGATTTTGCTTTGCGAAGAGATTCTGTAAATGTGTCATCCATCAGCATCATCGACAACTTGCTCAAAATTGTGATGTGTACATTTCCAGCCCCTTCCGGTGCAGCAATAAGAAAGATCAGATTAACCGGCTCATCATCCAGAGCCTCATACTCAACTCCCTGTGGCAGTACCATAGCTGCAAGTCCCGGCTTATTTACTCCTGTACATCTTCCATGAGGAATTGCAATTCCGTCTCCTACTCCTGTTGTCCCTTCCTCTTCTCTTGCAAATACAGCTGCCAGATAATTTTCCTTATCAGATACCTTTCCGCTTTTTGCCATCAGATCAACCATCTGATTTAGTACATCTTTTTTGTCTGCTGCGGCTCCATTCAGACAAATGCTTTCCGGTGCAAGTAAATCCCGAATCCTCATAACTGAAACCTCCCATTTTTTATAATGTGTTTAAAATTGCTTCCACTTCTTCTTTTGTTGCAAGATTTTCTGAAAATGCACTCGCACTTCCTGTTGCAACACCATTTTTAAATGCTATCTCATAATTTTGTGTCGTCAGATATCCATACAAAAAGCCTGCTACCATTGAATCCCCTGCTCCTACAGAATTGACAACCTTTCCTTTTGGAGCTTCGCTTTCATATACAGAACCATCTTCTGCAACCAGCACCGCTCCGTCACCTGCCATAGACACCAGAACATTTCTTGCCCCCTGTTCCTGTAACTTTTTGGCATAAACAATGACATCTTTCTTATCTTTCAATGTTACATTGAAAATCTCTCCGAGCTCATAATTATTCGGTTTGATTACAAATGGATGAAATGGCAGTACATTTACCAACAAATCTTTTGTTGCATCTACTGCGATCATAACTTCTTTATTCTGAAGATATTCCATAATGTCGCTGTACATTGTAGATGGCATAGATGCCGGAATACTTCCTGCAAGAACAAGTACATCTCCTGCTTTTAATGTATCTAACATTTGATAAAGCTTGTCGATATCTTCTTTTCCGATTTCCGGTCCCATACCATTGATCTCACTCTCTTCGTTGGAACGAAGTTTTAGATTGATCCTTGAATAGCCATTTGCGATAGGAATCAGTTTTTCTACGCATCCCATTTCTTTGACTCTTCTCTGAATCTCTTCACCGGTAAATCCTGCTGTAAATCCCAGGATTGTACTTTCCATTCCAAGATTCTTTAAAACGATGGAGACGTTAATTCCCTTTCCACCCGGAAACATCACTTCTTTTTCTGTTCTGTTCACCTGACCTAATTTAAAATCAGAAACATTCACAATGTAATCAAGTGATGGGTTAAATGTTACTGTATAAACCATTCATTATTCCCTCCTGCCTTCTTATGACGTTTTTTAAATGTTTTTGACGAGATTTGATTTATGCTTTGATTATATTCTCGTTTTCAGTCATTGTCAATCACTTTCAGTCATGTTCATTCATGTAAATATAGACAAAATTTAATCCTTGTTTTCGTGCAAAATGCTCGTTTCGCTTTGTTTGACATTCATTTTTGATTCTTTTATAATGAAATAAGAATCAAAATCTGTCATTATCATTCATTCAAAACGAAGGAGACGAAAGATTATGCTGATTGATGAAAGAAAAAATGCGATTTTAAAGCTTGTAAATGAAAATGGAAAAGCAACCGTACAAGAATTAATGGAACTTTTTGATGCATCTGAATCTACAATTCGAAGAGATCTTACAGAATTGGATAAAAAACAATTATTAGTAAAGGTACATGGTGGTGCACTTGCATCCTCAAAGGAAATCACGAAGGATATTTCCGTCTCTGAACGCGAAATTCTAAACCGTGATTCTAAAATTACAATTGCACAATATGCTGCCTCACTAATTACTGACAAAGATGTTGTATATCTCGATGCCGGCACATCGACCGGATATATTATCGAATATATTTCGGCTTCTAAAGCCGTGTTTGTAACAAATGCGATTGCCCATGCACGAAAACTCTGCAATCGTGGGTTCGAAGTTTATCTTCCGGGTGGAATGGTAAAGATGCATACGGAAGCATTAATTGGAGCTGACACTTGTGAAGCAATACAGAAATTTCATTTTACAAAAGGATTTTTTGGCAGCAACGGACTGACAATCCAACAGGGCTGCACAACTCCGGATGTTCAAGAAGCAAAGGTAAAAGAATCTGCCTTCGCTCATTGCAAAGAATCTTATATTCTTTGTGATAGTTCAAAATTTGGAGTTATTTCTTCTGTTACATTTGCTGATTTTACAGACTGTATCATTTTGACAGATTCCAATTTATCTAAAGTTTATCAGAATTATGATAATATCAAGATTATATAAAAAAACATCGGTACCGACATTTGCCGGGACCGATGTTTTTTCTTTATTTACGAGAAATCATCTCATATACTCAGGAACTAAAATTACTCAGCTTTTCCAACTGATCCGAACAGTTCCATCTTTTCTTTTACTGTAGCAGCAATTGCGTCTGCACCTGGTTTGAGAAGTTTTCTTGGGTCGAATCCTTTTCCTTCCAGATCTTTTCCTGCTTCGATATATTCACGTGTAGCAGCTGCAAATGAAAGCTGACACTCTGTATTAACGTTAATCTTAGCTACTCCAAGGCTGATTGCTTTCTTAATCATATCGTCCGGAATTCCTGTTCCTCCGTGAAGTACGAGTGGCATATCACCTGTTTTCTGCTGGATTGCATCCAGAGTTTCAAAGCTAAGTCCTTCCCAGTTTGCTGGGTATTTACCATGAATATTACCAATACCTGCTGCAAGGAAGTCGATACCAAGATCTGCTACTCTCTTACATTCTTCTGGATCTGCACATTCACCTCTACCGATAACTCCGTCTTCTTCTCCACCGATAGATCCTACTTCTGCTTCGATAGACATACCATTGTCATGAGCAATTTTAACTAACTCTGTTGTTTTAGCAACGTTCTCATCGATTGGATAGTGTGATCCGTCAAACATGATTGATGAGAATCCAGCCTCTACACACTTCAGACATCCTTCGTAGCTACCATGATCAAGGTGTAATGCTACAGGAACTGTAATTCCAAGTTCTTCCATCATACCTTTAACCATTCCAACAACTGTCTTGTAACCTGTCATATACTTTCCAGCACCTTCAGATACACCAAGGATAACTGGTGATTTGCATTCCTCTGCTGTTGTCAGGATTGCTTTTGTCCATTCCAAGTTGTTGATATTAAACTGTCCTACTGCATAATGTCCTGCTTTTGCTTTCTGAAGCATCTCTGTTGCTGATACTAACATATTTCTTTCCTCCACTTCTTAAGGCTTGCCCGATTACAGCAAGTACTATTTCTTTTAAATCTGTAACCATTATAGCCCATCATGTAAAAAAAGACAATCTATAATTCTCACAATAAAATGTCCGAAATCCATCTTATTTTTAACAATTTGTTATTTTTTTAACACTGTTCGTTGTTTTATTTTAATTTAGAAAGTGCTGCTTCATCAGCTACAAGTATTACATTATTATGAAGCTGGAGTATAGATGCCGGCACCTCCGGATTGATTTTACCTTGTACCATCGCTGCAACTGCATCAGCTTTGTCTTCTCCATTTGCCACAACAAGAATCTTGTCCGCTTTCATAATTGTCCCAATTCCCATTGTGTAAGCCTGTCTTGGCACTTCATCTGCTGAAGCAAAGAAACGCTTATTTGCTTCGATTGTGCTTTCTGTCAAATCTACACAATGTGTGATCTTTGGAAAATCTGCTGCAGGCTCATTAAATCCGATATGTCCGTTTCTTCCTAATCCAAGTAACTGAAGATCGACGCCCCCCATAGATTCGATCAATGCTTCATAACGAAGACATTCTTCATCACCATTCTCAACTTTTCCGTTCGGTACATGTGTATTCTCTTCGTCAATGTTTACTCTGTCAAACAAATGATGATGCATGAAATAGTAATAACTCTGCTCATTGTCTCTTGTCAGGCCTTTGTATTCATCCAAGTTCACTGTCTTAACTGTGGAGAAATCTAAATCACCTTTCTTATACCACTCAACTAATTGATCATAAATACCAATTGGAGTAGATCCTGTTGCAAGCCCTAATACACAGTCAGGCTTCAGCAGAATCTGTGCGGAAATTAAATTCGCTGCTTTTCGACTCATTTCTTCGTAATCCTTGGTTCTGATAATCTTCATAACCCATTCCTCCTTATACTTTAAAAGTCTTAATTGCAGAGTTTGTTTTCCTCAGATACAGTCCTTCATATTCTATTCTTTTTCTTCCCCAAATCTATATTCTGTAGAAATAGAAAAAACCAGATTTTCAGAATAGAACTCATATTCTATGTCTAAAAATCCGGTTTTGCCTGCTTTGAGTAACAACCCACTCTTTAGTGACTCCGAGGGGAATCGAACCCCTGATTCCAGCGTGAGAGGCTAGCGTCTTGACCGCTTGACCACGGAGCCTTATTTAATTATCTTGCCTGCTTGTTTATTTCTCACCCGCAAGCAAGATATACTTTATCACACTATTTCACATAATGCAAGTGTTTTTTTCATTTTTTTATATTTTTTATTTTTTCAATATGAAGAAGCTATCATCTTGTAAATTTACGCCTGTTCTTCGCTTTCTTCTTCCTGGCGGACCAACTCTTTTTTTCGTTCCAAATGACCGATTGAAGTCGGTTTTACCATAATTTCCAATTCTTGTTTCAGATTTTCCACAATAACTTCATCATGTCTTCCACCATATTCTCCATCCAAAGTCCATGGAATTTCTTCTTCCGATTCAAACTTAACATGACCGGAACGGAAAGAATACATATGATCCGAATTAATCTGTTTTACCAGCAATGCCGCTACGATTTCATTCAACTCTATCGGATTTTTCGGTGTTTTGATTAATGTCACTTCAAACACACCATCATCAAACGCTACGTTTCTCCCGATAATACTTCTAAAACCACCTACTGATCTGGAGTTTGTCACCATTCCATACACAAAATTATCTTCGATTGACTCTCCGTCATGTGTCACTTTAATATGGTAAGAAGGAATATTGAAAATACGCTTTGTTCCTTCCAATACATATGCCAGATGTCCCAGAACGTTCTTCATATTTTGATCTGTCTCATATGATACATCCGTAAATAGCCCAAAAGCTGCAATATATACGAAATAATCATCATTAAAATGACCGATATCACATGGAAATGGCACTCCATTTACCGCTGTGTCGGCTGCTCCAAGCATGTCCTTTGAAATATGCAGGCTGCTTGCAAAATCATTTGTCGTTCCGGCCGGAATATATCCGATCGGTACCTTCTTATCTCTCTGTGCCATACCGGTCACGACTTCATCTAATGTTCCATCTCCTCCGCTGCACACTACCAGATCATAATCGCCTGTATAAGATAAAGTCTTAGCAAGTCCATCGTGATAACGCTGTGTCGGGTACACTGTAACTTCATAACCTGCCTTGGTAAATATATCAAGGACATCTGCCAATTTTGGTTTTAACATACCGGTTCCTGCGTTTGGATTGTAAATAAATAATAGTTTCTTCATATTCATCCGCTCCTTTCCACTTTTTAAGTTGCCAAAACATCCTGCTGAAATCTGTTCAAGTCGAACATCCGTGAGACTTGGCCCGTGATTCTGATCAGCGAAGCTGACATATTCTTATCAGAATTTCTGCAGGTGATAAAAGAGGCTGTGCTTTACACACAACCTCTTTTTATATTCTATTTGTTTTCGTGAATACTTCACTATTGTTCACATCTGTTATCCGAACAAAAGATGCCTTCTATTTTACTTCTGCAAGAAATGTCTTAATTCCCTCTGCTGCCTTCACTTCATCTTCCCCATCTGTCAAAACAGTTACTTCTTCACCATCCGATAAATTCAAGCTCATCATACCCATGATGCTCTTTGCATTAATCTTCTTATTATCAACCAGAATAAAGATCTTGCTTGCGTACTGACTTGCTTCCTGTACAAGCAAAGCAATAGGTCTTGCATCTAATCCTTTTTCATGTTTCACGATAACTGGTGTTTCAATCATAATACTCCTCCTTGCTCTTTTCTAACCTTTTCTGCCAAATCTCCCAGTTTTCTAAGTCTGTGATTCACTCCTGACTTTCCAACCGGCGGCGACAAAAGAGCTCCTAATTCTTTTAATGATGCATCTGGGTGCGAAAGTCTGGCTAATGCCACTTCCTCTAATCCCTCTGACAGCTTTTCTAATCCAATCGTATCTCTTAGATATGTAATATCCTCCAACTGCTTAACCGCTGCTGATACGGTTTTATTCAAATTTGCCGTCTCGCAGTTCACCTTTCGGTTTACTGTATTGCGCATTTCTTTCAAAATTCGTACATTCTCAAGTTCCATCAACGAAACGTGCGCTTCCATAATATTCAATATATCAACGATTTGTGAGCCTTCTTTGAGATATACGACATATGATTTCTTTCTCTGGACGATCTTTGCATCCATTGAAAAGCTGCTCATTAATTCCCGTATCTGTTCTGCCATTGGTTCTGCAGCACACACAATTTCAAAATGGTATGCTTTCTTAGGATCACTCATGGAACCCGCTGCCAAGAATGCTCCCCGAATAAATGCTCTCTTACAGCAGGTCTGTTGTACTACGATAGGATTCACAATCCGGACCTCTTCAAATCCATCCAAATGTTCATCTATCAACTTAACCGCCTGTAATACTCGAAGTGCATCCTGGTGCTGTTTTACAACAACCGAATACGATACGCTTTGCTTTTGAATGTTTCTCCTTATTGATATATCAGACTCTATATTAAATGTTTTTTTAATCAATGTAAAGACTTTTCTTGCAACCGCTTTGTTTTCTGTGTGTACTTTTACCCGATATTCATTTCTACTATTAATAATGATCGAGCCACATAGTCCAAGAATTGCTGCCAGTTCTGCAATCTGACAGTGTCTTGCACTGCTCCAGTGTTCTGACAGTTCTTCTTTTACATTTCCCGAAAATGACATGTTATACCTCTATTTTGCCTTTGTAATAGCATCTTTCTCAATATCTCGGTGTTCAATACGAACACCATAATTTTCATCCTGCTTCACAACCTGATACAATGCATTTGCCACAGTAACAGAACGATGCTTTCCTCCTGTACATCCAATTGCAATGACCAACTGGTTTTTTCCTTCTAATATATAATTTGGCAGCAAAAATTGAATCAAATCCGTAAACTTTTTTAAAAATTCTTCTGCCCGCGGACTGTTCATCACATATTCCTGCACTTCTCTGTCATTTCCTGTTTTTTCTTTCAATCCACTGATATAATATGGATTCGGTAAAAAACGTACATCAAAAACCAAATCCGCATCCTGTGGGATTCCATATTTGAATCCGAATGACATTACCGTAATATATAGATTTTTAAAATTTTTGCCATCTACAAAAATCTGCTCCAGCTCTTTTTTCAACTCTCTTGTAAGCATCTTACTTGTATCTAATATATAGGTTGCACGCATCTTTAAGAACGAAATCTTCTCACGTTCTTTTGCAATCCCGACATCTATATGACCGGCTCCTCCAAGCGGATGCTGTCTTCTTGTCTCTTTATAACGCTTCACAAGGACATCGTCCTGTGCATCCAAAAACAGTATCTCGTAATCGATCCCGGCCTTATCCATCGCATTCAGCTGTTCTTCTAATCCATCCAAAGCCTGTCCGCTTCGCACATCAATCCCAAGTGCTACCTGCTTCAATTCTGAATTTGGAGTTGTCAAAATCTCTGCAAATTTTGGCATCAGCTGTATCGGAAGATTATCGACGCAAAAATAGCCCAAATCTTCCAGAATCTTCAATGCAATTGATTTTCCTGCTCCTGACATACCCGTCACAATTACTAATTTCATCTTCATACCTCTTTTATTTTTCACCAATAATCTTTACTTCCGGTTCCAATCGTACGCCAAATTTTGCCTCTACTTTATCAGACACCTGCTCCATCAATGACAAGATATCTGTCGCTGTTGCATGATCTTTATTGATTACAAATCCACAATGCTTTTCTGACACCTGGGCTCCACCGACCTGAAAACCTCTAAGTCCTGCATCTTGAATTAATTTTCCTGCGAAGTATCCTTCCGGTCTTTTAAATGTGCTACCTGCACTTGGATATTCTAACGGCTGTTTGCTCACTCTCCGTTCTTTTAGTTCATCCATGTACTCACGGATAACAGCTTCATTCCCATATTCCAGTTTCAGCTGAGCACTCAATATAATATCCTGATTCTTTGCAAATACACTGGTACGATATCCCAGTTCCATCAAATCTGCCGGAATTACAGCAATCTCACCTGCTGAAGTTAACACACATGCATTCACAATAACCTGCTTCATCTCTCCACCATATGCACCCGCATTCATCATCACTGCACCACCTAAGGTTCCCGGAATACCTGATGCAAATTCAAAACCAGTCAGTCCTTCTCCCAATGCCTGTGCTGCAATTTTTGAAAGTAAAGCTCCTGCCTGTGCATAAATCGTCTCACCTTCTACGCGGATCTGATTCATCTTGCGTGCGATTTGAATGATCACACCTTTAAATCCCTTATCTCTGACAAGCAGGTTACTTCCATTGCCCATCACATAATAAGGAACATTTTCCTTTTTCAATAACAACACCAAATCCCGTACCTGTTCTTCATTTGAAGGCATCACTAAATAATCCGCCTTGCCGCCGGCTCGAAATGTTGTGTGCTTATCCATCGGCTCGTCTTTTAAAATCTGATCTTCAGAAACAATCTTACATAATTCTTCATATATATTCATCTAATTATCTTCCTCTCATTTTTCGCTCTATGAGGAGCTCTAAACAGTTTACATAATACAATACTTTGTGCTGAAATTCAACTATACAAAGCCTACAGGTGTTGCAAAACTCATAGAAATGATGTATATTAGATTCGTGTACTCGTATTTAAAAATAGATTTCAAAGGAGTTGATTAAAACATTGGACTCGAGTGACGCGATACAATTTATAGTACTTATTATTTTATTATTTTTATCAGGATTTTTCTCCTCTGCTGAGACGGCATTAACAACTGTCAGCAAGATTACTATGCGCTCTATGGCAGATGACGGAGATAAGCGGGCAGCATTGGTTCTGGATGTTATTGAAAACCAGAAGACAAAGATGCTCAGTGCAATCTTGATTGGCAACAATATTGTTAATATTTCTGCCTCTTCTCTGGCTACTACATTGGCTTACAGTTTCGGTGGATACATGGTCAGTATTGTCACAGCTGTACTGACAGTATTGATTCTTGTATTTGGAGAGATTACTCCTAAGAGTATGGCAACACTTCGTGCTGTTAAGTTTTCTCTCTCTTATATCAGGGTCATTCACTTTTTAATGACGATCTTGACACCGTTCATTTTTATTGTGAATTTATTTTCACGCGGTATTCTTGTATTATTACGAATCAATCCGGATGAAGCCAATAAGGCAATGACAGAAGACGAACTTCGTACAATCGTAGATGTCAGCCACGAAGATGGTGTCATTGAATCTGAAGAGAAGGAAATGATATATAATGTGTTCGACTTAGGTGATGCAAAAGCAAAAGATGTTATGGTTCCTCGTGTTCATGTAACATTTGCCGATGTGAACAATACATACACTGAATTAATTGACATTTATAAAGAGGATAAGTTTACCCGCCTTCCTGTTTATGAGGATACAACAGACAACGTAATCGGTACGATTAACATGAAGGATTTGTTGCTCTTTGACGACAGAGAACATTTCAAAGTCCGCGATATTTTGAGAGAAGCTTATTTCACTTATGAATATAAGAATATTTCTGAATTACTCGTTGAGATGCGTGATGCATCCATTAATATTGCGATTGTTTTAGACGAATATGGCGAAACTGCAGGTATTATCACACTGGAAGATATTTTGGAAGAGATTGTCGGCGAGATTCATGACGAATACGATGAGAACGAAGAAGATTTCATTCGTAAGATAAACGATTTAGAGTATATCATTGAAGGTTCTGTCAGTCTCGTTGATTTGAACGATCGTCTGAAACTGGATGTCAGACATCAGGAATTGGAATCCGAAGACTTTGATTCCCTCGGTGGATTTATGATTGAGCATCTGGATCGATTACCGGAAGTCGGCGATGAGTTCACTACCGAAGACGGTATTCGTATGGTAGTAGAGAAACTGGACAAAAACCGAGTAGAGTTGGTACATGTCTACTTGCCGGAGATTGTTCATGATACTTCCACAGAAGAGAACGAGACATCTGATTCAGTAGATGATACTAATACAGAATCTAATTAGAATAAAATATATTCCATATAATTAAGAAGGTTCGTGATTTGATCGCGAACCTTTTTCTATGCCCTGCATACTATAAATAGAAACTTCCCGCATGAGGTATTTTTATGCCTTATTCAATTATGCTGGATGCCGGTCATGGTGGTCGTGACCCTGGTGCTGTATATAACGGCCGTCAGGAAAAAGACGATACCCTGCAGCTTGTTCTTGCAATCGGAGAAATCCTTCAAGATAACGGCATCGATGTAGAATATACCAGAACAACCGATATTTACGAAACACCATATGAGAAAGCGATGAAAGCCAACAATGCTGGCGTAGATTTTTTCATCTCTATCCATCGTAATTCTTTTCCTACCGACAATATCGTATCCGGCGTCGAGTCTCTTGTCTACAGTCTCTCTGGAATCAAATTACAAATGGCTGAAAATATCAATGAGCAATTAGAAATGGTGGGATTTGTTAATCTCGGAGTCAAGGCACGTCCAAATCTGGTCGTACTGAAACGCACAAAAATGCCGGCGGTGCTTGTAGAAGTTGGATTCATCAATTCAAAAACTGACAATCAATTATTTGATGAAAATTTCTCTGACATTGCACAGGCAATCGCATCTGGTATCTTAGATACACTCAATCAGCTCAATGCCTCTGCCAAACCAAAAAGATTTCATGTACAGGTTGCATCTTATCGAAATCCGGCATATGCAGAACGCATGTTAAACGAGTTATTGGAAATGGACTTTCCTGCAGAAATTGAAGAAAAAGATGGTTTCTACCGGATACGTGTCGGCGATTTTGAAACTCTGGATCAGGCTGTCGCAATGGAACAGAGACTTCGCCGGGCAGGTTATCAAACCTGGATTGTGACTGTATAAAAGAACCAAATCGATTAAGCTTGTCGTATTTGTTCTGATTATCAACTGTTCACTAACAATAAAAGGATGATGTTCAATCTGATACAAGATTGAACATCATCCTTTTTGTACTTAAAAATAGCCATTCTCAATATGTTTTTATGCTTCCAGTCCCTCTGCTTTGATCACATCAACAACCTGTGCTACATATTTCTGGCAAATCTCATCTGTTGCAGCTTCAACCATAACACGGATCACTGGCTCTGTTCCACTCTCACGAACCAAAATTCTTCCGTCGCTTCCAAGTTCCTCTGCTACTTTCTCAACAGCTGCCTGTACCTTTGGATTTTCTGTTGCTGTCTTCTTATCTACCACACGTACATTCTGTAATAACTGTGGATAAATCTTTACTTCCTCACAAAGCTGAGATAATTTCTGTTTTTTCTCCATAATTACTTCCATAATCATAAGAGATGTCAATATACCATCACCTGTTCTCGCATGTTTGCTGAAGATAATATGTCCTGACTGCTCTCCTCCAAGGATAAATCCATTCTGAAGCATATTTTCATATACATATTTATCTCCAACTGCTGTCTGCTCATATTTCATACCAATCTTATCGCAAGCTTTGTACAGACCCAAATTAGACATAACTGTTGTAACAATTGTATCTCCAACCAGTTTTCCCTGTTCTTTCAAATATTTTCCACATATATAGAGAATTAAATCTCCATCTACAACATTACCCTTATCATCTACTGCGATACAACGGTCTGCATCTCCATCATAAGCAAATCCTACATCCAGCTGTTTTTCTTTTACAAATGCCTGCATCTGTTCGATGTGTGTAGATCCACAGTTTGTATTGATATTCACACCATTCGGCTCGTTACTGATAACATATGTCTTAGCGCCCAATGCATCAAATACGCTCTTTGCAATCGCAGATGAACTTCCGTTTGCACAGTCTAATCCAACTTTTTTATCTTTGAATGAACGTGTTGCAATTGAAATCAAGTGTCCTACGTAACGATTTCTTCCTGCTGCATAATCTACAGTACGTCCAATATTCTCTTTTGTTGCAAGTGGAACTTCACCGCTTTCTCCATCAATATAAGCCTCTATCTTCGCTTCTACTTCTGCTTCCAGCTTATGTCCCTGACCATTGATTACTTTGATTCCGTTATCGTAATATGGATTATGACTTGCTGAAATCATAATACCACAGTCAAAATCTTCTGTTCTTACTACATAAGAAACACTTGGTGTTGTTGTTACGTGAAGCAGATAAGCATCTGCACCTGACGCAGTCAGTCCTGCTGCCAGTGCATATTCAAACATATAACTACTTCTTCTTGTATCCTTACCAATAACAATACGAGCCTGATGCTCCTGTCCAAAATACCATCCCAGGAAGCGTCCTACCTTAAATGCATGTTCTACTGTTAATACAACGTTTGCTTCTCCACGAAATCCATCTGTTCCGAAATATTTTCCCATAATTAATACCCCATTTATAATCTTTCTCTTAAGGTTCTCTTTCAAGTTCATGTTTTATTATATTCTTTTTCTTTCCGAGATACAACCCAAAATGTTGTGTACAAAAAATATAAAATGAAGTAAAATGTTACTGTTCACAAGTAAAAATCTACAATTCGGAGGAATTATTTATGATAAAATTAATCGCCAGTGATTTAGACGGCACATTATTACAAAATGAAGCACAGGAATTGACACCACGCGCCATTGATTTGATTTCACAACTTACTCAGAAAGGAATCCACTTTGTAGCTGCCAGTGGACGTCAATATGACAATGAACGCCGTGTATTTCATGCTTTAAAAGATGATATTTCTTATATCGCAGAGAATGGTTCCGTATGCATTCATAACGGTGAGGTTATTTCCCGCTCCACAATCGACCCGGAGCTTTGCTCAAGAATCTTGAACGAAATAAAAAAAGAAGCCAATTTTGATATTGTTGTTTCCCGTGAAGATTCTTGCTTTATTGAAGATGTACATCCTGATTTTGTAAATCATATCGTAAATGTAATGCATAATACGACAACAATCGTTGACGATATTCGCTCCGTAGACGGACCTATCTTAAAAATCGCAATCTGCAATATGATAGATGGGCCTCATATTATTGATAAATATCTCAAATATCTTCAAGATATGTTTGGTTCTGAGATAAAGGTTGTCACTTCCGGTAATATCTGGATTGATTTTATTGCTCCTGGCACAAATAAAGGCACTGCCCTTTCTAAGCTTTTGGATGTACTTCATATCAAACCGGAAGAATGTATTGCTTTCGGTGACCAGTACAACGATATTGAGATGCTTCAGTATGTCGGTACAAGCTATGCAATGTCCAACTGTGCTCCCGGTGTCTCTTACCACGCAACTTATGTTACAGACTGTGTAGAAGATGTTCTTGAAGATATATTAAATACCATCTTATAATTGCGAAAGACCTCATGTATATGATATTTGCTTTGTCTGCCTGACAAGCAGCATATCATCATACATGAAGTCTTTCTTAATTTTCTCTGTTTTTTAATCCCGCGTAACTCTGGCCGTAAAATTACTCGTTCTTTTCTTCGATATCCATGATCAGATCGACTCTTCTCTGGTGTCTTCCACCTTCGAAATCTGTATCCAGCCATGTCTCAACAATCATTTTTGCCAGCTCAGCGCCGACTACTCTTGCCCCAAACGCAAGGATATTACAATCATTGTGAAGTCGTGACATCTTTGCTGTATATGGTTCACTACATACAGCTGCACGTACACCTTTTACTTTATTTGCTGCCAGTGAAATACCAAGTCCTGTTCCACAGATTAAAATACCACAATCAACCTCTTTTGAAACAACCGCTCTTCCAACGATTTCTCCATAAACAGGGTAATCACAGCTTTCCGAAGTTTTTGTTCCATAATCAACAACTTCGTGACCTTTCTCTTTTAAGAACTCAATAATCTCTGCTTTCAGCTCCAGCGCAGAATGATCATTACCAATTCCAATTCTCATAATCTTTAGCTCCTCATTTTCTCTTATTTTAGTTACATATTTCCTATACTTCTACTATTCTGAATGTTTGCTTTAAAAATGTCAAGACAAGGAATGTACTTTTCCACGTACTTTCCCATTCCTTGCTAAAAAAATGCGATTGAGATATAATATTTACATATTTATTTCTGTAAAAAATCAATTTGTAAAGGAGGCGGCTTATGGCAGACATAATTACCAAAAAGCCAAAATCAGAACAGACAAAACAGAACATTATCGATACATATCTAAAGCTAATCCCATCAAAATGCTGGGATAAAATAACAGTCAAAGAGCTTTGTGCTCAGGCAAATATTACTCGTGGTACTTTTTATCAATATTATTCCGACATCTATGATTTAATGGAGCAAATTGAAAACACTCTTTTAGATGACGTCAATCGCTTTTATAATGCCGCTTCAAAGTCACAGCCTTCCTCTTCTTGTTCCACGGGAAAATTTGAAGACAGCTTTGATTATGCTCCACCGCAGCTTATGACTGCCTGGTTTAAATTCTGTAAGAAAAACAAAAAGGAAATTGCTGTCATGCTCGACCCAAAACATTCGGATGTTTATTTTATGAAGAAATTGAAAAACATCCTATCTGAACATATTAATCAAATGATGGATGATGATGGATTGCCTGATGACACCCTTCGCCGTTATTTCACAAATCTCCTGATTGAGATGCATTTCCTTGCAGCCCGTTACTGGCTGGAAGAAGAGGATGAGGCGGATGTTCTTTCGACAACTGATATTCTCAATCTCTTGAATACGATGCGTGTCGGTGCTAATTATCTTCATTATTTTCAATCTACCAGACCGGATTTCGATATTAAAATGAACATTCCTGAAGATAACGAATAATATTTTTATACACTTTCCAAAATAGTGTTCTAGTATCTCTCCTATTTTCAGTTATAAAATAAATCTATAAACTATTAAATCTTTGGAGGGACGAAATATGACAAGAGAAGAAGTAATTTCAAAATTAATTGAATATGCTGCAATGGCTTTTCATGCAGATGCAGACAAAATCAATGAAAACACAGATATCGCAGAGGAATTAGGTGTAGCTTCTACACAGCGTGTAGCTATGAGTGCATCCATTGAAAATGATTTTGATGTAATGATTCCTGTTGCAAGATTCGGAAAGTATAAAACAATCGGCGATCTGGCAGACTTCGTTATGGAAGAGATGTAAGAGGTGACATTATGGTACACAATGTAAAACTAGGTAAAAATATGAGAAGTGTTTCCATTGTCGGAGTTGGTGCAACACCATTTTTTAACGGAGTTACAAATCCTCAATATAAAGGACTTACCAACGGAGAATTATTTGGATACGCTGCTTTGGATGCAATGAAAGATGCTCACGTTGAGCCACGTGATGTGCAGTATTTCTTCCATGGTTCTGCAAATCCACATGTGCTAAATAACTGTATTACCCCAAATCTTCAGGTTGCTGACTGGTTCGGCATGAGAGGAAAAGGTTCTCTCTCCCACTCAGAAGGCTGCTGCACCGGATACATTGCGCTGGAAGAAGCTGTGTTTGCTGTAGCCAGTGGTACGTATGATGTTGTCCTTACAGGCTGTTGCGATCAAGGAACAGGCATGCCTGACGGAAATACTCCTGACCACATGCGTACAGCACTTACCACAGAAGTTCTTTTCCCGGATTTGGATTCTATCTTTGACCGTGCATACGGAAGATATCTCGGTGGCGGTCCTGGTATGAATCACGATGACTGGATTAATTTCTATGCAAAAGAAAACCATCTGTCTGCTGAACAGATTGATGATGTTTTGAATCATCAGGCATATCATTTCCGCCGTGCTGCTGAACTTTGCCCTAGAGCCATCCGCAGAACACCTTATGATAAGCTTGCTAAAGATGCAGGATATGATGATGTATGGGAGTATATGAAATCCCCTCACAATCCAAAAATGACTCAATACTTAAGAACATCCAGTGATTCTTGTGTAGCCGACGGAGCTGCCTGCTGTATCGTAGTTCCTACTGAAATCGCACACAAGTTTTCGGACAAACCAATCGAAGTTTTAGGAACAGGTGCTTCTGTACTGGATGCTATCGTTCCACATCTTGAGAAAAAAGCTACTGCTGAGGCTGCCCGTCAGGTATTTGAAATGACCGGACTTACTGCTGATGACATGGATTTAGTATTCGTAAATGATTTTATCGGATCATCTGCATTTCTTGCTGCAGAAGAGATTGGATATCTACCAAAAGGTGAAGGATGGAAATATGCGTTAGACGGACGTCTTGCATTTGATGGTGACAAACCGATGAATACAAATGGAGGCCGCACTTCTTATGGTCATGCATTTGGTGCATCCGGAATGGCCGACGTATTTGAAGCTGTAACTCAGATGCGCGGTGAAGCCGGAGAACGTCAGGTCAAAAAAATGCCTAAGCATACATTCTTAAGAGGTTTCGGCGGTGCACAGAATGTCCGTGCAACGATTTTGAGAGCCAATTTCTAAAGGAGGATTATCATGGATTTGAATAGAATCAGCACAGAAGAATTCTGGAATCCGGAACATGTTGTAGAAAAGTTCTGGAATGGTTTAAAAGACGGAAAAATTTATGCAAAGAAATGCAAAGAATGTGGTGCGATTGAATTTCCACCTCATCATGCATGTAATTCTTGTGGTTATCACGAGACAGAATGGACTGAATTGTCCGGGAAAGGCGAATTAATTACTTTTGTATTCACAGGTGCTTTAAATGCAAGACTTGAACTTGAAGATCAAGGATTAAAGTATGTTTGTGGTGAAGTAAAATTAGACGAAGGTCCTTCCATCAATGCCGTTATTCTTGGCATCAACAAAAAGAAGGCTAGGGAAATCACAGATAAACTTCCTGTAAGGGTACGTCCTGTTTTTCACGATATGGGAAGATATACAACACTTTTCTTTGAACTTGATGAGTAATAAATAATCTAAAACAATTGTTGCCACCTTATATTGTTCCCTATATGATATGAAACAATATAGGGTGGTAGCAATCATTTTACCAGTTATAAGGAGATGTACTTATGGATAAATTAAACGTATTATTAGTAACCGGCCTGCTTACAGCCGAGCATCAAGGACGTAAAATCACACAGCGCCTACGCGATCTTATGGAAGCCACCGGACGATTCCACGTTGCTATCGTAGAAGAATTCCGCAATATCACTCCGGCTTTTTTAGAGCCATATGATGTTCTGTTTGTTGATTATGATGGTAAAACATGGCCGACCGATCACGCCCGCCGCTTCGGTGAACAGACAGAGTCTACCATCTATGATTTTGTTGCCAAAGGAAAAGGTATCGTATTCTATCATTCCTCAATCTGGGTAGATTCTGACTGGCCTGATGAATGGCGAAAACTCCTTGGAGGATACTGTTCTATGGACAAAGGCTGCAGACGCTGCCCGAAAGATGACTTTTATGTAGAAACGATGGATGAAAATCATCCAATCACCAAAGGAATTGACAATAAATGGATGAATGTATTCGATGATCTGTTTACACAGCTTATCATTCATCCTGAAGCTGATGTGCACGTTCTGGCATCTGTTTATGATGACGTAGAAAATTATCGTATTCCAGGTTTTCCACCTGCTCATCATCCTGTTGAGATTCCGGACGGCAAGCTTGAGAATATGCCTGGAGTCAATGAATATACTCCTGTTATCTGGACAAATACATACGGAAAAGGGCGTGTATTCGTCACATCAATCGGTCATTGGGAGGCTCTGGATCGATTTAACTTCATTACAATGCTTGTACGCGGTGTTGAATGGGCCGCTACCGGTGAAGTCACTTTAAAGAAACCGGATCGTTCCGGTGAGAATCGGTTGAAATTGTTCCCATATTATTAGAATAGTCTTAAAGAGGATTTTCAACAGCGGATATTGTTAATTAACACTATAAAAAATATAAGAAGAAAAAAGGGGAAATTTGCATTTACTGATTTCCCCTTTAATAGTCTATATCGATTTAAATATTACCTCAAGAAATATTTCTTCTTCCGTTGCGACACTAATAAAATAATTCTCCACTCTTCTGGTATCTATATAACAATTCATATCTCGAAGCTCTTTCCAGCCTTCTTCAAATCCGATTCCTTTTAACTTTAATCTTGCTTCAAATTCCGTCCATAGCTGTGAGAATTTCTCATTTTTTTCTTCTCCCGATAAATCAGTTAATTCTTCCTGCATTCGAGGTGAGTATACTTTCTTTACGGTTGCTTCATGGCACTGCATAATATGTTCTATATCTACACCTATCTCACAATCCGCAATTGCAAGTACCACATAGTTACCACTGTGTGACAGATTGAAAAAAGGCTCCCCGGCTTTAAGAAATGGTTTTCCATTTTCATTTATGATAAGCTGTTCTTCATGCTCAATATTTAAGTACATTTTCAACAGATATCCTGCCATTAATTCTTGTTTTTTGTCTTCCTCAATCTTATGCTCCCGGTATTTTTTCACATATTGAGGTGCTATCTGAGAGAGTATCTTTTTCTCGTATTGAAGTATGTGTTCTGCATCCGCTATGATTAATTTTGCTTTGTATGACATATCAAAAACTCCATTTCCTCATTGTTGCACCGCTCTGCTTCTTGAAGCTTCAAATTGATGTTGAACACGTGATTTAATTCATGTTCTTTTGAAACACACATATACAATCTGGCATTAACATTTTGTTCCATTAAATAGCGCATCAATTCAAGACTATGCATTTTCACAAAGTCTGTCTCAGATGTCACAAGCAAAGTATCCGGAAACTGTGATGTAACATATTTGCCAAATTCAAACAAATCTATTTTCTGTTCATACAACGAGTGGTATTCCTCTTCTGTTATCTGCTCTGGATTTTTATTTTCTAAATTCAAATATTCAAATGCAATCATTCGAACAAGGTCAGATCGTCTGCATTCGTAATTTACCTGGTATACTCCGCAATTTAATACAATTGCCTCAAACACATTTTTTTTCGGTATCTGAAATGTAAATTGCCCGGCATACTTCTCATTAGAACTGATTGCGGCATATTGCCCTAATATCTGGGCACCAGCTGAATCACCTGTTCCATAAATATGAGACGGATCCATATTATATTCTTTTGCATGCTCCAAAATCCAGGTCATTACAGTATTTAAATCTTCAACAGGTGCCGGAAAATACGCATGCGGAACAAGTCTATAATTGATATTAACCACAGCAAAGCCTTTCTGCACAAGTTTCCAGCAATAATATTTGTATCGCTCTTTTGAACTCTGCATCCAGGCTCCTCCGTGGACATTCACCAATATTGGAAGGCATTCACCTACACTGTCCTTTGGTCTGTATATATCTAATGTATTCCATTGCTTTTCTGCACCATATTGTATTTGTTCGTATATCACTACATTATCCGGGTTGGTTATGGATTCGTCAAACGTTGCCAATTGTTTCTGCTCTGTCTCTTCAAATAAATCCCGAATCATTTCTGTAAATTTTGTCATTTATCTAACTCCTTTAAGACACGAAAAATAATACGTCTCTTTAGAAATGTCAAAACCATTATCCTAATAATCCGGCAATTTCTTTTTCTTCCGGCATCACACGAAGTGCACCTTTTCTTGTTGTAATGATTGAAGCTGCCGCATTTGCAAACTGCAACATTTCAAATAAATTTTCTTCTGTCAGGTTTTCCAGTCCATGCTCACAAATATAATGCAATACACAGCCACAGAACGTATCTCCTGCCCCCGTTGTTTCAATTGTATTTTTCTGGATAAATGGTTTTACTTCAACCATTTTCTCGCCATAATAAGCACGGCTTCCTTCTTTTCCCATCGATACAAGAATCAATGGAATCTGGTATCTTTCTAAAATCCACTTCACTCCATCTGTATAATCTTCCTGACCTGTCAACCATTGAATTTCATTATCAGAAATCTTTAAAATATGACAATGAGAAAGTCCATATAAAATCTGTTCTTTCGCCTCATCCAACGAATTCCACAAAGGCTCACGCAGGTTTGGATCAAAAGAAATGATATCTCCTGCTTCTTCTGCTATCTGAATGGCTTTTTTTGTTGCCTTTCGCACATCCTCATGTGTCATTGACAAGGTTCCAAAATGAAACAATTTAGACTCTTTGATCAGTTCTTCTTTTACTTCAGACTCTTTCAGCATCATATCAGCGCCTGGATTACGGTAGAAAGAAAAATCTCTGTCACCGTCCGGATAAGTATGTACCATCGCAAGTGTTGTATGAATTTCTTTGTCCATACACAATCCTGTTGAATCAATTCCTACTTCCTCAATTGCTTCTTTTAACTGCTTTCCAAAGAAGTCATCTCCGACTTTCCCAATAAATGCTGTTTTATGTCCAAGCTTTGTCAACATAGCCAGAACATTGCATGGTGCCCCACCCGGATTAGCTTCAAAAAGAGGGTTGCCCTGACCACTTACTCCGTTTTCCGTAAAATCAATCAACAATTCTCCAAGTGCTGTTACATCATACTTTTTCATATTTAATCATTCCTTTAGTATATTTTTATTTTTTGCCACATCTACATCCACTTATAAACATGCTTTGTAAATCTGGATAATATCTTCATTTGTCAACGCCACATATGCATCCTTTAAATATCCACCTTCATTCGCATGATCTGCCATTACTTCAAAATGCTCCTCATCTATTCCAAGCTCTGTAAGTGTCATCGGAATGCCCGTAGATTTAAAATATTCTTCCAGGGCATCAATACCTGCTAATGCAAGCTTCGCTTCATCTTCGCCGTCTAAGCCCATTACGTTTCTTGCAAATTTTACAAATCTTCCTGTAGCAGTACTGTCCTTTGCAAGAATATGACGCATCCATCTTGGTGTCAGAATGGCAAGTCCTACCCCATGAGTAATATCATAAAATGCTGACAATTCATGTTCCATAGCATGACAAGGCCAGCCCGTCTCCTGTTTTCCATAAGCAGGTATTCCTGAACATGCGATGGAAGAATTTGTCATCAGATTCGCTCTTGCACTATAATTATCCGGCTCCTTAATTGCAATTGGACAATTTTTCATCACTGAACGAAGAATTGTTTCTGCAATACCATCAGACAAATCGCTGTCATCTGTTCTTGAAAAATAATCTTCTATGATATGGCTCATAATATCAGCTGAACCTGCTGCTGTCTGATACGGAGAAACCGAAAAAGTATATGTCGGATCACAGATTGACACAGCCGGATAAGTATATGATCTTCCTAATTTTTGATTCGTATTCATATTGGAGATAACTCCGCCTCCATCGTATTCCGAACCTGTAGCACTTAATGTCAGAATCGTTACAAGAGGAAGCGCTTTTTCAGCAATTCCTTCTGCATTCACAACCATTTCCCACATATCGTCACCCTCATAATATGTTCCGACAGCAATTGCCTTTGAACAATCAAGAGTGCTTCCGCCACCGACTGCAAGTATCACATCTATATTTTGTTCACGGCATAGCCTTACACCTTCAGCAACAGATTCTATACGCGGATTTGGATCAATACCACTTAACTCGGTAACTCTAAAACCACTTTTATTCAAAATCTTCATCACTTCATCATATAGTCCTATCTTCTTGATAGAGCCACCGCCATATGTCAATAGCACATTCTTACCAAATGATTTTAATGCCTCTTCTAAGTGGCTTATCTGACCTTTACCAAAATAAAGTTTTGTTGGAATTGTTCTCTGATAATTAAGCATGATTTCTTCCTCCATTCTGAATTGTAGTCATTCTTCTTTTTATTATATCATATCAATTTCTATCTAAAAAGACTAAAGAATGTGCCTTCCAAGGCAAACGCATAAAAAATAATTACTATTATAATCATCACTTTTCAGTTATAATAAAAGAAAAGTGGTGATTTTTATGATGGAAATGAAAATGTATTTTTCAAAGTTGCCAGATAGTAGAGATAATCGTGGCTTAAAACATGAACTAGTGAATATTGTAGTTATGAGTATTTATGCTGTTTTATGTGGCTACACAGATGCAGAAAATATGGCATTTTTTATGAAGCTTCAAGAAGAATATTTTACCAAGCTGTTAGACTTAAAACATGGAGTTCCTTCGGCAGACACATTACTCCGGGTGCTTGCAATTATAGAGCCAGAAAGTTTTATACAAATGTTTTATTGCTGGATTCGAGATGTACTGTCGGTGCTACAAAAAAATAGTGATTCAGAAGTACAACGTATTGCAATAGATGGGAAGGCAATCCGTGCAGCGGCGGAAAAAGGAGGACATATTCCATATATTATATCTGCTTATCTGGGAAATTATGGTTTGTCTATAGGTCAACTAAAAGTTGGGGAAAAGACAAATGAAATCAAGGAAATACCAAAATTATTGAAAAAACTGGACATTACAGATTGTGCCATAACAATTGATGCTATAGGGTGTCAAAAACAGATTGCAAAACAGATTATCGAACAAAAGGGACATTATTGTCTTGCGGTAAAAACAAATCAAGCAATTCTATATCAAGAAATCAAAGACTATTTTTCTTATGCGGAAAAAGAAGAACCTGAACAGATTAGCGTTTATCAAACGATTGAGAAAAATCATGGAAGAATAGAAAAACGAAAATATCTGATATCATCCGATATAGAGTATTTATCAGGGAGGGATAATTGGAAAGATTTAAAATCTATTGGGAAAGTAGAAAGTATAAGGGAAGTTGATGGGAAAAGAAGCATCGAGATGAGATACTATATACTGGATCAAAATATAAGTGCAGAAGAGATGTCACATATTGTACGAGGGCATTGGGAAATCGAAAATAATCTTCACTGGGTACTAGATGTACATTTTCGAGAAGATGCATGTAAAGTAAAAGCAAAAAAGGCAATGCAAAATTTATCATTAATTAGAAAAATCTGTTACAATCTTATAAAATTAGATAAGAGATTCGATAAAAAGAAAAGGAAAAGGATGACATATAAAAAGATGAGTATGTTATACAATTGTCATCTAGAATATATAGAAGATTTAATTTTCGAAAGAATTGAATTGTAAAAAATCCATCTAAAGAAGTTGCTACCCTTTAGATGGATTTTTTATGCGTTTGCCCAGATGTGCCTTGGCACATTCTGGTGCCTGCGGCGGTCGCTTGCTACATCTTCCTTATACGCCGCAGTGCACATCCTCGCGGAGCGTTTTTATATATTAGGAAAGAGCACTTTTCTAATATATAAAAAGAGGGTGTCACAAAATCATCAGATTAGATGATAGAGTGATGCCCTCGCTCTATCATATGTAAAAAAATCGGAAAGAATCTTTTGAACTGTTGATTCTTTCCAATTTTTTGCGTACTTTAATAAAGCTACCAGTTTTTCGCCTTTTTATGCGGTTCCTTTTACTGGAAATAGGTGGCTTCCTGTTCGCTCATTCTGTATTTTTGCATGCAACTTATTTAAATTATATCCCATACACAATAAAAGAATCTCCAGTTTCACTTTGGTTTTCCCACGAAGCAGAAATCTTTGGAATTCATAGTCATTTTTTAGAACTCCGAATGCTCCCTCCACTTGTATCGAGCGATTCATCCGGTATAAGATTCCCTTTTCGCTTAAAATATTTTCATATGATTCCTGACGCTTCTCTAAGAAACTTTTGGAGATGTATAGACGTTTGTTCCCTTTAGCTCGGGTACATCTTTCTTTGTGCGGACAGCCTGTACAGTCTTCGCATTCATAAACTGTCACTTCGGATTCATAGCCACTCTTACTTTTCTGTTTTTTTATGAAAAGAGGTTTTAGTTCCTTTCCAGCATGGCATATATATGTGTCTGTTATCTCATCATATCCCATATTTTCCCGTTTGCTGATATCCTGTTTGAAACTGCGCTTTTTCCATTTTTCATAGGTCTGCGGTTTGATGTACGGTTTCTGTTTCTGCTCCCGCAGATATGTGTAAGCTTCTTCGCTCTCATATCCCGAATCCGCAGTCACACTTGGGTAACGGAATCCCACTTTTTTCTCTATTGTCTCCAGAAAAGGGATCAGTGTCCAGACATCATTCCGGTCCTGGAAAATATCCGCTGCAACAATATATTCACTATCTACACCAATCTGCACGTTATATCCCGGCTTTAGTTGTGCATTTCTCATGTGATCATCTTTCATGTGCATAAACGTAGCGTCTGGATCTGTTTTACAATAATTATTCCTTCCCTGAAAACTGGCTGTATGCCAGTCATAAACAGTCTGGCGTTCCAGAAAACGGCGGAATAACTCCAGATACTTCTGGTTCCGGCTTTTGCGTTTTCCTCTTCCATGTACAAAAACGGTATGTTGTTCTTCGCATACTTGTTCTATAAAACAGCATATCTTCTGAATATCGTGTGTTCTGGTTTCTTTCGATACACTGAAAGACTGTAGGTACTCCCGGTTTAGCAGAGCGACCGCTTCCTGTGTTTTTAGGAACATCTTTTCTTCCCGTTTTCCAACCGATTTTTTCCATACAAACGTATATTTATTGGCACAGGCTTCCAGCTTCGTACCATCTATAAATACGGTTTCTTTTGATAGTTCGTTCATTTGTTCCAGACGACGTACCATCTGATAAAACAGGTCTTCGCAGGCGTCGGCCAAAAATCCAGTACGGAATCTTGCAATTGTACTGTGATCTGGTGCTTTCTGCCCAGCAAGCAACCACATGAAATTAATATCACGTTTACAAGCAGTTTCAATCTTTCTGGAAGAATAGATATTTTGGGAATAAGCATAGGTCAAGATCTTAAACATGGTCTTTGGGTCCACTGCCGGATTTCTGCCTTTGGCAGAGTAAGCCTGATACAGCAAACTGTAATTCAAATCCTCCAATTCGTGGCTCAGCAGTCGAACAGAATCATCATTAGGAACCAGACCTTCCAAATTTAATGGCAAAACCAGTTGATAAGGCTCGCCAAATTCGGTATAATTTTTATGGTATTTTATGTATTTGGTCATACTTAATTATACCATGGATTGCGGACTCTTCGGAGTCCGTTTTCTGTTTTTAGGCATAAAAATGGAGCTATTGCTCCATAGATTGATTACTCATCTATTTTGCAACAGCCCCTTGATATCGAATATTAAATCTAAATCAGATTATGATTACTCAATAATTTTAGCTACTGTACCAGAACCTACTGTACGTCCACCTTCACGTTTGTGAGGTTCTTAAAATCTCATTATTTTCTGTGATTTTGGTGTCTTTATTGTCCTGTGTTATAGGATTTCTACGCTATATTTCTGTTCTCTTCATTTTTTAGTATCAAAACGGTATCACAGCCAGATTTTCATGAGCTGTCAACTTTCCGGTTGCAGATTCCCACCTTGACTGTTATAATCGAAACATGGGTGCTATCATAACGGTAGGCGGTTAGTCCTTCAGCAGAGGGACTGTGACCCTCTGATTACATAGAAACTCGAAAGAGAATCCACTGGAAAGGAGGGCTAAGCCATGAGTATTGTTGATTTTATAGCAGTAGTGAGCTTCGGCTTAACCTGCTTTGGTCTTGGATATACCTTTGGCAAGGATAATAATAAACCACAAAAATAGCCGCCCTGGTCTGGTAAACTAAGCGGCAATTTTTGTCAAAACATATATCGGACTAACCGTCTATCGGTAGCACTCTTTTTCTATAATCATATTAGCACGCATGTGTGAAAATGTCAAAAATTTTCTTCATTCTCTTGGTTATTAATCTCCTTAATCAGCTGTACTGCCTTCTCTGCATCATCGGTTTTCACGAATATATCCACACCATATATTCCAAATCCAGGTGCCCCATGCATTGCAACATTCGCACCTGCTTCCTGTGAAAAAGCTGCTATTCCATTTTGCTTTAACATTTCTACAAGTTGTTCTGTCTCTACTATATTCTGTGCATTATAAATTTTTATCCATTCTACCTTAGATAGGGAAGTTTCCTTTTTCTCCTGAACATTTAACGAATTCTGGTTTCTTTTTCGATTAATAAATGCCAAAAGCCTAAGAATAATAAATGCCACAATAATAATACCAATCAAAAATCCCAATGCTAATCGTGTTATCTGTGTTTCTGTAGCTCCCATTCTAAATAAGCATACACCATAGATGACGGTAAAAATTCCTGCAAATATCACACTGGTGAAAAAATCTCGCCATATAGTAGCACTTTTTGGCAAACATTTATCCCATATTCCATTGTACACCATAATAGAGGCGTACAGGATTCCTCCTACCAAAGCAGTTGCTGTCTCTCCTAAAACCAAGCGAATATCCACAGTTAATAACATCTGAATAATAATCGCTAACACGCTAATCACAAACATTGATGCAAATGCAAGATTTCCAGCCTTTAATGCTTTTTGTTTCACCCATCCTTCATACACCACAACTTTGTCCAGTGTTTCTTTCATCTCTTTATTCATAGTCTGGCTCCTTTCTCCATCCAGGAGCTCTCTCATCTCAACATCGTAATATTCAGCAAGTTGAACAAGTATACTGAGATCTGGCATATTTATTCCTGTTTCCCATCTGGAAACTGTTCTTGCAGATACCTCAAACTTCTCGGCAAGCTGCTCTTGCGTAAGATTCTTTTCTTTACGACATCGCTTTAAAAAAGCTCCAATCTTTTTTGTGTCCATGTCTCTACCTCTCTTCCACTTACAGCTTACCAATATGTATCAAAATTACCACGACATAAAACGAGAATCCGCTAATTTTCAACCGGACATCGTATGTCTAAAACAAATAAACGGTATTTTCACCCCAAAAGCATTCTATTCCTCTATAAATTAACCTTCTCTTTTATGTCTATCCATAAGTAGCAGAATAAACATAACAAACCATATCACCCATGCAATTAAACAACCGATTCCTATATGCCAAATATCTATAATCATTCCAGCAATAAAAGGAATTGACATAAACATCATTCTCTTCCCATATGCCTTACACATAGCATTTTCATCATATTTTTTTCGTTCTTCTGCTGATTTCATATTATAACCAGACAAGAATTTGGATGCTTGTCCTTTTGACCTATAAAACCATATTCCAAATAAAAGCATAATCACTGCCATTGCAAAGTCAAAAATAATATAAATATAGAACATATAATGCCTTCCTTTCAGTCAATTCCTCAAACCAGAAGTTATTATTTTTTGCATAGTGTGTTTTCTAAAATGATAATAACCACGACATCAACTACAATGATTCCCAATGCAATATATACAAAAAATGCAGGCAAAATATTTTCAAGCAATCCCATAATTAATGCAAGAATTGCTATAATAGACATTCCAACTCCTATTGTCCTGCATAACTTCTTTTCATCATATTTTTTCTTTTCTTCTTTTGAAGCTGTATTATATCCAGAAATAAACCAGCTTCCGTGTCCAGAAAGTAAAACTATAGAAAGTACAGCAAATATTACAAAGACAATCCACACTATCCAATCAGAACCTGTTGCTAAATCTGCTAATTTCAATTATAGACCCCTCCCTAAATTTCGTTTTTCTTAATTCTAAAAATCTGAAAGTTGTCTTTTAAGATTTCAATTTCGTTAAATCCTCTAAATACATTTCTGTATAACCACATTCTGGGCAGACTGCAACTCTAACATCATCTATAGTTGTCGCCTTTTGTTTTTCATCTACACGAACAACCATCCCATAGCCACCGCCATTAACTTTAAGTCTTAAATCTAATTTCATACTTGCTCCACACTTTTCACATTTCCTCATTGTTTATAGCTCCAAATCCCGAATTTGAGAAAAAGCTCAAAGGACTTTTAATGTCCCTTATGCTTTTCTCTTTTCTTTCGCTGTTTTAGTTCAAACATTCGCTGTCCTTCCGCTGTTTTTTTCTTTACGCTCCTGTTTGTTCTGTTCCTGTTGTAATTTCAACGCCTGTTGCAATTTTGTGCCAATGCCAGTTTCCAGCATCTGCTTTTTTGCTGAACGCTGCATCCGTTTCGGATTTCTTTTTATATCCTTGACAATAGCTTCAACAGCCGGACTGAATTTCAAACCGAAATAGTATTTTTGAATATATTCCTGCACTTCATATTCTTTTGGCTCTACACCAAATATTACCTTTGCCACAGATAATTTACCATCTTCAATATGCTCAAATATGCCTATCCAAAATGGTTCTTCAAAATATACCGTCAATCTGCCATTTACTTTGTCCATAAAAATCCCTCCTAAAATTTATTGAACAAAGAATGGACAACCCGGAGGGGCAGGTTACTTACCCTATTTATATAGGACGGCCGGGCTACCTACCGGCTCTGGCACATCAAAGATGCACGTTGCGTTTTTATCTTTGTTTTGATAACTTTCAATTTGCCTTCACTTTATTTTACCATAGTGCTTTCTAAAGTTCTATTCTAATATACAAAAATGTAAAAAAGCGGTCTTATCCCCCTCGCAATCACACATATATCATGTTTTTCAATACAATTTCTTCTGCACTAGCTTTTATATTATTCATCAGCCTGACCCTCTCCATCTGATCCTGTGCCTTTAATTCTTCAGTTACCCCCTATTTTTCTGTCATCTGTTCCATAAGCGTTTCCACCTGTTCTCTAGCTTCCTGATCAGTCTGATTCAGATGTTCATTCAGCTTTCCAGTCAATAACAAATACTGATACCTTGCTGATCTGTGTTCTTTTAAGAACTGCTTTCGTAACATTCCATATTTTCCATATGTCGGTTCTTCTTCTCTTAAAACCAGATTCGGCAAATAGTAATCTCCATGCAACGTATAGCTCATTCCATTTTTTTCATCATAAATTTGTTTTTTCATAGTCTAAATCTCCAATCCTTTGTATTTTGTTCTATTTTTCTTACGTTGTTGGTTTTCAATCTGACTCTTTTGAGTCGCCCATTCCAACTGTTTCAGAACGCTTCCCTTTGGCATTTGCTCCATTCGCCGTTTTTCTTCCAGTGTCCTTTGTTCTTTAATATCCTGCTGCACCACATCCTCTACAGTTTCTGATCCCAAAATACGCACCACTCTGTCATATCTGTCCGAAATCTCTTGTAAACGTTGATTATCATTTAATAATTCCCCATTTTCTTTACGCACATCATCTAACTGCGTTTGGATATCATCACATTTCTCCGTAGATTTTTGATATTTGTTTTTCCAGCTTTCTATCGTTTTGTTAAGTTCTACAACCTTTCCAGCTAATGCAGCAATCTGATTCTTCATCTTGATAAACAATGGCTTGATTTTATTTTCTCTGTAAGGTACTGCACGTTCAAATGTTCCTGCCTCCGGTAAAAACGTCTTAATCATTCCATATTCTTTTATTTCTTTACTGGCATTATCCATAATCGGCTGCAGCACATCTCGACGCTCTTCCAGACTTTTTACTTCTTTTTCTGCGTCCTCTGCCCTTTGTTCTGCTTCTTGTTTCTCCCTGATTGCCTGTTCCTTATCGTCTTTTAAAATCTGGATATCTGCTCTGAATTCCGCAATTTGTGCTGTCAGTTCTTCGTTTTCTGCAGTTAGATACTCTTTCTCCTGCTCCAGCTCCTGTACTTCCTTTTTCGCTCTTTCTTCTTGAAGTTATAAACATCCAAATGTTCCTCATGAGTACCTTTCTGTTCCCATTCAATGCCATGCTGTTTTGCAATCTCTGCCAGGACCTTTTTTCATGGTTCATCCACTGGTTCAACTCTGTATCATGCTTATTTCCACCTTGAAATCCAAGACTTTTTAATGCCTGTTTCAACGAAACTCTGGTGTCCATTCCTTTTCCTTTCCAATCAGTCACATAAGGAATAAAATCAATATGTAAATGTGGAGTAGACTCATCCTGATGTAAATAACACCCAAATACCCGTAGCGTTGGATTCCGTTTCTGGAAGTCCTTTACATATTCATCCAGCACTTTTACAGCCAGATCTCCTTCTACTGTTCCGACAGCCATATCTCCTCGATTTCCAATTTGAAAAATCACTTCGTGGAACAACTTCTCTTGTTTTCCCTGCCGAATTTTTTCATAGTAATTTGTAATCTGCCGATCTTTTCTTTTTCCGACGTTGTATCTCCCCACAGCATCATCAAATAACTCTTTATAGACTTCATTCAGATTTTCATTCTGGTAACAAATATTTAATCGTACTCTGTCCGGTTCTACATTCTCTGCGAAAAACTCTCTCCTGTTATGGGCCAAAGAACCTTTCCCTATCATACCGCTAATTGTTCGTTTTATCATAATGTTTCTCACCGCTTTTCTGAGCAAGTGCCAGATAGCACATAATTTTTATTTACGCCAGTCATGGCGATATTAAGAAATTATAAATAATAAACTTCCCGGTGATATAGAAACAGAAACACAGAAATGGTATGCCGGACTTCGCTTTTATGGAAATGATCCGGAACACTCTTTAAACGCAGATATGTGTAATTTTCTTGCTGATCTGCAGGAGAACAGAGAAAGCCTGGAATCTTATTTCACAGGTAAAGATATGTTTGATATGTGGAAAAAGCAGACGTTGGAATACTACGCTTCCAAACCTGTCACCCATAAAGAAATTGAAGAACTGGATTTTGAGACACGAATCCGTAAACGAGATGAACTTTTAGCACAGAAATTTTCCAATAACGAACAGAAATAGTATCATAACAGTATCACAGGCAGATATGCGAAGATTTTCATTTTCTTCCCATACCTGCCTGTTTTTAATTTATTCGCTATTCTTTACAGCCTTATTTTAAACTTTTTGCACAACAAAAAATCCCGGAAACCTTACGGTTCCGGGGTATCTTACGTTTGGACACAATGTACCTTGCAGTACTCTATTTATATAATTAAGATGTTATGCTAAAATTATTCGATAACTGTAGCAACACGTTCACTTTCCTCAAATATATTTAGAAATTCTTTATAACTTCTTTACGCTATTTAATTTCTAAAATATTTCACTTATTCTGTTAAATATTTTTCATTAATTGAACTCTTGCATCTCAAAAAATTAATTTATTAACTCAAATCTATACTTTTGTACTATATCTGGATATTTTTTATGGTCAACTTCAGATATAAACATATTATACGGTCTAACATAAATTTCTTGTTTTCCATATAATGCCTTATACACTACATACTTTTCTCCAGTTTCTGAATGTGTTGCTATAGCCAATATCAGATACTCTTTATTTTTAAAATGTTTATATTTTTTTCCAACTTCAATTTGTCTCATTTTTATCCTTTCTAAGCATTTTTATCAATTCTGAAATAAACATATATGCAAAAATTATTATGCATATTACTAATAATGCTACTGCTATTCCTACAGTAATCCAAATATTAGATGCTTGAAAGCTTCCTTTCCAATAGCCAATAATATCTGTCGATTGATTCACCAACAAACCAACAAAAAAGGCAACTATTACACCATTGATTGCCAATTTTCTAAATTCATCTGTACGCTTTAAACCCGCTTTTTCTTCAATAATTTTTGATGCATCAGCTAATGCTTCGTCTCGTACCTCTGCACGGATTTCATCATAAATTTTATCTGTTAAACTCTTTTTTATAGCATCTACATAGCCATCTTTGTCTTCTGGTACTACATTCTCTCTGAATACTACTTTATTCTGAGACTCTATGTATTTATCAAGCACTGTTTTTAAAGTTTCTGACATTTAATTTTCCTTTTTCAATAATAAATTTACCGTATCTAAAACCTTTGCCTCAAATTCATCAGATAATTTTGCGCCAATAAACTTTTCTTCATTTTGATATGCTGCATTTTTTTTGTTTTTATATTGTTTCATCTCTGATGGCTTTGACTTTAATTCTTCAAAAACCATCTGAGCAATTCTGATTCCAGGATAAATCTTTATAGCATAATCTGTTGCATTAAATAATCCAATTTTTAAATTGCCCGTATATGTAGAGTTACAATGTTGGTCACTTACAAGCAATCCTAATCTTGTAAATTTGGTTCTTGGTCGAATATGCGCTGTAATATTATCTGGAAGATTAATTTTTTCAGATAAAGACACCAAAAGATATTCTTTAGGAGAAATTGTATATCCAGAAATTGGCAACTCTCTTTCCTCATACATACTGTCAATGTCATTCTGATCGTATAAACTAATACACTTAATCTCCTTTTTCAAAACAGCAACCATGTTTCCAATTGCTAAATCATAAGATTCACTCTGCAATGCTGTCTCTGAAAAAGGGCTTATTAATGACTCACTATTTCTTTGAAATTTTGTGTCAATACATAACTTCCTTATCTCTTTATCTGTTAAAATCATAATCCTCACCTGCGTTCAATAATATAAATATAATAATACACTTTCCTCCTAAATACAATGTTTAAATCTCAAAAATTTTAATCGGATCACTTTATCCAATTCAATACTAAAGTTTTTCTGTATTTACTTGAATACTTATGTTCTATATACTAAACTACATTGCAATTGTGCCCTTCGACTCCCATGCTTTTATGCCAGATACACATTTTCTAAAAACAATAACAAGATACAAAATAATCACTTCGGATCACAAATATTGAACAGTTATTTTTATCAATTAATTTTCCAATAACGAACAGAAATAGTATCATCACAGTATCACAGGCAGATATGCGAAGATTTTCATTTTCTTCCTATACCTGCCTGCTTTTAATTTATTCGCTATTCTTTACAGCCTTATTTTAAACTTTTTACTCAACAGAAAAACCCCGGAAACCTTGCGGTTCCGGGGTATCTTACGTTTGGACACATGTACCTTGCGGTACTCAATATATATTAGTCAGTGATTACTCAATAATTTTAGCTACTGTACCAGAACCTACTGTACGTCCACCTTCACGGATAGCGAAACGAAGTCCTTCTTCCATAGCTACTGGATGAATCAGTTCAACTGTCATCTCTACGTTATCTCCAGGCATGCACATTTCGATTCCTTCTGGAAGCTCGCAAACACCTGTTACGTCTGTTGTTCTGAAGTAGAACTGTGGACGATAGTTGTTGAAGAATGGAGTATGACGTCCACCTTCATCTTTTGTTAATACGTAAACCTGGCATGTAAATTTCTTGTGGCATGTTACTGTACCTGGTTTGATAAGAACCTGTCCTCTTTCGATTTCTGTTCTCTGAATACCACGAAGAAGTGCTCCAATGTTATCTCCAGCCTGAGCCTCATCAAGAAGCTTACGGAACATCTCGATACCTGTTACAACAGTTTTCTTAACGTCCTCGTGGATACCGATGATTTCTACTTCATCAGAAACGTGAAGTGTACCACGCTCTACTCTACCTGTAGCAACTGTACCACGTCCTGTGATAGAGAATACGTCCTCTACTGGCATAAGGAATGGTTTGTCTGTATCACGCTCTGGATCTGGGATGTACTCATCTACAGTATCCATAAGTTCCATGATCTTGTCTCCCCATGGTCCCATTGGATCTTCAAGAGCTTTCAGAGCTGAACCTTTGATGATTGGGCAATCTGTGAATTCATACTCTTCAAGTACTTCGTTAACTTCCATCTCTACTAATTCGATAAGCTCTTCGTCATCAACCATATCACATTTGTTCAAGAAAACAACGATGTATGGTACGTTAACCTGACGAGAAAGAAGGATATGCTCTTTTGTCTGAGCCATAACACCATCTGTAGCAGCTACTACAAGGATAGCTCCATCCATCTGAGCAGCACCAGTGATCATGTTTTTAACGTAGTCAGCATGTCCTGGGCAGTCAACGTGTGCATAGTGACGTTTTGCTGTCTCATACTCAACGTGAGCTGTAGAAATTGTGATACCACGCTCTCTTTCTTCTGGAGCTTTATCGATGTTCTCGAAATCAACAGCTGCGTTACCTTCAACTCTTTCAGACAGAACTTTTGTGATAGCAGCTGTCAGAGTTGTTTTACCGTGGTCAACGTGACCGATTGTACCAATATTACAATGTGGTTTGTTTCTTTCAAATTTAGCTTTAGCCATTTTGAATGTCCTCCTTGAAAATATAACCTGAATTCAGGCATTTACTTATTATATCCGCTTTTATACTCGGCTAACTTTGATTATATTTCAAAGCCGGCCGATTTTCAAGCGTTTTTATAACAATTTATGCGTTTTTGTTTGATAATACTTTTTCCTGTACAGACTTTGGTACTGGCTCATAGCTCTCGAAGAACATTGAGTAGTTACCACGTCCCTGTGTTTTAGAACGAAGGTCTGTAGAGTATCCAAACATTTCTGACAATGGAACATATCCACGAACGATCTTACCGCCGCCAAGATCATCCATACCTTCGATACGTCCACGACGAGAGTTGATATCACCGATAACATCTCCCATGTATTCTTCTGGCATTGTTACTTCAACCTTCATGATAGGCTCCAGAAGAACTGGTGCTCCCTGTTTCATAGCATCCTTGAATGCAAGAGATCCTGCAATATGGAATGCCATTTCACTTGAATCGACCTCATGGTATGAACCATCATATACTGTAGCATGAACTCCAACTACCGGGAATCCTCCCAAGATACCAGATTTCATAGCTTCTTCGATACCTTCACCTACAGCTGGGATGTATTCCTTAGGAATTGATCCACCAACTACTGTAGACTCAAACTTGTATGTCTCCTCACCGTTGACATCCATTGGCTCGAATTTAACTTTACAGTGTCCGTACTGTCCACGTCCACCAGACTGTTTAGCATACTTGCTGTCAATATCTGTAGCTTTTGTGATAGACTCTTTGTAAGCAACCTGTGGTGCACCTACGTTAGCTTCTACCTTGAACTCACGAAGAAGACGATCAACGATGATCTCTAAGTGGAGCTCACCCATACCAGCGATGATTGTCTGTCCTGTTTCCTGATCTGTATGAGCACGGAAAGTAGGATCTTCTTCAGCCAGTTTAGCAAGAGATTCACCAAGTTTACCCTGGGAAGCTTTTGTCTTAGGCTCGATAGCAAGCTCGATAACAGGCTCTGGGAATTCCATAGACTCAAGAATTACAGGATGCTGCTCGTCACAGATTGTATCACCTGTTGTAGTGAATTTAAATCCGATAGCAGCTGCGATATCACCTGCATATACTTTGTCAAGTTCCTGTCTCTTATTAGCATGCATCTGAAGGATACGTCCAACACGTTCCTTCTTATTCTTTGTTGCATTCAATACGTATGAACCTGAGTTCATAGATCCAGAATACACACGGAAATAAGCAAGCTTACCTACGAATGGGTCTGTCATAATCTTAAATGCCAAAGCTGAGAATGGTTCTTCATCTGAAGAATGTCTTACAACTTCGTTACCATCCTCATCAACACCCTCGATTGGAGGAATGTCTGTTGGAGCTGGCATATATTCGATAATAGCATCCAGAAGTTTCTGAACACCTTTGTTTCTATATGCTGTACCGCAACATACTGGAACTGCTGTACACTCGCATGTAGCTTTACGAAGAACTTTTTTCAGATCATCAATAGATGGTTCTTCACCTTCCAGATACATCATCATAAGATCATCATCAAGCTCGCAGATTTTCTCTACCAACTCTGTGTGGTACAGTTCTGCTTCATCTTTCATTTCTTCTGGAATCTCTGTAACAGAAATATCTTCGCCCTTCTCATCATTGTAGATATAAGCTTCCATTTCCATCAAATCAATGATTCCTTTGAATTCATCTTCTTTACCAATTGGCAACTGAAGACAAATTGCATTTTTACCAAGTCTTGTTTTAATCTGTTCTACAGCATTGTAGAAATCAGCTCCAAGAATGTCCATCTTATTGATGAACGCCATTCTTGGTACATTGTATGTGTCTGCCTGACGCCATACGTTTTCTGACTGTGGCTCTACACCACCTTTAGCACAGAAAACACCTACAGCACCATCAAGTACACGAAGTGAACGTTCAACCTCTGCAGTGAAGTCAACGTGTCCCGGAGTATCAATGATATTGATACGATGTTCCAGAGCACCAGCCTTTGGCTTTGTGTGATCTTCCAATGTCCAATGACATGTTGTAGCGGCTGAAGTAATTGTGATACCTCTTTCCTGCTCCTGTTCCATCCAGTCCATAGTAGCAGTACCTTCATGAGTATCACCAATTTTATAGTTAACACCAGTATAGTAAAGAATACGCTCTGTCAGTGTAGTCTTACCGGCATCGATATGAGCCATGATACCAATGTTTCTAGTTCTCTCTAATGGATATTCTCTTCCAGCCATTGTAGCCTCCTATTAGAATCTATAATGAGCAAATGCTTTATTAGCCTCTGCCATTTTATGCATATCTTCTTTCTTCTTCACAGATGCTCCTGTGTTATTAGCTGCATCCAGGATTTCATTTGCAAGTCTTTCTTCCATTGTTTTCTCGCCTCTCTGACGTGAATACAATGTGATCCAGCGAAGTGCAAGAGCCTGTCTTCTGTCAGCTCTAACTTCGATAGGTACCTGGTAAGTAGCTCCACCGATACGTCTTGCTTTTACCTCAAGTACTGGCATGATGTTGTTCATTGCCTCTTCGAATACTTCGATTGCTGGCTTCTCAGCCTTCTCTTCAACTCTCTCAAATGCTCCGTATACAATCTTCTGTGCTACACCTTTCTTACCATCAAGCATGATGTTGTTGATAAGTTTGGTAACAACTTTATTGTTGTATATTGGATCCGCTAATACATCTCTTTTCTGAGTATGTCCTTTACGTGGCACGGTCCTTCCCTCCTTAATCATGATTTTCGGCATTACGCCGGGATTAATTCATCGGTACTCACATGTGTCTCTCTATGGAAATCGCATTGCATGTGCTCGTGGCCGCCGGACTCTATAAAATCCGCAACCTACGATTAATCATAGTTCTGTTTGTGATACGATTTAACTGTTTAGTTACAATCTTTGCTAAGGCGTTCTATTATTTAGCGTCTTTTGGTCTCTTAGCGCCGTATTTAGAACGAGCCTGTCTTCTCTTAGCAACTCCTGCTGTATCAAGTGTTCCACGAACGATGTGGTATCTTGTACCTGGCAGGTCCTTAACTCTTCCTCCACGGATAAGAACAACACTATGTTCCTGAAGGTTGTGTCCTTCTCCTGGGATATAGCTTGTTACTTCGATTCCGTTAGAAAGACGAACTCTGGCGATCTTTCTAAGAGCTGAGTTAGGTTTTTTAGGTGTAGCTGTCTTAACTGCTGTACAAACACCTCTTTTCTGTGGTGCAGATACATCAGTTGCACGTTTCTTCAGTGAGTTGTATCCTTTCTGAAGAGCTGGTGCTGTAGATTTCTTTTCAGAAGTCTGACGTCCTTTTCTAACTAACTGGTTAAATGTTGGCATTCTTTTTCACCTCCTATGATTTCGTTGCCTCATCTCTTATGAGAATGAGGGGTTGCAGATAATAAATTCATATTATCTTTTGTAATTTAGCGCACAAAAACATAGTATGCTCGTGTGCACGCTTGTTAGTTTAGTATGTTTTTAGCGAAAAGTCAAGGGGTTTTCAGCATTATTTTAAAATGTACATCCTCCGTGCCAACCAATAAGGTGATTGACACGGAGGATGCAGTAAATCTTAATATGCTTTTCCCCAATATACCATATGTTTAGCAGGTTTTCCGCAACATACACATACATTAGAAATTTCTTCCTGTTCTTCTGGAATACATCTTGATGTCACCCCGCCTGTCTGGTCTTTGATTGCTTCTTCACAAGCATCATCTCCACACCACATTGCACGGATAAATCCAATCTGGTTTTCAGCGATGTCTTTCATCTCATCCATGTTTGTTGCTGTGTGAATATGTGAATCTCTAAACGCTTTTGCTTTCTCAAAAAGTGCTTTCTGAATGTCTTCAAGAATTTCTGACAATCTTGTTTCGATTTCATCTAAAGCAACCACAATCTTTTCTCTTGTATCACGACGTACAATAACAACCTGTCCGTTTTCGATATCTTTTGGTCCGATTTCAATACGTGTAGGGATTCCAAGCATCTCCTGCTCACTAAACTTCCATCCAGGGCTCTTCTCTGAATCATCAATCTCTGCACGATATCCTGCTGCCTTTAATGCTGCAAGTAATTCATTTGCTTTGTCTAAGACACCTTCTTTATGCTGGGCAATCGGAACTACTCTTGTCTGAACCGGTGCGATGTGTGGTGGAAGTACCAGACCACTGTCATCACCATGTACCATAATGATTGCTCCAATAATACGTGTAGACAATCCCCATGATGTCTCATATACACTGTGAAGCTTGTTCTCTTTATCTGAGTAACTGATTCCATAAGCATCTGCAAATGCATTTCCAAAGAAATGGCTTGTACCTGACTGCAGAGCTTTTCCGTCATGCATCAGTGCTTCAATTGTATAAGTATCTTCCGCTCCTGCAAATTTCTCGCTTGGTGTTTTCTTTCCTGTAACAAGCGGAATAGCAAGATCATTTTCCACAAAATCTTTGTATACATCACGCATCATTAATGTACGTTCTTCTGCTTCTTCATATGTTGCATGGATCGTATGACCTTCCTGCCATAAAAATTCTCTTGAACGAAGGAATGGTCTTGTTGTCTTTTCCCAACGCAATACAGAGCACCACTGATTCCAAACCTTTGGAAGATCACGATAAGACTGCACTGTCTTGCTCCATACATCACAGAATAATGTTTCTGATGTAGGTCTGATACAGAATCTCTCCTGAAGAGGCTCTTCGCCACCTTTTGTTACCCATGCAACTTCCGGTGCGAAACCTTCAATATGATCTTTCTCTTTCTGAAGTAATGACTCTGGAATCAAAACAGGAAGATATACATTCTGCACTCCTGTTTCTTTAAATCTCTTATCAAGATTTGCCTGGATATTTTCCCAGATTGCATAGCCATTCGGAAGATAATTCAGACATCCTTTTACTCCTGAATAATCACATAACTTTGCTTCGCGTACAACATCTGTGTACCACTGTGCAAAATCCTCATCTCTTGCTGTAATTGACTGTACTAATTTCTTTTCTTTTGCCATTGCTGCTTTCCTTTCTTTTTATTTTATTTTTATCGGAATACATTTTTCATTTCTAAAAATGCACCTGCCTTCGGAAATAAAAAACGCCGGGAACTTCCATTCCCTTCCAAACGAAAAGGGACCGAAGTTCTCGGCGGTACCACCCTAATTAACCACTGTTGTGATTCTCTTTATCTGTCATTAACGCTGACTTACGCTGTACTTTCATACAGAAGCTCCCAGGCAGGTTCTATATTATCTCCGCAGAAATCTCCCAGCAAATGATTCCCTCTCTGTGCCGTCTCCAACATATACTAACCCTGTTCAACGCTCATATCACATATCGTTGCAATTTTACCCGAATTGCCCAAAAATGTCAAGACAAGTAACTGCATTTCCACCGCTTTCCACCGCTTATTACTTCTGGATCTGCAACAATTTTTGTTTTAAATCCATCTCCAGTTTCTGCATCTCCTGCTCCGCTGCTTTTCGTTTTTCACGGCCTTCCTGCTGAATATGCATCACCTCATCTAATGTAGAGATCAAGGATTCGTTTGTCTGTTTTAATGTCTCGATATCAACGATTCCTCTTTCTGACTCTTTCACTGTATCTATCGTTGCCATCTTTAATTTTTCTGCATTTTTCTTCAACAGTTCATTTGTCATATTTGTCACTTCACGCTGTGCTGCAGCCGCCTGTGCAGAATGTTCTACGCCCAGCCCAAGTACCATCTGACTCTTCCATAACGGAATTGTGTTCACAATCGTAGACTGGATTTTTTCTACCATCAACGTATCATTTCCCTGTACCAGTCTGATCTGTGGTGCTGTCTGCATCGAAATCTGGCGAGTCAGCTCAAGATCATGCAATTTCTTTTCAAAGCGATTACACATAGAATCTAAATCTTTCGCTGCCTGTGCATCTTCTGCAAGTCCTGTTGTCTGTGCTTTCTGCAACAAATCCTGAAGTTCTCCGTTTCTGACTTCATTTAATTTTTTCTTTCCGGCTACAATGTACATAGTTAATTCTTTATAATAAGTAAGATTCAATTCATACATCTTATCCAGAAGTGCAACATCTTTCATAAGCTGAACCTGATGTGATTCCAGCACTTTACATATTTGATTTACATTCGTCTCTGCCTTGGCATACTTTGTTTTCATTGCTGTGATTTTGTTTGAGCTTTTCTTAAATATTCCCAGAAAGCCTTTTTCTTCCTCTTCATCAAAAGATTTCAGTTCCTTTACTACACCGCTCAATAAATTACCCACTTCGCCAAGATCCTTTGTTCTCACATTTTCCAGTGCACTTTCCGAAAAATCCGCCATCTTCTTTTGTGTGCCTGCTCCATACTGCAGAATCATATTAGAATTTGTAAGATCAATCTGCTCTGCAAATTTCTCCGCCATCTGCCTTTCTTCTTCTGACAAAACATTTTCTTCCGCTATAACTTCTTCTTTCTTTTCTTCTACCACAGCCGGTTCTTGTTTCTCTTCTGCTGTTTGAAATGGATCTAATGTCAATGTAGGCGTTGTATCAAAATCTTTAAAATTATTTTCCATAACATTTCCTCTTTTCTTTTCGCAACCATTTTTTTATTTTTTAAGTCCGTCCTCTGTCAGTCCTTCCTGTGCAAGCATCGTCTTCAACACAGAAATGTCACTGGCAACATCCCACGCCGTATCCTGAAACATTGCATCCAACAGTTTTTCAAACGCAATATTCAATGTATCCAGCGTTTTTTCGATTTCATCTTTTGAAGATAAAATATTATCTCCTTGAATTGGCTGTCTGTCCAGTTCTTCATATGCTTCTAAAAGCTTCACCGTTGTTGGAAGATAATAATTCATCAAACGATGTAAATCTCCTACTGTTTCCGGATTCTCCTCTACACGGTCAAATATTTTATCAACCAGCATCTCCATTCTGGAAATCTTTGCTGAAATTTCTTCTCCCGGAATCGCATCATTACTTTCATGAATTTTGCGTATATACTCTTCTCCCGCCTCAACAATCTCCTGTACTTCCGGCGTAAGTCCTTTTTCTTCTTTCTTTTTACGCTCTTCCTCCGCCGCTTTTTGCTGTCTTTCTAACGTATCCTTTTGTTCTTGTTGCTGTTCCATCATATCAGTATATTGACGATACGCATCATGACTTGAAATAAGACATTTTTTCTGGGTATCCAAGTGTCCTTGAATAAACCAGCCTCTCCGTATCATGTTCTTTATATCTTTCAAAACATATTTTTCATTCTTCCCAACATACTCTGCCAATTTACGTATATCACAATATTCTTTTCCACCCATTGTCTGTAGATACTGTCGGAAACGTTTGATCCCACCTATTTTTTTCGTACCTGCCACGCCGATCAATGTCGTCGCTATCCCAAGTATCCCAAATATGATTGCTACCGCAAGTACTCCTGCCTTATTAGATACTCCCACCACCAGTGCTATAACCGCTGAAATACAGACAATGAAATTAAATCCCGACATCATGTATCCGCATACACTCATCACAATCGCACCAACTTTTGCTGCACTGGTACTTCTATATAGCATAGGCTTTGTCGGAGTCGCGAAACCTCCTGTTGAATATCTATTATTTACTTGCCCGTTCTGACTGTTCGCTCTTTTTTGTTGTGTCTTTTTTTCGTATTGAGGCATTCCATAAAAAGTTTCTCCGTAGCGTGGTCTGCGATTCTGATTTACCCGATCTCCCACATTACGCATTGTGTCCGCAAATGCATCTGCAGCTCCATTTACCGTATTCGTTATTGTCTGGTTCAATCTGCTGAAATCTCCTGAATCCACGGCATCCTGCACACTTCTTTTTATATCTTCCCCAAACCTTTCCCAATCTTGATTTTTCATTTTTCCATCTACTCCTTCTCAAAAGGATTATACTCTCTCTTGACCTGATGATTCTTTTATATGATAATCAGTTTAGACAGAATATTGCCAAAAGTCAAGAACAGGGGATAGATATTATGAAGCCAGAAATTATATATGAAGATTCCGAATTAATCGTATGTATTAAACCTGCCGGAATCGCGACACAAAGTAAACGTATCGGTTCACCGGATATGGTAAGTATCTTAAAAAATCACATTGCTCACAACACAAAGAGCAAACAGCCTCCTTACCTTGCCGTTATTCATCGTTTAGACCAGCCTGTCACCGGACTGCTTGTCTTTGCGAAAACACCTTTTGCAGCAAAAGAATTAAATCACCAGCTTCAGTCAGAAGGATTTGGGAAATATTATCGCACCTGGCTTTCCGACTGCCTCCCTTCAAACGAAGGCGACTGCATAGATTATCTTGTAAAAGACGGACGCACAAACACTTCTTCCGTTTGTGAGCCTGACACTCCTGGAGCAAAAAAAGCAGAATTACATTATAAGGTATTACAACAAAAAGATGCTTTTACACTTGCTGAAATCACGCTTAAAACAGGCCGACACCATCAGATCCGCGTGCAGATGTCAAATCTTGGTTGCCCCATTGTCGGTGACCGCAAATACGGAACCGCAGAAGACCCTTCATCCGATTTTCATGGATTACAATTATTTGCCTGCCGGCTTACTTTAAAACATCCTCGTACTCATAAACAATTGGAGTTTCTTTTGCCCGAAACCTATTATGCTTTAAATCTTTAGTTCTGCATTTCTTTCAGATTGTTCCACAAACGGAAACGACATGCAACGCATTCTTACTATGTGCTGCATGTCGTCTTTATTTGTTCAACAAGGTTAGATTTCTACTGCTGCCTCTGGTTCCTCTTCCAAAGCCTGTTTGTATTTTTCTAAAATTGTACTCTGAATTCTGTCACGAGTACCTGAGTTAATTGGATGTGCTATATCACGATATTCCCCATCCATTGCTTTTTTGCTTGGCATCGCAATAAATAAACCTTTTTCACCTTCAATTACCTTGATGTCATGTACAACAAATTCATCATCAAATGTAATGGATACAACTGCCTTTAATTTTCCCTCTTTTGCGACTTTACGAACGCGCACATCTGTGATCTGCATATTCTAGTCTCCTTTCTCGTCTGCATGATTCTATTAACACTTTTCTTTATAAGGCATATCTTTCATTTTTCTCAACAACTACCTTGACACCATTCTCACCCATATGTCTGGTATTTGCACGTATTGTATCTCTGCTTTCAACAATACAATTTTCAATATAAGTATTATCTCCAAGATATACATCATTTAATATAATTGAATTCTTGATCACACAATTATTTCCAACATAAACTTTCTTAAAAATAACTGAATTCTCAATCGTACCGTTGATGATACTACCACTTCCTACAAGGCTATTTTTAACTACTGCTCCAGGATTATACTTTGCCGGAGGCAAATCACTTACCTTAGAATATATCTCCGGTAACTGTTTAAAGAAATAGTCTCTGACTTCCGGTTTTAAGAAGTCCATATTTGTCTTGTAGTATGCATCCACTGTTGAAATATTGCTCCAGTAGCTGCTGATCTTATATCCATAAATCTTTTTCAGATTTTTGTAACGAATCAAAATATCATTTACAAAATCATGACGTTCTTCTTCTGCACAACGTTCGATCAAGTCGATAAGCTGTCTTCTTCTCATCACATAAATTCCTGTAGAAACTGTCTGTGAATGAGCAATCATCGGCTTCTCTTCAAATTCTTCGATTCTTGCAGATTCATTCATCCGTACTGTACCATAACGTGTTGCATCTTCATTGTCATCTAGTTCTTTGACAACTACTGTGATATCAGCTTTCTTTGCAATATGATATTCCAACACTTTGTTATAGTCCAATTTGTATACTGCATCTCCTGATGTAATCACAACATATGGTTCATGACATTTTTTCAGGAAATCAAGATTCTGATAAATTGCATCTGCTGTTCCACGATACCAATATCCATTATCCGATGTAATTGTCGGCGTAAACACATACAATCCACCTTGTTTTCTTCCGAAATTCCACCATTTTGATGAATTCAAATGTTCATTCAATGATCTTGCATTATACTGTGTCAATACGGCAACTTTCTGTATTTTTGAATTTGTCATATTACTCAATGCAAAATCAATCGCACGATAACTGGTCGCGATCGGCATAGCAGCCACTGCACGTTTTTCTGTCAGCTCCTGCATCTTTCTGCTGTTTCCACCTGCCAGAATAATTCCTACTGCTCTCATACTCGCTCACCTGCCTTTATTAATGTCTCTCCACTTGCAAGCACTCCATCACTGTAATCTTCTATGGATGTCACACCACTAACGGCGGTATTCTTTCCGATCTGAACATTTGACGGAATCTTTGATTTTTCTCCGATCGTGGCAAGCCCGCCACTATAAATATTTGGTTTTACTTTGTTTGGAACTTCACTTCCAACGCCAATGACTACATTATTACCGATTTCAGTATCTTCAGCTATAATGGCTTTCTCGATTACACAATTCTCGCCAATCATAACATCTCTCATAATAATAGAGTCACGAACCACGCTGCCTTTTCCGATTGTTACTCCGGCTCCCAGCACAGAATTATGTACCTCGCCATATACCTCTGTTCCATTACTAATAATACAACGATCCACAACAGCTTCATTTGAAATATACTGCGGCGGAATGTTAGAACTATTTGTATAAATCTTCCAGAATTCTTCGTAAAGATTAAATTCAGGAATAATATCGATCAACTCCATATTTGCTTCCCAATATGAACTTAATGTACCGACATCTTTCCAGTATCCATTATATTCATAAGCAAAAAGCCTGTCTCCTTTTTCATGACAATATGGAATGATATGTTTACCGAAATCACAATTCGGCTGCTCTGATAATTTGACCAAAGCATCTCTTAACACCGGCCAACTGAATATGTAAATACCCATAGATGCAAGATTGCTGCTTGGATGCTCCGGCTTTTCTTCAAATTCTTTGATTCTTCCGTCATCATCTGTCACTACAATACCGAAACGGCTTGCCTCTTCCATTGGAACCGGCATTGCTGCAATTGTTACATCTGCTTTATTCGCCTTGTGATAATCCAACATAACCTCATAGTCCATCTTGTATATATGATCACCTGAAAGAATCAATACATAGTCCGGATTATAAGACTCCATATACTCCAGGTTCTGATATATCGCATTTGCAGTACCGGTGTACCACTCACTGTTTGTACTCTTTTCATACGGCGGTAAAATTGATACCCCTCCTACATTTCGATCCAAATCCCAAGGAATACCAATACCAATATGTGTATTCAAGCGTAATGGCTGATACTGTGTCAACACACCCACTGTGTCTACACCCGAATTAATACAGTTACTTAACGGGAAATCAATAATTCGGTACTTGCCGCCAAAAGCAACTGCTGGTTTTGCTACTTTCGCTGTAAGAACCCCCAATCGACTGCCTTGTCCACCCGCAAGGAGCATGGCAATCATTTCCTTTTTAATCATGTAGTCACCTCATTTCTAGTTAGATGCACTTATTATATCATACTTTTCATTTCATGTGCACATTTTTTACAAATTCATAAAGGAAATTTAACTCTTTTTATTTATTTTTACTAAAAAGAACTTCTTTAAATTTTCTCCATATATAGTATAATATAATGGATAGAGTCTTTTTATGACTCTTTTTGAAAAAAAGTAAAAGAAGGTACCTAATTTATGTATAAGATCGATTTTGAAAAACCAATTCACATCCATTTCATCGGAATTGGCGGTATCAGTATGAGCGGTCTCGCAGAGATTTTACTGGAAGAAGGATTTACTGTTACTGGTTCTGATTCAAAAGAGTCTCCGCTTACCCGCCAGCTCGAAGAACATGGTGCGCACATTTTCTACGGTCAGAAGGCGGAGAATATTATCGATGGTATTCAGTGTGTTGTTTACACTGCTGCGATCAACAAAGCTAACCCAGAATTAATGGAAGCTGTTGCCCGCAAGATTCCTATGCTGACTCGTGCAGAATTACTTGGCCAGTTAATGAAAAACTATGATACATCTATTGCTGTATCAGGTACACACGGCAAAACTACAACGACATCTATGATTTCTCATATTTTACTGGAAGGAGATGTTGACCCTACGATTTCTGTCGGCGGTATTCTCCAGGCTATCGGAGGGAATATCCGTGTAGGAAAATCCGAAACATTTATCACAGAAGCCTGTGAGTACACGAATAGTTTTCTTCATTTCTTCCCGACAATCGGGATTATTCTGAACATTGAAGAAGATCATTTGGACTTCTTCAAGGACCTGGAAGATATTCGTCATTCTTTCCATCAGTTTGCAGCTCTTTTGCCGGAAGATGGAACTTTGATCATCAACCATGATATTCAGAATTATGAAGAAATTTTTGCCGGATTATCTTGTAATGTGATTACTTATGGTTCTTCCGCTGATGCAGATTATAGTTTTCAGAATGTCAGCTACAACGAAAAAGGCTGTGTTGCATTCGACCTTGTAGAGAAAGGACATGTCACAGACCATATCCAGCTTTCTGTAACCGGAGACCATAATGTTTCAAATGCTTTAGCTGCGATCGCAACTGCAAAGCTTCTGAACATTTCAATGCCTGTTATTGAAAAAGGACTGCTCTCGTTCTCCGGAACAGACCGTCGTTTTGAATATAAGGGCACTCTGGACGGCATTACAATTGTTGATGACTATGCACATCATCCAACGGAGATTAAAGCAACTTTAAAGGCTGCAAAGCATTACCCTCACAACGAACTGTGGTGTGTATTCCAGCCTCATACTTACACACGCACAAAAGCATTTTTCAATGAATTTGCAGAAGCACTTTCCCACGCAGACCATCTGGTACTTGCTGATATTTATGCCGCGCGTGAGACAGACACACTTGGTGTTTCTTCCAAGGCTCTTGCAGAAGAAGTGAAAAAGCTTGGTACAGACGCTTACTACTTCCCAAGTTTTGCAGAGATTGAAGATTTCTTAAAAGAGCACTGCTCTTCGGGTGATCTCTTGATCACAATGGGAGCCGGAGATGTTGTAAATATCGGAGAAGATTTATTAAAATGATGAATACAATAAAATTATCCAATCATTTTCAAAGCAATGCCACTCTTGTCTCTAATTATTTTATTGACAATTATATGGCTACTGCAAATGGTGAGTTTGTAAAAGTTTATCTTTTTTTGCTGAGGCATATGGAGGATTCTTCTATGAGCCTTACCATTTCCGGCATTGCGGATTGTTTGAATAATACGGAGAATGATATTTTGCGTGCCTTCCGTTATTGGGAAAGTAACGAACTGCTAAGGATCGAGTACGATTGTGAACATAGCGTTTCCGGAATTGAACTCCTGCAGGCAGGACAATCTCCGTCAAACAATATCAGTAAAGAAAGTATTTCTTCGATTGCAACTGCATCCAAGGAAGTTTCCATCACAGCTGATAGTGATGAGACTCCTGTGAAAGCTAAAGTACCTAAACAAGAGCCTGCAACAGCACCTAAAGATACTGTGTCGCACAAAAATAAACACGCTTCTGATTCTTCGATGGAAAAGAAAGAATTAAGATCTCTTTTATTCATTGCAGAACAATATCTTGGGAAAACTTTATCTCATACAGATGTCGAAGCAATTACATATTTCTATAAAGATTTAGGTATGTCAGCCAGACTGATCGAGTACCTGATTGAATCTTGTGTAGAAAGCGGACATAAAAGTATCCATTACATCCAAAAGGTTGCTTTATCGTGGGCTGATGAAGGTATTACAAGTGTAGAACAGGCACGGCGTAATTCTGCTAATTATAATAAAAACTGCTATACTGTATTAAATGCATTCGGTATCAAAAACCGTGGGCCAGCCGACTCTGAGCTTGTCTATATTAAAAAATGGACTGATGAGATGGGATTTTCTCTTGATATTGTTCAAGAGGCCTGCCGACGTACAATTTCCGCTACGCATCAGCCAAGTTTTGAATATACAGATACAATTTTAGAACATTGGCAGCAGAACAATGTACACCACTTAAATGACATTACTGCATTGGATACCGTGTTCCAAAAAGAAAAACAGGCACGAAGAAACGTATCAAAATCTAAGCCAATCACAAAAAACCTGAATAATTTTGAGCGACGTGCTTATGATATGGATTCATTAGAAGAACAATTATTAAACAGTAATTAGAAGGAGTAGTATCGTGGGACTAACGAATTCACAATACCAGACAATCATGCGTGAATATGAGCAAAAGCAGCTTAAAAGCCATGACATTCTCACGCAACATTATGAAGATGTATATAAGAAATTACCGGAATTCAAATCACTGGATGAATCAATTTCAATTATGTCAGTCCAATACGGCAGACGCTTGCTCGATGGTGATGAGAGTGCTTTAGATTCTTTAAAAGAGGAGCTTAACATTCTGCGAAGCAGCAAACAACAGCTGCTTACCTCTGCCGGTTTTCCTGCTGATTACCTTGAACCGGTATATGAATGTCCTGACTGTAAGGATACCGGTTATATTGGAAATGTAAAGTGCCGTTGCTTTAAACGTGCTATCACAAAATTGCTTTATGAACAATCTAACTTGAAGGGCATTCTGGAATCCGAGAATTTTGATACATTTTGTCTTGATTATTATTCTGACCGACAGGTGGATCCAAAAACAGGGAAAACATCTCGTGCTATTATGGAGCACGCTTATCAGACTTGTAAAAATTTTGTTCAAAATTTTGGACATACATCCGACAATATTTTTCTTTACGGAGATGTCGGTGTCGGAAAGACTTTTCTTTCCAATTGCATCGCCAGAGATTTAATCGATGCCGGATACTCTGTTCTCTATTATTCGGCGCCAAATTTATTCAACATTCTGGCTCAGGGAACATTTGATCATAATGATTATGAATCAAAGCAAATGCAACAATATGTTTACGATTGCGATTTACTGATCGTAGATGATTTAGGAACCGAGCTTGCCAATGCATTTACGGCTTCTCAGTTCTTTACCTGCATTAATGAAAGACTTTTAAATATGAAATCGACCGTTGTCTCAACGAACCTTTCACTGGATTCGTTGGCAGACCTTTACACAGAACGTTCTTTTTCACGAATCACCAGTAACTATATCTTGCTGAGATTATTCGGCGATGATATTAGAATAATTAAAAAAATACGTGCTAATAGGGAGGGCAAATAATGCTGCACAGAAGTGAACTCAATTTAGAAAATATTCCAGTAGGAGCCTTAGGAATCATTCCTGTTACAGGATGTGAAGCTCTTGGCAACAAAGTCAATGACTACCTCGTAAAATGGAGAAAAGAAAGTGCTCATCAGTACAAAGATGATGTTGCATTTACAGGATATGAAAAAGATTCATTTATCATCGATGCCAAAGTACCTCGTTTTGGTTCCGGAGAAGCAAAAGGTATTATCAACGAATCTGTACGTGGTAAAGACCTTTATCTAATGGTAGATGTATGTAATTACAGCTTAACTTATTCATTGACAGGAAACATTAACCACATGTCTCCTGATGATCATTATCAGAACCTGAAACGTGTTATCGCTGCTGTTGGTGGAAAGGGTCGTCGTATCAACGTAATCATGCCTTTCTTATACGAAAGCCGTCAGCACAAAAGAACAGGACGTGAGTCTCTTGACTGTGCTCTTGCACTTCAGGAGCTTGTACGTATGGGCGTTGACAACATCATTACATTTGATGCACATGATCCACGTGTACAGAATGCAATCCCACTTAGCGGATTTGAAACAGTTTCACCAACATACCAGTTTATCAAAGGTCTTCTGCGCACAGTAAAAGATCTTAAAATCGACAGCGAACACATGATGGCAATCAGCCCGGATGAAGGTGGTACAAACCGTGCCGTTTATCTTGCCAACGTACTTGGTCTTGATATGGGTATGTTCTACAAGAGAAGAGATTATACCAAAATCGTAGACGGACGTAATCCTATCGTTGCCCACGAATTCCTTGGTTCTTCTGTAGAAGGAAAAGATGTAATCATCATTGATGACATGATTTCTTCCGGAGACAGTATCATCGAAGTTGCTACTGAACTGAAACGTAGAAAAGCTAACCGCATCTATGCTGCTGCAACATTTGGTCTTTTCACAAATGGACTGGCTAAATTCGATGAAGCATATGAAAAAGGAATCATCCATGGTATCTTGACAACAAACCTGATTTATCAGACACCTGAGTTATTGTCAAAACCTTATTATATTAACTGTGACATGAGCAAATATATTGCTTTGATCATCGACACATTAAACCATGATGGTTCTTTAAGCAATATTCTGAGTCCAAACGAAAGAATTCAGAATGTACTTCGCAAATACAACAATGGCGAAGAGATTTAATATCTCTTTTCTATAAACTGTTGCTGATTAAAAAAGCAACAAAACATTTACTTTTTACAAGATAGAATCTTGTATCTCTAACAGCAAACATAGGAGACAGTTCTATTAAATCAGACAGCTTCAGCATGACTGATTTAATAGAACTGTCTCCCATTAAAAATTATTACTTTCGGCATTCTTTTCTGTATTTTGTCGGCGAAGTTCCATAAAATTCACTAAATACCCTATAAAAATGGTCTGAACTGTTATATCCAACCTTAGTAGCAATTTCTTCAATTGAGCTGTCTGTTTTTTCTAGTAGATCTGTTGCAATTTTCATCTTTAATTTCTTTACAATAACCGAAAAAGTTGAACCCGTATTTTCCTTTATTATTTTAGATAAATAAGGAACAGAATAATGGAATATTCTGGAAAGTTCAGGTAAAGTAACTGTAGTATAATGACTTTGAATATAACGCAGAATAGGAGCATAATCCAAACCATTATCATAGCTGGAAAACTGACTGTATGTCTGATAATTACGTAATATACTTACAAAAAGAAGATTCAACCAATGTATATTGCTTTGATTTACGTATTTATCGTATTGAAAATTTTCTAAAAATAATTCTTTTACAATAAATCTTACTTCTGGAAAACTGCTTGTATGAAAAAGAAGATAATTTGGTTTTTCTGCATCAGACAAAATCTTCCTAAAAAATGTAGATAAAATATCGTCATTAGAGAGCAATGAGAAAAACGCTTGACTAAAAGTCTGTTGTTTTACTAATATAGGAAAAATCTGTGATTCTCTGCTAAGCAGTCTGGTTGAATGCTTGGTAAAGGGTGACAGAATACAAAAATCTCCTTCTTTTAATATTCTTTTCTCATCTAGAAAGACAAGTTCACATTCTCCTTTAAAGATATAGTTAATTTCAAAGCAATCATGAACATGCATAAAATTTTGAAGTTGCCAAAACTGACTTATAACTGTTAAGTCTGCATTCACAGGAACAATATCAAACCCTGTTTTCTGGGTTAATACTTTATCTGGAAACCGAAAATATAAAGTGCGAATTTTTTTAAGAAATTTGTCATCATCCAACATGGCAAGACCATTGATATCCGGAAGTTCTGATTCCGAACTAATAAATTTTCTATCTTGATACAATTCCTGAAGTATTTCAAGAAAAGTTGGATAATTGTCATGCGTCTCATTATAAAAGTCAATTCTATCCTGAATATCTCCAATCGAAACATAAAAATTCATAGCAATATTACCTCCTTTTCTTTCAGTATATCGAATTGTCCGAAAAATGCAAATTAAAAAAGGTATGAAATTCTATATAATCAACAGAAGGTTTGCTTAACTATTAATATTAAATGTTAAAAAACGTAGGAAAATTAATATATTGTTTAGAATATTACGGAGAAATTTAAAGAGCGATATGCTATGATTCATTCATCATAAATAACTACTTGTATAAGGAGGAGATGTAGATGAATAAATTTCGTTTGGCAATACCGGTATGGGGAAAAGGTATTTCCAGTAATTACAACCAATTTCTTGGATTTCATACAATAATCGATACAAAAGAAGGCAGTCAGATTACTTTGAGAATCGCTGCGAGAAGTTATTACCGACTATATCTTAATGGAAAAATATGTGCATGTGGACCGGCAAGAACAGCCCGGCATTACTGTAGAATTGATCAACATACATTTCATGTAGTAGGCAGAGTACATATTGCCATAGAAGTAGCCGCTTATAACAAACCTGAAAAATACTGCAACGATTGTACTCTTGAGTCCGGAATGCTGACCGCTGAGATTACAGACAGTAACGGAACAATTCTTGCTGCAACTGGAAAAGAAGGATTTTTGTATACAGAATTGAATTATCGAAAGCCAAATGTTGAAACAATGAGTCATTCACGAGGAATACTCGAATGGTATAAATTAGATGAAAAGAGTCTACAGTGGGTATATGGTAGCAGTCATTTCCAATGGAACATGCCAACCCTTCTTGAAGAAAAGATAGGGTGGCTTCCAAGGAGAGCACCATATGCTTCTTTACAGCCAATTCCTATGTCACATATTGGAGGAATCTGCGATATGATTTCTGATGAAACAGATGATCCTGGATTTGTACTCTCAATTGCCAGAGCATTTAATAAAACATGGTATGAAAACTTGCAGGAAGAAGATCAATTTCTCCAGAAACTACGCGGCTATAAAGAAACACTTTTTACCGGAACATATCAGCTTTCTCAACAACAAAAAAACAACACAGAACTATCAACTACAAAAAGAAAACTTCTTTATCTTGCACCCGGAGAACATCCAGCTTCTGTTATTTTTGAGAACAGAAAAACAGAACTTGGTTTTATAGATTTTGAAATATCGGTTGAAGCTAAAACTGTTGTAGATGTGATCAATAGCGACCACTTATCTGTATATGGCGAACTGCGTGCTAACAGTTATGTTACACGATATGAATTGGAACCTGGAAATTATCATCTGACTACATTTGAACCGAAACTTGTCCGATATATCCGAATGATTTTTACAACAACAGGAAAAATCGAGCTAACATTTCCTCAATTGCTGGATGACAGTTATCCAGATGAAGGAATTTCTTATTTTAGTAGCAGCGACGGAGAACTAAATCAAATCTATGATGGTGCAAGAAGAACGCTTCGTCTAAGCACTCTTGATATTTTCATGGACTGCCCTCAACGCGAAAGAGGTGGATGGTTATGTGACTCACATTTTTCTGCCCAGGCAGCATGGCAGATGTTTGGTAATCTTGGTACAGAAAAAGATTTTATCGAAAATTTCATGAAGACAACAGATATGTGGAAAGGATTTTTCCCAGAAGTTTATCCAGGAAGCAAGTCAGATACGAGCGATCCTGGATTCATCAACTGGTCTTATTGGCTTTTAACAGAATTATGTGATTATTATGATAGATCCGGAGATTTCATCTTTATTGAAAACTGCAGAGAAAGAGTTGAAGAATTTGTATCTGGACTGCTTTCGCTTCGAGGTGACAGCGGTTTGATTGAGACAGAACGTGCTGAATTTGTAGACTGGTCTCTTGCTAATCGTAATTTTGCTTTGAAACCAATCAGCATCCCGAACAACTGTCTTGCTGTCTATATGTTGGAACGCCTCGCAGAACTTTATGGATATGAGGAATGGAAAAAGGCTGCCGATGATATGCGGCAAATCATTAATAAACTGGATACAGAAGCAGGAATCTTTGGTGGAGGTGGAGATGGCGCTTCTTTCAAAGATAAAAAGTTAATACGTACAGACTGTCCAACTGAAGGCGGTCAGGCACTTGAATTGTGGAGCGAGTTTCATCATAATGATACAAATTATATTAAGAATTTTGTTCATATGATGGGGCCTTGTCCCGAATATCGCTCCAATCCTAATATCGGAAAAGCAAATCTTTTCATAGGCTTGATGATCCGATTTGATGTACTTGCTAAATTAGGATATGTCCAAGAACTTGTTCGAGAACTAAAAGATATTTATCTTGAAGAATTAAAACTCGGATCAGGTACATTCTTTGAAAATATCAATGCATTTTCCGGATGCCATGGATTTAATGGTATGGCAGGAGCTCTGCTCACTGAAAAGGTATTAGGACTTGGACAACCGATACAAAGACGAAAAACTATTATAATTGAACCGCATCCTGGAAACCTTAGATGGGCAGAAGGAGCAGCCGAATGTGAAGATGGAATTATATTTCTTAAATGGTCTGCAGATGCAGATTTACACAAAATGAAAATCTGCCTGACCCTTCCAGAAGGATGGACAGCCGATTTCCACCGAGCATTTGAGCTGTCAGGATGGCAGATTGAAATGAACGGAATACTATTATAAACATATGACATATTAAATATCAGTCTCTTTATACAAAATAGATTCCGTATAAAAGGGCGGATATCCGATTAGGATATCCGCCCTTTTTACATCTTATTATCTTATATTCGAACTACAGAAGTCCGCCGATTGAAAGGAACAGTGGAGCAAATACAAGTGATACTACTGTCATAAGTTTGATCAGGATGTTAATAGATGGACCTGATGTATCTTTGAATGGATCACCTACTGTATCACCAACGACTGCTGCTTTGTGAGCCTCACTACCTTTTCCGCCATGATGTCCTTCTTCGATGTATTTCTTAGCATTGTCCCATGCACCACCGGCATTTGACATAAAGATAGCCATCAGAACACCTGTTACAAGAGCTCCTGCAAGAAGTCCTCCAAGGGACTCAACACCAAGAACGATACCAACTAACAATGGAACGATAACTGCCATCAATCCTGGAAGAAGCATTTCGTGAAGAGCTGCTGATGTAGAGATAGATACACATGATGTATAATCTGGTTTATCTTCACCCTTCATGATACCTGGTTTCTCACGTAACTGACGTCTAACTTCCTCGATCATCTTGTATGCAGCCTTAGATACAGACTCCATAGTAAATGCTGAGAAAAGGAATGTCAGCATACCACCGATAAAGATACCGATGATTACTTTATAGCTAAGTAAGTCGATTGAATCAAGCTGTACTGCCTGTGCATAAGATACGAACAAAGCTAAAGCTGTAAGAGCTGCAGATCCGATAGCGAATCCTTTACCCATAGCTGCTGTTGTGTTACCAACTGAATCAAGTTTATCTGTAATCTCACGAACAGAATCATCCAGTCCTGACATCTCTGCGATACCACCTGCATTATCTGCGATTGGACCATAAGCATCAACTGCAACTGTGATACCTGTAGTTGAAAGCATACCTACTGCTGCAAGTGCAATACCATATAATCCGTCTACTTTGTATGAAATGAAAATTGCTACACAGATTAAAAGCAGTGGAATAGCTGTTGACTGCATACCTACTGCAAGACCACTAATGATTGTTGTAGCTGCACCTGTTTCAGACTGCTCACCAATCTTTTTAACCGGATTGTAATCTGCAGATGTATAATACTCTGTAACGTTACCGATAATAACACCAACAATCAGACCTGCAATAACAGCGATTGCTGCTTCAAAACCATCAAATAATACTTTACTTAATACAACAGAAGCGATTACAACGATGATAGCTGAAGCATAATCACCTTTTGTAAGTGCTTTCTGTGGATTCGCATTCTCTCCACCTTTAACGAAGAATGTTCCGAGAATAGAAGCGATCAGACCACAAGCTGCAATTGCAAGTGGGAATAATACACCAGAAACAGTTGCTGTTACTGCTCCGAGAGTCAGTGCAGAAACAAGTGATCCTACATAAGACTCAAACAAGTCAGCACCCATACCTGCAACGTCACCTACGTTGTCACCTACGTTATCAGCGATAACTGCTGGGTTACGTGGGTCATCTTCTGGGATACCAGCTTCAACTTTACCTACAAGGTCAGCACCAACGTCTGCTGCTTTTGTATAGATACCACCACCTACACGAGCAAACAGAGCAATTGAAGAAGCTCCTAAACTGAATCCTGACAATACATCAACATTTTTTGTTACAATATAAACAATACTTACACCAAGTGCTCCAAGACCTGCTACGCACATACCCATAACAGCTCCACCAGAGAAAGCGATTGAAAGTGCTTTGTTCATTCCACTTGTTCTTGCTGCATTAGCTGTTCTTACGTTAGCTTTTGTAGCAACAGTCATACCACAGTATCCAGCGATTGTTGAGAACAGTGCTCCGACAACGAAGCATACTGCTGTTACCCAGCTGATTCCAAATCCGATTAATACAAATAATACGGCTACGAAGATAACCAGGATCTTGTACTCAGCCATCAAGAAGGCACGAGCGCCTTCAGCGATTGCGTCTGCAATCTCTTTCATTCTGTCTGTTCCGACATCTTCCTTGCTTACTTTTGCTGCAAGGTAAGCTGCAAACAACAGTGCAAGTACTGCTGCTACCGGAACAAGAAACATCATGTTTTCCATTGTTTCATCCTCCCTGAAAAATAAATAATCCCTATCGACATACCCTTTTTCCTATATATATTCTGTACGTCGTCGTGAAAAATCCACAATACCGTAAATTTTTCAGCTTTTATAATTATACCTTTTTACACTTTTTATTGCAAGTATTTCTTTTTAATCTTGCAAATGCTTACACAATTTGTACACTTTCTACAAAGTCATTTCCTGTAATACACATTTTTTACACTTTTTCGTTCTATGCCTAAATTTTTTTATGCATATCTAATGAATTTTTAGCATAATTATAATTCATATTATGCAAATATCCAATGAATAATGAATAGAAATATAACTTTCTTCTTTTATGCAAATTCTACAAATCATACAATTTTTCGCAAAAAAGAGGTTCTGTGTCCGTCTTCTCAACTTTCACAAAACCTCTTTTATGATTCATAAATTACGAAATCTTATTCTTCAGAATCTTCTTCTGTTGTTACATCAGCTTCTGCTTCTGTTACTTCTTCAACAGCATTGTCCTCTACCGGAAGCTCGTCTTCAAAATCCAAATCCTCATCAAAGTCAATGTCTTCATCCACTTTTATATCTGTATTCAAATGTACTTCACGATATTTTTCCATACCTGTACCTGCCGGAATATGTTTACCAATGATAACATTTTCCTTCAGACCTACAAGGTGGTCAACTTTTCCTTTGATAGCAGCTTCTGTTAAAACTTTTGTTGTCTCCTGGAATGATGCTGCTGACATAAATGAATCTGTTGCAAGAGATGCTTTTGTAATACCAAGCATAATCTGTTCTCCTGTTGCAGCTTCTTTTCCTTCTGCTACCATCTGCTCGTTTACATCCTCAAATTCAAGCACATTTACCATACTTCCCGGAAGGAATGAAGTATCTCCATTTTCCTCGATGCGAATCTTCTTCAACATCTGACGTACAATAACCTCGATATGCTTATCATTGATTTCTACACCCTGCAGACGATATACTCGCTGTACTTCGCGAAGGAGATAATCCTGAGCGGCACGTAAACCTTTAATCTTCAGGATATCATGTGGATTTACGCTACCTTCTGTCAGTTCGTCACCGGCTTCAAGTACCTGTCCATCCTGTACTTTTATACGAGAACCGTAAGGAATCAAGTATGCTTTTGATTCACCTGTCTCATCATTTGTTACAATAACTTCACGTTTTTTCTTTGTATCACTAATGTTTGCAACACCTGCAAATTCTGTGATGATAGCAAGACCCTTAGGTTTTCTTGCCTCAAAAAGCTCCTCGACACGAGGAAGACCCTGTGTGATATCGTCTCCGGCTACACCACCACTATGGAATGTACGCATAGTAAGCTGTGTACCTGGCTCTCCGATTGACTGAGCAGCGATAATACCAACAGCCTCACCTACCTGAACTGCTTCTCCTGTTGCCATGTTTGCACCGTAACACTTCGTACAAACACCATTCTTACACTTACATGTAAGGATTGTACGGATCTTCACTTCTTCAAGTGGTTTTCCATTTCTGTCTACACCCTTCTTCATAACTTTTTCAGCACGAAGTGGTGTAATCATATGATTCTTCTTAACGATGACATTGCCATCTTTATCTTTGATATCTTCGCAAGAGAAACGTCCTGTGATACGTTCCTGCAAGCTTTCGATTTCTTCATTACCATCCATAAATGCTTTTACATACATTCCTGGAATTTCTTTTCCTGTTCCTTCTACACAGTCGCTGTCATGAATAATCAATTCCTGTGATACGTCAACAAGACGTCTTGTAAGGTAACCTGAATCGGCTGTACGAAGAGCTGTATCTGACATACCTTTTCGAGCTCCATGTGCTGACATGAAGTACTCCAATACGTCCAGACCTTCACGGAAGTTTGATTTGATAGGCAACTCGATTGTACGACCTGTTGTATCAGCCATCAATCCACGCATACCTGCAAGCTGTTTGATCTGTTTATCAGAACCACGGGCTCCTGAGTCTGCCATCATGAAGATGTTGTTATATTTATCCAGACCTGTAAGCAGAGCCTCTGTCAGCTTATCATCACTGTTTTTCCATGTTTCTACAACTTCTTTGTAACGCTCTTCTTCTGTAATAAGACCACGCTTATAGTTCTTCGTAATCTTATCAACTGTATTCTGTGCCTCTTCGATAATCTGTGGTTTCTCAGGTGGCACTGTCATATCTGAAATAGATACTGTCATAGCAGCTCTTGTTGAATATTTGTAACCGATTGCTTTTACATCATCAAGTACTTCTGCTGTCTGAGTAGCACCGTGTGTATTGATTACTTTCTCAAGAATCTGTTTCAACTGTTTCTTTCCTACGTGGAAATCAACTTCCAGTAACAATTCATTACCTTCTACTTCACGATCTACGAATCCAAGATCCTGTGGAATAATCTCATTGAATAACATACGTCCCAATGTTGCATGGATAATACCAGTTACTTCTCTTCCATCTGCCATTGTCTTATGCACACGCACTTTAATCTTAGAGTGTAATGTCACATATCCATTTTCATATGCAAGGATTGCTTCATTCAAATCTTTGAAGAACATTCCCTCGCCCTTAGAACCCGGTCTTTCCTGTGTCAGATAGTAAATACCAAGTACCATATCCTGTGAAGGAACGGCTACCGGTCCACCATCAGATGGTTTCAACAGGTTGTTTGGTGAAAGCAAGAGGAAACGGCATTCTGCCTGTGCTTCCTGTGACAACGGTACATGGACCGCCATCTGGTCTCCATCGAAGTCGGCATTGAAGGCTGTACATACCAATGGATGCAGCTTAATAGCTTTACCTTCTACAAGGATTGGCTCGAACGCCTGAATACCAAGTCTGTGAAGTGTAGGGGCACGGTTCAACATAACCGGATGCTCTTTGATTACTTCTTCCAGAATATCCCATACTTCCGGCTGAAGTCTTTCTACCATTTTCTTCGCATTTTTAATATTATGTGCTGTTCCCTTTGCTACAAGCTCTTTCATAACAAATGGTTTAAACAGCTCGATTGCCATCTCTTTTGGAAGACCACACTGATAAATCTTAAGTTCAGGTCCTACTACGATAACGGAACGTCCAGAGTAGTCTACACGTTTACCAAGCAGGTTCTGACGGAAACGTCCTGATTTACCTTTCAGCATGTCAGAGAGAGATTTCAGTGCTCTGTTTCCAGGTCCTGTAACCGGACGGCCACGACGACCATTGTCGATCAACGCATCTACCGCTTCCTGAAGCATTCTCTTTTCGTTGCGGACGATGATATCCGGAGCTCCGAGTTCGAGAAGTCTCTTCAGACGGTTATTTCTATTGATAATTCTTCTATATAAGTCATTTAAGTCAGATGTTGCAAAACGTCCACCATCCAGCTGTACCATTGGACGTAAGTCTGGTGGGATAACCGGAATTGCTGTTAAGATCATCCACTCTGGTCTGTTTCCAGACTCGCGGAATGCTTCTACAACTTCCAGACGTTTCACGATTCTTGCACGTTTCTGTCCTGAAGCATTCTCAAGAGAAGCCTGCAGCTCTGCATACTCTTTCTCAAGATCAATTGCTTCCAATAATTCTTTAATGGATTCAGCACCCATACCTACACGGAATGATTTGCCCCATTTTTCTTTTGCTTCCTGATATTCAGACTCAGAAAGAATCTGTTTGTACTGAAGATCTGTCTCTCCTTTATCAAGTACGATATAAGATGCAAAATACAGTACTCTCTCCAATGTTCTTGGTGAGATGTCCAGAATCAATCCCATACGGCTAGGAATTCCTTTGAAATACCAGATATGAGAAACTGGAGCTGCCAGGGCAATATGTCCCATACGCTCACGACGGACGGAGGCCTTTGTGACCTCAACGCCGCATCGATCGCAGACAACACCTTTATAACGGATCTTTTTGTATTTACCGCAGTGGCATTCCCAGTCCTTGCTAGGTCCGAAAATACGCTCGCAGAAAAGACCGTCTTTCTCAGGTTTCAATGTTCTATAGTTAATTGTTTCCGGCTTTGTAACTTCGCCTTTTGACCATTCTAAGATTGTTTCCGGTGAAGCCAGACCGATTTTGATTGCATCAAACGATAACTGCTGGTTTTCCTGTTCATTATTTGTTGGCATAAAGTTGGCTCCTCCTATTCTTCGTCCATAAATTCATCGAAATCAATTATTTCGTTTTCATCGAAATCTTCTGGTTCCTCTTCCTGCTCTACATTCTCAAGTTCTCCGTCTACGAATTCCTGTTCTGTATAGCCATGATCTTTATAAGACTCCTCATCACGATATCTTCTGTCACCTTCGATAATTGCATTCAGGTTTGTATTACCGTAATCAACAGATTCCATCATCTTGACTTCTTCGAATTCATTCTCTCCAGTTTCACGAAGCACACGAACATCCAGAGCAAGTGACTGCAACTCTTTGAGCAGTACTTTGAATGATTCCGGTACTCCTGGTTCAGGGATATTCTCTCCCTTGATAATTGCTTCGTATGTCTTCACACGTCCCACAACGTCATCTGATTTTACAGTCAGGATTTCCTGAAGTGTATAAGATGCACCATAAGCTTCCAGTGCCCATACCTCCATCTCTCCGAAACGCTGTCCACCGAACTGAGCTTTACCACCCAATGGCTGCTGTGTAACCAATGAGTAAGGACCAGTTGAACGTGCGTGGATCTTATCATCAACCAAGTGATGCAGTTTCAAGTAGTGCATGTGTCCGATTGTTACCGGGCTGTCGAAATATTCTCCTGTACGGCCATCTCTCAGACGAACTTTTCCGTCACGAGAAAGTGGTACACCCTTCCAGAGTTTTCTGTGTTCTCTGTTATCTGACAGATACTGCAGTACTTCCGGAAGTAACTCTTCTCCATGCTTCTTCTCGAACTCATCCCATTCTAAGTTTACATAATCATTTGCCAGGTCGAGTGTATCCATGATATCGTTCTCGTTTGCACCATCAAATACTGGTGTAGCTACGTTGAATCCAAGTGCTTTTGCAGCAAGACTCAAGTGGATCTCCAATACCTGTCCGATATTCATACGAGAAGGTACACCCAATGGGTTCAATACGATATCCAGTGGACGTCCGTTTGGAAGATATGGCATATCTTCTACAGGAAGTACACGGGAAACAACACCCTTGTTACCATGACGACCAGCCATTTTATCTCCTACAGAAATCTTTCTCTTCTGTGCGATATAGATACGTACAGACTGGTTAACTCCCGGAGATAATTCATCTCCGTTCTCTCTTGTAAATACTTTCGCATCTACAATGATTCCATATTCTCCATGAGGTACTTTCAGAGATGTATCTCTTACTTCACGCGCTTTCTCACCAAAGATTGCTCTTAACAAACGCTCTTCTGCTGTCAGTTCTGTCTCTCCCTTAGGAGTTACTTTACCAACAAGGATATCCCCTGCACGAACCTCAGCACCAATACGGATAATACCTCTTTCATCCAGATCTTTAAGTGCATCATCACCAACACCCGGAATGTCTCTTGTGATTTCTTCTGGTCCTAATTTTGTATCACGTGCTTCTGCTTCATACTCTTCGATATGAACAGATGTGTATACATCATCCTGTACCAGTCTTTCACTAAGAAGAACAGCATCCTCGTAGTTGTAACCTTCCCATGTCATAAATCCGATCAATGGGTTTTTACCAAGAGCCATCTCTCCATTAGATGTAGAAGGACCATCTGCGATAACCTGTCCTTTTTCTACTCTTTCGCCCTTGTCTACGATTGGAATCTGATTGTAACAGTTACTCTGGTTACTTCTCAGATACTTGATCAATTTATATGTTTTCTTACTTCCATCATCGTGACGGATTGTAATATCTGTAGATGTTGAACGCTCTACAACACCAGCTTCGTCTGCAACAACACATACACCTGAATCAACTGCAGATTTTACCTCAAGACCTGTACCTACTACCGGTGCTTCTGTAGAAAGAAGCGGTACTGCCTGACGCTGCATGTTGGATCCCATCAGGGCACGGTTAGCATCATCATTCTGAAGGAATGGAATCAATGCTGTAGCAACAGAGAATACCATCTTAGGTGATACATCCATGTAATCGAATTTATTTCTCTCATATTCCTGTGTCTCTTCGCGGTAACGACCAGATACATTCTTATGAATGAAATGTCCTTCTTCATCCAAAGGCTCATTCGCCTGTGCTACATGGTAATTATCTTCTTCATCTGCTGTCATATATACAACTTCATCTGTTACGATTGGATTTATCGGATCTGTTTTATCAATCTTACGATATGGTGCTTCTACAAAACCATATTCGTTAATTCTTGCATAACATGCAAGTGAGTTGATCAGACCGATGTTAGGTCCTTCAGGTGTCTCTACAGGACACATTCTTCCATAATGAGAATAGTGTACATCTCGTACCTCGAATCCGGCACGGTCTCTTGACAAACCACCTGGTCCTAACGCAGACAGACGTCTCTTATGTGTCAACTCTCCCAATGGGTTGTTCTGATCCATGAACTGTGACAACTGTGAAGAACCAAAGAATTCTTTAACAGCTGCTGTAACCGGTTTAATGTTAATCAGTGACTGTGGTGATACGCCATCCTGGTCCTGAGTTGTCATACGCTCACGAACAACTCTCTCTAAACGTGAAAGTCCGATTCTGTACTGATTCTGGAGAAGTTCTCCGACAGCACGAATACGACGGTTACCCAAATGGTCGATATCATCATCATTACCCATACCATATTCCAGATGCATATTGTAGTTAATTGAAGCCATGATATCTTCTTTTGTAATATGCTTTGGAATCAAATCGTGAATATCTCTGCGGATAGATTCTTTTAATTCATCAATATCTCCTGCAGACTCTTCAATCAGTCCTGCCAATACAGGATAATATACCTGCTCTGTAACGCCAACTTCCTCTGGATCGATATCTACTACTGCCTGCAGATCAACCATCATATTAGAAAGAATCTTGATATTACGTGATGTATCTTCTCCTTCTACCCAAATGTATGGTGCTGCTGCATTCTGAATCTCTTTTGCAAGTTCTCTTGTAATTTTTGTTCCTTTTTCAGCAACAACTTCACCTGTGATCTGGCTTACTACATCTTCTGCCAGAACCTGTCCTGTTACACGATTCTTCAGAGCCAGTTTCTTATTAAATTTATAACGTCCTACTTTTGCAAGGTCATAACGTCTTGCATCGAAGAACATGCTTGTGATCAAACTTTCAGCACTATCTACTGCAAGTGGCTCACCCGGACGAATCTTCTTATATAATTCCAAAAGACCTTCCTGATAACTCTCAGAAGTATCTTTTCCAAAACTTGCAAGAATCTTAGGTTCCTCACCGAACAACTCTACGATCTCTGCATTTGTACCAACACCAAGAGCACGAATCAACACTGTGATTGGCACTTTTCTTGTACGGTCAACACGTACATAGAAAACGTCATTGGAGTCTGTCTCATATTCCAACCATGCTCCACGGTTTGGAATTACTGTAGATGAATATAATTCTTTTCCGAGTTTATCATGAGCAATACCATAATAAATTCCTGGGGAACGAACGAGCTGACTTACGATAACACGCTCAGCACCATTGATTACAAATGTTCCTGTCTTTGTCATCAGCGGAAGATCTCCCATGAAAATTTCATGCTCATTGATCTCATCAGTCTCTTTGTTGTAAAGTCTTACTCTTACTTTCAGAGGTGCAGCATATGTTGCATCACGTTCTCTACACTCTTCAATTGTGTACTTCACTTCATCCTCGCAGAGTCTGAAATCAACAAATTCCAGGCTGAAATGACCGCTATAATCAGCGATTGGTGAAATATCATCAAATACCTCTTTCAGACCAGACTCCAGAAACCACTCATAAGAGTTCTTCTGAACTTCGATAAGATTCGGCATCTCTAATACTTCTTTTTGTCTGGAATAGCTCATACGTGAACTTTTTCCGTTTGTGATGGGACGAATTCTGTTTTTCTCCATTGACGTTTCACTCCTCATATATTTTTTTGCGGGCTCCAATTGCCCAGTTAATACTCCACTTTTCTATTATCGGTAAAACAAGGCTTCGTTTTTTACAATCTACAACGCCTAGCTTTCCACAATAGCGCATTTTCTACTATAGCACATCTTCCATTTGAATGTCAACATGTTTTTCAAAATTTTCTTGACATTTTTATGTTTTTGTGGTATATAAGCAAAACAAAAAGCGGCAGCTACGTCCAGGAATTGTCTCTTGGACATAGCTGCCGCTCTATAACACTCTCTAATTGTATAAGAACAACAATTATTTAAGGTTAACTTCAGCACCTTCAGCTTCAAGTTTAGCTTTGATATCTTCAGCTTCTGCTTTAGAAACAGCTTCTTTAACTACCTTTGGAGCTCCGTCTACAAGCTCTTTAGCTTCTTTCAGTCCAAGACCTGTGATCTCACGAACTGCTTTGATAACTTTAACTTTTGCTGATCCAGCAGATACAAGTTCTACGTCGAACTCATCTTTCTCTGCTGCAGCTGCTCCAGCATCTCCTGCTGCTGCAACTACAACACCTGCTGCTGCAGATACACCAAATTCTTCTTCACATGCTTTTACTAATTCATTTAACTCTAATACTGATAACTCTTTGATCGCTTCGATCATTTCAGCTGTTGTCATTTTAGCCATTTTAATATCCTCCATTATTTTCATATTATAGGTTTATAAATATCATTCTTCCGAATCATATCATACACAGTGTATTCATCTCAAACCACCATGTTTTGGATGTCTTACTCCTCTGTTGCTGCTTCTTCAGCTGGAGCTTCTGTAGCTGTTTCAGCTTCACCATCCTGCTCTGCAATCTGTTTGATAACACGAGCGAAGTTTGTAATAGGTGACTGCATACTTCCAAGTAATCTTGAAAGAAGTACTTCTCTTGAAGGGATCTTTGCAAGTTCTGTTAATCCTGCAACATCATATACTGTTCCTTCAACTACACCTGCTTTCAGTTCAAGCTTATCTGCTTCTTTAGCGAAGTTACAGATAATTCTTGCTGGAGCTGTTGCGTCATCTTTAGAAATAGCGATTGCGCTTGGTCCTTCCAAAAATTCATCCAGACCTGCAAACTCTGTTCCTTCAAACGCTCTCTTCATCATAGTGTTTTTACATACTTTGTAAATAACACCTGCTTCTCTAAGCTGTTTACGAAGCTCTGTATCCTGTGCTACTGTAAGTCCACGGTAGTCAACAAGTACGATTGACTGAGCGTCTTTAATGTCTTCAGCGATAGCTGCTACGATTGGTTGTTTTAATTCAACTTTTGCCACGTTCCGGTGCACCTCCTTATTAGATTTGTATGACTGCTAGAAGGTTGCTTTAAGCAAATAAAAACCTCCATGCCCAAAGACACAGAGGTTTACAAATTTCATCTTCATTCGAAATCTTGTCTTCCTCGGCAGGCGTCATCATACTTACGCTTTACAGCACCTGCTGTCTTCGGCAGTCAATTGCTATATTAGATTAGCATTAGTTTTGCAAGATGTCAAGTGTTTTTTCTTTTATTTTTTCACTTTTTTCACTCATGGCTGCGAAAAGTTCATATCCTCAATTCAAACGATATATATTCCTTTTGATCCACCTCAACATTCTCCAATATCAGTTTCCCATCATATTCTTTCACCATTCTGTTCAGTTTGTATAATCCGATCCCATGGCATCCTTCGCCATCTTTCTTTGTTGAATATCCCTTTTTGAAAATATTCTTACAAAATTCCGATGTCAGATGTGGTCCGGGATTTTTGATTTCAAATACCACCTTATCATCTTGTGAACCAATCTTCGCAAATATTGTTTCTCCTTCATTCGTTGCTTCGATTGCATTGTCAATCAAGATTCCTAAGTATTCAATCACTTCATATTCTGTACAAGCTGTTCTGATCACATATTGTTCAATATCCAAATGCAGTTTTTTTCCTTCTTTACCTGCCTGGCGAATTTTACTGAACAAAAAACCACTTACCAAATGCATATTCAATTTTAACAAATTCATTTCGAAATCAGGAAGCATATCATGCTCCGTTGTTTCCAGCAAAGCTCCCTTTAACGATTCAAAATCTTCACATACATATGCAAGGGCATGAATACTTTGAAGTTTATTGTGATAATCGTGTTGTCTGATTCGCACTTGCTCGATTAATCCTTCTATAATCGGAAGATATTCCTCGTATACTTGCACACATTTTTGCTGTTCTTTCTGCTTAAAATAATGATAAACCTCTCCAACATTTGCAATAATAAGAATCAGCATAATTCCAACGATAATCAAATAATTTGAAATAAAATGTTCTGTTTTCAATCGTGCATACATAACTACCATAAATAGAACCAAGAAGCTATTTATTATTACCAATAACATTAAAATGTTCCATCTTGAAATCGCTTCATATACTTTACGTAAAGGAATATAGCGATAGGCAAGCCACGCTAATAACAAAACAATTATCATGCCTCCTATCGGCGCTATTCCATGAAATATTCCCGCAGGAGTCAAATTCCAAATAGGTAATTGAACAACCTCCGTCAACATTATCCACATATACCCCAAGACGTATATTATAAATATTCGAACAAAAGAAATTCTAGCCAGATATTCTAAACAAACTAGCATAGCCAAATTACTTATGACCATTTGTATTGCTGTTGAAAGTTGAAAAAAACACAAAAAGCAATTTACTATAGCCGGTATAACAGCAATTTTCAAAAATATTTTTCTTTTCGCCAACGGATATTCTAAAAATCCACATAGCAAGATATAAAACGCCACAAATTCTATGTATGACGTTATAAAGCTTTCTATATACGCATACACTTCTATAATACCCTCCATATGTTTTCAAATGCTTCTTTATATTTACGTCCTACCGGTATTATCTCATTCCCAATATACAACAAACGATTACTCCTATCATATTCCGAAATGCATTTTAAATTTACAATATATTTCCGATGACATCGAAAGAATCCATATCTAAGTATGTTTTCCACCTGTTCCATCGTGTAACTTATAGTTTCATAGCATCCATCTTTTGTATAAATCTGTAACCTTCTATTTATCCCAGGACAAATATAAATAATCGAACGCTCTGGAACACGAATTTCTCCACCCCAAAAATTCTGAAAAGAAAATGTTTCCGGTGCTACTAACGGAGAATGCAGCACATCATCCAGGCACTTATTAATATTTTCTGCTGTATATGGTTTTAAAATGTATCGGAAACACCCCGTATCAGACAATGCCGCCTGAATTTTTTCTGGAACAGAAGTAATATAGATAATCGGTGTATATTTATAAGGAATAATCGAGCGTATATAATTCCCAAGTTGTAGCCCACCCTCATCGCCATCCTTCTCATCCAACTTCATATCAAGCAAAAATACATCATACTTCTTTCCGGCACAAAATATCTTCGCTTTTTCTAATGTTGTACAAATATCTGCAACTATATTTTCTTTTCGTCTTTCCAATATTATTTTCAATGCTTCGCACTGTTCTGCTTCATCATCTACAATTAATATGTTGTACATTATCCGTTTCCCCTTCTTTGCTTTTCAATAATCACTTTCATTATATCTTTATCTTTCCAATTCAGCAACGAAACATCTTTGTCATTCACGCTCAATAATTAGCTGTTCATGTTTAAGTTATCTGAAAATTATAGTTTTATTTCTTAATTAATGATACGATTAGTCCATGGAAAAGTTAAATAATTTTATTATTACACAAACAATTTCTTGGTTAACACCAAATCGTACCTTAGAGCATTTATCAAAAATAAAAGTAGAATATAGCCTTCTCATCATTCTCTCTGAATTTGAGAAACTTTTAGCACTCGCCATCATATTCGCTTTAACTAATCATTTTACTGAGTTCCTACAAATTTTATTTTGTTTAACTTTAACGAAACATTTTCTTGGTGGAATTCACTTGAAAACGGTATTGCAATGTTTTGGCTTAACACTAATAGTATTAGAATGTATTATTCATTTGGGAAATTGTATTCAGTTTGCGTATAGCACCAAATTCCTTATTTACATTTTAGAAGTGCTTTTGGTTATTTTATTTGCGCCAATACAATCTGAAAACAAAAATGACATAAGTTTTTCTGAACGAATTAAATTTAAATTCAAAGGAATAATTTCTATTCTTTTTATAATTTCTATATCTAATATATTACAAGTAGGGAAGGAGAGTTACACGTTATGTACACTTTTAGTAGTAGAAATTGAAACCATTATTGCTTTATCATTTTCAGTTCGAAAGAAAGAGAGGAACAAAACAGATGAAAAATCACCCGAAAGACAATAAGCCACTAAAAAATCTCACCATTAAATATTTAGAGCAATTTGCAACAAAATTTGCAAAACAAAGCTCATGTGTCTCCTTATGGGGCGAAGTTACACTGCCCAAAGAATTAAGAAACAGCACTACTCACAATTAACAATTTAATTATCATCTAAATTTTAGGAGGTGTATAATGAAAACTCTTAAGAAATGGCTCTTATTTTTTCTTCTAATTATAGTATTTACTTCTGGTTGTAGTAAATCAACCACAGAAGATAATGGCAAAAAAATCATCAAAGACTTTTTCTCCAACAGTTACGAATACACCGCCACATACTACCGAACAAATGAAGCAAATAAAAAAAGCAAACTCTGTATATATGAAGGCATGCTAATTCCAAACCCATATCAACAATATGAAAATTTAATCGAAGACTCCAGCCATTCAACTTCATTATTAGCATCCTATAGTTATACATCAAATAATGTAACTTATCGTCGCATGAAACTCCGCAACGAAAACGATACATTTTGGACAGCTGAGCAAATCAGCGAACATCAAGACGCCATTTATAATCGTCAAAATCTTGTTCTTCGCCTTAAGAAAAAGGAGAAAAATCTTGCAACTTTTTATACAGAATATACAGATACTTTACATTATGATCCAGATGGAAGAAATATAGAAGTACCTTATATCAACCAATTAGAATATATCGTTGATTTAAAAGAACAAGAAATCAAAAAAATTGTAATCAACACCGAAGAGTCCGAAAAAGCTGTTGCAATTGCTTCGCTCATGCAAAATGGTTTTTCAAAAGATGAGGCCGAAAGTAATGTAGTATTGGGAAAAGACTATTTTCACTCAGAAATCATCTTTGAAATCACTAAAGTAAATAACGACTTAGATATTCCAACACCTATACAATAGGAGGTATCACTATAAAAAAATTATTCAGTATTATCCTCACGCTAACTCTTTTCTTAAGTTCATCCATTACAATTTGTGCCGCAGAACGCCAAACCGTTACTCCCCCACAAGATGAACTCATTTCCTTCGAAACCTTACAAGCTCTTTTTCCTGATGTTTCATTAAACAAAAACGGATATGTAGATGATTACAATAACAATTCAGCCACGTTTTTCACTCAAAAAGCTGCTGATTTTTTGTCTAATCCTGTAGAAACACATACCGCTGAATATAATGGTGGCATCTGCAATTTAAACGTATATGCAAACGGAGCATATGGAGCATATGGTTTCGAAAAGATTTCATCCGATGTTACTCCTTATGACGCTGGCTACAACATAACAGGCTCTACTTATCGTGCTTATTATACAATGATGGCTTCACAAGGTTTTTCTTACACATTTACAGTTTCATCCGGTTCAGGCTATAGTACAATTTCACAATTATCTGGCGTTTCTACACAATATGGAATTCCTCAGTCATATTTTAGCGCTAGATCTTCGCAATATACACGTGCTAAACAGACTTCTGCTTCCGCTCCTGCACAAGTTTGTGGCGATGCAGAATATTATCACATGGGATATTCCAACGGAACTTTTAGACTATATTCTACTGCTAACTCTGGAAACGTAAGTGTTTCATATACCGTATTATAAAGTAATGCATGTCAAAACTTTGCAAACTTAAAATCTTTGTAGGCACATAGTTGAATTTTTAATAAATCTAGAAAAGCTGTTTCACTTTCAGCTTTTCTGGATTGACTATTTTATATTGAAATTATTATCTGAAAACGATATCCTAATAGTAACATCCGTAACAGCATTTCAAAAGGAGAGTTTTACATTGAAAAAGAAGTATTTCGCAATACCCATCCTGTTCTTATTATGCGCCCTTATTATTTTCACTCCACCAGTCATGTTTGCTAAGGGTCTCCCCATCTTTGGCAAGAAATCTGTAAGGTCAGAAAACAATTTTGATCACCTCGGAGATGGCAATGATTTCACCTCAAGAAAGGTTTACTACACAACCGATTTTGATTATTTCTATTTTATCAATTTAAGATTTTGGGAAAATCTCGAAATCGAACAATTGCAATATTATATTCCTACAGATGAACCTAGGGTAAAGAAAATCAATCCGTTTATATATTCTGTTGAACAAAATCTTAAGTATTCTTATATCAATTCATTTGGTGTAAGCCGTGGTAACGATTTTTGGTATTTTGATTATTATGCAAGAGACGACAAATTGTAAAGTCTAATTTTATTATGGTAGTTTTCCCCAACTACAAAGGAGGTATTTTTTTGAAGAAAGCAAAATTAAGCATCTTTCTCATCAGCTTAATATTCATTTTAACCGGGTGCAATTCTAACAAGTTTACAATTCAACAAAATTGGAATCTAGAATTACCAAAAGATTCAAACGAAGTATATCACAAGGATACCGGAACCTCCTTTCATGGAGATGGAACATTCTATACTGTTTACCAAACCGATGATGCAGCTTCTGTAAAATCAATGGCAGACTGGACAACCAACTCTTCTTCAACAGTATTCACAGATAATTTTCCAGCTTTTGCTACATATTGTTTGGATAAATTAGATGTACCATCAGAAGAACGCATTGACTTTGAACATTGTCAATACTACTATCGTATAGAAGAAGACAACTCGGAATTGTTGTTGGTATACAATTCCGAACTCAAACTTCTTTACATTATAGAAAACAGACTTTAAAAATCAATAAAGCAAAACCGGAGATACCACACCAGCCATTCTAGTGTAATGTCTCCGGTTTTATTTTTCGCAGCAAAATGCCCGAATAGTCAATCTAACCCTTCCATCTCTTACTTTTTAATTTTCACCCTACACTTCTTTTTATAAAAAGCGATTCCATATTTTATGATATTCTCCACTCCATCATCTTGAAGTACTTCTTCATAATTGTTTGTTTCAATTTGTTCAAGTGCTTCTAGACAGGCTGTCTCCAGATTACCATCGTCCGCATACTTCAGTTCTAACACAATTCCTGTTTCGCCATCATCTGTCTCCACCAAAACATCACTGTATCCCTCTCCTGCTTCTTTATTAGAAGAAACACTCCATGCTTCTTCATACCCAAGAATTCCAATCAAAATGCCATGATAAAAGTTTTCTTTCATCTTTTTCTTCACAAAAGTATCTCGAATACTAATTGTACGTCTTAGATAATCATTCAAACAGCGTTCTACATCTTCTGACGCTCCGTTTTTTAACGCTTCACAGAACGTACGCAAAAGCTCTCCATTTTCAGATACACTTTCTTTGAAGAATTCCATAATCTGGGAAGTGAAGATTTTTCGAATTTCCATATTTGGAATAGCCAGTCGAAAAATATCTCCGGCAGCTCGTCCTCTCTGAGTCAAATAGCCTGTTGTTAATAGGACACTCCAGAGATTTTCAACACTGTTATACATTTCTTTATAGGTCAATTCCTGACGAATTTCTTTTTGAATCACCTCGCCGGCAACCAGCTTTTCTATTTCTCGTCTTACTGCCGCCTTATCTGATTCTCCAATAAATCTTCTAACTGCTTCATTGCTGCTTGTATTTAACCAGTAATTTTTAGGTTCTGCAAGTGGATCTGTCTGTAATGCATCTACATAATTAATCACATCCCACGGGCAATAAACTTCCACATTTCCAAACTGATATCCGTCATACCATTCTTTTATTTCATCATAACGTTCTGAAAGTTCATAATACTCCAATAACTTCTTTACTTCCTGGTCTGTGAATCCAAAGAATTCATCAAACTGGACATCCGAAGTCGAGAGAACCTTCAGGTTATTAAGACCTGTAAAGATACTTTCCTTCGAAATACGCATGCAACCAGTCAGCACTGCAAACTTCAGACTATCATTTGTCTTTAATGCATATTCAAACATATTACGAACAAAAACAACCATCTGCTCATAGTATCCCTGCTCAAATGCTTTTGCTAATGGTACATCGTATTCATCAATCAAAAAGATTACTTTACTTCTATGATATTTTTCAAGGAGTTCTGACAAAACTCTCAAACTACTGCACAGAGTTCCTTCACCCATTTGTGGCTGCAAAAGTGCAATGTATGCCTTTTTGTCGTATTCTGTAAGTTGATTTCCTTCCAAAAGGTACTGGAATTTTCTAGCCTCTCCATTGATAATTTGCACAGCCATTTCCAGTGCATTTTCATAAGTTTGTGCATTAATTCCTTTCAATGAAATAGAAATCACCGGATATTTTCCCATATATTCTTCACATACTTCTGTCTCCTGTGTAATTCTCAGATTTCGGAAAATCTCGTGATTTCCATTCAGATCAAAAAAGCTTCTCAGCATGCTCATATTCAGTGTTTTTCCAAATCTTCTAGGACGGGTAAAAAGCGTAACTTCTGCATAATTTTCTAAAAGTTCCTTGATCAGATTCGTTTTATCCACATAGTAAAATTCACCCAACTGTATTTTTTCAAAATTCTCTATCCCTATTGGTAATTTCTTTTTCTTGCACTCCATTTCATCACACTCCAGATAAAAATTTATCATACTTCTTTTATTATATCCGAGGAATCCCCTTTCAGCAATATACATTATTTTATCAACGAAATATACAAAAACCGGAAACACCTCACCTTTTGGTCTGATGTTTCCGGTTTTTATTATTCACGAACTTTTAACAAGCTCCTTTTATAAGCAATCTATAAAACTTGAATTAAGCAAGTTTCAATGGGTTAAGTTTTACTCCAGGTCCCATTGTAGATGTCAGTGTTACGCTCTTAAGGTACTGACCTTTAACTGCTGCAGGTTTTACTTTAATAATTGCATCGATAAGCGTCTGGAAGTTGTCCGCTAACTGTTCTTCAGTGAATGAAGCTTTACCAATCGGTACATGGATAATGTTTGTTTTGTCCAATCTGTACTCAATCTTACCAGCTTTGATATCGTTGATAGCTTTTGTTACATCCATAGTAACTGTTCCAGCTTTTGGGTTTGGCATAAGACCTTTTGGTCCAAGTACACGTCCAAGACGTCCAACAACACCCATCATATCTGGTGTAGCAACAACTACGTCAAAATCAAGCCATCCTTCGTTCTGGATCTTTGGAATCAGTTCGTCTCCTCCAACGAAATCTGCTCCTGCAGCTTTAGCTTCCTCAGCTTTTGCATCCTTAGCGAATACAAGGATACGAACTGTTTTACCAGTTCCGTGTGGCAGAACTACTGCTCCACGAATCTGCTGATCAGCGTGACGTCCATCACATCCTGTTCTGATATGAGCTTCGATTGTTTCATCAAATTTTGCAACTGCTGCTTTCTTTACAAGAGCGATAGCTTCTGTTTTTTCGTACAGGTTTCCTCTTTCGATCTGTTTTGCAGCTTCGATATATTTCTTTCCGTGTTTCATTTCTATAATAACCTCCTTGTGGTATTGGCGGGATCGTACCCCTCCCACGATATTCAACTCTGTTACAATTTCCGCTATCTACTTGTCACCTGCTTAGACACCGCAGGAAACTTTCAATCCGGAACCGATTATAATACTTTATTTAATAAATATTAGTCCTCTACTACTACACCCATAGAACGGCATGTTCCAGCGATCATGCTGATAGCTGACTCAAGAGATGCTGCATTTAAGTCAGGTAATTTTGTCTGAGCGATTTCTTCTACCTGAGCTTTTGTAATTGTAGCAACTTTAGTTTTGTTTGGAACGCCTGAACCAGATTTGATGTTACAAGCTTTCTTAATCAAAACTGCTGCCGGTGGAGTCTTTGTAACGAAGCTGAAGCTTCTGTCATTGTAAACTGTGATAACAACAGGAATGATCAGATCTCCCTGATCTGCTGTTCTAGCGTTGAACTGTTTTGTAAATTCAACGATGTTAACACCGTGCTGTCCCAATGCAGGACCAACCGGTGGTGCTGGAGTTGCTTTACCAGCTGGAATCTGTAATTTAATATATCCTTCTACTTTTTTTGCCATTTTAATTACCTCCTTGTGGTATTCACGGGATTAGGCATCCCTCCCACGGTTTTAATCCATCTTTTTAATTTCTGAAAAGTTAAGTTCAACCGGAGTTTCGCGGCCAAACAACTCAACATTGATCGTCAGGCTCTGTTTTTGTTCATTAATTGTATTAACAACACCTGCTGTTCCTTCCCAGGCACCACTTAAGACAGTTATCATATCTCCGATTTCGTAATCGCATTTGACCTCTGTCTGTCCGATTCCCCAATGTTCCATCTCTGTCTCATCCAATGGAACCGGTTTGGAGCCAGGACCAACAAATCCTGTCACACCTCTTGTATTACGAACAACATACCAGGTGTCATCATTCATAATCATATGAATCATGACATATCCAGGAAACAGCTTTCTCTGACTTACTTTCTGAACACCATTCTTCAGTTCAACAACTTCCTCCATAGGAACTCTTACTTCCAGAATCTGATCTTCAAGCTGACGATTCTCAACCGTCTTATCAATGTTCGCTTTTACTTTGTTTTCATAACCTGAATAAGTATGAACTACATACCATTTTGCTTCTGACATAAAATCACCTTTCTGCTGTAGCCACCTAGCGTACAAGCCAGTCGATTCCGTATTTCAAAAGAGAATCAATCACTGTTATGATTGCTCCTAAGAATACAGAAACTGCAACTACTGCCGTTGTCTGTTTTACAAGTGCATCCTTGTCTGGCCAGATAATCTTACGGAACTCTGCCTTAAGACCTTTAAACCAGCTCTTCTTCTGAGGTTTTCCTGACTTCTCACTCATGATGTCCACTCCCTCTCAACGACTATTTCGTTTCTTTGTGCAGTGTGTGTGATTTACAGAACTTACAATACTTCTTTGTTTCCATGCGGTCTGGATGAGTTTTCTTATCCTTTGTCATGTTGTAATTGCGGTTCTTGCATTCTGTACATTCCAATGTAATTCTTGTGCGCACAACTTCCACCTCGCTTTTTATTTTTTAATTCTTAGTTTCTGATGGTTGCGAAGCCATCAAGTTTTAGGCATAAAAAAAAGACCTACTTCCATTCGCCAGAAAACTATACCATATCTGACCTATGGAAGTCAAGTCTTTTTCCTTATTATTCTTTTCTATTTCTTATTTAATTTCTTATTTGTTTGTTACAAATACAAATTTCACTTCTCCATCCATTCCATCTGAAATACCTGTGAAGCTCTTGTATGCTTTCGATGTGTCGATCAGTCCATTTGCTTTATCGAGAACAGCACTCAAATCTCCATCAAATGCACTGACAAGTTTTTTAATACCCTCTTCATTAAACTGGATCATACCGCTATTCAATTGATTTGCTCCATCGTCTAACTGTTTTACACCATCGATCAGTGCTGTTGAACCACTCTGCAATGTTCCGATACCTGTTGCAAGTGTTGCTGCTCCTGAATCAAGCTGTGTTGCTCCATTATGCAGTGTTACTGTTCCGGCTGCAAGTGTTGTTGCTCCGGCATTAACCTGTGTTGCTCCGCTTGCAAGCTGTGTTGCTCCTTCTGATGCTGATTTCGCCCCACCTGCAAGTGCTGTTGCTCCTTCTGATGCTGATTTTGCCCCTGCATTAAGGTCTTTCACTCCGGCTGCAAGTGTTGCTGCTCCTTGTGATGCCGATTTTGCTCCTGTACTCAACGCTGTAGTTCCTGCATACAAATCAGCATTTCCTTTAGCCAAAGCTTTTGCACCTGTAGATGCATTTGCCAGGCCTGCTGCAAGCCCCTCTTCTCCATATACAGCACTCTGTAATAATGTTACTCCATCTTTCAGTCCTGTTATTCCAGCTGCCGCATTTCCATTCAGTCCCATATCTAACTGTGTTGCACCTGTACTTAACTGACCTAATCCTGCACTCAGAGCACTCATACCATTTTTAATGCCCTTTTCTCCATTTAAGCCTGCATCCACCTGTGCTGCGGCCTCATTCAATGCTGCTACCGTTCCTGCAAGTTCTGCCTGACTTGTATTCTGAACTGCCTGATTTACATTATTTGCCTGTATTGCCACATTAGCTGCTTCATTTGCTGTATTTGTTGCTGTATTTGCTGCTGTACTTGTGCTGTCTGCATATGCCTGTGCTGTGCCTGCATATGTTGTCATTTGTACTGCTGCCGACTCCAGCGCTGTTGTATCTATATATGCATTTGCTAATGCCTGAAGCTGAGCTGCTGTACCTTCATCTAATTCCACTCCGGAATTCAAAATTGTCTGCGCTGCCTGTTGTGCTGCCGCCAGCTGACTCTGTGCCTGTTGTGCCTGCGCTGTTGTCTCTGAGGCTGCTGTAGCTGCCTGTGCCTGAAGGTTTGCTGCACCATTCTGCAATTCTGCTGCTGTTCCCTGCAGTCCGGCTGCCTGATTCTGAAGACTTACTGCCTCACTTTCTACATTCTGTGCTGATTCTGCAACTGCCTCTGTACTTGACGGATTCAATTTTGTGTTCAATGCATCTAAGCCTGCATGTAACTTTGCTGCACCTGTAGCAACCTGCTGTACTCCTGCATCCAATTCCTTCGAGCTTGCTGATGCATTCATAAGATTTGTATTTAATGTTCTTGCTCCATCTGCCAACGCATTCACACCGGTTACCATGTCGTCTACTTTGCCTTTTAACTCTCCCACACCGGTAGCTGCTCCATCCAGTCCTGTCGAAAGAGCTGTTGCTCCATCCGACGCATCTTTAGCGCCATTATTTATCTGCTCAAGCCCGCCTGCCAATGTAGCATTACCTTTTGCCAGAGTGTTTGCCCCATCAAGCAATGAGGATGTTCCAAGTGCCAGCTTTCCATTTCCCGCTGCCAGTGCTGTTGCTCCATCTGCTAAATCTGCATTACCCTGTGCTAATGTCTTTGTCCCGCTTGCTAATATATCTGTTCCACTTGCAAGTGCTTTACTTCCTGATACCAGTTCCCCAGCTCCACTTGCAAGTCTCTTTGTTCCATCTGCCAATGTCTTGCTTCCTGTCGCAAGCTGTCCGATACCATCTGTCAGGGTTCCTGATGATGCAAGTAATGTATCAAGTCCATCCTTCAACTGTCCTGAACCATCTACCAGCTGATTTGCTGCATCCTGAAGTTCATTCATAGAATCCTGAAGCCCTTCCAAGTCATCTAATTTTGAATCATTTTCTTTATCTCCAAGGTCATTAAACAAACTGTTTGTAGCAACGGTAATTCCTTCAATTGCTTCATAATCTGTAACATCCATCTCTACTTCAAAGTAGTCCGGAATATCAAGATCCGTAGTTCCGAGAATCTCCGTCATACCTGGGAAACCATATCCGATAACCATATCTCTGTCCCCATCAGAAATAATTTTTCCGTTCTTTACTACGACATTTGAAACCATATCTGTATCCATCATTAATCCGGATGCCATCATAAATGGAACTTTTGTGCCATTGTTTGTTTTTTCGCTTGTATTTTCATAAGTATATCGGATAACCAGGTGGCCACTCTTACCTTCCAGGTCACTGGCTGATATGTCTTTTCCATCTAACTTATAACTAATCTTTACTCCAACCGGAAGAGCCTTATCTGTCTTACCCTGATAACAAATATCAGAACCTTCTGTATTCCATGTCAAATTCTTTCCACTTGTTGTAAATGTTTCGTCTCCCTTTACATTTTCAATATCACTCAATTCCGAAACATCCTGTAAACTTGATACATCTGAAATATTCTTCAGCTGATCTGAAACTGTAACCTCTGTAACAGCTCCACTTCCGTCAATTTTAGCATATACAGTCTCATTCTTTGTCGGTTTCGCACTAGTTGATTCTGTATTTTTCGAAGACTCTTCTTTATCTGATTTTTCTGTTTTTGCATCTTTTTGTTCTGTCGATACTTTCGCATTTCCCTCTGCTGCAAATACATATGCAGGTGTTGTTCCAACACTTCCTGCCACTAAAGTTGTCAGCATCACTGCTGCGATCAACGTTCTGAACTCTCTATTTTTCATTTTAATGAACCTCCTTATGTTCCTGTTTAGCCAGCATCATCATACTTTCATTTTCTTCGTTGTCTTATAAATCACTTTATCGAATACCATCAACATAGACGGAAGGATAAATATTACAACAAACATACTGATCAATGCTCCACGTGACATCAATGTACACAGAGAAGAAATCATATCAATATCTGAATATAATCCAACTCCGAATGTTGCGGCGAAGAATCCCAATGCGGATACAATGACCGAACTAATCGATGATCCTAATGCAATTCGTACTGCTTCTTTCTTTTCGCGTCCTTTGCTTCGCTCTTTCCAGTAACGTGTCGTCATCAAAATCGCATAATCGACAGTTGCTCCCAACTGAATTGTTCCGATTACGATAGATGCAATAAACGGCAACGTTGTATGGGTATAATACGGAATTCCCAGGTTAATAAAAATCGCAAATTCAATTACTGATACCAGTATAACAGGTAATGAAATAGATTTAAATACAAACGCAATAATGATAAAGATCGCTACGATTGAAACCGCACTTACTACCTTGAAATCTTTATCTGTAATTGTAATAAGATCTTTTGTACAAGGAGCTTCACCAATGAGCATTCCTGTATCGTCATATTTTTTCACAATATCGTTGATTGTTGTGCATTGTTCATTGACCTCGTCTGACGCTACTTTATATTCTGACTGAACAAGCATCAGCTGCCAGTTTTCCTGTTTCAATGTCTCTGTCAATTCTGACGGGATGACATCTCTTGGAATAGATGGACCAAGCAGATCGTCCAATCCAAGTGCGAATTTCACACCTTTTACTTTTTTAATTTCTTTCAGCATTGCTTTCGCATCTTTTGCTGACATATCAGATTTAACAAGTACCATGTCTGTTGCATTCATGTCAAATGTATCTGCCAGTTTATCATTTGCCTTGATGCTGGCAAGATATTTCGGAAGTGTAGAATCCAGATTGTAATATACATCTGTCTTTGTATATCCGATCAATGCCGGAACTAATACAACAAGGAATACTACCACGAATACTTTAAAATGTTTTGTAATCCATTTTGCAGGTTTCTCCATCGGCGGTATGATGGAACGGTGTGTTGTCTTTTCAATTGCTTTGTCAAATACAAGCAAAAGTGATGGCAGGATTGTAACACAACTGATTACTCCAAATACGACGCCCTTCGCCATAACGATACCCAAGTCGCGTCCAAGTGTAAAGCTCATGAAGCACAATGCAATGAAACCTGCCACCGTTGTAATAGAGCTTCCGATTACCGATGTAAACGTATTGGATATTGCATGTGCCATCGCACGCTCTTTGTCGCCATCAAAACGCTGCTTATTTTCCTGATAACTATGCCACAGGAAAATGGAATAATCCATTGTAACTCCAAGCTGCAATACTGCACTTAACGCCTTTGTAATATAAGAAATCTGTCCGAGGAAGTAGTTGCTTCCCATATTATAAATAATCGCCATACCAATACTAAGCATAAAGAATATCGGCAAAACCCAACAATCTGTAAATATTGAAAGTACGATACAGCTTAACACAACTGCAATCAGTACATAAATCGGCATCTCTTTTTCAGACAGGTTCTTAATATCTGTTACAACTGCTGACATACCACTTAAATAGCACTGTTCATTTGTAACACTTCGAATTTCTTTGATTGCATCCATTGTACTGTCTGCAGAAGTTGTATCATCAAAGAAGATTGCCATTAGTGTCGCATCATCTTTATAAAATACATCTTTTAGGTTATCAGGCAATTCACTGATCGGCATTGATAAATCTGCAATAGAGTCATACCAGATTACATCTGCTACTCCGTCTACCTGCTCAATTTTCTGTTTGACGTCTGCCGCTTCTTTCGTCGTCATGCCATCTACGATTTCCATCGCGAATGCGCCTTTTTGAAATTCATCAATTAAAATGTCCTGACCTTTCATCGTGTCAATATTCCCCGGCAAATAATAAAGAATATCATAATTTACCCGAGTCTTTAAATACCCCAAAACCGATGGAATTAATAATAAAATTCCGATAATTAAAATTGTGATTCTGTATTTCACAATTTTTTTACCCACCTTAATCATGTTTTCATCTCCCAATCTTTTTCATTTCTAAACTTATTATATTCTTAAATGACCATTGGTCAATATTCACATTTGCAAATTTGTAGCCGAAAATGAATATTGGTCATTTTTATATTGATTTTTTTTCGTTTTTGTTACACAATAGATAATATCTTGTTGAACTTTATCGCATGATATCGGTATTGTTCAAGAATGCATTACAGGAGTGAGGAATATGAGTAAGGTAGACTTAAATAAGAAAGAAAAGAAAAATGCACTTTTGCAGACTGCATTTGAATTATTCACCGATAAGGGGTTTGCCAAGACGACAATCTCCGATATTTCTTCTAAAGCCGGTCTTGCAAAAGGCACATTTTATTTGTATTTCAAAGATAAATACGACTTGCGAGACATTTTAATCGCACATAAAACTGGTCAGCTTTTTGCAGAAGCACACCATGCTCTTCTGCAACAATCAATCGAAGGTTTTGAGAACCAATTATTTTTTGTTGTTGATTTCATTATAGAAAAACTGGCTGCGAACCCAAAATTATTGCAATTTATTTCCAAAAATTTATCATGGGGAATTTTCCGTGTTGCCTTTGAACAACAAGTTGCTGATGAATCCGAAGAATCACGTGAATTCTATTCTTATTATCGTGAATTAGTTCAAGAAAGTTCCATCACAGATTTGGAAGCCGAATTATTACTTTTTACAATACTAGAGCTTGTAGGTTCCACCTGCTATAGCTGTATCTTATACGAACAGCCTCTTCCTATAGAAGAGTATATGCCGTACCTGCATCGTTCGATTCATCATATTTTATTATCTTATTTCAACAAAAATGAATACAGCCAGTAAAAAAGAAACGACAGAACATGCACTGCTCTGCCGTTTCTTTTTCTTACATTAATTTTCTAAACAAATCTTTCAGATCTTCTACGCTTGCATCTTTTGGATTACCCGGTGCACAAGCATCTGCATGAGCAGACTCTGCCAGGAACTGAAGATCCTCTTCTTTGAGTGCTTCAAGTTTTGTAGGGATACCAACATCTACAGAAAGCTTCTGTACAGCATCTACTGCTGCTTTGCGGTACTCTTCTACAGACATATCATCCACACCCTTTACGCCCATTGCTCTTGCGATTTCTTTGTATTTCTCGCCAGTGCAATCTGCATTGTATTCCATAACGATTGGAAGCATCATTGCACATGCAACACCGTGTGGTGTATCATATACAGCACCAAGTGTATGAGCCATAGAATGTGCGATTCCAAGTCCTACGTTTGAGAATCCCATTCCTGCAATATACTGTCCGAGAGCCATACCTTCACGTCCCTCTTTTTCGTTATTTACTGCACTTCTAAGTGATCTTGAAATGATTTCAATTGCTTTCAGATGGAACATATCTGTCATTTCCCATGCTGCTTTTGTTGTGTATCCTTCAATTGCATGTGTCAATGCATCCATACCTGTAGAAGCTGTCAGTCCCTTTGGCATAGAAGACATCATGTCTGGGTCTACAACTGCGATGATTGGCATATCGTGTGGGTCAACACATACAAATTTTCTTTTCTTTTCTACATCTGTGATAACATAGTTGATTGTTACCTCTGCTGCTGTTCCTGCTGTTGTTGGAACTGCGATGATTGGTACACAAGGTTTCTTTGTAGGTGCAACACCTTCCAGGCTTCTAACATCTTCAAATTCAGGGTTTGCAATGATAATACCAATTGCTTTTGCTGTATCCATAGAAGAACCGCCACCAATAGCAACAATGTAATCAGCTCCTGCTTTCTTAAATGCTTCTACTCCATGCTGTACATTTTCGATTGTTGGGTTTGCTTTGATATCAGAATAAATTTCATACTCAAGTCCTGCATCTTCCAGCACTTTTGTTACTTTTGTTGTTACTTCAAATTTAATCAAATCCGGATCAGAACATACAAATGCTTTTTTGTAAGCTCTTGCTTTTGCCTCTGTTGCAATTTCTCCAATTGCACCTGCTCCATGATAAGATGTTTCATTCAACATAATTCTGTTTGCCATTTTTTCTTCTCCCTTTCTGTCTTGCCGTTTTGTTTTCTTATGTCTTTATTTTAACAATATCTTCTCCAAATAAAAAGTTACAAAAAAGTCAATCTGTCACATTTTCACATGTCAGATTGACTTTTTTCTTATTTTTCATCCATTTTACACAAGATTTAATTGTTTCATCACATCATACAACTCTGACGGCATCGCCGATACAAGTGCCTTCGCCATCTCTTGTGGTGTGCTTTTTCTCTCACCCAGCACCCACTGAACAGTCATATAAATAGACCCCTGACAATACATCTCCAACAAAAAACGTAGATTTTCTGAAATCGGTTCTTTCGTCTTCTCTTCAATCTGCCTTGTATAAAAAGCAAGTATCAATTGGAAATCATGTTCTCTTAAACAATTCTGCTGGTCATTACGAAATGCTGCCTTAAAAAATAACTTTTCTTCTTCAATATACTGAAACTTCTTGCACAAACCTTCATAGACAGTTTTTCCCTCTCCCATATGCTCAAAGGATTCCAAAAGAATCTTGTCAAAATACCAGTTTATCAAATCATATTTATCTAGAAAATAGCGATAGAATGTCTGTCGTGTTGTCCCACATTCCTGAACTATTTCTTTAACTGTAATCTTCTCTACCGGCATGGTTCTCATACAAGTTTTCATCGCTTCCGCAAGCCGGTATTTCATTTTCTCCTGCTTATCTCCCACTCTTTACCATACCTTTCTTTTGATTTATCCATACTATACCATATCTTCCCCGTGAAATACAGAATAAAAGGTTGAATTCCACCGCAATCACAGTGAAATCCAACCTTTTAACGTTTAAAAATAAATACCGGAATCGGGGGATTATTCTCCCTATTGTAATATTCATTTACAATTACTGTATATTCTTTGGGATTGAGTTCTTTTATATATCGAAGAATCGCATCCTTCTCTTCAAACCCTGTATCACCGCCACTGTAAATACACAGACTCATTATACCACCATGTTTCAACAAGGTGAGTCCTTTTTCAATTGCTTCTAAACTAGTCTGTGTCTTTGTTGCAATAGCATGATCTCCACCCGGAAGATATCCAAAATTAAAACAAATCACATCGGCAGATTCTGTCTGCACATATTCATCCATATGCTCATGACCTGTCAAAAGTAATGTTGCCCTGTCTTGCAGCCCCTCTTTCTGCAACAAATTTTCTGTTGCATGCACTGCTTCCGACTGGATATCAAATGCAAGCACACTTCCTTGTTCTCCTGCAAGTTCACATAAAAGCTTTGTATCGTGTCCCTTGCCCATAGTCGCATCAATATATAATCCGTCTTTCTTTGCCACAGACCGTATAATCTGATGACACCAATCTGTAATCTGTGATGGATTCATTTTATTTCTCCTCGTCTATTAGCGCTTACCACATAATTTATAAGCTTCATCTAAACTATGCTGTATACTCAGCAAGCAGTTCGACAAACTCATCACTCGTTCCAAAAGCTTCTACCTCAATATTCTTCTCTTCGCAAATAGAAAGTACGCCAAGTAAAGACTTTGCATCAATTCTCATATTTCTTGCCTTTAAATCTACATCAAAAGGAATTTGTTGTACTCTATTAACAAAGTCTACTGCTGCATCTGCATTTTCAAATGCGATTTTTCTCTGAACTGTATCAGCCATCTTTTTTTCCTGCCTTTCCGTAAAATCTGCCTAATCATACCTCAAAACAATTTTATCGTCAATACATATTTTGTCTATTTTCATGCAAATTCTGCTCTTTTTTTATCCTAAACCAAGTATTAATAGTCTTTTTTTGTCCTAGATAAAGTATTCAATAGTCTTTTCTGCTGTCACAAGTTTCTTATTCAGCATCAAAATCTGCTTCGAACACACCTTCCGGAGTCTTCATCGTCAGAATTCCAAGATTAAAATCCTCGTCCTGAATTGTAATATGATATTCAAATACGACATCATCCTCGAATTTGGATAACAAGATATAGGTTCCGTTTTCCTTTCCATCAATCTGGTCACAGATGTCGTTGTATACATCTGCTCCAGAGATTTTTCTCGGATAACCTGACTCCTTTATCTTTTTCTCAATTGCCTCATATAATTCATTCATCTTCTCTTCCTCATCTTTCTGATATTTTTACACCGTACATTATTTTGTACTTCGCTTCTTTTCTCTACGGCTTACCATCCATGTTACAAGCATTACTCCGATAAACGCGCCGCAGCTGTCAATCAGTACATCCCGCACTTGACCGCTTCGACCAGGGACAAACAATTGATGAATTTCATCAGTAGCTGCATATATCGTTCCGCATAGCCACGGGATTCCAACGATATATCTCTTTTTTCGCCAAATCTCATAAGTTGCCCCTAAAATCAATGTCCCCAATACTGCGTATTCCGTCGCATGTGCAGTCTTTCGGATTGGGAAATCCACTTTGTCGATAAATGCATTTTGTTTTACCTCGCTCCACTCATCAAATCCCGGAACAAACCACTCGCCGACAAGTCTCCCGACCCTTCCGCTGTCTTCTCCTGACAAATCACCATCTCTAGATGAAAAACCAAAAATCATAACCATCCAGATAATTGTCAGCACAAGAAAGAGTCTCTTTCTCTTGTTATACTTCATTTGTTATTTCCTTTATACTTCTCTTTGCGCTACTCCATGCACTCTGTTTTACTCCGTCCTCAGTGCCGTTACCGGATCACTCTTTGACGCCTTTCTAGATGGAATCAAACCACCGATCAATGTCAGTACTACACTCAACGCTATCAGTACCAATGCAGGTATAACCGGTAATACCGCACTTACAGCTGTCGTGTCTGCAACCGAATGAATGATCGCATTTGTCGGAATTAACAAGATTACTGTTAATCCAATACCGATCACCCCCGCACATAATCCAATGATAAATGTCTCTGCATTAAAGACCTGAGATACATTTCCTTTCGAAGCACCAATCGCACGCAGAATACCAATCTCTTTCTTACGCTCCAATACACTGATATACGTAATAACTCCAATCATGATTGATGATACAACCAACGATATCGCAACAAACGCAATCAGTACATAACTGATAATGTCCACAATATTTGTCACCGAAGACATCAACGTTCCAACTACATCGGTATAACTGATAACCTGTTCATCTTTTCCTTCCGTTTCCATCTTGTGATTGTACTTATCCAGAATTTTTACAACTTCTTCTTTACTCTCAAAATTTTTCGGATACAATGAAATTTCCGACGGCACATTAAAATCCACATAGCCAAGCTTCTGCAGATTACTGTCATAAGACACACTGTTCGATGTATTCATAGACATCATCAATTCCACCAGATCATCTTCCGTCATATTCATCTGAAATGCTTTTGCAAATGCATCGGTATCGATTGTCATTGCACTTCCCATCGCATTTTGAAGTTGTGTCCCAACATTCGTCATCATCTGCGTCATCGCACTCTCAATACCCTTTGTAAGCTGTGTTACAATCTGTGTCATTGCTGATGAAACCTGTGTCCCAATCGCCTCGCCCATAGAATTGCTAAGCACACCCATTGCCTTTGTCATATAATCCTGCATAGCTGCAGATACCTGACTTTCCAGAGCATTCATATCCACCGTTTTAGTCAGTCCGTCTGCCAGACGTTTCTTTCCATCCTCTGTTCCAAGATACTTTATTACTTGTTCTCCCATCTTGGACGGATCCGGTTTACCATTTACTGATGCATAATTCTGGTATCCTTTATACAATTCATTTGCCAGCTTTGTCATCTGTTCAGCAGTAATATTTACCTCGATATCATCAATCTGAATCCCGTCTCCGACTGACGCAAGCATTCGCTTCGCTTCATCTGTCTGTAAATATTCCTGCAAGTACTCTCCAAATTTACTAACATCTGTATAACCATTATCTGTTACATACTGCAAGAAACCTGCCATGATGTCTTTGAGCAGCTTTTGAATTTGTTCCGGTGTAATGGTCACACTGGCACTTCCTTTGATAATGTCTTTGATATTATCCTCAATAATTTTCTTTGCCTCATCCGTTTTTAAATATTCTGTAAAATCTTCCAGCAAATGAGAGTAATCTGCTTCTGGATGTGTCTTCGCATATTCCAGATATCCTTCTGACAGACTAGATGCCATTTGTTTCAATCCATCCGGTGATACTGATAAATCCAATTTGGAAAGAATCTCTCCTAAATTCAACTGTGGCATACCTGACAGATCAAGCTGTACCTCTTCCAGATTCACCATATTGGAAAGTTCAAAACTATCCCCTCCGACACGAAATGCTTTTTCTAAATCTGCACCGGAAAAATCAAGTGAATTGCCAAGATTGCTCATCGCACTTTCATCAAATTTAAACGCTTTTTGCAATGCAGCTTCATCAACTGTGAATAAAGAATCCATGTTAAAATCATCGTCACCTTTGTCAGTTCCGAACTTTTCATTTGTAAATACATTGATATCCGGATTTTTAAGCTGCTGTTTTACAATTTCACTTTTCTTTGCCTCTTCTGCCACATGTTCTGTCAAAGCATATGGATAAGCAATTCCTGCCTGTAATGCCGTTGCCTTGGCATCTGCATCCGGCTGCACGATACCGACTACCTTTAGGTCTTCGCCATTCGCAACCAGTTTCTTCATATAAGAGCTGTTGTCTGTTTTATCTTTCCAGACTTTATACTGCTTATCATATTCATAACAATCAGAACTGTTTATCAGCTTAAATTTCTTTCCAATAATATCATCGTAAGTATAAGTTCCCAAATTCTCAGGCGTCTTTACATTTTCCTCTTTTATAAACTGCTGGATCATCTCGTCCAGTTCCATAGAGTCCCGCAATCCCAGTGTATACAACATGAAATCACTAATGCTTCCATCCGAAGTCAGAACCACTACACACTCATTATACTTTTTCGGCCATCTTCCGGCTTTTACTTCATATTGTTTCTCATACAAACTGCTGTTTTTCGGCATTTCGTAAAATACATCCGTGCTCATCATTGATGACATCATACTATTTGAAGAAGTAGATGAGCCAAGTCCCAGTGCTGAAAATGATTTATCTGGATTTACCTGACGGATTTTATCTCCGTTTTCCTTGAAAATCTGTGGAGATACATTGTAAGAGTACTCGATTGCATTTGTGTATTTTCGGATTCCACTGGCTTCCTCGTTATCCAGATAGTTCTTCAGAGATTTCAAATCGTTCGAATTCATTGTCGCAAACATATTTGTCACCATCTGAATCACTTTAATTTTGCCGTCATCTTTATTCTTTTTTACATTTTCTTCGGCACCACCTCCGGCTCCAACCATCATCGATGTAATGTCAAACCCGGTGCTTTGAATCTGTAACGGATATTCTGACAACGTTTCTTCTTCAATATTTTGAATATATTTATTCACTCCGGTCGAAAGTGACAAAATCAGTGCAATTCCAATAATCCCTATCGAGCCTGCAAAGGATGTCAATAAAGTCCTTGCTTTCTTCGTCTTTAAGTTGTTAAAACTAAGCGACAAAGCTGTCATAAATGACATCGATGATTTGCCCATATTCTTATGTTCCGGTGGAGTTAATATTGCTTCATCCACTTCATATGGGTCTGTATCCGAACGGATCTTACCATCCCGCAGATTTACGATTCGAGTTGCATACTCTTTTGCCAGCTCCGGATTATGCGTAACCATAACAACTAACCTGTCTTTTGCAACTTCCTGAAGCAAATCCATAACCTGCACACTTGTATCACTGTCAAGTGCACCGGTCGGCTCATCTGCAAGCAGAATATCTGGATCATTTACTAATGCTCTTGCTATCGCAACTCGCTGCATCTGACCCCCGGACATCTGGTTTGGCTTCTTGTGTAATTGCTCACCCAAGCCTACTTTTTTCAATGCTTCGATTGCTTTCTTTTTCCGCTGTGCTTTACCGATACCGGATATCGTCAGTGCCAGTTCAACATTTGCCAAAACAGTTTGATGCGGAATAAGATTATAGCTTTGAAACACAAAACCAATCGTATGATTACGATAAGAATCCCAGTCCCTGTCCTTATATTTTTTTGTAGAAATCCCATTAATGATCAAATCCCCGCTATCATAACGGTCCAGTCCTCCGATAATGTTCAGAAGTGTTGTCTTACCTGAACCGCTGGGACCTAAAATAGCAACAAATTCATTGTCTCTTAAATTCAAACTGACATCGTCCAACGCCTTCTGCACCAGATTACCGGTTCGGTATTCCTTGCATATATGTTGAATTTGTAACATATTTTCTCCTTTACCAAAAGGTATTTGTTCTTTTACATCTGTTTCTATCTTATGTTACACTTTGAAATTTGTATGGTCAATTAATTTCTCAACTTAACAAAAAGAAATTGATCCATCACTCTCCTGTAGTAACAAATCAATTTCTTAATATCCCATGTTTAGGTACAATATCGAAATGTTTTATCCGTAAGTATTCTTGCAAATATCAATCCTAACGGAAGTGCTGCGATAATCAATATTGCAGATGCAAACCATGATGCAGACACTGCTAATGACATCATCCCAAGATTATAAAATCCTTTATACAAATATAATCCGGGTACCATAATTACAATAGATGGCACCGTAACAGAAATTCTTGGATATCCTACTTTATTTTTGATTAAAGACGCCAGTATTCCAGCTGTAAGTGCTCCGATAAACGCTGCTGCCGCAGGTGGAAATTTTGCGATATCTACCAGTTCCAGCCGCAATGTATTTGCTATTGCACCAATTGCCGCCGCAACTTCTGCCAACCGCACCGGACTATTAAACATAATTGAGAACCCAAATACCCCACAGAAGCTTGCCAGTATGCGAAAAAGAATCCATCCCCAGACCGGCAATGATATTTTCATAAAATCAACTGGCTGCAGATGTAGCAAAAGTGCCATGATCCACGCAGTCATTGTCGCAACCAGAATAATAATCAGTGCATAGTTCAAGCGTTCAATACCTGATCGCATATCCAGTTTCGCCAAATCGATTCCACTCGTTATAAATGGAAACCCCGGTATAATAAATAACATAGCACAAATGTATCCGGCTTCATGCTGTATTGATATCCCCAACAAAAGCTCTGCTATTTTCAGTACTCCGGCATATACAAGACAAGCCGCTGACACCGATGATACAATACATAAAAATAAAGTGAAATGATGTTTTGATAATTTACATCGAATAAAATTTCCGATTCCTGCGCCAATAAATGCACACAACATTTCAATCGGCCCGCCACCAAGCAGAAAAGTGAACCCGCCACAGGCAAGCGCTGCTGCAAATCCTAATGCAATTGGTGAATATAAACCATGTATCTTTTCTATATTGTCTAGAAATGAATGAAGTTGTTCTCCTGACATATGCTTGCCTTCAACTTCAAAATCTCTTATAAAGTTTTCAAGACGATTTAACTTTGAAGTATTCACTCCCGTATTCGTCAGACACAAGGACTGTGTAAATCCTTCCTCTCCATCAAAGCATGTATATTCTATCGACATCAAACCTATATCCGCTGTACAAGTAATCCCCATCGCTTCTGCCAGCGCATTCATAGAACTTCTCACACGCCATGCTCCTGTTCCACATGAGAGCAGCATAATCCCCACCCGTCCGATAATAGAAGCCTTTTCCGTCAAACTAGCTTCCGTCACTGGTTTATTTTCACCATTTTGGTCTGTATATTCATGCCAGAGAATATCCATATGGTTTTTTCTGATTGTTTCTCCCCGCATACTCTCCACTTCCTAACCTTTATTCAAAATCCAGACTTTCATTTCCTGCTTTTTTCATCATTTTCTCGCGACATGTCAATACAATTCCATCAATTTCACTCAAATGGTGTAACATTTTCTTCTCAAATTCACGAATCGGAAGTAAAATTCCAATCTCATCGAATTCCTTATCTTTCTTCACACCGGTCTCCTGTCCGTAATATACCATTGCTCTTGGCGCCTCTTCCTGTATTTTATGAAAAGTATCCCACACAACAGCATATGCCTGTGCTTCTGTCAATCCAAGTTTACGAGTATCTGGTAATGCATATAAAATCAGGATTCCTCGATTTCTATTATCTTTTTTCTCTACAAGTTCCATTCCTTTTGTATAGGAACGTACAATATCGTATCCATCTGCCAAATATAATTTAGAACGTGGTGCACATTCATGTCGGTCATATATTTCTTTGAATTTTTCATACTCATGTCCGGAAATTTCCTTTTCTTTTCCTTCCAGAATATTTCCATCCACATCGGTCAGCAATACCGGATTCTCCCCTGATTTTCCGTGAAACTTCTTAGGAATCAAAAAAGCTTCTCTAAGCAAATCAAACATGCTTCCTCCACATAATTCTAATAAAAGAGCCGTCACATCTCCATTTTTATAGGCATTAAATAATACCTGTATGAAATGTTCTGACTCATCAAAATCAATCCCATGTTCTTCATCTAAATGTTCATAAAAAACATCTCTTAACTGCTCGCATGCTGTCGGCGAGGCAAGAATCTCCGAAAAAATACCTTCTACAGCCTCTTCTCTAGGTAAAATGGTTTGCATGACAACTCCTCCTTTATGCAAATTTCTGGTCAGGCTTAACATTATTTTGTAAACGATAACCCTTCTTCTGCACTAAGTATAGAAAGCTATTCTTTTAAAGTCAAACCAACCATGACTGTTTTATTTGCATAACCGATATGTATTATTTACATACTTATATTTCTTGATTTCACATAAGCATTTTCTTCAAAGTTTCTGCCGCAATACTTGGTGGAAAATTATGATTCTCCACCAGACAGATTTCCCGCTTCGGTATCGTTTCAACCATTGGAATCTCATATACCTTTTTCTCATTTATTACATTTCTTGCAAACGGCTCCGGCAAGAATCCAATTCCCAATCCATTCATAATCATTGGCAAGACCTGATCAATTGTTTCCACCTCTGTATCCGGTTCTAATACAAGATTATGCTCTAAAAAGAATTTGGAATAAAACTCATATGTTGTGCTTTGTTTTCCCAGACAGATTAATGGATTTTTTGCAATCTCCTCAAGACAAATTGCTTCTTGTATGTCTGCAAATGTCTCATTCCCAACAACAATTTCCTGAAATTCCATCAGTGAAATTGATTTCAGTGGTTTTTTTGCTTTCAATGGTGTTGTCACCACCGCAAAATCTACTACGCCTTCCCTCACTGCTTGTATCGCCTGTGGAGTCGAATGATTTAAAATCCGAAGACGGATTCCCGGATACTTCTTATGAAATTTTCCAAGTATAGGTAATAGTAACAGATGCAGTGCGATCTCACTGGCACTGATTGTGATACTGCCACTTTCCATACTCTGTTCATTTGCAAGTTCCATTTCTGCGGTATGAATATGTTGATATGCAATAGAAACATGTTGATACAGTTTTTGTCCCTCCGCTGTCAATGTCACTCCACGGTTTGACCTCACAAACAACTTACATCCCAGCTGATTCTCCAAATTGTTCATAAAATGTGTAACATTCGGCTGGTTGCTCATTAATGCCTTCGCGGCTTTTGAAAAACTTTTATACATTGCTACATAATAAAAAATCCGATAATAATCATATGTAATCTCCATGCTTTTGCTCCCTTAATACACATAAATTTTCCCATTCTTTAATATACAAAAAATATATATCAGTCATAGTAAATATGTATTTTACGTTTTTATGCATCTTATTATATACTGAACAAGGTTAAAGTCAAACAAAAATCTGATTATACGAATCTTTTTTGCAAACAATGTCATTTTAACCAATTTTATACAGACTATGAGGAATTGATTATGATTAAACAAAATATCAAATTCGTAACTACAGGACAATTTGTCACTTTTTATAACACATGCAGAAATTTATCTGCTAATATCACAGTCAAAGACATTGAGAATCATCGTATGAATATTAACGGAAAAGAACTTTCCGAACTAATGGCCATTCGTCTGGGTCTTCCGGTTACTCTCGTCATTCATGGTGATGATGAACAGAAGGCTGACAGACTTCTTCAAAAATATCGCGTATCATAGTAGTGTGTACTTTTAGTACAAAAATACGAGGGGCACCCAAAACTCCCATGGGATGTCCCTCGTATTTTATCTCAGTCGAGAAGACTCCCACCTCTTTCAGGTGGTGAGTAACAACAAATTTGTCTCAGTGGGAGTCCAATCTCCGACTGAGATAAACGCTCCGCGAGGATGCGCAGTGATTCTGTAAAGAATGTGTCAGCTTACGCTGACCAGAATCACGCGCCAAGTCTCGCGGCTGCTCGACTTGAATTTTTCTATTATTTTCTCGACAAAAAGTGTTTTATAAATACATAGAGTACAATCACAAATGCCAGCAGGTAACCAATAGCTCCAATCGCAGGTATTCCCCACAGCTTCGGCTGCATATTGGTCGTGCAAATAATACTCGAGCTAATTAAAAGAGCCATTACCCACAGCCCCATTACGATATTTCTTACAAGTCTTCTCAGCAGCTCTGATAAATCTTTTGACACATGTAAATCCAGATTTACTCTTGTCTGCCCTTTCATAAAGCCTTGTATCGCATCTGCCGTCACTGATGGCAAATCTATTGTTTTATGAAGTGCACGATACAAATGTTTGCCACTGCTTTTTAACTCTTTTTTCCAGTCGAAATTACGCCAGAAATCACCTTTTATACGGGCTGCTGCAATTTCTACCATATTGATCTCCGGACAAATGTCTGCCATAACGCCTTCCATCTGCGTCAATCCTCTAGCCAGCATTGTAAGTCCATGTGGCATGGAAATCCGATTGGTTTTCATAACCTCCATCAAATCCTGCATTGTCTCTGCCACATCAATATTACCCATATCCAATTTTCCATACTTCATCATCAAAGTACTGATATCTTCATATAATTTACTCTGATCCGGTTTTCCACGAAATTCACCCAACGCAAGTACCGCATCCTGTATCATTCCGATATCATTAATCGCAATTCCCTGAATTGCATCTCCGATCAATTCTCTGTCTCGTTCAGACAATCTTCCCATCATCCCCATATCGATCCAGACAATTTTCCCATCGGATACGCATACATTTCCCGGATGTGGATCAGCATGAAAAAATCCATCTTCCATAACCTGCTTAATGTAGTTATCTATTAATTTTGTTCCTATTTCATGCAGATCATATCCATTTTCCTGAAGCGATATTTTATCATCAATTGGATATCCATCAATATATTCCATAACAAGAACATGATGTGTCGTATGCTCTTTGTATAAAATCGGTGTACGCACAAAGGCGATATCTTTATTTCTCCGGGCAAATTCCTCCATGTTGGCTGCTTCTGTCAGAAAGTTCATTTCTTCTTGCGTGACTACCCACAGCTCATCTAAAACCATGCTGAAATCTACAGTCTCTTTAATGCTGATCGGCGGCACCAGTTTCACCGCTTTATGAAGCAGTCCGATATCTCTTGCCATCGTGTCATAGATTCCCTTGCGCTGTACCTTTATAACAACCTTCTCTCCAGATTTGAGCGTTGCACGATGCACTTGTGCAATCGAAGCAGAACCAAGCGTCATTTTCTCTATATCTGAAAATACTTCCTTCCACGGACAGCCATAAGATTCTTCTATTACTTCCTCCACCTCTGAAAATGGCATCGGCGGCACATCCGAACGCAGTTTCATTAACTCGTCACAATATTTCTTTGGAAGGACATCCGAATGCAGCGACATGATTTGTCCTATTTTAATAAAAGTAGGTCCCAGATCTTCCAAAATCAACCGCAGCTTCACCGGGGTCATGCCCTTTGTGATCTCATGCTTACGCAATACTGCTGTAATTTCCTTCAATCTGGAACCTGATTTTACGTTACTCATTAACCTCTGGTTCTTCAACTTCTTTAGCTTCTGCTTCCACTACATCTTCCGGCTCTACAACCTCTTCTTCCGGTGCTTCCGCTTCCACCTTTTCTATCTGCTCTTTCAACTGTGCAAGCTGCTCTGCTGTCATCTTACTGAGCAATTCATTTAATTCTTCAGGTGTTGATGTCTTTACTGAAACATTCACTTTATCTTTTACTGTCTGTTTAATATTATGTTTGAGTTCTTCATTCAGAGCTTTTCCCTGCTCCACTGTCAACTCACCTTTTTTTACCAGCTCATCCAGAACATCTTTTGATTTTTCCGCTGTAACAGCCACTGTTCCGATTCCTGCCAATAAGATTTTCTTTAATCCGTCTGTCAATTTTTCCATAAGTCTTCTTCTCCTTTCGTGTACCCTTCGTGTCAATCCGTGTAGTGATTGCCATGAAAGTGAATCATACCAGTTATTTTTCATACTTTTGTTATACACTTTTTCTAAAAAAAAGTAAATATAATAGTCTGAAAAAAGAGCGAGAAGTCACTCGTAAAAGTATTCTCTCGCTCTTTTTAGTATCTACTTTGCCAATTATTCGTATGTTCTTATAATCCAAATCCTTCCATTTTCGCCGGATTTTCTTTCTGCTGAATTGGAACAATTGCATTCTCTGGTTCTACCGGATCTCCTACTGTATATCCTTCTGGCATCTCCTCATCCGGGCAGGTCTCTGTCCAGGCCATATCCATCACATCATCTACAGTCAAATCTTTGTCTTTAATAATGCCAAGGCGAATATAGTCTTCTGCAATTTCTCGAAGTGCATTTTCTGTAAATGCATCAGAAAGTCCAAAATGTAAATTATCCCAGAATACCTGCTGATTTTCTTTTTCACCTGTCATCTTATCTGTATCATACATTTTCTGAATTGCTTCTTCAGAATGTAATCTATTATATTCACCTGCACGTTTGATGGCCATTGTAACATATTTGGCATGAACTGGATTTTCTTTAATAAAATCATTATTCATAGCAGTTACACAGCAAGCCTCATCCTGAAATTCCGGACTATAACCAATTGAACAGATCATTTTCAAATCATCTTTAAAATTTGCTAACACAAAATAATCAGAAAAAATACTTGCATCTACTTCTCCATTTTTCATAGCTTCTATTGTTGCTGCATTATCCGCAATATCTAAAAATTCTACTTCACTTGTAGGGTCAATACCATATTCATCTAACAAACGATAGCTGATATTCTGATCTGAATTACCAATACCATCATGAATTGCAATTGTTTTTCCTTTTAAATCTTGAACGGAATTAATATCACTGTCCTCCGGCACATAAATAGATTTACATCCTACATGTGCACCACACACAAATGACATATTCACACCATTGGTTATCGGAACAAGCATTGTTGCAATATGGTCTGTTCCCCATAAGCACTGTCCTGTACCAACTGTATTTACTACAGATTCACCCTCCATATATTTCGCATTGATACCATATTCTTCATAGTATCCTTGTACTTCGGCCATGTATTTTGCGGATACACAAGCTCCACCATTAAACAAATAATTCAATTCCTGACCAAAAACAGGTTCTTTCTGCATTGCTTCCCAATCTTCTTCTGAAACAGCTTCCGGACGTTCTACTTTATCCGTGCTTGCTTCCTGTTTGGAATCTCCTCCTTTTGAAGTGCTGTCTCCACTTCCTCCACATGCTGTCATTGACAATGCCATTACTGAAACCATGGCTGTTGCAATCACTCGTTTTACATTTTTCAATTTCATTTCTTTTTCTCCTTGCTATTGTAAATATATTCCAATCACCAACTCCTGCATTGATGACAATGGACCACTTAGTCTTTTACGAATTCCCTCCAAAATGTAATCTGTCAAGAATCTGATTTCTATATTCGATAAAAGCTGCAGATGAACGTTTTCTTGGATATTCCTGCTCAATCTGGATATCTTCTACAATCCTTCCCGGATTCGCATCCATTACAAGCACCCTTGTTCCCATATATACAGCTTCATCTACATCATGTGTAACCATAATTGCTAATTGTTTATTTTGATACCACATTTTTAGTATCTCATCCTGCATATTCATACGCGTAAACGCATCCAATGCTCCCAAAGGTTCATCTAAAAGTAAAATATCCGGTTCGTTGATCAACGAACGAACCAGTGCCACACGTTGTGCCATTCCGCCGGATAACTGATCTGGATAATCATCCTTAAATTCTTCCAGACCGATTACCCTCAGCATCTGTTTCACCTTATCCTCATTTCCTTTTAGTTTACCTTGCATCTTCAAACTAAATGCAATATTTTTTTCGACCGTAAGCCATGGAAACAACGTTGGTTTCTGAAAAACCATTCCTCTTTCTGGAGAAGGTTTCTCAACGGCGGTTCCATTAACCAAAACCTGCCCGGTTGTTGGTACAATTAATCCTGCAATCAATCTTAGAATCGTTGATTTTCCGCAACCAGACGGACCGACCAGACTGACAAATTCTCCCCCATACAGTGTTAGATCAATTGCATTTAGAGCATGTGTAACTTCATCATTTTCTACTTTTGCAAAACTTTTGGAGACATTCTCCAGTTTCAAAATAACTTGTTTATCTGCCATTTATTTTACTACTCCATTCTGCCATCTCAACAGGCGGCGTTTTATCAAATCTAGTACCTTTGTGACCAACGTAAAAATAATACAGATTACAAACAATGCTGCAAACATTTTATCATACGCAGCCCATGATTTTGCCCAGTTCATATACCAGCCAAGCCCCGCCTTGACTCCCATCATCTCTGCAACAGTAATTGCAACACAAGCAGAACTCATAGCTTGTGTACACCCTTGCAAAATAGATGGCATTGCATATGGGATTGCAACTCTGAACACAAGTTGCCTTTCCGTTGCCCCCAATGTTCTGGCAGCCTCAAAATAACTTTTATCCACATTTGAAATTCCTGTCATAGATGCAACTGTTACCGCAAACCATGCTCCTAATGCAATGATAAATACAGCTCCTTTAAATAAAGATGCAGCAACTATCATAACAATCGGAATCCATGTAGGTGTTGGAATCGGCCCAAGAAATTTAATAATCGGATTCACCCAATAACGTACCTTTTCAAAATAACCACATGCAATTCCTGTAACAAGTCCTGCTATAACACCAATAAAATATCCAAGAAGCAACAAGCGCAACGTATGAAGTGTACATTCTATCAAATAAGAGCGGTCCTCCCAGGCAATGTTTAAAATAGAATTCATACAAGGAATAAATGGTTGTGTTAAAATTCCCGTTTTCAATGTCAGATAATCGTATCCTGACAGCAACAAAAATAATGCTGAAAACAGAGGTGCACGATATCTCAATTTTTCATAAAAAGGAACACTCCCTCTTGATTTCTTTCCCACAGCAATAAGGAAATAAATGATATACGCTGCAATAAACAAAATCAAGGCTCCGAGATAGGTATTCGGATTTTTATTCCTACTGCCATCTGGAACAAATTTATATTCAAATATTGCCACCATTCCGCATACAATAGGCAACAGTATAACAATCCAGTCAAGTAACTTCTGTAATTTTGTTTTTTCCTTTGCCTCCAACTCCTTCAACTGCTGACGGCTCAATCCTCTCATTTTACTTGTATCTTCTTTCGACATTTTTTCCCTTTCTGCTATCATATTGTCTGGTTTTCGTATATCTTTCAAAAAGTAAACGAAATGCTGACAATCTAATTACTAAATTTTTTAAGCGTCTCTAAATCTTTTTCATATTTTTATATTATCATCTTCTTTTTTTCTTCACCAATCGCTATTTATGATAAGTTCTTTCTATTTATAGAAATTTTCTATAAGTAAATTTATTTGTTCTTTACATAGATAAAGGAGCATCTTTCGATGCTCCTCAAAAAAAGAATGTGCTTTGCACATTCTGACACCTGCTGCGATCGCTTGCGACATCTGTTTTGTACGCCGCAGTGTGCATCCTGCCGGAAGATTTTTATTACATAGGAAATAAAATCTCCTATGTAATAAAAAACTATATCCATGCTATCACTTTCGGCAGAAAAATAATGCATCCTATCACAGCCGAAAAAATTGCCAGAATAAATACCGCCCCTGCTGCCGTATCTTTTGCAATCTTTGCCAATGGCTTTCTCTCCTCAGTCACAAGATCCACAACCGCTTCCACCGCTGTATTCACCAGCTCCAATGCCATAATAAGACCACAGAGTAACAGACAGATGCACCATTCTGTCATAGAAATGTGAAAGAAAAATCCAGCGATCACAACCAAAACTGTCATTACTGCATGCATCTTCATATTCTGTTCCTGCTTCAACCCAGTTACAATTCCTGTAAACGCATATTGAAATCCACCATATAATTTATGATTTTGTTTTTTCTTTTGTTCCATAAAATCCCCCCTAGTTTGGTATGGTCCTATCTTTTACTGTATTCCAGACAGGTCTTTTACAATCTCACCTGCAATGATCAGACCTGCTACCGATGGCACAAAAGCCGTACTTCCCGGAATCGCACGTCGCTCTGTACACTTGTGTTCAGCTCCCGGAGGACATATGCAGTTTGTACGACAACTACTTGCCATATCATCTTTCGGCTTAATCGGAAGCTCGTCTGAATAAACAACTTTTAACTTCTTTACACCACGCTTTTTCAACTCGCGACGCATAACCTTTGCCAACGGGCATCCGCTTGTCTTATAAATATCTGCTACCTTAAAACGACTGGCATCTAATTTATTTCCCGCACCCATGCTGCTGATAATTGGTGTTCCGACTTCTTTTGCTTTCATAATCAACTCAATTTTGGCTGTCACTGTATCTACGGCATCTACAATATAATCATAGTCTTCAAAATGAAATTCGTCCGCATTCTCCGGCAAAAAGAAACACTTATGAACTTCTACTTTCGCATCCGGATTAATATCCGAAATACGTTCTTTCATCACATCTACTTTATATTTTCCGACGGTCTTTCTTGTAGCGATAATCTGTCTGTTTAAATTCGTCAAACAAACTTTGTCATCGTCAATCAGATCAAAAGAACCCACCCCGGAACGAACCAATGCTTCGCATACATAGCCGCCGACCCCGCCGATTCCAAACACTGCCACCCGTGCTCCTGCAAGACGCTCCATTGCTTCTTTTCCTAATAATAATTCTGTCCTTGAAAATTGATTTAACATTGCTTCTATCCTCATTTTCTATATAAAGTGTATTCTTTGTTTATCATATCGTTTTAGTAGGCAATTGTCAACCAAGGGCTGATGCAAACACATCCACTTGCTATTTAGTTCACGACAGCCTCGAAGCAAGAAAAGACTATGCACTCCTGCTCAGCTTCGTCGGGCAAGCCCGACTCCAATTCGCTGGATTGCATAGTCTTTTTCTTGCTTTGTGGTGTATCGTGATTGAAATAGGTGGAGCGATGAAGGATTTGCTTTTCTGGGATCTGATGTGTCTACATCCTGGGTTTATTTGCTGTCGCAGATGCTTTTTTGATAACTGATGTATCTGCACTGCCTTGATATTCATTGTTGCAGATGCTATTTTTTAGACCGAGGTATCCGCAACTTACTCTTCCTTGAACTTGCAGATGCTTTTCAGCCTGCCTGCCATGTACAATTGCATCTACATCTTGTCTTTTCTGGGATTTAAAGATACTTCCTTCGCAAATCTTGCATCTACATCCCACGTTTTCGATAACGTGAAGATGCTCCCCATCAAAATTTTGCATCTTCAATCCCCGAAAATCCACTATCGCAGATATTACTCAATATTCCTCGAGTTCACTCACTTCATGGACTGATCCGATACATTACTTACAAAAAAATTGATATAAGAAATTCGAGCGAATATCGAGTGAGCGTTGGAGACACTTAGAGCGTAAATTTTTGTGTTAATGAATTTGAACGAACATGTTTGAAGCTGCGTAGCAGCAAGTTTGAGTTCAAATTCATTTGCTTTTAGCAAAAATTTACGCTCTTATGTGTCACCCGCTCATGGAATCTGAGCAAGAATTCTTATATCAATTTTTTGTAAGGACCGTACATCCATCCAACGAACTAACCAGCAACATCCTACAGCATCTCTAAAAATGCTGCAATTCTTGTATTTAACTGCCCCACATCTGCCTGACTATAATCTGTCTCTACGTTGATATACGGAAGTCCCATCTTTTCATTTACAAATTTACGGATTGCCAGTGTCTCCACATTATATGTATGACATGCCTGTAAGGTCATCTCCACTACTCCGTCAACCTGATATTCATCAATCAATCTCTGTAACAGCTCAAGACGATTTGGATTTGGTGTCATAACGGAGCAGCCGATTGCCAGATATCTTTCTGCCAGTGCCTGATATACATCTGGATTTTCCTCGTCTACCAGCTTATCGATAGATTTTGCTCCGGAACAGTTTTCATAAGCTACGACCACGCCGCCATTTTCCTCAATTGCTGTAATAATCTTCTCTGTTGCTCCGCCGATTGGACATCCGGTTACAAGAATACGTGGACGACTTTCCAACATTTTACCTTCTGCATATTCTTTTTCTATTTTCTCTGCCAATGCATTTACTTCCGCCGGAATTGCTTTTCTGTCAAATTTAAATCCGCTTCCATAAAGCACCTTAAACAAATCATGTCCTTTGATTGGTGCCGGCTCGTGTTTCATCACTTCATATAAATTTTTCAAAGATTTTCTTACTTCATTTTCTTCTTTAATAGCCTCTGCTATTTTTTCTTCTGTAATTGTCACACCAAATTTTTCTTCCAGATATTCTTTAAAACGTACAATCTCACTCTTCCAAAGCTGCAATGATGTCGCACTTTGAGAGTTTGGAAGCTCCATTACAAACACATCTTTAAATTCAGACATATATTCATACATCTTTTTCTTTCCATCACATGTAGTCTCTCCGACAACTACATCTGAAAAATAGAAAAATGGACATTTATCTGTCTTTGCAAATCCATAACTGGACTTAATCAGCGGACATAAATTTTTAGGCAAATCTTTTTCTGCATCCGGAATTGTCTCATCAGATGTTGAACATAAACCTACTGTGGCTGCTCCCATTGCCATTGCAATTTCTTTCGGGAAATATGTACAATATGCTCCGATAACCGGAATCCCTTTATCCTTCAACTGTTTTACTGCAAGAAATGAATTCTTTCTCTGTTCTGCAAACTCCTCAAATACCTCTGGTAAATCCTTAATTATTTCCATCTTCTGTTCATCCTTTCATTATTTATCGTTTTTTTCTGCTTTTTTCTTCTGCCAGCAATGCCGCTCCAAGAGCTCCTGCATATCTGCCATCTTCTGTTGGTTCTACGGTTCGTCCTATCTTTTCCGACAAAATCCTTGTAAAATACGTACTGTTGCTGATTCCACCTGTCAAAATCACTTTATCCGGAAGTTCTTTTCTCTGTGCCAGCTGACATACCTTTGCAGCAACAGAATCCACTACACCGGCTGCAATATCTTCTCTTTTATGCCCTTCCCCAATATAATTGATCACTTCTGACTCGGCAAATACTGTACAAAGAGAACTAATCGGAAGTACCATTCCCGATTCTGCCATCTCAAACAATTCCTGCAGCGTCACTCCCAAACGATTTGCCATAATTTCCAAAAATTTTCCTGTTCCTGCTGAACACTTATCATTCATCAAAAAATCTTTTACCATGCCGCGTTCTACCAGAATCACTTTTGTATCTTGTCCGCCCACATCAATGATTCCACAATTTTCTCCTGCTATCTCCCGTCCGCCTCTTCCATGACAGGTAATTTCTGTAATCACATAATCTGCGAAATCTACCGCAACCCTGCCATATCCGGTTGCAACAACCTTCGTAGAATCTGCCAGCACATCGATTCCCGATTCCTGCAATCGTTCCTGGATTATCTTGCATGTTTCTTTACTGCTCCATCCGGTTGGCAATACAAACTGCATCTGGCAGTCACCTCTTGTTACGACTTTTGATGCTGTCGAACCAATATCAATTCCTACGTAATTCATAACTTCCCCTTTCGTATCCAACTATATCCAAAGTATCATTTTTTTCTTTTAAATACAATAAAACCCAGACATGTGCTTATAGCTTTTTTACATGTCTGGGTTTATTTATTGAATTTATCTATAAATCATTTTTATCTATTTTCAAGTCGAGCAGCCGCGAGACTTGGCGCGTGATTCTGGTCAGCGTAAGCTGACACATTCTTTACAGAATCACTGCGCATCCTCGCGGAGCGTTTATCTCAGTCGGAGATTGGACTCCCACTGAGACAAATTTGTTGTTACTCACCACCTAAAAGAGGTGGGAGTCTTCTCGACTGAGATAAATGCGTACCTTATTTGTTTTCAGCCATCCTAAGATTGCCTCTTTCTGCCTTATTATTGCCTACGCATGTTTAATATTATCATCTACATTATTTTTTTTGGCAGTCTTATCCTCTATATGAATAATCTGCTGAGATTCTTTCTTTTCTGGTTCTTCCTGCACAGCTTTCTCGGCTGCTTCCTGCTCAGCCAGTGCCTCTTCTTCAGCGGCTTCTTTTGCAGCTCTTGCTTCTTCTTTCGCTTCTGCTCTCTCAGCCAATGTCTCATTGACATTCTCTTTTACCGCTTCAAAATGATCGTACAGTTTCTCCATATTTTCTGAAAATGCTGATACAACATTTGTCTTACGAAGCATTGTCACTAAAGCTCCCACTACACCAATGCCAATCACTGTTCCCAGCACGACCCACTGTGTAGCTGCACTTATTCCCATAAGATTCATAATCATGAATACAGAAGACAAAATTGAAATGCTACAGCATCCCACTACCAATTCCATCATATGGTTTTGTTTCTTCTCAGCCATATCTTTTATCTGCTCATTTAAGAAATTCAATTTCTTATCGAGATCATTGATCGAGCCTTCAATTCCATTCATATCTAACAAATGCTGATAAATAATCTTAATCTCATAATTTCTTGAAAGATTCATAGCACGCACTACACCGAATGCCTGAAAATGCATCAGTATATCTTTGATTTCCTGCTTTTCTTTCGCTTTCATATCTTCCGCAGCTGCCTGTTCTGTCAGATACTGACATGTATATTTCTCATAAAGTGCAATGATCACTGCCGGAAGTTTATCTTCTGCATGCTGCTTCATCTGACCTTCCATGTTCAGATTATAGTCTGCCATAACGTAGGATACCGCCTGATCTGAAACACATGCTCCCCAGTTGTATGCCAGATGAATCTTATCCTGTGCTGCATACAGGTACTGCAGTGCACCTGTCATGTCTTCATCCACATCTGTAGATAAAGGCAACATATTATTCTGATTACAAGTTACTCGTCTTATCGTATCTAAGTCACGGAATCTTCTTCCGATCATAGCCAGATTATATGTAAATGCATCTAAGAACACAGATGTTCCACTACGATGAAATACTTCCAGACCAATTGTATCCAGTAATATATCCAGTTTTTCATCCAATGAAAATTCATGTGTCTTTTTCTCATTGTCCAGATAAAAATATCGAGACTGTGTATCTGCACTTCCCGGATTACAAATCTGGGCGATCGCATCCATTCGACTATAACGAAGTCCCATACATAAGAATGCAACTCCTGTCTCAAACACATATAAATAAGCAGAATGAATATCAAATCCATCCTTCTCCCAGTTTATTCCAAGTTCGATTCTATCCTGATCCAAATCTGTAACGGCAAATCCCATTACGTTCTCTACTTCTATATTATCTAGCAATTCTTTGATAAATGTCTCACGCAGGAACTTGTAGCAGACACCAACATGCATTGGATCATTTTCTTTAAATAATATCTTTGCCTGTTCTGTCAGATTCGTCGTTGTAATATCTTGTTTCTCACAGTTTGCCTTCAGCCATACCTGGTCAAGCTCTTCTTTTCTGTACTTCAACGGAAGCACTACATAGCTTCCTAATTGTGCACTCAAAAGAAATGGTTTCAACTGCTCGAACTCTTTCATAATTGTTACTTCTTGTTCCATTTCCATTATTCATACCCCGCTTTTGTAAACGTCCTTGTACCCGTTATTCTTGAACAGATACACACAATTACAGACTGATTCTAACATAAAATACTTTCTCTGGCAAGAATTCTATTTCTCTAAAGCAAGCAAGTTACTGTTCACAGTAACTGTGACCAGCAACGCAAGCAATACTATTTCTCCGAAGGCAGCAAACGTGCTTTGGAAAGTGCCGCTCCTATTGCACCTGTGATAACTGTAGATGCAACCATCTCACTGATAGCATTCACACCAACCATCATGCAGCATCCGATAATCACATTTCTTCCGTTCATAAGCCCCTGCACATATTCTGTATTTCCAAATAATACTACTAAAAATGTCATAAAAAACAAAGTATTTAAAAATGCTGAAAAGAATCCTGTCACTGCACTTGCCACATATGCATTCGTTCTTTTTCTTGTTGCTTTATAAATAAATCCGATAAGCAAACCATCCAAAAGACGTGGAACTACACGCTGGATAAATGCCAGAACAGGATTGATACTAAAGAGCATTGCTCCCATTACGCTGACTCCGCCGATTCCAATACACTGACCAAAGCTTGTCAGTCCAAAGATCAGTCCGGCAATTGCACCACCTGTCGGTCCTAATACGATTGCACAAATCGCAACCGGAATTACATTAAATGAAATTGCCAGTGGTCCGATGTTCAGATAACCTAATGGTGTACAGGACATAATGATAAGGACTGCTGTCATAAGTCCCAATGTAGCAAGTTGCATCGTGTTGAATTTTTTTGTTTTGTTGTTCATGTTTTCCTCCTTGTTACCGCTCCGCTTTGTGCGGATGCAATACGGTGTGTGTTATTAAGTTGCCGCCCATTCTTTGTATCTTCTTATCACTTGAAGCACATATGGGCGATTCTCTTGTAACTGACTTTCTTAGCGAATCGTCAATTCAAGAATTTTATCCAGAAGTTTATTGGCTGCATCCTCCTTGCTCATAAGCGGAAGTGATGTTTCCTCCTTCTGCGTAATCAGAGTCAATACATTGGTATCTCCCTGGAAGCCTGCGCCAGCCTCTTTTACATTGTTGGCTGCAACCATATCCAGGTTTTTCTTTTCAAGTTTGGCTCTGGAATTACTGATCATATTCTGGGTTTCCATAGAAAAGCCACATAAAAACTGTCCCTCTCTTTTATTTTCTCCCAAATATTTCAAAATGTCATCTGTCCGTTCTAACTCTATAGACATCTGACCCTCTTTTTTCTTAACTTTTTCAGAACTAACAACGGCCGGACGATAGTCCGCAACAGCCGCAGCTTTGATAATAATATCCTGCTCATTACCGATTCCCGTCACCGCTTCAAACATATCTTTTGCCGTAACGATTGGCACAACATTTACAAAAAGCGGAGCTTCAATCGCAGTACGTCCACTTACCAGCGTAACCTCTGCCCCACGAAGCATCGCAGCTTTTGCAATTGCATATCCCATTTTACCCGAAGAATGATTCGTAATGTATCTTACCGGATCAATTGCTTCTTGTGTCGGTCCTGCCGTAACAAGAATCTTCTTGCCTTGCAGATCTTTCTCACGGGCAATCTCTTTTTCAATATACGCAAGCAGAGTCTCCGGTTCCGGCATCTTACCTGCCCCCGTATCTCCACATGCCAAATATCCGCTTGCCGGCTGGATCACCTCATATCCATAATGCTCCAATGTTTTTAAATTATCCTGCACGATAGGATTCTCAAACATATTCGTATTCATAGCCGGTGAAATATATTTCTTACATTTGCATGCCATCACCGTAGTAGTCAGCATATCATCCGCAATTCCATGCGCAAGCTTTCCAATAACATTGGCACTTGCCGGTGCGATCATTACTACGTCCGCTTTCTTTGCTATTGAAACATGCTCTACTTGAAACTGAAAATTCCGGTCAAATGTATCTACCAGACATTTATTTCCCGTAAGACTCTCAAATGTAATCGGATTAATAAAATTCGTTGCATTCTGTGTCATCAACACATGCACATCCGCATGAAGCTTCTTCAATGCACTTGCAAGTGATGCAATCTTATATGCTGCAATACTTCCTGTTACACCTAATAACACTGTTTTTCCCTTCAACATCTTCCATCTTCCTTTCCAGTTTCTATAAATGAATTCGATTTATTATAAACTACTCAAAAATACAATTCAAGTCAATCACGAAGATACTCTGTTTTTTGTTTTATACAAAATTTGTTCTTGACATTTCATTTCAGAGGTCTATAATGCGTAGTTATAAAAACAAATACAGTTCACCGAAATTCGTCGATGAGAACAATGCCATATCTTATTTTATTTCACAGAGAGCCTGCGTTTGCTGGAAGCAGGTAATAAACAGATAAGGATATCCTCTCTAAGAAGCGGGTTGAAAGCACAATCAGTAAACCTCGCCGGTCTCCTCCGTTATAGGGAACGCGTATGATAGTACGTTAGAGTGTTGCAGATTTTATTTGCAGAATTAGGGTGGTAACGCGGATTTATTCGTCCCTTTTCAGATTCTTGGTCTGAGAAGGGATTTTTTTATCTTTTCATTCCTCTGGATTTGGTGAACAAGTTACGATTTACAATTCTTGTAAACCGCAACGTGAACAAATATATTTTAGGAGGTACTTGTAATGAAAACATTACAAAAAGCAAGCAAATTTTTATCAGATTATACTTCTGTGGTCGTCATCGCAATCGCAGTTGTCACATTCTTCATCCCGACTATGATGGGATGGGTAAATTTTCAACTTTTCACTGACCCGGTATCCAACAAATTTACCTGTCAGTCTATCATCATCGGTATCATCATGTTTAGCATGGGACTTACTCTTACAACTGAAGATTTCAAAATTCTGGCGCAGCGCCCATTTGATATCTGCGTTGGTGCACTGGCCCAGTATCTGATTATGCCATTTCTCGCATTTGCACTTACAAAAGCTTTGCATCTGCCTGATGGTATCGCACTTGGTTTGATTCTTGTTGGCTGCTGCCCTGGTGGTGTATCTTCTAACATTATGTCTTATCTGTGCGGTGGGGACGTCGCATTTTCTGTCGGAATGACAACAGTTTCTACACTGCTTTCCCCAGTCATGACACCACTTATGGTCTCATTACTTGCCAGCGGCACACAGATCAGCATCAAAGGACTTCCAATGTTCGTATCCATCATTGAAACTGTAATTCTCCCTGTCGGTGTTGGTTTCTTGTTAAATTATCTCTATGGCAAAAAGAAAATGTTCCATGAGATTCAGCAAATGATGCCTGGTGTTGCCGTACTTGGCCTTGCCTGCGTAGTCGGTGGAGTTGTTTCTTCTCAGGGTTCTAAATTCTTCCAATCCGGTGTTGTCATCTTCGTCGCTGTATTACTTCATAATGGACTCGGATATTTACTTGGTTACGGAGCCGGAAAACTTGTAGGTATGAATACCTCTAAAAAAAGAACCATTGCCATCGAAGTCGGTATGCAGAACGCAGGACTTGCAACTAACCTTGCAACTACAACAGCTCAGTTTGCTTCTACTCCGGAGTCAGCAATCATCTGTGCTGTATCTTGTACATGGCACTCCATCTCCGGTACTCTGTTAGCCGGTATGTTTGCAATGTATGATAAACATAAAGCAAAAGAAAATAAAGTTGGTGTTATGGCTGAAGCAAAATAAACATCCTTCCTTAAAAGCATAAAAAGCAGGATATACATTCTCTTAAAATGTATGTCCTGCTTTATTATATTTCTCAAACTCTACGCAAAGAATTCTTTCACCTGTCCAAATATAATGTCCATCAATTTCGTTCTTGCCTCGACGCTCGCCCATGCAATATGCGGCGTAATTAAAAGTTTTCCACTGTCTTTGATTTTTCTAAGAGGATTATCCACACTCATCGGTTCTTTTGTCAACACATCCAGACCAGCCGCAGCAATTTCACTCGTTTCTAACGCATCATATAAATCCTGCTCCACTACTATCGGACCCCTTCCAAGATTCAGAAATATCGCATTTTTCTTCATTTTGACAAATGCTTCCCGGTTCATCAGCCCTTCTGTATACTCATTAAGCGGAGCATGCACCGACACAATATCCGATGTGGATAACAATGTGTCTAAGTCAACCTGCTCATACCCTTCCTGTGCCGGACTTCCCGATGCAGAATAATAAATCACATGTGCACCAAATGCTCTTGCAATCTCCGTTACTCTTCTTCCAATATTTCCAAGCCCGATAATTCCCCATGTTTTTCCATGAATCTCAGTAAAATGTTCTGCAAAATGTGTAAACTGTACATCATTTACATAATGCTCTTCTTTCACATAATCATCATAGTAACGCATCTTTTCCAATAAATAAAACAACATTGCAAATGTATGCTGCGTCACTGTCTCTGTAGAATATCCCGCCACGTTCCGCCATGCGATTCCTCGTTTTTCCAGATATTCCTTATCCAGATTGTTCGTACCAGTCGCTGTGACGCAAACTAATTTTAAATTCTTTGCAGTACCAATTGTCTGCTCATTAATCTGTACTTTATTCAGAATAATTACATCCGCATCCTTCACCCTCTCCGGCACTTCTTCTGTGGAAGAAAAGTCATACTTGACAACTTCTCCCAGTGTTTCATATTGTGACAAGTTAATATCCTCACCAATTGTTTTTACATCTAAAAATACAATTTTCATGCTAATCTCCATTCATTTTAGTCCACGATTTGTCTCAATAGCTCTTCCTCACATACCGGTCTGGAGAAATAATATCCCTGAATCAGATCGATTCCCCACTGGTTTAGCAATTCTACTTCTCTCTTTTCTTCCACACCTTCTGCGATCAGATTATATCCCTGATTTTTTAGAATTGCACACATATTTCGATAGAACCTCGCTACTTTTTCATCTTCCATAATTCCCTGAAGTAATGAACGATCCATCTTAACACATGCAAACGGAAGTTTTAATACAGTATTCAGATTTGCATATCCAGAGCCAAAATCATCCAGACACAATCCTATTCTTTCTGCCTGTAATTCTTTTACAAAACGATAAAGTTCTTCATTATATTCTGTTGCCACCGTCTCCGTAATCTCGAACTGAAAAAATGAAACCGGAAGATCGTATTCGCGGATCATAGCTATCAAACTATGACAGTATCCCTTTTTCAAAAACTGTGCCGGGGAAAGATTAAATTTCACACTTAGTAACTTTTCTCGCAACTTAGGATTTGCTTTCATAAAACGGCAGATTCTTCGAAATTGAAGAGAACTTAACGCATTAATCTGACCCGTATTTTCTGCAATTCTAATAAATACATCCGGAGGTATCATACCAAATTTCGGATGTCTTAAACGGCTTAGTGCTTCTACCGCTACAAACCTTTGTCTTTCTAATGAATATATCGGCTGATAATATACTTCAAATAAATCCTCACGGATTGCTTTTGGCAGAAAGCTTTCGATTTCCTTTTCATATTGAAAGCCATCCATGGTTTCTTGATTGCCCTGGATCACGATTGTATCACCACTTTTTACTGCCTGCGCCGTCAGATATTCAATATATGATAGGACTACCTCACTCTCCTGACCATGTTCATATTCCACACCACATATGATTGCCGGAATATGAATTTGTTCTTCACCAATCCGAAGCTCTTCGTCAAATAATTCTTTCAGTTCCTTTTGCATCCGCTTTGCCTCAGATTTTGAATATGCAGTAAGAATAAACTGATTTCCTCCTACACGGAACATCTGGTTTACATCCACCCGCTCCTTTATATACTCTGAAACCTTCCGAAGCATTTCATTTCCAAAGCTTGTTCCATAAATCGTATTCACACGTTTTAATTGAAACAGCACAACTGCTGTCATATAGATTTTAGAAACCTTCTGTTCTGGCAGCCACTCTTGAAAATACTGAATATCCGGCAACTGTGTCAGGTTGTCTCTACGTGCCAGTTTATTATAAATCGTTGCCTCTACTCGAAACTGCATATTATGAAATGCTGTATGTAACAATCCACTCATCAAAATAATGGAAAAGATCAGATTTCCAAGCTCAAATATGAAACCATATCTCGTAATATCAAATACCCAGTAGAGCAGCAATGAAGTGATTCCTATTACAGATACTACTACAAATGCAAATAAAATTGTTCTGATTTCTTCCGTCCTTTTTTCCTGATATTCTTTATATAAGCATATTTCCAATATTATAATTGCGATTACAATAAGTATATGCGTAATTCTCAGCATATCGATAAGCTCAAATACTTGAAGCAGTTTCAATACACTCTGTACCAGAATATTTACATAAAAAATATACTTCAACCAATTCAGAATCCTATATTTCTCCATTCCTCTGGTATCCCCAATAAAATGAATCATCGGAATAGGGAAAAACATAAACATGTAAAACGAAACATAAGCTACTGCCGGAGAGTAATCAAACAAGTTCTGAAACAGAGAGGTATCTGTCAGACACCATATTCCACAACTGACCAAGTAAATCGCTGCATGTAAAAATCGTGTTTCTACAACCTTCTTGTATTTTAAATAAATATGAACTACTAATGATGCCATGCTGATTAAAAACATGATAAACACAAGCAACAATACCAAACCTTCAGAAGTCAGCTGATAACGCAGAACTGCATCACTATATCCAATATATATGGGTTCGATTTTAAAAGTGTTGCTGCCATCATTTTTATACACGCAGGTTATTTTCTTTCCGCCAACATGATCCGGAAGCTGCGTTCGACACTCTAATTTATGCCGCATCTGAGCGTTTCTTGGAAACACTTCGTCATTATATTCATATAATACCCGTGCTCCCAATTTAATCTGAATCCGATAATATGCACCTTTTGTAATAATTGTTTTCAAATCCTCCTCACCGGTAATACCTACATGATACAGATTAAGAGTATCTTCCTTATAATTCGTAATCGTTACGGGCAGATTTACATCTATTTTTTTGCCATCTTGATAATAAAACCAATCTGATGAAATTTCTGTTACCACACTCTCTATCTCTTGATTTTTTTGATATGTCTGTTTCACCAAAAACGCAAGCGACATAATACAAAAAATAATTAGTAAGAATTCTATTATTCGACCTATTCTCTTTTTATTCATTCTATACCTTATTCCTTCTTCATACTATTTTACAAGAGACTCTGCATAATCCAATGCTTCAACGATATTTGTGCGGAAATTATCTTTTCCAACATCTTCTACAAAATGATCTTTCTCCATAACTGCCATCGGCTGTTCATTTACATGGGAGAATATAATTGTAATATGTTTTTTCTCAGCCCGTTCTACAAGTTCTCTCAACGTTTTCATCGCACTTGCATCGATAGCAGGTACGCTTCTCATTCGAATTACGATTACTTTTGTTCTGTGATCACTGTTAATACCTAATATCTGGTCTGCTGCTGCAAAGAACAATGGTCCTGAAATCTCAAACACACGAATACTTCGAGGGATATCTCTTAGTTTTTCAGCTTCACCTGGTGTGATATCCGGCTCATCAACGTATTTCCATGTTTTAATATCTGCTGTTTCTGCCATACGTTTCATAAATAACAAGGATGCAAGCACAACACCGACTTCAATTGCAACTACCAGATCAAAGAATACTGTCAGGAAGAATGTTGCAACCAATACAATCACATCACTCTTCGGTGCTGTTTTGCACAGTCTGAAAAATGAATTCCAGTCTGCCATATTTGCCGCCACGACAAGAAGTACTGCAGCAAGCGTTGTCATTGGGATCAATGCTGCAAGCGGCATCAAAAGAAGTAAAATAATTGCCAGTGTGATACAATGTACAATTCCGGCAATCGGAGTACGTCCCCCGTTTCTTACATTTGCCGCTGTTCTGGCAATTGCACCTGTAGCAGGAATTCCTCCAAAAAGTCCTGAGAAAATATTTCCAAGTCCCTGTCCGATAAGTTCTGCATTCGACTTATGATTATCTCCTATCATACCATCTGAAACAACTGCTGACAGAAGCGATTCGATTCCAGCCAGAATTGCAATTGTAAATGCTGGTGAAAGCATCTCCTGTACCAGCTCAAAAGACACGGATGGCATATGAAATGCCGGGAATGAAGAATTTAATTCTCCATAAACACTTCCTATCGTATTGACCGGAAGATTAGCAAAATATACGATTGCTGTTGTTATAATAATAGCAACTAAAGAACCGGGAATTTTATCTGTCACCTTCGGCCACACAAGCATGATTACAACAGCAAGTGCACCAATTCCCAGGGCAACTGCATTAATTGTTGAAATATGATTTGCATACGCAATGATTTTTTGCACAAACTCGGATGGAACTGCTCCCATCTCAAGACCGAAGAAATCTTTCAACTGTCCGACAAATAAGGTCACTGCGATACCACAGGTAAACCCTGTCGTTATTGTATATGGAATATATTTGATCAAGGAACCAAATCTACACAATCCCATGATTACCAGAATAATTCCGGCTAAAATCGTCGCTACAACCAGCCCGTCTGTTCCATACTGGGCAACAATCCCATATATAATTACGACAAACGCCGCCGTTGGTCCTCCAATCTGCACACGGCTTCCGCCGAAAAATGAAATAAAGAAGCCTGCAATGATTGCAGTATAAAGACCTTGCTCAGGTCCTACTCCGGAAGCAATTGCAAGAGCAATTGAAAGTGGTAATGCAATAATCGCAACAATGATTCCGGAAATGATATCCTTCATCAATTGTTCTTTATTATAATCTTTTAATACCTCAAACAACTTTGGTTTTAAATCATTCATGTTTTTTATTATCCCTTTTCCTTATAATGTCTACTGTATGTGAACCGGCCCCCACCAGTTCCAAGCGCTCGCAAGTAGACAAATGATATTCTATAAATGTCTGAAATGTTTTTTCATCCATCGCATTTAATACCGGTCGCATATAATCCGACGGACCATCTGCAGAAATGATCTGTATACGTTCCATTCCTGCCGCATCATTATATGAGTCGATATCTTCCAGTCTCACATAATCATACAGGTCGGCCTCTTCCGGCTGCACTCTGAATTTTTCATCTATCTTACCATTTTCCATGCATTCCAAAATGTGATTCTGTTTAAACCCATAAGTCAAAACACTATACTCATTCATACAGTATGCCACCAGAATCACACCTTCATCTTTTAACACACGTTTCGCTTCAGTAAGAGCTTTCACCTTATCTTCCTTTGAGTACAAATGATACATTGGTCCAAATATAAGAATCAGATCAAACTCTTTGTCCTGAAAACGGGAAAGCTTCATTGCATTTCCCTGATATGCTTTTACAGCACTGTTTTTCTTTTTCAAAATTCCCAGATTGTATTTCACGAGTTCTACTGCTGTCACATCGTATCCTTCTTCAGCAAGTTGAACACTATATCTTCCGGTTCCCGCACCCACATCCAGAATTTTTGCAGACTTATCCACAGGCAAATATTTATGAATATATTTCATAGATGTAATAAACTCCACCTGACCATGTCTGCTTGTCAGACGTTTTTCTTCGTTAAACTTATTGTAATATTTTTCAAGTTCTGTCATCATAGATGTTCTATTCCTCAGCCTCTTCTATCATTTTTTTATAAGCAGAGCCCTCGTTGAATACTTCTAAATCTCTGCCCCCATCCTGCATAGCTCTACTGATGTTTTCTTGGATTTCCTCAAGACATTCTAACAGAATCGGATTAAATTCCTCAGCTCTCTCCTGCAATAGAATACGCATTGCTTCCTTGTGAGAAACACCTTTCTTATTCACACGGTCCCGCGTCAATTTATCATAGGCATCTGCCAATGAAACAATCTGTGCTGAAATCGGAATCTCTTCCCCTTTAAGTCCATCCGGATAGCCTTTTCCATCATACCTTTCATGATGCCATCTGCATATTTCATAAGCTGTTGTTACCAACTCATCCTCTTTATGTGAATCGAGATTTTCAAGCATCGATGCTCCGAGCAAGGTATGTGCCTGTACCAATTCTTTCTCCCGCTCTGTCAACGGCTCTTTTTTATTTAAAACCTTTTCACTGATTCCGATTTTTCCAATATCATGTAACGCTGACGCTGTTTTAATAACAAGCTGATCCGACCATTTCAGCTTATAGTGGTCTGTCTTTTGAACCAATTGTTCCAACAGCATCTCTGTTAAAATATGCATGTGACGGATATGTACTCCGTTTTCGCCATTACGAAGTTCAACAATCTGACTCAACAAATCTACCAGTATTCGTTCATTTTTTTCTTTCTCATAAATCTGTTCTGTCACAAGTGCAATCAATCTTCTCTGCTTTGCATATAGCTTGATTACATTACAAACTCTCTGATAGATAACCTTTGCATCAAATGGCCTGCCAATATACTCCGCTGCCCCCATCCGATATGCTTTCGTCACACTTGCAATGGAATTATCCTGTGAAATAACTATAACCGGTATGTCTTTGATCCATTGATTTTCATTCATATATTCCAAAACATCAAAGCCATCCATTCCTGACATAATGATATCTAATAAGATAATTGAAATTTCTGCCCCATGCTTCTGCAATATTTCAACGCATTCTTCACCACTGGCTGCTTCCATAATATCAAAATCATCTTTTAACATTTCCGCAAGCATTTCTCTGTTTATCTCTGAATCATCTACAATTAAAACGCGTTGTTTACTTGTTGTTTCTAGATTTTTCGTTTTATCTGTATCAGTCACGATCATATTCTTTTTCTTTTTTGCCTGATACATCAACTGATCCGCTCTTGCAACTGTTTCTTCAATCGGCTCTTCACCCTTCAATGCCCCGCCAATGCTTGCAGAAATGTGTAACCAGGAGTATTCCGGTACTTCTGCATCATAGATTCTCTTTTGTATCTGTCTTAATTTTTTTGCAAATACTGTCTCATCAATATCCGGAAGTAAAAGTAAAAATTCATCTCCTCCAAATCGGATCAATATATCGGTTTTCCTGATGCATGCCTGAATTTCTCTGGCTACGGTTTTTAAAACCATATCTCCCGCATTATGTCCCAAAGTATCATTATATAATTTAAAGTCATCCAAATCCATCATTGCAATGCCCATGCGTCCGTTCATTTTTTTCACATAAGCTTCATAATAGCGACGATTATATACTCCTGTCAGTGCATCCTGATATAACTCTTCATTATATTGAGTCAACTTACTGATCAAAAGACTTTTCCCTTTAGAATCCAATACTGTTTCATCTTCCAGACAGGATAACATTTCTACTACATATGCTTTTCCATCAATCTCTACATATCTTGCAATCACATAAAATATCTGCGAGCCGAGATATTCCAGCTTTGTATATTGACTTTTCTCTTGCAGAGCTTTGATTGATATACAATTACTGCATTCTTCTTGCCTGTTCCAAAATGAATAGCACTGGCATGTAACAGGAGTATCTGTTTCCACTCCATCTATTCTCTTTTTAATATCTTCTGCATCGAGTAGACGAACCACTGAAAATATATTTTCTAAATGTGCAATCCATTCATCTGCCTGTTGTCTTGTCATAACCACATCTGATTTCATCTTTTTCCCCTTTAGTGTGTAAACCTCATACATTATAAGATAAATGTATACTCTTGTCTATGATATGTATTTTTATTTCTTCCATCGTCATAATCTAAAATTCACGTTGATTTGAATTCAAGAATTCCTCGAACTTCTCAACGCTAAGTGGCTTAGAAAAATAATATCCCTGAAACAGCCTACATCCCATACCTATCAACATTTCTAACTGCTTCTTTGTTTCTACTCCTTCCACAATCACACTCATGCCGATTTTCTCCGCAAGTACAACGATGCTTTGTAGAATATCCTGATCTCGCACTTCATTTTCTGTCGCTACCAAAAAATCACGGTCAATTTTCAAAACATTTGCCTTGATGTTCCTCAACATATTCAAGGATGAATATCCACTTCCAAAATCATCAATTTCAATTTGGAAGCCATACGCTTGAAGCTTTCCCAATATTTTCATGTTTTCTTTAAAATCTGACATCAGCGTTGTCTCTGTAATCTCTAATTTTAGCCTCTCCGGCTCTATCTCATACTGTTCTATCAGTTGAACAAATGTTTCGTAAATATCCAGGAAGAAAAAGTCTTTTGTAGAAATGTTTACAGAAATATAATATGGTATTTCTTTTTGCTTCCACTCTTTTAATTTTTGTGCAGCTTTTTCCCACATATACTTGTCTAATTTATATACTAATCCAGTCTTTTCCAATGTGTCCATAAATCTGCCCGGAGCAACAACACCTTTTTCAGGATGAATCCAACGTACAAGTGCTTCTGCTCCCTGAACCTGACCTTTTGCATCTACCTGTGGCTGCAAGAACATCGCAAATTCTTCTTTATTTAATGCACATTCAAATTCTCCTATGATTGATTTTTCCTTCAGAGACTGTATAAGTTGTACTGTATTATAAAATGCAATTCTTTTTTGATAATTGTTTTTAATTGTCCCACCGGCTATATTCGCCTTATCGCACATAATGCTTATCGGCTCTTCTATGTCTCCGACTTCATATACCCCTGCATATATACGCAAATGAAAAACATTGCTTGTAAATTCCTCTTCTATTTTCTGAATTGCATCACTGATACGCTCTGTCGAGAATTCGGATTCCGGAATGCACATTGCAAAATGATCACCTTGTATTCTGGCGCACAACACCTTTTCTGTTCCGTAACTTTCCATAGACGCTGCCTGTCTACAGAGAATCTCATCTCCTTTTGCAATTCCGAAAATATCATTTACAAACTTAAAAGATTCAATATTCGTGTATAATATATAAAAGCTTTCATCTGAATATTTATGCAGTAATTGATATGTTTCTTCATAAAACTGTTCTTTATTTAACATTCCTGTTAAACTGTCATGTGTTGCACGATATTGTTCATACTCCAGCTTTTCCTGTTCTTTTGTCCTGTCATAAAATGTAAAACAAACTCCGACCACAACATCTTTCTCATCGTGGAGCTGTGTGACCACGATTTCAAATTTTCTGTCTTTTCCCGTTTTTCCTCCATACGCTGTGTGGTATATAATCGAAGATTGCACAAAATCTTCTTTATTTCCCGTATACCATTTCCTGTATTGTCTTTCTATAGTACCCAGATCTTCTCCTATTTGACAAAGCTCTTTTACTACATCATTACAGTATATGCATCTGCCGAGATTATCAAAACAGATTATCCCGCTATTGGATTCCTGTATTAATAATGCAAATGTTTTCTGCAGTAATTCATTTGGCACATAGCACAAACTAAAATAATAAATAAAAACGGATGTTATACTAAAAAATACAAATGACAGATTATATTCTCCCCTTATCCGTACTGCAAATATAGATGCGATCCCATCTAATAAAAATGCCAGTCCAATCATTGTATAACGTATCCGATAAAAACGCGATGTTTTAAGAATAACGATGCAATATGTCAAAAGCATTATCGCAATAATCCCCACCGCATATATGCTATGCATCATCCGAACATATTGCCAGCTTCCGTAATATATCTGCTTTTGAGCATCTGCTGTAATCTCCACATAAAATATCTGTTTTGACCATATATTAGCCAAAGCAAACAATGTATCCAGACTCGCATAGACTATCATTGCATTTCTTATAAATCTGACTTCTTTAAACTGCTCTGTATAGCGCTGCGTAAAAGCCATCAACAATAATAAAAGCCAGTCTACTCCTGCCATAAGAAGACTCTTGAGTACTGTCGCCACCTGAGGGTTCGAAGTATATATATACATTGTAGATAGGATCGCACATGCACATGCAGCCATCTCATATACCCACACACTTTTCGCCAATTCTCCATTCTTTCGTCTTGCCCTGTCTGCACAGATTCCCAGCAACACACATCCTAGGATATTGATTCCTCTCACTATGAACATACCCTTCTTTCCCCCTTCTTCAAGTCAAACGCACGTGAGGCCTGGTGCGTGATTTAAGGTCAGCATAAGCTGACATATTCTCAATAAAATCACTACACATCCTCACAGAGCGTTTTCCTATGTACTTTTACTATCCAAGTGCCACATCCAACATCATCATAACAGTAAATCCCACTGCGAAAAATACTGTCCCTATATTGGAATGTTCGCCTTGAGACATCTCCGGAATTAACTCTTCAACCACCACATAGATCATTGCACCTGCCGCAAAACTTAAAAGATATGGCATTGACGGAATGATCAATCCTGCTGCTAAAACTGTCAGTACTGCTCCTATCGGTTCTACAATTCCAGACAATACACCAGCCACAAATGCTTTTGGTTTCTTCATTCCTTCTGCTCTAAGCGGCAATGAAATAATTGCCCCCTCCGGGAAGTTCTGTATTGCAATTCCAATAGATAAGGCAAGTGCACCTGCTGCTGTAATCTTTTCATTTCCAGATAAGTATCCTGCATAAACCACTCCGACTGCCATACCTTCCGGAATATTGTGAAGCGTGACTGCCAGCACCATCATCGTTGTCCTCTGTAATTTACTCTTTGGTCCTTCTGCTTTCTCACTATTCCGATGCAAATGCGGAATTGCACGATCTAGTAACAACAAAAAAAGTACCCCGGCCCAGAATCCTATCACTGCCGGAATAAACGACCATTTCCCCATATTTTCTGACTGCTCGATTGCCGGAATTAACAGACTCCATACGGATGCTGCTATCATTACTCCTGCGGCAAATCCAGTCAACGACCGCTCCACAGAATCGCTCAGCGAATTTTTCATAAAGAATACACACGCTGCGCCAAGCGAAGTCCCCAGAAACGGAATTAAAATAATATAGATATCTTTCATATCGACTCCTTTATATTGAAATTTTCATCATGTTCGGTATTAGATTTCTATAAATATTTTACTTTTTTATCCTATGTTATGCAACCAAAAAAGAAGATATTCGATTCATTTTCCTAAATCGAATATCTTCTTTGCATTTACTATTCTGCTTTTACCGGATTGGATACACTCACCCTATGATCGTACCATTTTCCTTTTGTTCCAATTAAAGCAAGATCGAATTCTTTATCAAGTGCCGGAACCGGAACATCGAATCCATTCACCTCTTCGCTTGTTCCATCACTATATTTTACTGTATCAGTCGTAGGTTCTAACAGCTTTGCTCCATCTTTTTGTGCATCTTCTGCTGTTCCTTCGAACAGATTTACAATATTTTTTGACACAAGACTGACATGAATTGTCATCTTACCATTTTTTACTGTTAGTGTTCCTTTTCCATCCATTGCCTCATTTACATGAAACATAGAACTGTCTGTATTAAATTCTGCTGTATATGTTCCATCTTCCAATGCTGTTTTTGACGCCTGCTCTGTTTTGATTCCTTCTGCGTCCATTGCTGCTTTTGTATGTGCCACATATAACTGCTGAACATCTGCGATTTCTCCAAGTCCTGCAATCTGTGTCTCCACACTGTCAAATTCCTTAGATGCCTCAAACTGACTCTTCCATGAATCGTCATCATCACCTGCCATATCGTTGTTAGCATGATCTCCTGCCACAACCATAAGTGGACGGAGGATTACGTTTTTATATCCTGCATCTTTTACTTTTTCAATCACTGCTTCACATGATGTATCTTCCGGTTCTCCTTCTACTGTTCCGATAAATACATTCTTGTATCCCAGTTTTTCCATCTGTGTCTGCATCTGCGAATAACTGATCTTTGCTGTATGAGATGTTCCGTGTCCCATAAATACAAATGCTGTTCCATCTTCAGCTGCTGCATCTAAGCTATCATATTTTGCTGTTTTTACAGCTTCTGCTGTGATTGCTTTTGCTACAGCTTCTTTATCTTCATTGATTGCGGATGCATCTGATCCAACTTCTCCAAGAAGTGGTTCTGCAATTTTTACAGTTTCAAATTTATCCTGATATTTCTCAACTGCCTCTGTCAATTCATCATATTCTGCTCCATGCATCAAATGTGTTGGCTGAATGATCAGATTCTTAACACCATTATCTACTGCACGATCCAGTGCCTGTTCTACATTATCAATTTTCTCGTCATCACGAGCCTGTACATGATTGATAATAATCTGTGCTGTAAATGCTCTTCTTACGGACCAATCAGGATAAGCTTCCTGAAGTGCCTTCTCCACACCACCGATATCTGCTGCACGGCTGTCATTGAATGATGTTCCAAAGCTTACTACTAAAAGCTCATTCTCCCCGATGTCATCTGCATTGAGCGGATCATCCTTTGATGCATCTCCTGTGTCTCTTCCAAAATAATCTGGATCTGCATTCTCTCCCTCTACCAATTCTTTCTGTGCATCCGTAAGTGCATCCCAGGCCTCTTTAGCCGCTTTACACTGCTCATCTGTTTTGTCTGTTCTTTCCTGTACATAAATGTCGTCGATCAGCTTTGCAACTTTATCGGCTGCCGCCTGATCACTGTCTTTTGTTGTATCCTCTGTTTTCGTGCTGTCTGTTGTTTTTGCAGAATTTCCACATCCACCTAACATAGATACACTCATTGCTGCTGCGATACATAAGATTACCAGTTTCTTTTTCATTGTTGTCCTCCTGTTTATAACTGTTTTTGCCATACATTTTATACAAATGCAATTTTTCGGAGTCTATTTCGTACTGCCAGTTCCTCGTGGCCTGAATATTCTATTCCTGTACTGTGAAAGGCAGGTCTCCCGGCTCATTGCTCAATCGCTTCTTTTCTCCTTCCCAGTTTCCTAGTGGAGTATCGCATAAGCTTGCAAAATACGGTGACGAGTTCGTACAGGATTCTCACCTGTTTCCCTTTTCACCAGTCAAAATTACTTTTGACTGACACCTCACACATTTCTATGCAATTGTATTATTCTTTATGTAAAGCAGTATTATCTTAGCATGGGTACCTTGTACTGTCAAATGAAAGCCAACGAAACAAAAAAGGCAGCGGCTCTTTTTCCATGAATAAGAGCCACTACCTTTTTACCTATCGGATTCTTAAATATTTAACAGATCACTAAATACTTTCAATGCTCCGTCTGTCTCGTGTGCAAGTACGCGTTTTGCAAGAACTTTACCAAGCTGTACACCTTCCTGGTCAAAGCTGTTTACATTCCATACAAATCCCTGGAACATAATCTTGTTCTCAAAGTGTGCAAGCAATGCTCCAAGAGCCTGTGGTGTCAACTGATCACCAACGATAATGCTTGATGGACGTCCACCTTCAAAGTTTTTATTACGATTCTCATCTTCTTTACCACATGCAAATGCTACAATCTGTGCAGCTACATTCGCACATAATTTCTGCTGGCTTGTGCTATCCTGGATAACAACATCTGTACCAATCTGGCTGTTCTTAAATCCAACAAACTGAAGCGGCACGATATCTGTTCCCTGATGCAGAAGCTGATAGAATGAATGCTGTCCGTTTGTTCCTGGCTCACCAAAAATAACCGGACCTGTTACATAATCTACCGGCTCACCAAAGCGGTTTACTGATTTACCATTAGATTCCATATCAAGCTGCTGTAAATGTGCCGGGAAACGGCTAAGTGCCTGTGAATATGGAAGAACTGCTGTGCTTGGATAACCAAGTACATTTCTCTCATATACACCGATCAATGCATCCAGCATCTCCGGATTCTGACGAATGTCTTTATTCATAGCAAGCTTGTCTTCTTCTGCTGCACCTTCCAGGAACTGTGCAAATACTTCCGGTCCAAATGCCAGTGATAATACAGCTCCTCCAACTGCTGATGTAGAAGAGAAACGACCTCCGATATAATCATCCATAAAGAATGCTGCAAGATAATCATCACTCTTAGCTAATGGGGATGTCTCACTTGTAACTGCGATCATATGTTTAGAAGCATCTAATCCTGCATTCTTCAATGCATCTTTAACAAATGATTCATTTGTCAATGTCTCAAGTGTTGTACCTGATTTTGACACAAGTACGAAAATAGAATGTGCAACATCAATAGAATTCAGAACTGCTGCTGCATCATCCGGGTCTACATTACTGATGAATTTTGCTTCCATCTTAAATGTATTGTTCTTTTTAGCCCAGTTTTCAAGTGCAAGATACATCGCGCGAGGACCAAGGTCACTTCCGCCGATACCAATCTGAACAACTGTTGTAAATTTCTCTCCAGCTGCATTTGTAATCTCGCCTGCATGTACTTTATTTGCAAAGTCTGCAATCTTTTCCTGCTGTTCTACATAGAAAGCACGTTTATCTACTCCGTCTGCCTCTACTGCATCACCAAGCTGTCCGCGTGTCATGTGATGGAGAACAAGACGTTTTTCTCCTGTGTTAATTACTTCTCCGTTGTAAAGAGCTTCGAATTTTTCTGTCAGCTGTGCTTCTTCTGCTAATTTGCCAAGTGCTGCAAGTACCTCTTCGTCAACCTGTTTTGCTGCATAGTTGTATGCCAGTCCGGCTGCCATAGGTATACTGTAATTTTTTACTCTTTTTGCACCATTCTCTCCTGACATTACCTCTGCAAGTTTTACTTTATTTGTCTTTGCCAGTTCCTGATAAGAAGTAAGCTTATCTAAGTTGTTCCAAGTGATCATAATTAATCCTCCTATTTCTTACACCCTTTATTTTAACTCTCATCAATGTTTTGATTATACTCTTGTTTTGCTATAAATTCAAGATAATGCTAACATGCTTTCAAAATCTGTTTTCCTAAAAATGTACCTCAAAATATACGCAAAAAACCTTGTATGTTTTTTTTCATCATGCTATGATAATTAATTAGTGTTTTTATACAACTTCAAAAAAATAACCACAAGGAGGAAAACATGAGTCAAGAAATGAAAACTGCCCCTGCAGCAGAAAATAAAATGGGAACCATGCCGATTGGTAAACTTCTGTTTAACATGTCTTTACCTATGATGATTTCCATGCTCGTGCAGGCACTTTATAATATTGTAGACAGTATTTTTGTATCTAAATTATCTGAAAATGCACTTACTGCCGTTTCACTCGCCTTCCCTTTGCAGATGCTCTTAATCGCTATTGCAACCGGTACCGGCGTCGGTATGAATGCATTGCTTTCCAAAGCACTTGGTGAGCGTCGTTCAGACGAAGTAAATCGAATTGCTTCCAATGCGGCATTTCTCTATTTTGTAAGTTACGTCGTAATTTGTATTCTCGGGTTTACTATTGTCAAACCATTTTACATGAGTCAGATGGGACATGCCGATGTTGAGATTATGGAGATGGGAATCGACTACTTAAGTACTGTTATGATTTTTTCTTTCGGTTTACTTTCACAGATTTATTTTGAGCGTCTTCTGACTTCAACCGGAAAGACGATCTTCAGCATGACTTCACAGTTATGTGGAGCGATTACAAATATCATTCTTGATCCGATCTTAATTTTCGGATTATGCGGACTCCCTAAGATGGGTGTGACCGGTGCTGCTGTCGCAACCGTGATCGGACAATGCGTTGCCGCAGTCGTTGCATTTACGTGCAATCACAAATACAACCACGAGGTAAAACTTATCTTCCGCGGTTTTCGTCCAAGCGGAAGAATTATCGGAACAATTTATGCGATTGGCATTCCTTCTATCATCATGCAGTCCATTGGTTCTGTTATGACATACTCCATGAACCGTATTTTGATTGAATTTTCTTCAACTGCCACTGCTGTTTTTGGTGTGTACTTCAAACTACAAAGCTTCTTCTTTATGCCTGTATTTGGTTTAAACAATGGTATTACTCCAATCATTGCATTCAACTATGGTGCACAAAACAGAAAACGTATGGTTAAAACAATTAAATTAAGTATGATTACTGCATTCTGCCTGACATTTATCGGATTCCTTTGTTTTGAATTTATTCCTCAGGCATTGCTTGGAATGTTTAGTGCATCCGCAGATATGCTCAAAATCGGCGTCCCTGCACTTCGGATCATCGGTATCCATTATCTGATCGCATGGTTCTGCATCATCTGCGGTACCGTATTCCAGGCTCTTGGAAAAGCAGTATTCAGCATGATCGTATCCATTATGCGTCAGCTTATTATTTTGGTTCCTGCAGCCTATATTTTATCTAAGCTTGGAGGACTCCACGCGGTATGGTGGTCTTTCCCTATTGCAGAAATTGTATCCCTTACGGTTTCATTATTCTTTCTTTTCCGAATTTATCGTACTATTATTTCAACGATTCCGGACGGAAGTGATATTTTATAAAAAAAGAAACGCACTTGTAAGACATTCAAAACTTACAAGTGCATTTTTTATCTCAGTCGAGAAGACTCCCACCTCTTCAGGTGGTGAGTAATAGCAAATTTGTCTCAGTGGGAGTCCAATCTCCGACTGAGATAAACGCTCCGCGAGGATGCGCAGTGATTCTGATAGGAATATGTCAGCTTCGCTGACCAGAATCACGCGCCAAGTCTCACGGACGTTCGACTTGAATTTATTATTTATCTGCCAGATGCTGCGTATAATTTTTTAATTCATCTTGAATCTCAACCAGACATTTAATAAGCAATGGGTTAAATGCTCCACATTCACCATTCTGAATCATCTGAATAGCTGTTTCATGTGAAAATGCTTTCTTATAACATCGCTCGCTGGTCAAGGCATCATATACATCTGCCATCGAAACGATCTGGGCACTGATTGGAATCTCATCTCCCTTCAATCCATCCGGATACCCCCGACCATTCCATCGTTCATGATGCCACCTTGTGATTTCATATGCTGTATGCAGCAAAGGCTCAAATTGAAAGTTATCCAGCTTAGTCAATATCTCTGCTCCGCACATACTATGTGTCTTCATAATCGCAAATTCTTCATCTGTCAGTTTTCCAGGCTTATTGAGAATTCTTTCATCGATTGCGATTTTCCCTATATCATGAAGCGCCGATGCAAGAGGAATATTTTCTTTCTCTTCCGGACTGATATCATATTTATTCGTAACCTTAAGTAAATGCTCCAGCATCATTTCCGTAATCATACGGATATGACGAACATGATCTCCGCTTTCTCCGTTACGGAATTCAACAATCTGACTTAAAACACCTACTAACGTAGACGTATTGTGTTCACGTTTCTGTATCTGTTCCGAAACCATTTTTACCAGTCTTCGTTGTTTCGAATAAAGTTTTATCGTGTTCATTACGCGTCGATAAACAACCCTTGCATCAAATGGTCGATTAACATAGTCTGACGCTCCCAGGTCATACGCTCTTCGAATGGCCTCTTCTGAATCCTCACTGGAAATCATAATAACAGGAACATCCTCTATCATTTGATTTTCATTCATCGCACGTAAAACTTCAAATCCATCCAACACCGGCATATTTATGTCCAGCAGTACTAACGCGATATCCTTTTTATTTTTATAAAGTATGTTCAAACACTCCTGTCCATCTTTTGCCTCCAATATCCGATAATCATCTTCCAATATTACAGACAGCAGTTCTCGATTCATCATAGAATCATCTACGATTAAAATTTGTTGTTTGATATTTTCCTGCACAGAAGTATGTAAATATTGTTTTTCTCCCTCTTGATATACAACAACTTCGTCCTTTTTATTCTTTGCCTGATACATTAACTGGTCGACATAGCACACGACATCTTCTATCGCATCTTCCTTATTTTTTATCGTTCCGCCTATACTCAAAGACAGATGTAAATATGAATATCCCGGAATTACTACATTCCGTACTTTATCCCGAATCTGATTCAATTTATTTTTCAAAGCTTCTTCCTGGACATCTGAAAGAATCAGTAAAAATTCATCCCCACCATATCGGATCAACATATCCTCCTCCCCGATACAAGATAAAACCACCTCTGTGGCAGTCTTGAGTGCAACATCACCAACATGATGTCCATATGTATCATTACTGACCTTAAAATCGTCCAGATCCATTAAGGCAATTCCGGCATTCTCAACAGAGTTTTTTACAACTTCTTCATAGTATCGTCGATTAAATGCTCCGGTCAGTGCATCGCGATATATTTTATTATTGTAATTTTTTTCTCTTTTTAACAGTCTTTCCAGTTCTTTGTTTTTCTGTTCCAACTCTTTTTTATATTGCTCCAGATGATATTGCTCTGTCCTGTCAAGCACGTAATTAATTGCCAGAACATCTCCTGTTTCTTCATCCTCAAAGAGTGCCATATGATTTTCCGCAAGCATCGGTTCATATGTTACTGTTCTTGTCCAGTAATAAAATGTAATGTGCTGCTCTCCCTTGTAAAAACGTTCTAAAAGTTTCTCTCGGTTCACAGTTTCCAAAAATTCTTCTCTTCCCTCTTCCGGAATTGTTAAAGCCCATATCTTGACCAGTTCTGAAAAACTGGAATTTTCCGGCATTCCCAATTGTTCGTTTAAATCATATTCTACTCCGTCCAGTACCTGATACATAACCCCCGGCACCAGGTCCTTCGTAAGATTTATTCTACAATATCCATCCGCAATTGCAAAAACCGCCTGCTCTAAAAATTGATTATTTAAATTAATCCTTTTCTTATTTTTGTCCATCTTTGCCACAACTTCCTTGTCTAAGACTATTTATATTTCATTCTCATCACTTCTAACGTGTATTTCATTTTCTGCTTTATTTCCTCTGTTTTTCTTAGTGATAACCTTGAAAACAGTCTCAACCAGCACTTCCCTATTCAATGGTTTTGCTATATGCGCATCCATTCCCGCTTCTTTTGCTTTCATCTTATCATCTGTAAATGCATTGGCTGTCATTGCTATGATCGGTATTGTCTTTGCATCTGCTCTGCCCATTTTTCGAATCGTTTCTGAAGCAGTTAATCCGTCCATAATCGGCATCATTACATCCATAAGAATTGCATCATATGTCCCAACGGAAGATTTTTCAAAATAATCCACCGCTTCTTTTCCATTTTTCACCTTTGTCACCACAGCGCCTTCATCTGTCACAATAAACTCCGCAATTTCCATGTTCAGCTCATTATCTTCTACAAGCAAAATATGCAATCCATGAAGAGATGCCGCAGTTTTTTCTTCTTTTTCCATCCTGTCAGTCTCGGTATCAATCTTAAACGGAATCTGAATTACAAATGTAGTTCCGACTCCTTCTTCACTTTCAAACTGAATCGTTCCACCCATTTTTTCTACGAGACTTTTTGTAATTGGCATTCCAAGTCCTGTTCCACCATATTTAGAACGGCTTCCTGCATTTTCCTGTGCAAATGGTTCAAAAATCACTTTCTGAAATTCTCTGCTCATACCGATTCCGGTATCTTGACAGATGAATTCAATCATCGTCATGCCTGCCTGATTATAAGGAACTTCTCTGCATTGAATATATATACTTCCATTATCCTTATTGTATTTCACCGCATTACTCAGAATATTCATCCATACCCTTTTCACATGTGCCGGACTGCCAATCAGATTCCAATGAGTTATTTCCTGTTTTTCCCGAATCAGCTTAATATTTCTCTCCTCTGCCAACAACTCAATTACTGTCAGTACCTCTTCTGAAATATTATGCAAATCAAACGGACTCTCTTCCAAAATAACTTCACCGGATTCCAGCTTACTCATATCCAGAACTTCATTTACCAATCCCAATAATAAATTCGAAGCTTCTTTGATTTTTTCACGACATTCTGTCTGTTTATCCAAATCCTCTGCATAATGTTCTGCCACATCGAGCATGCCACAGATTCCATTGAGCGGAGTGCGGATATCATGGCTCATTCGCTGGAGGAACTCGGTTTTTGCTCTGTTTGCAGCTTCCGCTCTTTTTGCTGCCTTAAGAAGCTCTTCTTTATACTTCTCTTCTTTTTCTCTTTCTTGTTTTTCTCGCTCCGCACTTGCTTTCTGTATCCTCACCCATGAAACACTAAGCAAAAGCAAATATAAAAACGTCACAAAAATTACATTTAACGGAAGATCCTGAAATATTTTTTTATCTGGAATATATGCATAAATGTAATAATCTCTTTGTTTTAGCATAATTCCATAACATCCGGTTCCTTCATTTTTCAAATGAAAAATATGATGACTATCCGTATGCTGTTTCATTGTCTGGACAACCTCATTTTCAGCTGTAGACTGTCCCAATAAATTTTCGTCATTGCTGGCAATAATCATCCCGCTATCTGCAACAACAATTGTTCCGTCCTTTTCCGTACTGTAACCATTTAAAAGGCTCTGCATTGTCAATGTATAATTTCGCATATATTCTGACGGAGTATAATAATATATAGCAACCACTCCTGGAGCGTCTTTTCTGGCACAGGCTGCAAGATCAATACAACTGCCATCATCAAGATTGATTCTCTCAGAATACGAACGTTCTTCATATTCTATATAATCCATAATGACATCTTTTTGTAAATAACGAACTGCTTTTTCCGTATATTTTTCGTTTGCACTATATTCACAAACTACACTTCCATCTGCATTAAGTACAAGAATCCCATCCACCCACAGTGTCTGCAAATTTTCTTTTAATAATTCCTGGCTTAACTGCCCGCCATTTTCTATCTCAATATCGATGTTCGTGCTCATCTGACGAGCACTCTCAATCGATCTAAGAAGACTTTTGGATTCTGTAGCCTCATTATAATGTGTATAAGTAGAACACTGAACCTTGACGTAATTTACAATCTCAACCAGTCTTTGCTCCACTTCTGTCTTTTCCTTATGAAAAAAATACAATACAGAGGCTGCCACTACGCAGACACCTATCAAAGCCCCAAACATCCAGAAGCGCTTTTTCATTTCTTTTGGGTTTCTTTTAATACTCAAAACCATCCACCTCCAGATATTTTTCCGGATTATCCAGATATTTTCCGATTATTTTCAACGATGTCCCATCCTGACGCATTTCTTCTAATATCTGATCCAACTCTTCACAAATGCCTCTGTCATCATTTTTAGCAAATGCAACACCTATTCCAACTGTCATCAACGGTTCTTCTAAAATACGAAAGTTTGTATCATAATCTTTCATATACTGTACAATAGACTCTTCATGTGCTGCTACTGCATCTACATAACCTTTTCCAAGAAAAGAGTAGATTAGTTCTCTATGACCAAGACTGATCAAATTAGCAAGCTTCGGAATTCTCTCATCCGTTCGTTTCAAAAAGATACCTTCTGGCTTAGTCGTTGACTGAACTGCAACATTTTTTCCTTCCAAATCTTTCAGTTCATAAATGTCACTGTTTTCATTCACCGCAACCACCTGACGACTTGATATATATGGTCCTGCCCAGCGGTACTCATCCAGTCTTCCTTCCATGGAAAAGCATCCCATAATACAGTCAATTTCGCCACTTTCCACCAGTTCCTTTTTCTTCTCCCAGTTAATCTGTACAACATCTACCTGATAGCCCATTCTTTCAAATGCTTCCGTTGCCAAATCTACATCAATTCCTGTCGGAATTCCATCTTCATTCAGATAATTATATGGGGGATAGCTATCACTTCCAAGTGTAATTGTAGGCTTATTTTTTTCTTTTTTTTGATGCACTGATTCACTGCATCCTGTAAAAGATGTAATTAATATACCCACAAGCAGCATCCCTGCAATAATTCTTCTTCCTTTCATGTTGTTCCCACCTTGCTGTTTTTTATTCCTTCAGTTTCATTCAAATTAACTCTTCAAACCCAAAAGATGCATTGTCCTTCCAGACAATGCATCTTACACATTACAATTAGCTATTATTCTATAGACATGTAACGTTTCGTCTTAGACTTTCAACTGACTCAATTATTTTTTTAATAATTATACAGTTTCTGTATGAAAAAGTCCATTCCTTTTTTTATCTTCTTATTGTTCTTCTTATTGTTAATTTACACACTCCAATATCAACACAAGCACTAACATATGCACCGGATAAAACGCATAACAACTATACTGGAATAACTTGCTGTGATATCCCTGACGTCCACGATATAGCCAGATAGGAATCAAAGCCAGCAGTGCTAATCCTTGCTGGCAAAATTCAAATTTCACACCAAACAATTGGACCGGATACATCAAGCCTCCTAGTAATTCTATATTTATCCAATAAAGTGTAAGAAATTGCCCTAACAGACACCACCATTTTCGTCCTCTGAAAAAATAAAACCCAAATACTGTTAACACCCCGGCACCGTAATAATCTGCCATACATATAGTTCCTAATAGCATTCCCGTTATAACAACAAGGATTGCCACAAATAAGTACGCACATCTCTTTTGATTTTTGCGTGCCATTTCCATTAAATGAATCCCTAAAATTCCCAGCAAAAATGTCCATATAACATTTTGATGAACCGGATAAAACCATGTTCCTCCATACATCAAATCAAATGGTATCTCTGAAAGTAACGCAAACAAAAACAATCTGGAAATATATTTTTTTAGGTTATGAGTATAAAAATATCCTTCCACCGTCATAAAAGCAAATATCGGAAAGGCCAGTCTCCCTGCACAAGTCAGCCACTCTTGAGCCGGAAAAAGTGTCGCCCATAGATGATCCATTAACATAAGTGTCATGGCAATAACATGTAATACCGCTGCACTGATATCTATCTGACTAAATTTGAATGATCTCATTTTGCTGGAGCTCCAATCGTTTTAGGCTGATAACGCATATCTGCCACCGTATACACTGTAATAAATGCCTTAGGATCGAGTTTATTAATATAACTCATCAACTTCTGATACTCGTTTTTATCTACAATAGTGATAATCTCATGTCTCTTATCCATATTATAAGCACCAAATGCTTCATATATTGTTGCTCCGCTATGCAGATCATGGATAATAAACTGGCGAAGTTCTTCTTCATACTGAGTAATAATGCAAACTCGCCTCTTCAGATTTTGACCAAAGATAAAATGGTCTACTACCATACCATTGAAATATGTACCCAGAACACTTAGGACAACTGTCTTCTTATCATACACAAGTGCCGCTGACAATGCCACACACATCCCGGCTAATGACATAGCTTTTCCCATCTCTATATGCAAATATTTATTCATGATCTTCGCTACAATATCAAGACCTCCGGAAGATGCATTCATATTAAAAAGAATACTCAGACCTATGCTGACTACTAAAACATAACAAAGCACATCCAATTCCTGACTATCTGTCAATGAGCCGATATCCGGAAAAATACGTTCAAAAATCCACAAAAATACCGGCAATGCAACACTGGTATAAACTGTCTTTGTCCCAAATTCTTTACCGCATGTAATAAATCCAATCAACAGAAGTACTACATTCATAACCATTGTAATCACAGAGAGTGGCAATGGTATAAAATTTGTAAGGATGATTCCCAGACCTGAAATACTACTAACCGAAGTGTGGCTGGGAACCAAAAAGAAATATACCGCCGCAGCAATAATAAATACTGCTACAGTCAATGTAACTATCTCCCTTACAAGGTTTTTATAATCAATTTGTTTTTCCATTCTACTAAAAATTCTTATTCTTCTGAGAATTGATCCTTTCCGGCCATGCATAACGGACATTCAAAATCTTCCGGCACATCTTCCCATTTTGTTCCTGGTTCAATACCGCCTTCTGGATATCCCTGCTCCTCATCATATTCCCATCCACATAAATCACATACATACTTCATAATTCATTATCTCCTTTCATATATTGGCTCGAAATCACTGATATCGTGTCCACAAAGAGGACATGTATAATCAGGTGGAAGCTCACTTCCTTCATAGACATAATTACAAATCTTACATCTCCAGCCAACAATCTTCTTATCCTGAGGTATCTCTTTCTTCTTTGGTTTTACGCGATTCTGATAATCAGCGTAAGTAAGTGGTTCGTTCTCATTCAACAACTTCGCATCTGTCACTTCTGCAATAAACAATGTGTGTGTGCCAAGATCCTGCTGTTCTAAAACTTTCCCGCTAATAACAGCACATGTCTGATATCCCAAATATGGTATATCGTTATGATCAACCGGCAACGAAAGATCTTTCATTTTATCCACATCTCTTCCTGACTGAAAACCAAAATGCTTAATTGTCTCAAAAGAACAATTCACATCCAGCAGACTCAATGCAAATATACCACTCTCTTTAATTAAATCACAGGTATAATTACTATTCAAAACGGATATTGCAATTCGAATTGGATTGTTCGCTACCTGCATACAAGTGTTTGTAATACAACCATTCACTTTCTCACCAGAACGAGTAGACAACATAAATACTCCATACGACAGATTATAAAGTGCTTTTTTCTCCATGCGACATACCTCCTTTGTTTATTATAGTAATAATTACTATTATTACTATCTTTAATATAACTCACTTTTATAGTATTGTCAACTGCGAATTTTATTATTCTTACGTTGCTACTGTAATGCAAAAAGAAAGAGGAAAACGACCCCTGCCGATTTCCTCTATTATAGCATCTATTTCATAAGTAAACCTACTATTTTATTTTAATTTTTGACTCTTATGAAGGATCAGAAAAATGAATTAATACTTTCAGTTTACTGCCGCCATATTTACTAAACTCTTCAAACGCCCTGTCTGCTTCATCCAATTCATATTCTGATTTCTTCTTCACATCTGTCGAATCCGGATTCATTACAATCTTTTCCAAATCAATTTCTCCACTTTTTACTAAATCAATCAGTTCTGTAAAGTCTGCTTTCAATGCATTTCTTGATCCGAATATATTTAACTCCTTTTTCTGAATTAATGTAAAATTGAAATCCAGATTTTTCTTGCCTACTCCAATCAGAACTATACGTCCGCCATAGGCTGCCGCATCAATACAATTCTGGAATGTAGCCGGAAGTCCGACAGCTTCAATACAAACATCAAATCCATGATGCTCCCCTGTAATTTCATTTACACGGTTCATAAACGCTTCCTCGCTGTCATTCTTTATCATACCGGCAAGTCCAAATGTTTCATATGCATATTGAAGTTTCTCTTCGGCAACATCTACAATGTATACTTCTCCACCTTTTGCTTTTGCGGCAATTGCAGCAAGAACACCGATTGTTCCTGCACCGATGACAAGCACTTTATCGCCTTTTTTTACATCTGCTCTTGATACCCCATGATAACTGATACAAAATGGTTCAATCAGTGCAAGCTGTTTTGGATTCAATCCTTTTCCATCATAAATCCGCTCAATCGGCATTGTGATATACTCGGAAAATGCTCCGTCTCTCTGTGCCCCCATTGTTTCATTAGATTCACAGCAATTTACCAGTCCTCTCTCACAAGAGTAACATTTCTGGCAATTAAAATATGGATTGCAGGTTACGATCATTCCCGGCTTTAATCCTCTGTCATTTTCACCGATTTCTACAATCTGTGCAGAAAACTCGTGTCCCGGTATTCTCGGGTAGCTTGCATATGCGAAAGTTCCGCGATATGTACCCAAATCACTTCCACAAATTCCACCATATAATAATTTTAATAATGCCTCTCCCTCTTTTACTTTTGGCATTTCATTTTCTGTAACTGCAACCTTTCCCGGTTCAGAAATTATAATTGTTCTCATGTTTTTTTCCTCTCAATACATTCTTTTATTTAACGTTCTCTATCAACATATTTTTCATTCCATATAACTGCGGTTTTCATTGGTGCACCTTTTGCATAAATTTTATTTTCATATGCATCAATCGGATCCTCTGTAAATTCATCTTTGTCTATCAATTCAACGATTTCATCATAGCAGCTGTTTTGAAGTATCTGAATAGCCTCCTCCATATGATCCTGACGGAAATTTATGGAGCCGAATATCACCTGATTTTTAAATCCGAATGGCATTGTATCGACTGTAATTTCCGGTCCCAATGAGAAAGAATTATAAATACCATTACAGCCTAGTACACCATATTGGAATGCAATTTCATGTTCAATCGCTGCTCCGCTGGAACCGATAAATACAGTTGCGGTACCACCCAATTTTTCTTTAATTGCATCTGCAAGTTCTTCTTTTGTATCAAATGCACTTCTGACATAAGATGCCCCTGCCTGTTTTAGCGCAAATGCGACTTTTGGACTGTTTTCTTCACTTCTTGCCACGAAAACAATCTTCGCCTCCGGATATTTCTGACGAATCAAATCTCCGATAAACATACCTGTTGTTCCAAGCCCGAAAATACATACTCTGTCAAAGGTTTCCTTCTTCGCAATTTTTCTTGCCTCTTCTTCGCTGCATTTATATTGAGCCATTTTCACTCTGAAATTCTGAGCCTCTCCTATATCTTCCATTCGTTCTCTCTGGAAAATCATACAGGCATATGGGTCACTGAATACCAGCTTCTTACATAGATTAAGAGAGATTTTTCCATCCTTCACATAACCATCCGGGATTTTCAATAGCATGTCGGGATTGTAATAATTTTTATCTGAAAACAAACCATCAGCCTGATCACATCCATATTCAAAATACGTTTCTTCTTCTGTATATCTGGTTGGATCATAGCTGTTTCCGCCACGGATCAACACGATTGCAAAACGCTCTTGTGACGGTACCCATACAACGCCCTCATGACCATTGATCAATCTGTTACAGCCTTCCGGAAATTTAGGTTTTAATTTTCCTTCTCGCCCCATATTCATCAATGTGTAATCTGTTCCGCAAAATCCAACCAGAACACTCTCTGCAATCACACCTTCTTTTTCTTCCTCTCCTCTTAATCGTCTTCTTGGGATATTATTAATTTCAACATCTCCATATACCAATGGATTCTCTTCGCTATTCTGAAAATATGTTCCTTTTACAATCATCTTATTTCTCCTACTCAACCATGTTAATTATTTTTTCCGGAACTTCTAATTCTGGAAAACCATAAAATCCTTTTGCATTTTCTCCTAAGATTTTTTTCTTTTCTTCATCCGATAAAGCAGTCGATTTTTCTATAAAATCTTTACTCATCCCATAAGTTATGGCGGTCATTGTACGCGGGTAATCACTTCCCCACATCAATTTTTCAACTCCGCAAATTTCTATCGCCTTGCGTATCGCCTTGACAGCAGATGGATATGGATAAAACTCTTTGTGAAATAACCATGTAATTCCGCCACTTTCAATATAAACATTTTTATGCTTTGCCAATGCAATCTGCTTCTCCCAGCCTTCTACCGTGACCATTCCAAAATGTCCGATAGCAATCCGCAGATTCGGATGCATCTCAATCAATTTTTCCATATCACCTACTTGAAGCTCTCCATCCGCCATATCGATTGAAATAAATTTATTCAGCTTGTCTGCTTTTTCAAAAATATCTTTATGATGTAACAAGTTTTGATCTTTTAATCTGCCCGCACAAATTTTAATCCCATCAAACTGTTCTATCCATTTATCGTCTATTTCTTTTTCTTCATACAGACAACAAATTTTTATTCTTTCCGGATATTTCTTTCTACATTCTAATAAATATGCATCCTGATTACCATCGATATACTCTTGCGTCACCACGCATCCACTGACTCTCGCATAATCCATATTTGCAATCAGCATTTCTACTGTATTACTTCCATCCAGCATATAGGGTGGCATCATTTGACGTATCGCTCCGCCAAAATCACTTTTTCCTCCGCTTAATGCAAAGACTGGTTTTCCATTTACACATCCCGATTGTTTTTTCCAGAGATGTAAATGTGCATCAATAATCATCGTCATCCTCCTTTTTGTTTTTTCTATCTTGTTCTTGATTTCATTATAAAATCTATAGTACGATAATAATATTGGAACAGCAGACAAAATAGATATATTCATGTCCGATTAGCGTACTTTCAAAAAGGAGTCTACAGTATGAAAAATGATAACTTATATATTACATTTTCGATAGGTGATTATCAGATCAATATATTGAAATTTACATATGAATGCCAGACGTGGAATACACCTTCACATGCACATAGCTCGAACAGCTATGAGATTCATTATATTCCAAAAGGTAAGGGAACATTGATCAGCAATCAATGCTCCTATGAATTATATCCAAACATACTCTATACAACCGGTCCTCATATCGAGCATCAACAATATTCCGACTCAGATGATCCGACATATGAGTATTGTATTTATTTAAGAATTGAAAAAGCACACGACACAAAAAAGAACGCTTCCGAAAACGCTATTATAGAACCATTTTTACATTATCCGTTCTGGTACGGAAAGGACTGTGCTAAGTTGCAAGCTACCCTCGAAGCAATTTATCAGGAGTTTTCTGCTCCCGGCTCCGCCGCCACTATCATGTTGCGTGCTCTTTTTATGCAGTTCCTGGTTAAAATACTGCGAAACTACGAACCGGCTTCAAATGCTGCTATCACATATATTCCGATTCCTTTGGTGAAAGCTTATATCCTCATTGAAGATAGCTTTTTACTGGAATACGATACGATTACATTAAATGAATTATCACGCCGTTTAGGATTAAGCACCAGACAGACCAGTCGGATTCTCTTTAATCGATATGGACAAAACTTTCTCCAAAAAAGGACAGAAGCCAGAATGGCTGCAGCTGTTACATTTTTAAAGGAAGGTAAGCTTTCAATTTCTGAAATATCCGACCGGTTGGGCTATTCTTATCCGAACCATTTTCATACCGCTTTTAAAAATTATTATAAAATGACAGTTTCTGAGTATAAACAAAACATTTTACAAATTTAAACAGGGAGATGATTCGAGTACCCCGAATCATCTCCCTGTTATTTATTCTGTCTCATAAAATACTTTTTTATCTAACGCTTTATTCTGATGTGCAACAATTGTTGTACATACTGCATCACCAGTGATATTAACAGCTGTTCTTGTCATATCCAGAATACGGTCGATACCCATGATCAGACCAATTGCCTCTACCGGAAGTCCGACAGAATTAAATACCATTGTCAGTGTAACCAGACCAACGCTTGGTACTCCGGCTGTTCCGACAGATGCAAGTGTTGCTGTTCCGATTACTGTAATATAATCTGCCATGCTCAAATGGATTCCAAATGCCTGCGCTGCAAACACAACTGCAACTCCCTGCATGATGGATGTACCATCCATATTGATGGTTGCTCCAAGCGGAATCGTAAATGAAGAAATCTTCTTAGAAACTCCGACCTTCTTAGAAAGTGTATCGATAGAAAGTGGAATGGTTGCATTTGATGTCGCTGTAGAGAATGCAAATGCCATAACCGGGAAGAATTTCTTGATAAAACGGATTGGGTTCAATCCTGTAAAAATCTTCAAAAGGATCTGATATATTCCAAGGCACTGAATTGCAAGTGCTAAAAGTACTGCGATCATATATTTTGCAAGTGGAATAAATGCACTAAATCCAATATTTGCAAATGTTCTGCTAATCAGACAGAATACACCGATTGGTGCCAGACTCATGATCATCATTGTCATTTCCATCATGATATCATTAAACTGACTGAAGAAGTTTGCAACTGTCTCTGCACGTTCTCCCATTTTTGCAAGAATAACACCAATGATCAGCGCAAAAACGATAACCTGAAGCATTGTTCCGCTTGCCAGTGAATTGATCGGATTATCCGGAATAATATTTAAAATTGTATCCGTCAGTGAAGTTGCTTCCATTGTCTCGACAGTCGAAGCGCTTGTCTGGATTGCACTCATGTCAAGCCCGATACCAGGATTAATCAAATTACCAATTGACAATGCTACTGTTACAGCAAGTGCTGTTGTAGCAAGATAAAAAATCAAAGTTCTGACACCGACTGTTCCAAGCTTCTTTGTGTCTCCGATGGCCATACTTCCACACACAAGAGAACAAAATACAAGTGGTACAACAAGCATTTTCATCAGACGGATAAATCCCTGCCCGACTACATAAAGCACACCTTCTACAATAATATCATGTTTAATCTTGCTGTCAGGAATCAGATAACAAAGTACAATTCCAAAAACAGCACCTAAAAGCAAAGCTATGAAGATCTTCGTCGTCAGTCCGATCTTTTTCTCTTTCTTTTTTTCTTTCACATTCTTGTTTTTCATCCTATTTCTCCGTTCTTTCATTCATATATTCTTCTAATGACTCTTTCCAATCTGGCATATCATACATATCGATAATACGGAGAATAAAATTATCCAATACCGCATATGGTGGTCTTACCGCTGAAAGATCCGACTGTTCTGTCGGAACCGCCTTTAATTCAATTTCCTTTCCTGACAACCTAAGGATTTCCTGTGCAAATTCATGTCGGTTGCAGACTCCGCTACAAGTTACATGGTAAGTACCATATTCATTTGTATTAATTAAATACAGTATCATTCTTGCAAGATCTTTTGCACTTGTCGGCGAACCAAACTGGTCTGCTGCTACAGAAAGGGCATTTCCCTTTTCTGCCGCTTCCAATACCTGATTCACAAAATTCTGTCCTACTTTTCCGTAAACCCAGTTGCTACGGATAACAAAATGTTTGTGTGTAAATTCCTTTACATAGTTTTCTCCTGCTCTTTTAGAGGATCCATAAACAGTCAACGGATTTGTATCATCAAATTCTGTATATGGCTTCTTACTCTTTCCGTCAAATACATCATCTGTCGAAAGCTGAACAATCTTCGCACCATTTTTTCTTGCAACAATACTTAAATTTCTCGCTCCAAGTGCATTCACCCGATAAGCAAGCTCCGGTTCTTCTTCACACAACTTTGTATCTGTAACACCGGTACAGTTGATAATCACATCCGGACGGTTTACAATACCAAAATTGAGCACTTCTTCTGTATCTGTAATGTCCAGTTCGTCTTTATCTGTATTCAATACTTCAATCTCTAATGGGTCGAGGACCTCATTCAACGCATGTCCGATCTGTCCGTTCGATCCTGCTATCCATACTTTAATCATCTCTCATCCTCCTTAAATTTAGAAATTCCATTTCTTATTTTATCATATCAATTTTCTTAAGGAAACCCTAAAACTACCTGTCAATTCATTTTATTTTCCCAAAATATTCCTGCAATGTATGGAGCAGCTCATCCACAACAATTGGTTTTGATAAAAAACCATCCATTCCTGATTCCAATGCATTTTTCCGATCTTCATCAAATGCATTTGCTGTCATAGCAAGAATTGGTATGCCTGCCAGCTTTGGTTCGTTAAGTTTTCGGATACGTTTCGTTGCCTCATATCCGTTCATTATCGGCATCTGCACATCCATCAATACCAAATCATAATCTCCCGGTGTTGAGATTTTGATTTTCTCTACGGCTTCAACTCCATTTCCTGCTGTATCCACTTGAATTCCATACTCATTAAGAATTGTCATCGCAATTTCACTATTTAATTCATTATCTTCCACAAGTAATACTCTCTTGCCTTTGAAGGCCTTATCTGCAACAGGGAAAATTTCATTCTCCTCGGCCTGTTTCTGTCCAATCGCAGTCATTAAAGTATTACGTAAATCTGACATAAACATAGGCTTCGAACAAAACGCTGTTACTCCTGCTGCCTTTGCTTCTACTTCAATATCAGACCAATCATAAGCAGTTAGAATAATGATTGGTGTGTCATCACCAAGACTGCGAATCTGACGAGTCACTTCTATACCATTCATATCCGGCAAACGCCAGTCGATGATATATGCATGGAAAGCATCCCCAAGTTCTATTGATTGTTGTGCACGAAGAACAGCCTCTTTACCGGAAAGTGTCCATTCTGAACGCATTCCTACTTTCACCAGCATCTTAGTCACACTGTCACAAGTATTAAAATCATCATCTACAACCAACGCTTTGAGACCTTCCAGTTCTGCAATCTTTTCTACGTGATGCTGCTCAGACTGAATACCAAGCTCTATTCGAACAATAAATTCTGTACCTTTTCCTTGCTCTGTCCTAACTTCGATCGTACCACCCATCATATTCACAATATTTTTTGTAATAGCCATGCCAAGCCCCGTGCCCTGCGTCTTGCTGACTGTAGACGTCCGTTCACGTTCAAATGGGTCAAAAATTTTCTGTGCAAACTCCTGACTCATACCGATTCCTGTATCCTTTACCCGGATTTCATAGCATCCACTTCCTTTTTTTGTACACGGAAGCTGTCTAAGTCGGACAGAAACCGTTCCACCTGCCGGAGTAAATTTAATTGCATTCGACAAAAGATTTAGCAGCACCTGACTAAGTCGTGTCTTATCACAATAAACATCCTCATCGGTAATGTCCATGACATCCATATAAAGTTCCAATTGCTTTGCATGAATCTGTCCGCTTACAATAGTCTTCAGATCATGCAGAACCTCCGGAAGACTAACCTCCGTCTCTTCTAAATGGATCTTACCACTTTCAATACGACTCATATCTAATACATCGTTGATAAGTGAAAGTAAATGTTTACTTGAAGAAAGAATTTTACTCAAATAATCTCTGACTTTCTCCTGATTATTGATATTACTTACAGCCAATGTTGCAAAACCTATAATCGCATTCATCGGTGTTCGAATATCATGAGACATATTGGAAAGGAACATACTCTTTGCCTTATTAGCTGTTTCAGCAGCATGTACAGCTTCAGAAAGTGCATGATTCATTTGTTTATCAGCAGTTCTGTCTGACATAACTAAAATGTATTTTTTCTTTTTCTCTACCTCACTGCCCATGGCAACAATATGAAACCAGCGATGTTCTTTTGTTTTCTGGTGGACATACTCAAACTCCCACTCGCGCTGTTCTCTGACCATCAATCCTTCCAGATGATTTTTGTTCCGATTTGCAGAGCTCTTTGGATGTAGATTTCTAAGAACATGAATATCCTGCCTGATTTGTTCTGCCGTGATACCTAGTAGTTTCTCAACATTTGGGCTGACATAATCCACTTTTGATGTCTTTGCATCCAACATTAGAAAGACATCATCCACATTCATTGACAGCTTCTGGAATAATTCGTCTCGATATAAAATTTCAGTATTCTTTTCCTTCAGGCTTACTTTATTTTTTCGAAGAATAACTACAATAATGTATCCTGCAATACTAAGTACTATAATACCGACAAGTACCATCGTAGTAAACTGTAACATATTCATACTTGCGTTAACTACATTAACCGGCACCATCCCAAGCACTGACCAATCCTGGATCTCTGATTTTTCATAGATCAGATAGTATTTTGTTCCGTCCAGTTTTATAAGCGTAGAACCACTTTGTCCCTGTTCTAATTTCTTTGAAAGTGCGAGAATCTCTTTTTCAGACAAATCCGAACGTTCTCCCAAAACGCCAAAGAAATTATAAACTGATTCCAGTTCCTCCGAAGAATGATCGATCACGACACGGCCATCGGAATGGATAACATAATTGCTCGCCTGTCCATGAAATGAAGAAATGTCCAGTATTTTTACAATATCTGAATTTTCGTAGGCAATCGCTATCGCATCATATTCGAATCCCTCATAGTATCCGCGAGGTACAGGGCTGACAAAAACCAGCAATTGTGATTTTCCCGGAAGTACCGCATTCATTATGATATCATTTCCTTGAATAATCTCATCTGCAATTGTCCCTTGCAAACCAAGATAACCTGTCTCTCCTGTTACTGTCTTGTAATTACCATCGATAGACAGAAAATAGAAATCTGAAAACTCTGTTTCTTCCTGTGCTCTATTTATATAATCCACAATTTCATTTTCACTTGAAATGTTTTGTAAGTATTCACTCAACATATGAAGATAGGTCAAATTCTTATTTGACATCTCCGTTAATGCATTATTTGACTGATGTAAAATCTCTGTCAAATGAGAAACGCTTTCTTGATAAACAACCTTTGAAACAAATCTAGAATATTGAATACCTGCCAAAATGATACAGATAAGTAAAACAATAATAGCTACGATATCTGAACGTTTCCTTATAAATTTTTTTCTCTTTCTCGTGTTATGATTTTTAGCATTCATTTTCTTACCTCAACGTAATATAGTCTTCCGGTTCTGCTAAAACCACATCACCTTCTAAAACATAATTCATCCATGTATCTTTCACTGTTGTATCTTCAGCCTCAAATGTACTGTCTTTATCTGCAAGAAGAGACTCCATATGTCGTGGTATTGCCAGGCAAGTTACTGTAAAGCTATCATCATCCTGAATCCTTTTCCCGTCCTTTTTTACTTCAGACAGTGTGTATCCATCCTCATTTTCTTTGATTTCCATAGAAATACCGCTAACTACAGGAAGCGAACCCTGATTAAATGGAACTAAACCACCTTCGTAACCTTCCACAAAAGCTTTCAATATTTCTTTCAGTTCGGCTCCGCTCATTTCCTTCTTGTAAGCAGCAAGACCATTCGGCATGATCATGTCGCCTGTCATTTTTTCTGTATAATCAGCCTTCAATACACTGCCGGTAAAACTGTTTCCTGTTGCGAGCAACACATCTGTCCCATAAATATCCCGTAATGTATTTGCCATAACAGAATAGGATTCATTTCCACCTTCTGAATGGAAATAATTACTGTATGACTTCGACGAACTTAATACAACATCATCCGAAACATTTTCATCATCTAAAAGCTGAGCATCAAATGCCTGATACGCCTGCTCTGCATCATAATCCCCAGAAATCATCTTCGAAACCACGTCTTTGGAAATCGCAAAAAAATCGTTCGACGCAATACGGATATACATATGATTTTCTTCAATCGCAGGCTTGACATCCTGCATATATTCAGTAAGTTTAAGAGTCACATTCTGACTATAGTTCAACAAATCCTGCCCTTCAGAAATAATTTTATTCTGACCTTCATCAGAAAGCATTACATTTAACACTTTCATTGCTTTTTCCTTGCGTGCTTCATCCTGTTCAAGATCACGATTCAATGCAACCTGGAAATATGGTGTAGTCATCAGCCACTTTTCTCCATTCTCCTCAAAGAATGGTAAGAATCCAGTATTAATTCCCTGATCTTGAAACATTTTCACACCGGCAGAACTGCCAAAGTACATAGCAACTTCACCATTTTGAAACATATCGATCACATCATCATACGTCATATTTAAATCATCCGGTCCCAAGTTGGTATCCTGAATAAACTGATTCATACGTTCAAATGCCTTTGGCCAGACAACATCGTCCAATCCCACTTTTTCTGTATTGGCAGGATCACTATAGGCTGTACGCCACTTACGGCCTTCTGCAGAAGTAAGATCTGCTGCTGAAAGTCCCTGCAAAGTCTCCATACAAGTGTAATCATAAAAATAGTCTGCTGTAAATCCGCGGATTCCTTTTTCCTTAAATGCCTGACATGCAAAAACAAAGCTGTCGTAATCTGTAGGCAGTGGAATACCATACTTTTCAAACAGGTCTTTATTCACTACAAATCCATGAGCATCTGCACATACCGGCAGCCAGTTTACACTACCATCTTCATTCATAAAATTGTTAAGATATGTATTATAGACAGCACCTGCCTCATTCGTTGTTGAAAGATCCATCAAACTGTCTTTTAACGGACTTGCATCATGAAGTGAAAATCTGCAACAGGTAATAATATCCGGCAGCCCACCATTTTCATCAAGAAACTTATAAAAATCCAAATCGTTATTTCCAACTACAAATTCGATGTTAATATCCGGAAGCTGCTCTTGAATATATGGTGCATATTTATCATATAAACTCGTACTCCATAAATATACCGTGAGCGTCTCTGCGTCTTCTTTTTCTGTACTTTTTCCGCCACATCCTGTCATAAGAAGGGCACCCATTACAAGTACCATAAGCGCAGAAATTATTCTGTTTCGTTTTTCTTTTTTCATAAATAATCCTTTCATTTTTTCTCAAATCCATAGACCCATTTTCCACGTAAAAATAAAAACAGGAAAATAGCGGAACTAATACTCCATGTCAATGGGTAAGCCCAAAATATTACTCTGATATCCGGAATAATACGAACCGTTACAGCAATGTAACTTACGCGGAACAAACACCAGACACAGAACATAACGGTCATCGGTACTGCTGCATTTCCTGAACCTCGAAGCACTGCCGCAATGCAGTGGGAAAATGCTAATAGAAAATAAAATAATGCAATAGTTCTAGATTGCATTACTCCATAATGTACCACATTCGGATCTCTGTTAAATGCTGCGATCAATATCGGCGCTGCTGTGTAAATGATGACTCCTATCAACTCTGCAATGGAAATCGAACAGAGAATCCCAAATCTTGCACCTTTTTTTGCACGTTCATATTGCTTTGCACCAAGATTCTGGCTGACAAAAGTTGTCAACGCCATAGTAAAACAGGTTACCGGCAAAAATGCAAATCCCTCTACTTTGGAATAAGAACCACATCCTGCCATCGCCATTTTTCCAAATGCATTGATATTAGATTGTACAAAAACATTTGCAATCGCAATGACTGAATTCTGAAAACCAGAAGGTACACCATTCTGAATAATCTGCTGTAACATACGTTTATCAAAACGAACCTGCCGCAATTCCAAACGATATTCAGCCTTCACACGCATCAGGTGGACCATACAGAAAATTGCACTGGCAAACTGGGATATCACCGTAGCCAATGCCGCCGAACCAACTCCCATACCAAGACCTGCAATAAAAAATATATCCAGCACGACATTAATGCAGGATGAAATGATCAAATAAATCAACGGATGACGTCCATCCCCTACTGATTGCAGGATTCCTACAAAAATATTATACATAACAACACCGACAGATCCGGCAAAATATGTCCGGAAATACACTATCGATTCCGGCAATACATCTGCAGGCGTTCCCATCAGCACCAATATCTTCGGTGCTAATACCATCCCCGCAACCATCAATATTAAACCAGACACCAACCCCAAAGCCACTGTTGTATGAATTGATTTCTGCAGAGAGTCTTTCTTCTTCGCCCCATAATACCTGGCAATAACAACTCCTGCTCCCATGGCTATTCCATTAATAAATCCCACCATAAGAAAAATCAAATTTCCCGAAGAACTGACTGCCGCCAGTGCGTTACTGCCAAGAAAATTCCCCACAATCAGTGAATCAGCTGTATTGTATAACTGTTGAAATAAATTTCCAAGAAACAATGGGATTGCAAATAAAATGATTTTTTTGGAGATACTTCCCTCCGTCATCCTCGTTTTACTCTCTCCACCCATAAAAACACCCCTCATTTTCAAATTTTACGCAGATAACCGAAGACCGTCTATCTGCTGATTTTATCCCTCGAAACTATTCAAGTCGAGCAGCCGCGAGACTTGGCGCGTGATTCTGGTCAGCATAAGCTGACACATTCTTTACAGAATCACTGCGCATCCTCGCGGAGCGTTTATCGCTCAAGCGACATTGCCATTCTGCGATATGTATGGCGTTTTCCTCGTATAGCCACACTGTACGCTGTAATATTTTCCGGCAATGCCATCCCCATATATCCACTGTCTCCAATATGATGAATATCTGCACCTGCCATCTTGCACATAAGTGCAATCTGGCGGATTGTAGCTTCATCCGCACCTTCCTGAGATGTTCCAATGGTTGTCATCGCCAAAGCACCTTTTTCATGTGCTTTCTTGATAAGCTTTCGTGCATATTCCATTGTAATTCCAGGAACTGTTCCCGGTGCCGGAAGCAATATCACATCTGCTCCCGCATCGACAAATGCCTCTACATCTTTTTTTGTTAAAATCTTTTCGCCAGCCTCTGAAATAATTCCGGATGCATGCATCTTACCAGCTGTAAGAATCACTCTGTCACCAACTGCTTCTTTCAATTTTGAAAGTGCCTGTATGATTGCTTCGTTATCTACTCCTACTCCCGGATTTCCCGTCAGAACAATCATGTCTACTCCCATATCTGCAGCCTTTGTTGCATTTTCCACTGTAGCCTGACGTCCTGTTGTAAGATTCCAGACGGATTCTTCTTCTCCTTCTTTTATCACCGCCGGTTCCAAATTAATTGCAACCATTCTTCCTGTCAGACGTTTCACCTCGCGGATTGTATCTTCCGCTGCCACCTGCGGCAGTCCCTGAATCATTGGATTATTCACATCAAAAATATTTAGCATAATCAAATCGGTTCCAAGAGATGCTACAAATTCTGCGTTGGTAATATTAACTAACATCGGGGTTACTGTTCCTATCGTCTCCGCTGCCAGCACTCTACCTTCACTCTCAGCAATAGCATTCAAAAGCTCCGACTTACTGTATCGTGCTAATTCACTTGCTGTAGTATCTATAAGTCTTTTTGGCATAATTCTTCTCCTTTACATAGTTATATATTATAAGTCTTATTCATACGTCTACTGCATATTAATTATTCTTCCACACATCGACTGATAATTTATACAGTAACTTGATTGTTTTCCGCTTCTTCATAATATCTATCAGCTATATATTCCGCTGATTCTGCCCATAAGCCATTCTCTGTTTCTTGTAACGTCTTATACGTTTCAGATTTATGAAATTTTTTGGCATATGCTTCCATTGCCTGAATAGATAACATTTCACAATCTGTTTGTACACTCATTCTTTTATTACTCCCATTTTCATGAAATTATTCTATCTTTTCTTATATGCTTATTATAAACAACTTCTCTATAAATACGCAATGAGATTTTTTCGACAAAAACTGCTAATTTTTTTCCGCAATTTTTATTATGATTTAGTTCGCGACAACCTACAAACAAGAAAAAGACTATGCACTCCTGCTCAGCTTCGTCGGGCAAGCCCGACTCCAATTCGCTGGATTGCATAGTCTTTTTCTTGCTTTAAGGTGTATCGTGGTTGAAATAGATGGAATGATGAAGAAATATGCTTTTCTGGTGTCTGATGTATCTATATTCTAGGTTTATTCGCTTGAGCAGATGCTTTTTTGATAACTGATGTATCTACACTCCCTTAATATGCTCTGTCGCAGATACTCTTTTGGCAACTGACGTATCTGCAAGACCTTGATATTCGTTTTTGCAGATACTCTTTTTTTAGACCAATGTATCTACAACTTGCTCTTTTCATGACTTGCAGATGCTTTTCGTCCTGCCTGGCATGTGTAATTGCATCTACATCTTGCTTTTTCTAGGATTTGAGGATACTCCCTTTGCAAATTTTTCATCTGCATCCCACATTTTCCATACCTTGCGGATGCTCTCTAGCAAAATTACGCATCTTCAATCTCCAAAAATCCACTATCGCAGATACCAACACTTAATATTCCTTGAGTTCTATTTAAATAACTACTAATTATTAAATTTAAATGAAGGTTTATCTATTATTTTGAAATACGAACACGCTCATGTGCGATCCATATGGTTTCCGTTTGCAGACATTGTTGCGCCTGTATCTTCAGTTTTTATTTCTCGTTTTCTGCCTGATATTTCTTATATTCTTCTACAGGCATATCCATGCCGGTATACAGTTTATAAGCTGCAACTCCCTGCCACAGAAGCATACCTTTTCCGCCAATAGTTTTTGTGCAACCAGCTTCTCTTGCTTCACGAAGGAGTTTTGTTTCTTCTGGATTGTATACAACATCACATACAATCAAATCCGGACGAAATACAGATTTATCTGTGATTAGAGAAAAATCTTCATGAGGTTTCATTCCTGCCGATGTTCCATTTACCAGAATATCAGCTTTTGCAATTTCTTCTTTTAATTTATCCTGATCCTCCAGACAAAATACTTGCACATCGCAATCAGGCACTTCAGCTTTCAGCTTTGCTGCTGTATTTTTTGCACGATCAAGAAAAGGATCATTTGGATTAAAAATAGAAATAGATGCTGCTTTGTCCAATGCACACTGCACCTGGATAGCTGTTGCAGCTCCTCCCGCACCTAAAACTACCATTTTCTTTCCTTTTACATCTACGCCATGATCTTTCAGATTTCCTACGAAACCGATACCATCCGTCATGTGTCCAACTAGTTTTCCATTTTCATTAACGATTGTATTTACAGCGCCAATGATTCTTGCTGCAGGTGATAATTCATCCATGTTCTGGGCTGCTGCTGTTTTGCATGGCATAGTTACATTGCATCCTCTCATCTTAAATAAACGCATCGCATCCAATGCTGCCGGCACCTGATCTTCTTTGATATCAAAAGCCATATAGCTGTAATCCAGATTATGATAACGGAAACAGAAATTGTACATATCCGGAGAGCCTGAATGTCCTACCGGACTTCCGATTAATGCCAATAAACCTGTTGTTCCTTTAATTCTCTGTTCCATCTTTTATCCTCCTATTAACTTCTGCATTTTTGCATCAGTTAAATCACTAAACTATTATGTAAATTTTATTTATCATCCATCTGACGCAGCTTAAGAATCAGCTCTTCGCAAATCTGCGATTTATCTTTTCCGTCTGTTTCGATGATAATATCCGCTGCCGCCTCATATTTCTCTCTTCGTTTCTCCATCAGCTCTTCAATAAATGAAACTGTCTTATTATTTTCAATCAGCGGGCGGTCGTGACTGTCTTTGACACGCTCTAAAATGGTTTCTGGTTTTGCTGTCAGAAGAACTACCCGTCCGTTTTTCTTCATTTCAGCAACATTACATTCTCTCATTGGAGTTCCGCCACCGCAGGAAATCACTACATTAGTTTTTGACTGCATCTCGATAAGAAGATTGGTCTCCAGATTACGAAAATATTCTTCTCCGTGTATTTTAAAAATATCAGAAATAGTCATACCTTCTCTTTCTGCGATAATCTGATCCATCTCAATAACCTCCATGGCAAAGGATGTTTTCAAAAACTCAGAGATAGTACTCTTTCCTACTCCCATAAATCCGATCAGGACAATATTATAGTTAAATTGTTCTCCCATTCTTCTTATCCCCTTCTTATCTGATTATTATTTTTTGTTATTATAGCAGGTGTTTTTCTATATCACAATACATTTTAACGATTTTCCACTTTAAATCGTTAAACTTTTATGTATGATGTCCAGAACCTGTTTCAATTCATGGACACCTATCTGTCCCGGAGCAGAAGCTTTGGAAGCAGCACCAAAAGTCAGTGCGGATCCAAAGGTCTCACCTGTAAGACGGCTTACAACCCCTGTTCCTGCCATGGACATAGTAATAATCGGGCGATCTGCATACTGTTCAGACATTTCCAAAGTAGCTTCTAATAATGTCAGAACATCTTTTTTACAAATTGGCATAAGAGCAATCTTTGGAATATCCGCATCAAGAGATTGCATTTTTCTGAGACGACGTACAATTTCGTCTTTCTCAGGAGTTTTTGCGAAGTCATGATTCGACGCAATCACTTTTACACCATGTGCATGAGCATGAGCAATGATAGAGGATACTATTTCATCCCCGATAAATACCTCCACATCAATCAAATCCACAAAACCGCTTTCTGATACAGCTTTGTTCAACTGTGCATATTGTTCCGGAGAAATTTCTTTTTCTCCGCCTTCCTTAGATGTTCGGAATGTAAAGAGTACCGGAATCTGTCCAAGAGCCTCTTTTAACTGACGGGCTGTATCCAGAACTTCCTGAATAGAGAACACATCTTCGTACCAGTCTACACGCCATTCTGCAATGTCTACCGGAAGAGTAATGAAGGTAGCTGCTTCATTCAGAATTTCTTCACGAGTCTTGCCAACGATAGGAACACAAATTTTCGGGCGTCCTTCACCAATCGTAATATTTCTTACTGTTACTGTATTCATAATAGGTTATCCTTTCTTAAAGCGTTGAATCATAATTGATATTTAACACCTTTTTCAAACTTAATCAAAGAATATTTCTGTCTCTGTCACCTGCTTGATATGTTGTTTTTTCAAACGCAAATATACAAATTCGCGAAAAATAGTATAGAACACTGACAACAGCGGAATAAAAATAAGCATGCCTACAATTCCCATAAGATTTCCACCAATTGTAACTGCTGCCAGCACCCAAATCGACGGAAGCCCTACCGATTCACCTACAACATGTGGATAGATCAGATTTCCCTCAATCTGTTGCAGCACCCAAAATACTATAATGAATAAAACTGCTTGTTTCGGACTTACCATAAAGATTAAAAATGTTCCAACTGCACACCCAATGAAAGCCCCGAAAATGGGAACCAAAGCTGTAAACGCAATTAAAACTCCAATCAGAAGTGCATATGGCATCCTCAAAATACTCAATATAACACAAAACATACTTCCAAGAATCACGGCTTCTAAGCACTGCCCTGTAAGAAAGTTTGCAAATGTCCGATAGGTTAAAGAACAAACGTTAAGAATACTATCTGCTTTTTGTTTTGGAAGAAAGGCAAAAAATACTTTTCTCACTTGAACATGCAGCTTTTCTTTCTGAAACAAAACATAACAGGCAAAAGAAAATGCAATGAAAAAAGTTGCCAGTCCACTGACTATAGAACCCACTGCAGACATTGTCGTATTCATCATATTCCCTGCACCATTTCCAAGAACGCTTATTCCCCACTTGATTGCCTGATCTGAATTAAACTGTAATTGATTTACCAGCTTCATAATCTCCTGGTTATTATGGGAAAATTCCCGAATCCATCTTTGCATCTGCGGGACAAAATCAGCGATACTCATCATTAAAGTTCCCATTGTCCGTGTAAGCTGTGGAATTACACCAAACATCACCACTGCAATCACACCAACCACCAATACGATTGTAAGAAGCAGACTTACCGGTCTTGCCAGTTTTTCAGTTGCCTTATTTTGCTTTTTAAAAATTTTCTTTTCTAAAAAACTCATTGGCACATTGGTCACAAATGCAATTGCTCCACCAAGCACAAATGGAAATATAATCTTCCACATTGCTTTTAGCACATCGAGCACCACGTCAAACTTCCACAAGGCAACCACAAGAAATGCTGTAAATACAATCAGTTCCCGAATTTTTTTAATAGTTATTTTGCTTAATTCCACGATTTTCCTCCTCTTTTTTTAATACAGATGCCATAGATTTACAATAATCACTCAAAATTTCTGGTAATATTTGTAAGCCATTTCTTTCTGAAATAATGAATAAACACCACAGGCATTTTTTCAAACTCATCCAACGTCATAACAAAGTAGACCCAGATGGGCGGTAATTTTAAAACATACGCTGCAATAAATGTAGTAGGAACTGCAACAAGCCACATAAATATGAAATCTATAATCATTCCAAATTTAGAATCGCCGCCTCCTCTGAAACATCCACATATAAGACAAGTATTAATGCCTTCTCCTACTAGACGCCAGGTTGTCATCATTATAAAAACGCCCAGATAATAAATGGCAGCCTCTGTTAATTTATCCCGATAGAAATCTAATATCAACGGACGAATTGCCAGAATAATGACACAACCTATCAGACTTACAATAATTGTTATTCTGAGCATGCGTTTCCCATATTCTCTGGCTGTATCAATGCGGTCTTTACCCAACTCCTGGCTGATAATAATAGTAGTTGCGTTGGCAAACCCGCGACAGGCAATAGCACCAATATTTACCACCATAACAGCAACGGCATTTGCAGCGACCATATCATCGCCAATATGACCAAAAATTGCTGCAAATGTTGAAGCAGCAAAACTCCAAATAACATCATTTATTACGGCCGGAGCAGCAATTTTCATAAAGTCCTGAAACAAAATTCCTGATTTTGCAAAGAAGTATTTTATCCGGAATCTGACATCAGAACTCTTTAATGAGTAGATAAGGCAAATCACTACTTCTGTGATTCGGGCAATAACAGTACCAAGGGCAACACCGGTAACGCCAAGCTTTGGGAATCCAAACAGGCCAAAGATAAAGGTCGCATTACAAAGCACATTGACACATAAAGAAACAATGTACGTAATAGAAGGCAGCATTATTTTTCCAATACTTCGAAGAGCACTCATAAAAACTTGTGAAAATCCCATAAATATAAATGAAAATGAAATTACCTTCAAATACTCACTTCCGGCTGCAATCGTACCTGGACTATTTGTAAAAATCTTCATAACCATTGTTGGCATGGTGAATGAAACAACGAAAAATATAAGAGAAACAATCAGCGAAATCCGTTCCGCCAGACCGAGAATCTTTTCTACTGTTTTTTTATCCCCTTTTCCCCAGTACTGAGCACACAAAACAGAAGTACCTGTAGCCATACCATAATATAAACAGAACAGAATAAAAGTATACTGATTAGCAAGTGATGAAGCTGACATAGCAGTCTGGCTTACATATCCAAGCATTACCGTATCAGCAATATTTACCAATGTTCCTATCAGATTTTGAAGCATAATTGGAAATGCTAATTTTGATGCATATTTTAAGAAATCCTTTTTATTTAACATATAAATCGTTCTTCCTTAATCCTAACAATTTGTAATATTGTAATATCTTCAAGTCATGCTAACACCTATCTTAAAAAATGTCAAAATAATTTCTTTTTTCTTATTTATTTTTTGACTTTATTTCCCAGAATACCGTATTCATGATAAGCACTGTTCAAAAAAGCAACATCCAACACCTGTCAACTTCCCCCTTTACACAACACAAAATTCATGTTATGGTATTCCTACATCTTCAGAGACCTTCTTTTCTCTGAATTTTCTAAGCCGCAAGGCTCTCATCTCGGGTTTCGAATTCCGAAACATAATCCGATATGAAAAGAAATGCTTTTGACAAGTTGATAATTGGAGATTTCTATATAATTTTCACTTCAGTGGTGTATTTTTTGTTGTCTCTTTGTCATTGCATTAAGTAACTGAAAACTTTATAATGAAAGGAGACTTTAATTGAAGAAAGGTACAAAAGATACGATTCAATGGCATCCGGCTTTTCAGGCATCAATCCAGATTGAATTTGAAGCAGAAGCCGAAAAACTCACCTTTGAGCCGGAACATTTATTATCAAAAAAGCCCATGCAGATGGATGAGTTGATTATCAAAGTAGCTGAAAATGAAGTGATTCACAAGAATATTGGCAGGATTTTTAAAAGATACAATATCATTGAATACAAAAGTCCGGATGACAATTTAACAATTAACGATTTTTACAAAGTGTATGGATATTGCTGTTTTTATCAGTCCGACACTGACAAAGTCTGCGAGATTCCGCCACAAGAATTAACTATCACTTTCATATGCAACCATTTCCCCAGAAAGATGATTCAGCATCTAAAGGACTTTCGAGGATTGGACACTGTTCCTATAGATGCCGGAATTTATTATATAACCGGGGATGCTTTTCCAATACAACTTCTCGTAACAAAAGAGTTGGATCCAAAAGAAAATCTTTGGTTGCAGAGTTTACGTAAGAATATGACAAATCCCCAAGAAATTGAAACACTTCTCAGAGAATATGAAATTAAAAAATCATCAAAACTATATCAAGCTGCAATGGATGTAATCACCCGTGCGAACTGGGTTGCAGTAAAGGAGGTTAAAACGAATATGTGTGAAGCATTAAAAGAATTAATGGCAGAAGAATTTCAAGAACAGGAAGAACTTGTAACCAAACGAGTAACGGAAGAAGTAACCGCGCAAGTAACGAAACAAGTAACTGAGCAAGTGACCGAACAAGTGACCGAACAAGTGACCGAAGAATTTATCCGAACTTTATTTAAGCATATTACCGATGCTGACAAACTGGCTGAACTATTGAATTTACCTGTAGAACAAATCAATAAAGTGTTGAATAGGTGATCATTCCAACTCTTCATCCCTTTTCTAGCTCCTTTTGATTTGCTATTTAGTTCATTAAGTTGGATAAGCGTCCCTGAGAGAAAATATTGGATATGAATTTCTGTTCAGACTCCGTCAGCGGGAAATACATAAAGGTCAGAATTATTACTAAAAACAG
>ENA-OWON01000008-OWON01000008.1-gut-metagenome-genome-assembly--contig:-NODE-8-length-172833-cov-8.485864_pt1 | contig 172833 bp, 150 predicted proteins | sample MGYA00248257_ERZ651798 | MGnify/ENA primary metagenome ERZ651798 (study PRJEB26908, sample SAMEA4031708) | gut metagenome | biome: gut; feature: normal infant; material: stool | place: China | collected... | reverse complement strand
ACTTCTGAAATGAAATTAGAAAATAGATGGTGAATCGTCACCTTAGATTCATAAGAAATATGCTTTGTGTTAGTATAGCACATGCTATTCACAAAAAACAACTTAAAAAGAAGCTGCTCACTAATTTCTTAGCTCGCAGCTTCTTTTTTACCTGTCTCTATATTTTCTCAATTATACTTATTCAGCCAGATTCTCTCCACAATTATCCAGGAATAACTGGAATACCGCCTGTACAGTATTCAGACGATTTTCCATGCGGCTTCCTTTGAAATGGCATTCTCTTACAAATACATTTCCCCGGATATAACAGCTCACAAAGATTAATCCTACCGGTTTCTCCGGCGTACCGCCTCCCGGTCCTGCAATTCCAGTCGAAGCAAAAGCAACATCTGCCCCTGCGGCTTTCGCTGCCCCTTCTGCCATTTCGCGTGCAGTCTGGTCGCTGACAGCACCATATTGCTCTAATGTCTGAATCTGAACTCCAAGTAATCTGTGCTTCGCCTCATTTGAATACGTAACGTACCCTTCATTCAAGACTTCTGATGCCCCGGAAACATTTACCAATGTGCCTGCTATCAGACCTCCTGTACATGACTCTGCAGTCGTTACTGTCCATCCGAATTTTGTAAGAACTTCAACTACACGTTCTTCTAATACATCTTTTTGATCTACCTTTTCTGCCATCTGCCAGTCTGCATACATTTTCTTACATGCCTCCCTGTGTTAAGACCTCTTTATTTTTTACAATATAATCAATCAATGAAATAACGGTAAGTGCCAATGCTATCCAAATCAAAACCTGTGCAATGATATCGAAAATGCCGCCAAAATCTGCAATCAGTACGATAATCATAGCCATCTGAAATACCGTTTTGAATTTTCCCCAGTAGCTTGCGGCGATAACAATTCCGTTATCAGAAGCAACCAGACGGAATCCACTAATGATAAATTCTCTTGCAATGATCACAATAACAATCCACGCCGGAAGTTTTCCCATCTCAATCATACAGATCATTGCTGAACATACGAGAAGTTTATCTGCCAATGGATCCATAAATTTTCCAAAGTTTGTCACCAGATTATATTTTCTTGCAATCTTTCCATCCAACATGTCTGTCAGACTTGCTACACAGAATAAAATGAGTGCGATCCATTTATTCGCCGGTCCACCTACATCTGTTAACATAAAAAACACAAAAAACGGAACCATGATTACTCTTAATACAGTTAGTTTATTCGGTAAGTTCATTTGTCAATCCTCCTATCAGATCATATTCTTCTGCTCCTGTCACTGTTACTTTTGCGAAATCACCTGACATGAGTAGTTCCCCTGTTTCCACAAAAATGAGTCCATCCACCTTCGGTGCATCGCGATAAGTTCTTCCTACATATGCCGGCTCATCTGCAATTTTTCCTTCGATCATAACGAGCATCTCTCTGCCAATCATTTTTTCCGCAGTATCAAAAGCAACCTCCTGCTGAAGTTCCATCAGTTCAGCCTGACGTTCGAGTTTTACTTCTTCCTCTATCTGATCTGGCATTGTCGCAGCCGGTGTGTCTTCTTCCGGTGAATATGTAAATACACCCAGACGGTCAAATTCCATCTCATCTACAAATTCTACCAGTTCCTGATGCTGTTCTTCTGTCTCTCCCGGAAATCCTGTGATCAAGGTTGTTCTCAGACAAATATCCGGAATTTCTTTTCGAAGCTTTGTAACAATATCAACCAATTCCTGTTTACTTGTTCTTCTTCCCATACGTTTTAGAATTTCATCATTCGCATGCTGGATCGGAAGATCTAAATAGTGACAGATCTTTGGTTCTTCTTTTATAACCTGAATCAATTCATCTGTAATCTCTTCTGGATAGCAATAGAGGATTCGTATCCACTGAATCCCACTCACTTTACACAGCTCTTTTAATAACTTGTGAAGTGACTTTTCTCCGTAAAGGTCTTTTCCGTAAAGTGTCGTCTCCTGTGCGACCAGAATCAACTCTTTTACGCCTTGTGCTGCCAGTTCTTCTGCTTCTTTGATAAGCTGCTCCATCGGTACACTTCGATAAGTGCCTCGAATCTTCGGAATAATGCAATATGTACAATGCTTGTCGCAACCTTCTGCTATCTTCATATATGCGAAATGTCCGCCTGTTGTTATCTGTCGTTTTGTATTGACAACAGGCAATGCCTGAAGATCCTCCATCTCCAGAAAATGTTTTCCTTCCAATGCTTCGTCAACTGCATCCAGTATCTTGTCATATGCCGTTGTTCCAAGCACTGCATCTACTTCAGGAATCTCATCAATGATCTCTTGCCTGTAACGCTCTGCCAGGCATCCTGTTACGATCAGAGCTTTTAATTTTCCTGTTTTCTTATATTCTGCCATCTCGAGAATATTATCAACGCTTTCCTGTTTTGCATCGTGAATAAAACAGCATGTATTCACAACAATAATATCTGCTTCCTGCTCATCGTCGATCATCTCATAACCTCTGGACGCAAGAAGCCCTAACATTACTTCTGAATCAACCAGATTCTTATCGCATCCCAGGGAAATAAATAATATCTTCATAATCACTCTCCAAATCACTCAGAAAGGCAGATACCTGCCGGAACCTGCCTTTTCTTTATTCTTATCTACTTTTATTCTTCTTTCTCTGCGTTATCAGTAACGATTGTAAGCTTTCCTTCATTCATCTCCTGAATTGCGATAGAAAGTGGTTTTTCACCTTTCTTTGCTTTTACCAGCGGCATCTCTCCGTCGATAAGCTGTCTTGCTCTCTTAGATGTTGCCATAACGATAGAATAACGGCTGTTAACAACCTTTGTTTCGCCCTCTTCCACGTCCTTATTCACTACCTGCATCAAATCTGTATAAGATGGATGTAACATACTTTTATTCTCCTTTCATCTCTTTCAATTCTTTTTGAATCTTTTCTATAAAGTTTGCATTTCTTGAACATCTTAAATGTTCTGCCTGAATAACTGAATGCATCTGTTCCACACACTCTTCCAATGTATCATTAATGATCAGATAATCATAATTCTCCATACCTTCTGCTTCTTCCGCAGCACGGCTCATTCTGGAATTGATCACTTCCATTGTCTCTGTTCCTCGTCCCACAAGACGATGCTTCAGTTCCTGTGCAGTTGGAGGAGCTACGAACAATAACAGTGTATCAGGGAACTTCTCTTTCACCTTCAGCGCTCCTTGAATCTCAATCTCAAGAATCACATCCTTGCCTTCGTCAAGCTTCTGCTCTACATAGCTTCGTGGTGTACCATAGTAATTTTCCACGTATCTAGCATACTCTATCAGCTCATCTTTCGCAATCATTTTTTCAAATTCATCTTTTGAAATGAAAAAATACTCGCGGCCATGAAGTTCTCCTTCTCTTGGCTGTCTTGTTGTTGCCGAAATAGATAACGCATACTTTTCTTCATATTTCTGCAGAAGTTCTTTCATTAAAGTTCCTTTGCCGGCTCCTGAAAAACCGGATACTACGATTAAAATGCCTTTCTTATTCATTTGCTCTCTTCTCCACTATCTCATACTTAAAACCATATTCAATAACTATTCAATATTCTGGATCTGTTCACGAATTTTTTCAATCTCTGTCTTTAATCCAATCGCATAATTCGAAACTTCCAGATCATTCGCCTTTGAAAGGATGGTGTTGGCTTCTCTGTTCATCTCCTGGGCAATAAAATCAAGCTTTCTTCCGATTCCTTCCGTTTCCTCTAATGTATCCCGCATATGCGAAATGTGGCTTTTCAAACGAACTGTCTCTTCGTCTGTACAAATCTTGTCAGCATATAAGATTACTTCAGCTGCCATCCTGTTCTCATCGACTGGCATCTCCAGAAGTTCATGTATCTTATCTTCCAGTTTCTTACGATACTCTTCCACAATCTGTGGTGAACGCTCTTCCACATGTCCTACCAGTGTCTCCATGCCGGAAAGCTTGTTCAAAATATCTTTTTTCAGGTTCTCACCTTCTGTGGTGCGCGTCTCAACAAACTGTGCAAATGCACCTTCTAATGCCATCTTCAGACCACTCCACAAAGCGTCTTCATCATCCGGCTTTTCTTCCATTGTCAATACCTCCGGACAATGTGCCAATGTAGAAACGCGGATATCATTATCAATTCCAAACGATTCTTCCATCTGCTTAAAGTATCTCATGTATTCCGCTGCAAGTGTTTCATTATATTTAAGTGCAGCCTGACTTTCTGAGTTATCTTCGTATGTAATAAAAATATCCACTTTACCACGCAGCGCATACTGTTTTAACAATGTGCGGATTGCAGTTTCGAAAAAATTAAATTTCTTCGGCATACGAATGTTAACGTCTAAATATCTGTGGTTTACCCCTTTTAATTCCACTGTAAATTTTTTAGATCCGGTCTGATACTCATATCTTCCAAATCCTGTCATGCTTTTTATCATGATGTCAACCTCTGTTTATTCGTTTTTTTACATTCATAACATTATACCTCGTAACCACAGTCAAGGTCAACCATTTCACTTTGAGTTTTATAAATTTCTTTATCTGAAAATAAATCTGTGTTATACTTTCTCTGTATCAGTTACTAATTTTTTGTAACCTGACATTCCATATTCAGGAATATAATCATAAAGAAACGAGGATATGATATGGCATTTGATGGAATTGTCGTGGCCAATCTGGTTCACGAATTAAAACAAGAATTAACAAACGGAAGAATTGCCAAAATTGCACAACCAGAAGCCGATGAGCTTCTTCTTACGATCAAGTCTCCTGCCGGACAGAGACGTCTTTGTATTTCGGCAAGTGCATCGCTTCCTTTAATATATTTAACAGACACCAATAAACCAAGCCCTATGACGGCGCCAAACTTCTGCATGCTGCTTCGTAAGCATATTGCAAACGGCCGTATCGTTGATATATGGCAGCCAAAGCTGGAGCGTATCATCCATTTTACGATTGAGCATTTAGATGAGATGGGGGACTTATGCCGTAAGGATTTGATTGTAGAGATTATGGGAAAACACAGCAACATCATTTTCTGCAATGAAGAAGGTATGATTATCGACAGTATTAAGCATGTTCCTGCACAGATGAGTTCTGTACGTGAAGTATTACCGGGACGCACTTATTTTATTCCCGATACAATGGAAAAGCATGATCCGCTAAGTATCACTGCGCAAGATTTTATCGAAACTATTGACAGCAAACCGCTCCCGCTTGCAAAAGCTATCTATACTAGTTTTACCGGTGTCAGTCCTATTGTTGCGGAAGAAATCTGCTACTTATCCGGAATTGATTCTTCTATTACGCCTAAGGAATTATCTGAAGATATCAAGCTGCATTTATATAATCAGTTTACAATTTATTTTTCTGCTGTTTCCGAGGGGGATTTTAAACCGGCTATTTATTATAGTGGAAATGAACCAAAAGAATTTTCTTCACTACCACTGTCGCATTTTTCAAATTATACCCGCAAGGACTTTGAATCTGTTTCTGAAGTGCTGGATCTGTACTATTCTTCTCGAAATGCGCTCACGAGAATCCGCCAAAAATCTACAGACCTTCGTCATATAGTACAGACAGCTCTGGAACGTGCGCGAAAAAAATATGATTTGCAGGTACGCCAGCTTAAGGATACCGAAAATCGTGATAAGTTCAAAGTATACGGAGAACTAATCAATACTTATGGTTATAATCTTGAACCAGATGCGAAAAAGCTAGACGCACTCAATTACTATACAAATGAGATGGTGACGATCCCACTTGATCCAACAAAGACGCCGCAGGAAAATGCACAACGTTATTTTGACAAATACAACAAGCAGAAACGTACCTTCGAAGCACTCTCTCGCTTGATTGAGGAAACGAAAGAGGATATTGATTATCTGGAATCTGTCCAGAACGCACTTTTCATTGCACAGACAGAAGACGATCTTGCTCAGGTCAAGGAAGAATTGATCGAGGCCGGATATATGCGCCGTAAATTCACGAAAAAGAAGATTAAAATTAAAAGTCAGCCTCTGCATTATATTTCCAGTGATGGATATCATATGTATGTTGGAAAGAATAATTTTCAAAATGAAGAACTCACATTTCATTTTGCTGTCGGCAATGACTGGTGGTTTCACGCAAAACAGGCTCCCGGCTCTCACGTTATCGTCAAGACTAACGGAGACGAACTTCCGGACCGTACATTTGAAGAAGCCGGAAAACTTGCCGCTTACTACTCCAGTATGAAGGATAAAGATAAGATTGAGATTGACTATGTCGAGAAAAAGCACGTGAAAAAGCCACGTGGTGGAAAACCTGGATTTGTCGTATATTATACAAATTATTCACTGATCATCGACAGCGATATTTCCGGAATCCAGCTTATAGAATAGATTGAGATTATAAAAAGAGGATGACGAAGCTTTTGTGCTCCATCATCCTCTTCTTTATGCGTTCTGACCCAGCAAAAAATCGATAAACTGCTGTGCTGTTCTTCCCGATAATCCACCATGAGCAAGCTCCCACTTGTTCGCTTCAAGCAACAGCTCTTCCTCCGGCATCTGAATCTGATTTGCTTTTGCCAGCTCTTTTACAATCTGCTGGAACTCTTTCTTTGTCGGTGCTCCATAATAAATTGTCACTCCGAATCTTGCTACTAAAGATAATTTTTCCTGAACCGTATCATTTGTATGCATATCTTCATCACGATCCTGTTTATCCTTAAATGTCTCTCTGATCAGATGACGACGGTTTGATGTCGCATAGATCAGTACGTTGTTTGGCTTTTTCTCTAATCCGCCTTCAATAACGGCTTTCAAATATTTATATTCAATCTCAAATTCTTCAAATGAAAGATCATCCATGTAAATAATAAATTTATAATTACGGTTTTTAATCTGTGCGATTATGTCATTCAAATCTTTAAACTGATGCTTGTAAACTTCAATGATACGCAATCCTTGGTCGTAATACTGATTTAAAACTGCCTTGATAGAAGATGATTTTCCAGTTCCTGCATCTCCATACAACAGACAGTTATTTGCTTTTCTTCCTTCTACAAATGCTTTTGTATTATCGATTAGTTTCTTTTTTGCAATTTCATAACCTACAAGGTCGTCAAGATGTACGTGTGCAATATTGGTAATTGGAACAATCTCTGCACTTTCCCCTTCCAGATGCTCGATACGGAAAGCCTTATGAAGTCCTAATTTTCCGACTCCGAATTCTTTGTAAAATTGTGTCAGGCGTTTTCCAAATAACTCAACTGATTCTGCCTCTCCTAATGATTTACTCAAGTTACAGATTCTGTCCCGAATACGTTTATTAAATACTTTGCTTCCTTCATTTACATTTGTATAATTCAATAAAACAGCAAAGCTTTCTGCATCCAGCTCTTTCATCAATGGTTCAAAATCATAATCAAACAATTCCTTGAACACTTTAAAATCATGCATGGCAATTTGATTGATGCTGCCTTCTACCGGTCCTACAATTTCACAAGAGGTGCTATAGGCGTTCTCATCATTTGATAAAAGAAATGTCAGGTATGTATGCCATAGGTTTCCTTCAAATCCATGACTGACCGAAATTTCTAACAATTCATTAATGCACTCGAACAATAAACTTCTCAAGTCTTCTCTGTTATAGTATTCATTGTTATAGTTCTCCATCAAAAATGTCATGTCCTGAAGAATCTCTCCATATTCCATGTTTTTGTACAGCATCAATTCATTTGTATGCATTGTAATTCCTTCTTTCTATCAAATAATTGCCATCACATTCAAGTTTCTTATTCCTTAATAATTTTCCAAATACATTCTACTTTTTGTTTTTAGTAATTTCCCAATATATTCAGATTTCTTGTTTCTTCGCGAAGCCCACGAAGCGCATTCTTCACTGCCGGCTGTTCCATATTCCCCTCAAAATCCACAAAGAAACGGTATTCCCAGTTTCTTCCTTCGATTGGTCTTGACTCAATCTTTGTCATATTCAGATCATTATAAATGAAATGGGACAAGATACGATAGAGTGAGCCGCTCTCGTGAGGCAGCTCAAAACTTATACTAATCTTATTCGCATCTTTCAAATATACTTTCTGGTTGGTTACAATTACGAAACGGGTTGAATTATTTTTTTCATCATTGATATTGTCCGCCAGTATTTCCAATCCTTGTAATTTAGCCGCATAAGCACTGCATACCGCTGCCTGTTCTTTATTCTGTTCTGCTGCTACTTTTGCTGCTGCAATTGCAGTGTTTACAACACTGATTCGTTGCCAGTCTGCATGCTCATCGAGAAAATGTGTTGTCTGCATGAGTGCTTCTGCCTTAGAGTAAACACGTTTTACTTCCTCTAATTTAGTTCCGGGAATGCCTGCTAATGTATGTGTAATTGGAATGATTGTCTCTGCAACAATATAATTCTCGAACTCGTCAAGGAGATCGTACATCTCATTTACTGCCCCTGCCGATGAATTTTCAATCGGAAGTACGGCGTAATCTGCCGAACCTTCTTCGATAGCTTCCATTGCATCACGAAATGTATGCACATGAAAGCCATTGCAAGACTCTCCAAAATAATTAAACATGGCAGCTTGTCCATAAGCTCCTTCTACGCCCTGAAATACGACTCTTGCTTTTTCTTTTTCTAGAGATTCAATCGCAATAAATGGGAGTCTTCCCAATGCTCCTGCCTCTACTAATTTCTGATACTGAAGCTTACGGCTCATTGACATCAGCTGTGTATAAAGTTCCTGAATCCCCTTTTTATTAAACTCACCATGTACTTTTGATGCCACATCGGCAAGCTTATTATTCTCTCTTTGTCTGTCCAGAACCTTCTTCCCGCTCTGGATCTTATATTCACCAACTTCACCACACACTTTCATACGTTCTTCAAAAAGCCGGGCAATCTCATTATCTATTCCATCTAACTGTACTCGCAATTCTTCCAGTGTTGCCATAGTCTTTCTCCTTTCCACTTTTTGCGGCAATTCCCCAATAATCGACGCAAAATTGAACAGTAATCATGATATCATATTTTTTTTGCAAAATCTATGTGAAAATGTGTTGAAAATAACCAGAATGTGTTATATTATTATTTAGAATATTTGATAGGAGGTAGCATTATGAACGTCAATGAATGTATCAAAAGCAGAAGAAGTATTCGAAAATACAAACCAAACGCGATTGACCATTCTATTATTGATTCTATTGTTTCCACAACTTCTTTTTCCCCTTCTTGGAAAAACACACAGATTACCCGTTTTATTGCAATTGAAGATCAATCTATTTTAAGCACAATAGCCAAATGCCATGTGCCTGATTATAATGCTAAGATTATAAGTCAGATTCCTATGTTGATCGCCGTAAGCTACATAAAGGGACGCTGTGGATTTGAGCGTGATGGTTCTTATTCTTCCAAAAAAGGAGATCGCTGGCAGATGTTTGATGCCGGAGTTGCCTGCCAGACATTTTGTCTCGCAGCAAAGGAACAGGGTTTAGGCACTGTTATTATGGGAATGTTTGATGAAGATGAGATAAGTAAACTCATTGAACTCCCAGAAGATCAGGAACTTGCTGCTCTCATTGCAATCGGTTATCCTGATATCGAACCGGAAGCACCAAAACGTAAGACTGTTGACGTTTTGCTTCAATATAAATAAGAAATATATGTCATTGAACATACTAGGAGGTATACAAATATGAGACATCTGATGAGTCCTTTAGACTTCTCTGTTGAAGAACTTGACACACTTCTTGATCTTGCACAGGATATCGAGAAGAATCCAAAGAAATACGCACATGCTTGTGACGGAAAAAAACTTGCAACTCTTTTCTATGAGCCAAGTACACGTACACGTCTAAGCCATGAAGCTGCAATGCTGAATCTTGGTGGAAATATTATGGGATTCTCTTCTGCTAATTCAAGCTCTGCGGCTAAAGGTGAAAGCGTATCTGACACAATTCGTACAATTTCATGCTATGCAGATATTTGTGCAATGCGTCATCCAAAAGAAGGTGCTCCTATGGTTGCATGCCAGCACTCTACAATCCCTGTGATCAATGCAGGTGATGGCGGACACGAGCATCCTACACAGACACTTACTGATCTTTTAACAATCCGTAATGTTAAAGGCCGTCTGGACAACATGACAATTGGTCTTTGCGGAGACTTGAAATTCGGTCGTACTGTACACTCTCTGATTCACGCTCTGGTTCGTTACCCTGGAATCAAATTTGTACTTATTTCACCAGAAGAATTACGACTTCCTGACTACGTTCGTCATGATGTCCTTGACAAAATGAACATTCCTTATAAAGAAGTTGTCCGTCTGGAAGACGGTCTTCCTGAACTTGATATTTTATACATGACTCGTGTGCAGAAAGAACGTTTCTTCAACGAAGAAGATTATGTTCGTATGAAAGACTTCTATATTCTTGACAAAAAGAAAATGGAACTTGCCCCTGAAGATATGTACATTCTTCATCCACTTCCACGTGTTAACGAAATCTCTGTTGAAGTTGATGATGACCCACGTGCTGCATATTTCCGTCAGGTACAGTATGGTGTATATGTACGTATGGCATTGATCCTTACACTGCTGGATATTCATGTAGACTAAGTTTAAAACATTTAAATTTTGGAAAGGAATAAAGATTATTATGCAAAATACATTATCAGTTGGAAAAATCTCAGAAGGATTTGTCCTGGATCATATCGAAGCCGGAAAGAGTATGGAAATTTACAAATACCTTCACCTTGATAAACTGGATTGCTGTGTTGCAATCATCAAAAATGCAAAAAGCAGTAAAATGGGAAGAAAAGATATCATGAAAATTGAATGCCCGATTGACTTCATTGATCTTGATATTTTAGGATTCATTGATCACAATATTACGATCAATATCATCCAGAATGAAGAGATCGTTGAGAAAAAACTTCTCAAACTTCCAAAAGAAATTAAAAATGTGATTCGTTGTAAAAACCCTCGCTGTATCACTTCTATCGAGCAGGGACTGGATCATATCTTCGTACTTACAGACGAAGAAAAACAGGTTTATCGTTGTAAATATTGCGAAGAGAAATATCATCGTAAAAACCAGTAATCAAAAAAGCTTTCGCTTCACGATCATTCATCGTAAAGCGAAAGCTTTTTTAACACTTTTCTGCAATTTCATAAATCAAGCGTTCTGTATCTTCCCATCCAAGACATGGATCCGTAATAGATTTACCATAAATCATATCCGGACATATCTTCTGATTTCCTTCTTCCAGATAACTTTCGATCATTACACCTTTTATCAGCTTTTTAAGCTCTGGATTATAGCTTCTGCTGTGAAGTATCTCACTTGTAATACGAATCTGTTCTTTAAACTTCTTGTTAGAATTTGAATGATTCGCATCAATGATCGCTGCTGGATTTTTCAACTCCATTTTCTGATATAAAGAAAGCAGGCGAACCAAATCTTCATAATGATAATTTGGATTGCATGTACCATACTTATCTACGCCACCGCGCAAAATCACATGTGCAAGATCATTACCATCTGTAGTCACATCCATACCTCGGTAAATAAATGAATGCGAATGCTGTGCTGCTATTACAGAGTTCAGCATAACAAGGAAGTCACCGCTCGTCGGATTTTTCATTCCGATTGGAATATTCATCCCACTCGCTGTAAGGCGATGCTGCTGATTCTCCACTGAACGAGCTCCAATTGCCTCATATGACAAAATATCATCCAGATAGCTTCTATTTTCAGGATAGAGCATCTCATCAGCCGCTGTCAGTCCTGTCTCTTCAATGGCACGGATATGCATCTTGCGAATTGCAATAATTCCTGCCAGTAAGTCCGGTGCCTTATCCGGGTCTGGCTGATGAAGCATACCTTTATATCCTTCTCCGGTTGTTCTAGGTTTGTTTGTATAAATTCTAGGAATGATCATAAGACAATCTGAAACTTTTTCATTAACTCTCGCAAGACGATTCACATACTCGCAGACTGCATCTTCATTATCTGCCGAACACGGTCCCACGATTACAATAAATTTATCGGACTTTCCTGTAAATATATCTCGAATCTCAGCATCTCTTTTTTCTTTAATCTTGATAATCTTGTCTGAAAGCGGATATTCTGCCTTCAAATCAGCCGGTAACGGAAGCTCCGCATTTATTCTCATTCCCATGTTGATATCTCCTTATGTTGTCTCACTGTGTTTTATGTCAATTGTTTCAATGTGTTAAGCAAGACGATGAGCCGGGTTATGTCGTTGAACAATCATCTATCTAGGCCTGTTGTCGCCAACAGGCTCGAGCGACCTACCTAAAGCGTGACGGGCAGCCACATTGCTTTTATCCGGTCTTGCTTCGGATGGGGTTTACATGTGCCCTCTCTGTTACCAGCGAGGCGGTAGTCTCTTACACTGCCTTTCCACCCTTACATATGTAAATACATATGCGGTTTATTTCTGTTGCACTTTCCTTAGAGTCACCTCTACCGGACGTTATCCGGCATCCTGCCCTATGAAGCCCGGACTTTCCTCGTCTGCAATCTTTCGATTCCCGCAGCCGCGATTGTCTGTCCTACTTAACACAGTTAAGAATTGTACCATGATTTTCCCTAAAAGTCCAGTCCCTCATCCACAATCAATGCATTCCCATCTGCTGCTGTTGTTGCAAGTTCATCACATCGTTCATTCTGTGGATGTCCATCGTGTCCTTTAACCCAATGAAATGTCACATCGTGCTTTGCTTTCACTGCCATAAGACGCTTCCACAAATCTACATTCTTTACCGGTTCATTTTTTCCACGTTTCCAATTCTTTTTGATCCATGAATCCACCCAATGCTGATTAAACGCATCTACAACATATTTAGAATCGGAATACACATCCACCTGGCACGGACGATTTAACGCCTCCAATCCGGAAATTACAGCCATTAATTCCATTCTGTTATTTGTTGTCTTCTTATATCCTTGTGACAACTCCTTTATATGAAGTTGTCCTTTTGTATCCACGTACTCCAATACTGCGCCATATCCTCCCGGTCCATCGGGATTCCCTCTTGCAGCACCATCTGTATATAGTTTTATATGCATCTGCTATATATCTCCCTTTTTAATCTTCACTATGCATTCATCGTCTCCAATGCCTGTACTAATTCCATTATAATATATTCCAGACTTTCTTTTGCTGATTTTTGTCCTTCATGAAGATTTACTATAATTGTCTTGTTACGGATTCCTGCTGTTCCGCGATCCAATATTACTTTCTTCGTATATCGGATATTATATGCCCGGATTGCCTCTGGAATTCCCGGAAGTAAACGATCTGCCACTTCCATCAGCGCATCGGGCGCGCAATCCTTTTTCAAATATCCAACCGCACCTGTTGTAATGATCAGCTGTACTGCTTCTGAATCTGCCAGCTGCTTAATTACAGCTGCCACTACTGTCTTGTCTTCCGGAAGCACACCTTCTTTTACTTCAAAGCCGATCTGTTCTAGTGTTGTTTTCAATGCAGCACCTGTCTTGCTGCTTTTTTTCTGTTCATATGCTCTTGTATTTATTGTAAATACTGCTGCCTTCACTTCTTGTGTACCCCTTTCTATTTATATCCCCTGCGTTTGCCATAAAGACAGCTTATGTTTTTCTTCCCCAAAGCTGTCCTTTACTTTTTACTTTTTATTTTCTAATCTAATATCTTTCTTGCCAATGAATTTGCCTTTTCATAAACTTCTTCTGCCGGACAATCAAGATAGAATTCTCCATCCTGATATAATACTTTACCCGCAACCATTGTCATCTTGACATTCTGCTTGCTTCCTGCATATACAAGATTCTTCTCTGTATTCTGGATTGGCTGCATATTCGGCTGTTTAAGATCGATCATAATCAAATCTGCTTTTTTCCCTTCGCTCAAAGTATCACATTCATTAAGTCCCATAGCATGTGCTCCATTTACCGTAGCCATCTTCAAAACTTCCATTGCCGGTACTGCTTCCGGATCATCACACACTACCTTCTGAAGACCTGTCACAAGAAACATCTCTCTAAACATATCAAGGCAGTTGTTACTTGCAGGTCCATCTGTTCCTATAGCAACCGGGATTCCTTCTTTCAGATAACGATTGATCGGTGCGATACCACTTGCCAGTTTCAAGTTTGATGCTGGGTTTGTCACTACATACATACCACGTTTTTTCAAAATATCATAATCTTCTTCATCCAAATGCACACCATGGAATATTGTTCCTCCATAATTAAACAGACCCAGTGAATCCATATATGCAACCGGTGTCATGCCGCTGTGGGCACGACAACCCTCTACTTCTTTTCTTGTCTCCGAACAATGCACACTGACCGGTGCCTGATATTTATGTGCAAGCTGGGCAATATCCTCCATCAGCTCTTTCTTTGTTGTATACTCTGCATGGAAACCAAGACGATGGCTGATCATGCGAGATGGATCTTCATTCAAACGAATATAATCTTTTTCCATGCTCTCTGCTGTTCCGCCAAAATCATTTGTACTATCACAGAATGTATAGCGGAATCCACAATCTCTGGCTGAACGTGCTCCGTCATCTACAAAGAAATACATATCATATGCTGCAGTGATCCCGCTTGTCAGATATTCCATGATTCCTAATTTCGTAAACCAGTATACAGCTTCTCCATCCAGCTTTGCTTCATTTGGAAATACCTGTTTATTCAGCCACTCGTCTAATTTCATATCATCTGCATAAGAACGTAAAAACGTCATTGCTGTATGTGTATGTGCATTTTTAAACCCTGGCATGATCAAATTGCCCTTTGCATCAATTTCTTTATCCCAAACAATATCCGTTTCTTTCCCTTCCGGTCCTGCATAAACAATGGTGTCCCCATCAATCCACACTTCACCCACAAATGCAGACTTTCCTTCTTCCATTGTTAAAATTCTTGCATTATATATTCTTGTATTCATCTTCCATCCTCGTCTTTTTCATAATATTTGTCCGTAGTCTCTCAAATTCTTTACCTCTGCGATATCTCATTTTTTATCACTTACGCAGTTATTTTTATTATACTCTTAAATAATAATACAAACAAGACCTCCATTGCTGTCATTTACAATCTTTTGCATCGTATCCTGCAGCTTCACCTGGCTTTCTTCATTAATTTTTACAAGCTTACTCTGAATCCCGTCTATCACTAATTCTTCTACGGATTTTCCGAAAATATTTGTTGCCCAGACACCTTCTTCGGTCTGACTTTCTGCTTTAATATATTGTACCAGATCTTCCGCCTGTTTTTCACTTCCAACAATCGGAGCAATCTCCGTTGCAATATTCGCCCTGATCATATGAATAGAAGGTGCCTCCGAATGGATTTTCACACCAAACTTATTTCCCTGCTTTATGATTGTTGGTTCATCCAACACGATTTCGTCTCGTTTTGGACTGACAACTCCATAACCTTTTCGTTTCACATCCGCAAATGCATCTTTTATCTGAACATATTCTTCTTTCATCGCAGATAAAGATTTTAAAACAGATATCAATTCATATTCTCCCTGGATAGATGTACCCGTCAGTTCACTCAATACTTGATAATAATATTGCATGTCAAACTCTAACTGAACACAGACTTTTCCTGTATCCATCTCAATCCTATCCACCCGAACTTTCTCTATGTAGGGACTGTCTGTTTTTTCTTCTATTAATCCGGCGCTTCTGATATCCACAAGTTCATCTAAAATTTTTTTCACTACTTTCAAAAGATCTTGTTTAATTACATGCTCCCTCGACAACATTTCCACCCATTTGGGAATAAAAAATTCGACCTCCGATATTGGAAATTCATATAAAAGCTGTTGGATCATCTGATTAATATCTTCCATTTTTAATTGTTCGCAGTTCACTGTTATCACTATTGTCTTATACTTTTTCTCAAGCTCCTGCTTCAAATCCTGTGCTTCCTCAGAATACGGTTTTTTACAATTTAGTATAATTAAAAATGGTTTTCCTATACTTTGAAGTTCTTGTATCGTCTGTTCTTCTGCTGCCACATAATTTTGTCTTGGAATTTCTCCGATACTTCCATCTGTTGTGACAACCAGACCTATTGTTGAATGATCGCGTATTACTTTCTGCGTCCCTATTGCTGCCGCTTTTGTAAACGGGATTTCTGTATCAAACCACGGTGTCTTCACTTGTCGTTCAACATCATGCTCAATATGTCCTATTGCACCATCTACCATAAATCCGACGCAATCAATCAGTCTTACTTTTATATTTACATCCTCTCCCAGTTTTAATTGCGCCGCATCTTTTGGAATAAATTTCGGTTCTGTTGTCATGATCATTGTACCGGATGCCGATTGTGGAAGTTCATCCTGCGTTCTCTTCCTGTCATGCTCATCTGTTATATTGGGAAGCACCAGCAAATCCATAAATCTTTTGATAAATGTCGACTTGCCTGTCCGAACCGGTCCTACTACTCCGATATAAATCTCCCCATTGGTTCTTGTCTGCATATCTTTGTATAACTGAAATGAATCCATAAAAATACCCCCTTGTTCTGCTGATACAAATGTATGCAGACCAAGGGGGGTTTATACGTTTGTTTTCTTTTAATCCAAATTCAAGTCGAACGTCCTATTACACTTCATCTGGCCATGGCAGTGATGCATGTTCGTTTTTAGACTCTCTAAGCATCAATTCGTTTACTGCATCACGCGCTTTCTTACCTTCAAACAAAATCTGGTTGACCGCTGTTACGATTGGCATAGATACATCATATTTTTCTGCAAGTTTTGCTGCTGCTTTTGCAGAATAAACGCCTTCTACTACCATCTGAACTTCATCCATTGCCTCTTGCATGGATTTTCCCTGTCCCATAAGATATCCGGCTTTACGGTTACGGCTGTGTACACTTGCACAGGTTACAATTAAATCTCCAATTCCTGTAAGCCCTGTAAATGTTTCCAGTTTTCCACCCATCTTCATACCAAGTCTTGCAATCTCTGCGATTCCACGTGTGATAAGTGCGGCTTTTGTATTGTCTCCATAACCCAGCCCGTCAGCCATGCCGGCTGCCAGTGCAATCACATTCTTAAGTGAACCGCCAAGCTCGATTCCCAGAATATCCGGGCTGATATAAACACGAAATACCGGACTGATAAAAGCCTTCTGAAGATATTCTGCTGTTTTCTTAGTCTTTGCTCCAATCACACATGTCGTTGGTAATTTTCTTCCAACCTCCTCTGCATGACTTGGTCCTGAAAGTACTGCCACATCTGCTTGAGGAATCTCTTCCTCTATCTGTTGAGACAATGTCTTCAATGTACTCTCTTCAATACCTTTCGCAACGTCTACGATTTTTTGTCCCTCTGCAACATACGGGCACATCTTCTTTGCCGTTGTTCTTGTAAATGGAGATGGTACTGCCAATACAAGAAAATCTTTTCCTTCAATTGCTTCCTGAAGATTTCCTGTGATCACCATCTTATCAGACAGCTTTACTCCCGGCAATTTTTTAGCATGTTCACGCTGCTCATTCAACATCTTCACTTCTTCCGGTTCAATCGACCAAATCGTCACCTGATGTCCGTTATCATCCAAAAGTACCGATAATGCTGTTCCCCAGCTTCCTGCTCCAATTACTCCTACGTTTGCCACATCAAACACCCCTTTCTCTTATTTTTTTGAGCCGAATCTATTTTCTGTTCCGGCTATCAGACGTTTGATATTTTCTTTATGTCTAAACCATGCAAGCGCCATAATGATACATGCAAGCACATAAGTTTCAACACGATAATTTAAGCTCATTCTAAGACCGCCCATCTCGCCATAAAGAATGATCTCCATAAAAAATGTGGTTGCTGCCAACAGAGAACCAAGCGACACATAACGTGTTAAAATTGATGCGATCAAAAAACATGTCAATGGAATTGGCACCAAAACCGGATGAGTTGCAACTACCAGTCCTGCCAGTACAGCAATTCCTTTTCCACCTTTAAACTTCAAATAAAACGGAAAATTATGTCCCAGAGTTGCACCAACACCTGCGTACATTGCCAGCATCGGCGCATACGCTGTATCACGGTAAATATATCGAGTAAGACATATCGCTAATACGCATTTCAACACATCTCCTGCAAATGTACACAAGCCGGCTTTCCATCCCATTACACGAACTGCATTTGTCGAGCCGGCATTTCCACTGCCCTGCTGTCTGATATCAATATGATGCAGTTTTCCAACAATATAACCTGTCTGAAACAAGCCAAAAATATATCCAATTACTAAACAGATGATACGTTCCATCTTCTACTGATCCTTTTCCTTTCTCTCTCTAATGAAGAATTTTAATGAAGTTCCTCTGAATCCAAAAGCTTCACGAATCTTGTTCTCCAAATATCTTGTATACGAAAAATGCATCAGCTGCTTATCATTTACAAAAATTACAAATGATGGTGGTTTAACCGCTACCTGAGTGATATAGTAAAGTTTCAAACGTTTTCCCTTATCTGAAGGTGGCTGCTGCATAGCAACTGCCTCTGTCATGATCTCATTCAAAACACCTGTTGCAACACGAAGTGTCTGATTCTCAATAACCATATCGATCATATCATATAATTTATTCAAACGCTGTCCTGTCATAGCAGATACATACATGATTTCTGCATACGGCATATATGACAATACCTGACGGATTTTATTCTCATATTCACGCATTGTCTTATCATTTTTTTCAATGGCATCCCATTTATTCACTACAATGATGACACCCTTACCTCGTTCATGTGCAATTCCGGCAATCTTTGCATCCTGCTCTGTTACACCCTCTGTTGCATCAATCACCATCAAGACCACATCTGCACGCTCCACCGCTGTTACTGTACGGATAATACTGTAACGCTCCAGTTCTTCCTTTATCTTATTCTTACGGCGAAGTCCCGCTGTATCAATAAAAACATATTCTTTATCATTATGCTTGATTGCTGTGTCAATGGCATCTCTTGTTGTACCTGCAATATTAGATACAATCACACGGTTCTCTCCCAACAATTTATTAATGATCGAAGATTTTCCTACGTTTGGCTTCCCTACAATGGCGATACGAGGACGTTCATCTTCCTCTTCTTCTCCTGCACCTTCCGGGAAATGTGAAATTACAACATCGAGCATATCTCCCAATCCAAGTCTGGATGCAGCCGAGATTGGAATTGGATCTCCGATTCCAAGATTATAGAACTCGTACACATCTGCCATGTACTTATCAAAATTATCTACTTTATTTACAACAAGTACAATTGGTTTTCCGGAACGGCGGAGCATATCTGCAACCTTTGAATCCGAATCCTGAAGTCCCTGTTTTACATCTGTAATAAATACGATCACATCTGCTGTATCTATGGCAATCTGTGCCTGCTCTCTCATCTGTGATAAAATGACATCTCTGCTGTCCGGCTCAATACCGCCTGTATCGATCATTGTAAATTCTTTATCCAACCAGGAAACATCCGCATAAATACGGTCTCTTGTTACTCCCGGTGTATCTTTGACGATGGAGATCATCTCCCCCGCCAGTACGTTAAATAATGTAGACTTTCCTACGTTAGGTCTTCCTACAATTGCTACCACTGGTTTACTCATCTTTGTATCTACCTTTCTTATATTCTCTATTTATCAGTTACTTTTTTATGTGTTTATTTTTCCAATATTGCATCAAGCAAATCTTGTCCGCTTGATTTTACAATATTCAACTTTACTTGTAAAGTTTTCTCCACATCATCTGTCGTATAATCATCCAAAAATACATCTTCATCTATACGCAGCATATTGCATGGGATCAATAAACGTTCTCCCTGCATCTGTTCTTTCATCTGGCTCATCAGATCCTGTCCTGTGATCAATCCGGACACCGTAATCAATTCACCAAAGAAATCATTTCTGATTGGGACAACATTTACATGAACATTCGGGAACTTGTCCTTCATCGCCTGTACAAGACGCAACAGATACGGATAAGCAAGACGCCCCGTTGCCATAGACATCACACGTTCTTTGTCATCCCCTTCTTCTTTCTCCAGTGCTTCCATGAACTCATCATGGAGCAGTCGAAGCATTCCAACTCCATTCTCAAGCTGAAGATATCCATCATATTGTTCTTCATCCGGAAGCTCCCGCTCTGCAAGAATATACCATTCATCACTGGCGTGGATAAAATGAATTCCATATTCCGGATAAACCTTCTCTCTCCATTTATAAATAATATCCAACACCTGATTCGCATCTTCCTTTGTAAATGGTTCGAGTGGCTCAAGTCCATCACGATATTTACTAAGTCCTACCGGAACGACAGAAACACTTCTTAAAAATGGCAGGTATTTTGTCAGGTCGCGAATACTTCTCTCCAACTCTTCTCCGTCATTAAAGCCCTTACACAGTACAATCTGACCATTCATCTCAATGCCTGCCTGATATAAAATATCAACCTTCTTTAAAGCATCTCCAGCAAAACGATTGTGCAGCATCCTGCATCTAAGTTCCGGATTGGTCGTCTGAAATGAAATATTGATTGGCTCCAGATGATACTTTACAATTCTTTGCATATCATGCTCACTCATATTTGTAAGTGTCACATAATTCCCCTGTAAAAATGAGAGTCTGGAATCATCATCTTTAAAATAAAGTGTCTCTCTCATTCCCGGAGGCATTTGATCAATAAAGCAGAAAATACATTTATTATGACAGGAACGATATTCATCCATCAGACCCTGCTCAAAATCCATTCCCAAATCTTCAAATTCTTCTTTCTCAATCTCTAATTCCCACTGTTCTCCATTTGCCTTCTCTACGAGCAGAACAACAAGCTCATCTTCCATGTAATAGCGATAATCAAAAATGTCTTCGATTTCATTTCCATTCATCGTCAACAATCTATCCCCTGGTTCGATTCCCATCTCTTCAGCAATGCTGCCAGGGTGCACTGTGCTGATGATATGTTTATGTTTCATATAATTAAACCTCTTTCATATTGACATAATTTCCGCAATATACCATGATATTTTAACATAATCCGCAAATTTAGTAAAGATAAGGTTGAGTCACTTGAATTTCTATATAAAAAATGATATAACGATATTGTATCTGTGTATGATGATGTATTCATACACCGCACGATTACGAAAATAATACTTAGGAGAAAATCATGTCAAACAATATTGAAGCATTGGAAAAAACACTTCCTATTGCACCTCTGAAACTGGTTGCAATGGAAAGCTGTAAGGACCTTGGTCATAAGGTCAATGACTATCTTGTATCTTTTCGAAAGGACACTATCAACGAGATTACAACCTCTCCACTTTACACAAACTACAAATCAAACAGTTATCTTGTAGATTGTAGTTGTCCGCGTTTCGGAAGCGGAGAGGCAAAAGGTATTCTGAAAGAAACTATCCGTGGAACTGATCTGTTTATTATGACGGATGTCTGCAATTACAGTCTGACTTATTCTGTAAACGGACATCTCAATCACATGTCTCCAGATGATCACTATCAGGATCTGAAGCGTATCATCTCTGCTGCAACTGGAAAGGCTCACCGTATTAACGTTATCATGCCATTCCTCTATGAAAGCCGCCAGCATAAACGTACAAAGAGAGAATCTTTGGACTGTGCACTTGCATTAGAAGAGTTAAATGCAATGGGGGTTACAAATATTATTACTTTTGATGCACATGACCCACGAGTACAGAATGCAATCCCTTTGAGCGGATTCGATAGTTTTGATCCTCCGTATCAGTTTATGAAAGCTCTTTTCAGAGCAGTTCCTGATATCATTGTCGACAAAGAACATCTGATGATCATCAGCCCGGATGAAGGTGCAATGCACCGTGCTGTATACTTTTCAAATGTCCTTGGCGTGGATATGGGTATGTTCTACAAACGTCGTGACTACTCTACTATTGTAAATGGTAAGAATCCTATTGTTGCCCACGAATTTTTGGGAGATGATGTAACAGGAAAAGATGTTATCATCGTTGACGATATGATTTCTTCCGGAGAAAGTATGCTTGATGTTGCGAAGAAATTAAAAGAACGTGGTGCCGGACGTGTATTCGTATGTACAACATTTGGTCTGTTCACAGAAGGTTTTGAGAAATTTGATGATTATTATGAAAAAGGATATATCAACAAAGTAATCACAACAAACCTGACATATCTTCCATCTGTTGTAAATGAAAAACCATATTTCGTTACTGCCGATATGAGTAAATTCTTAGCTTTGATCATTGATTCATTGAATCACGATGTTTCAATCGGCAACGTACTGAATCCAACAGACAGAATTCATTCTTTATTAGAAAAACACAACATCAAACGATAAAAGCAAAAAAGAAAAGGTTTTCGGACCTTTTCTTTTTTTGCTTTTATTATCATTAATACAATTTTGCGCTGATTGTTTTTGGTTTTAAACCATTTTCTTCAAGTGCTGCAAGTATCTGATGCTTATGCTCTGTTCCAAACGCTTCCATCGTAATTCTAAGTTCTACTGCTGCATTTCTATTTGTACTTACAAACTGATTGTGCTCAAGTTTGATAATATTACCTTTCTGACCTGCAATAACAGATGCAACTCTCTGCAACTCACCCGGCTTATCCGGAAGTAATACAGATACTGAGAAAATACGATCTCTCTGGATCAATCCATGCTGTACGATAGATGACATTGTAATCACATCCATGTTACCACCGCTTAAGATACATACAACCTTTTTGCCTTTGCAATCCAGCTGTTTCAATGCTGCGACACTCAAAAGACCGGAATTTTCTACTATCATCTTGTGATTTTCTACGATATCCAAAAATGCACCGATCAACTCATCATCTTCTACCAACAATACTTCATCTACATTCTCACGTACATATGGGAGATTCTGATGTCCTACTGCTTTTACTGCTGTACCATCTGCAATTGTATTCGCACTGTCAAGTTCTACTACTTCTCCGGCTTTTAACGCTGCTGTCATACTTGCAGCTCCGGCTGGTTCTACACCAATGACTTTAATCTTTGGATTGAGCATCTTGGCAAGTGTAGATACACCTGTGATCAATCCGCCTCCGCCGATCGGTGCAAGAATATAATCTACAGTAGGCAGTTCCTGAATGATTTCCATAGCAATTGTTCCCTGTCCGGTTGCAACGTCCAGATCATCAAATGGATGCACAAATGTATACCCATGTTCTTCTGCAAGTTTATATGCATACTCACATGCATCGTCATATACATCTCCGTGAAGAATTACTTCTGCACCATAGCTCTTTGTACGATTCACCTTGATAAGTGGTGTTACTGTAGGCATAACAATCGTTGCCTTACAGCCATATGCCTTTGCTGCATATGCAACTCCCTGTGCATGGTTTCCCGCAGATGCTGTGATCAGACCTTTTGCACGTTCTTCTTCTGACAATGTACTGATCTTGTAATAAGCTCCACGTAACTTGTATGCTCCTGTATGCTGCATATTTTCTGGTTTTAAATACACCTTTGCCCCTGTCTGCTGGCTTAAATAATCACTCTTTATCAATTTTGTCGGGTTTGTAACTCGTGTAACTATTTCACTTGCTTCCTCGAACTTCTCTAATGTTAATTCATTCATCCTGCTCACCTTTTTTCTTCGTGTTTTAACTTCTATTTCAGCTTTTTTAAAAAAACTTTATCTGTTTCTTATGTTATATCATAAGAACTCTCGAGTTCGATGTCAATTATTTTTTATATAATATGCAAATTTTTGTATGTTTATTCGTCATTACGCCTCATCTTCTGCATATTCTTTTTTGTCATTTGTATAAAATAATGCATTTACAAATTCATCTGCATTAAATTTCTGCAGGTCATCAATCGACTCGCCAACGCCGATATATTTTACCGGAATACCAAGCTCTGACTGGATTGCAACTGCTATTCCGCCTTTTGCTGTTCCGTCCATCTTCGTTAATACAACACCTGTAATATCTGTAACTTCATTAAACTCTTTTGCCTGAGCTAATGCATTCTGCCCTGTTGTAGCATCCAGAACAACCAGTGTCTCACGATACGCATCTGGATATTCTCTATCTATCACGCGATTGATTTTTTTCAATTCTTCCATCAGATTCTTTTTGTTATGAAGACGTCCTGCTGTATCACAGAGCAAAATATCTGCTTTTCTCGCTTTTGCTGCTGCTACTGCATCATAGACAACTGCTGCCGGATCAGAGCCTTCCTGTCCGCCAATCATCTCTACCTGCGCACGATTTGCCCATTCTTTAAGCTGTTCTCCTGCTGCAGCACGGAATGTATCTGCCGCACCAAGGATTACTTTCTTCCCTTGTGCATGGAATTTTCCTGCCAGCTTTCCAATTGTTGTAGTTTTACCTACTCCATTGACTCCAATCACAAATACTACCGATTGACGGTTTTCAAATTCATATGCTGTCTCACCTACGTCCATCTGTTTTTTTATGCTATCGATCAATAGTTCTCTACATTCGATAGGTTCCTTGATATGCTGTTCTTTTACTTTCTCTTTGAGATCTTCTATAATCTCCATTGTTGTATGCACACCGAGGTCTCCCATGATCAATGTCTCTTCTAATTCCTCATAGAAATCATCATCAATATGAGAAAACCCATGAAAAATACTGTCCATTCCGGACACAATATTATCTCTTGTTTTTGTCAGACCTGATACCAGTCTGCTAAAAAAACCTTTTTTCTCTCCCATTTTTCTCTCCTTTTGTAATTGCTTCTCTAACCTGCAATTATGCTTTTCTTTCTTTTTCTAATTGCTCCTCTACCAAATCAACAGAAACCAATGTAGAAATACCTTTCTCCTGCATTGTAATACCGTACAGGCGGTCTGCAGCCGCCATAGTTCCTCGTCGATGAGTGATTACAATAAACTGTGTATGCTTTGTCAGCTTATGTAAATATTGTGCATATCGGTCTACGTTGCTGTCGTCAAGTGCTGCCTCAATCTCATCCAACAGACAGAACGGCGAAGGCTTCAAATTCTGAATCGCAAATAATAAGGAAATCGCAGTCAATGCTTTCTCTCCACCTGATAATTGCATCATATTCTGTAATTTCTTGCCAGGTGGCTGAGCAATGATTCGGATTCCGGCCTCAAGTACATCTTCATCTTCCATAAGCTCCAATGTACCTTTTCCACCTCCAAAAAGTTGTTTAAACACACTGTCAAATTCTGATCTGATACGTGCGAACTGTTCTTGGAACTGTTGTCTCATTGCTACATCAAGTTCCTCAATAATTTTCACAAGAGATACCTCTGCCTCTACCAGATCATCATGCTGTGTTTTTAAAAATTCATATCGCTCTGACACACTCTTGTATTCTTCGATTGCATTGACATTTACATTTCCAAGATTTTTAATCTCATTCTTCAAACCATGGATTGCCTGTTTCATATAAGCCAGATCTGTCATATTCTCGTCACGCAGCTCCAGCGCATGATTATATGTCAGTTCATATTCTTCCCACATATAATTAATCTGCTTATCAGAAGCCTCTTCATATGACTCTTTTCGACTGTTCAGACGGAAACATTCTTTATCAAGATCTGACATGTATTTTGACAATGCTTCTCTTTTTTCCAAAAAGCTTTTATTTTTACTGCTCAGTTCTTCCCTCTGCTTTGTTTTTTCTTCAATTTCTTTCTGGATTTCCTCAAACAAATCTTTTGACTCTTCGATCGTTCTCTGTAAATCTGAAATTTCTTCTTCTTTTGCCCGAATTTCTTCAACTGCATTTCCTTTATTCAGTTTCAATTCTTCCAGTTCCTCTTCAAACTGTTTTATCTCTTCCTGAATACGATTGATATTCTCCTGTACAAATGCTTCCTTTTGCTCTAATCCTGCAAAATTAAGATGTACTTTTTCTGAAAGATGCTGCTGTTCGCTTTCTTTTACCTTATCGGCCTCCAAAGTCTGCTGCATCATATCAATCTTCTCATTCAACTTTTTTTCCAGATTTTCAGATGTCTCTAACTCCATCTGAATAGACTCCTCGTTGTCACGGATTTCTTCCAGTTCTTTTTCAATATCACCTAATTCTGACTGATAACGTTGTTGTCTTTGGAATAGTTCTCTCTGATTTTCCTGCACCTGTTCCATATTCATCTTAAGTGTATTTTCAACTACAGATGCTTCCTGGACATTCTGCTTCAAAGAATCAATCTTTTCATAACATGCTGTACGCTTCTGTTTTATTCCAGCCAGCGATTCTTCGATTTCCTGAATCTTGTCTTTTATCACAACAACATGTTTTTCAAATTCTTCAATCTCACGGCGTCTGCTTAAGAGATTACTTGAATTTTTAAATGCACCACCAGTCATAGAACCGCCTGGATTGATCAAATCGCCTTCCAATGTCACAAGTCGAAGCGACTGTCTGTATTTTTTCGCAATCGCAATTCCATGGTCAATATGATCTACCACAACTGTTTTTCCAAGTAACTGATCTGCAAGAACCTGGTATTTTTTCTCAACATGGACCAGCGTATTTGCCAGACCAATCACCCCCGGTTCTCTCAAAGCTTCTTCATTTCGGATTCCATTTCCTCCATGCATACTTGTTAACGGGAGAAATGTTGCTCTTCCAAATTTATTTTTCTTTAAAAATTGAATCATCCGTTTTGCAGTTTCTTCATTATCTGTTACGATATTCTGTATACTTCCACCAAGTGCAGTCTCAACAGCGATCTCATATTCCTTATCTACTTTGACGATATCTGCTACCACACCCAGCAATCCCGGCTCATGGTCTCGATTGTTCATTACACGCTTGATGCTGTTGCCATATCCGTCATAACGCTCTGTCATATTTTTTAATGATTCTAACCTTGAAACTTCTCTGTGATAATTTGACTGCTCTGTACGTAATTCCTGCTCTACTTTTGATATTTCATTTTGATAAGCTAAAATCTGCTCTTCCTGCTCTTGCATCACATGATTATAGTCTGCTATCTCTGCTTGAACTTTTTTTCTTTGTTCTGCATAATCTGAAAGTACTGCATTCTTCTGTGCACCTTGACTTGCAATCTCAAGGATTACTTTATTCAAAGAGGCTCTTCTTGTTGTAATCTGACTTTTTGTTGTTGTAAAATGCTGAATCTGTGCTTTTGTAGATGCACGATTATTCAAAAGCTCCATGATTTCCTGTTTATGCTGCTCAATCTCATCTGTCGCACGGGCAATCCTTGTCTGAATATCCGTCAATTTCTGCTGTGCATCGTTGTTTTGAACAGACTCTTGCTGTAATTCCTGACGAATCTGATGACGTTCACTCTCCAGAGCTTCCTTTTGTTCTTGTCTGGACTCGATTTCTTTGCAAATTATATTGAAACGATTTTCATAGTGTTCATCGTTCATACGGACTGTATTGATCTGCTCCTTCAGGACATTGATCTGTCCTTCAAGCTGCTGCTTCAATAAATTCGTTTCATTTAGTTGTGTTTTTGACGTTTCTAATGCCACATCAATAATATCAACCTGTTCTTCAACAGACTCGTATTCAGCCTTCATTTTTTCATAATTGCCTTCTGCCTGTTCCAGTTCTTCCTCTGCAATTTTTAACTGTCCTTCAATCTGGCTCAGTTGTTCTTTAATCCGCTCTGTCTCCAGAAGGAACATATTGATATCCAATGTTTTCAGAGCTTCTTTTTTCTTCAAATATTCTCTTGCGGTCTGAGACTGACGTTCCAATGGCCCAATCTGCTTTTCAAGCTCAGAAAGAATATCATTAACACGAGTCAGATTCATTCTTTCTTCTTCTAGTTTTTTTAATGACAGATTCTTACGACGTTTAAATTTTACGATTCCAGCTGCCTCGTCAAACAACTCTCGACGTTCTTCCGGCTTACCGCTTAATATCTTATCAATCTGTCCCTGCCCGATAATGGAGTATCCTTCTTTACCGATACCTGTATCATAGAACATCTCATTAATATCCTTCAAACGGCACGATGCTCCATTAATCAGATATTCACTCTCCCCAGAACGGTATAATTTTCTGGTAACTGTAACCTCTTCATAATCAACCGGGAGTTTATGATCTTCATTATTAAGCGTTATTGCAACTGAGGCATAGCTAAGCGGTTTTCGATTCTCTGTTCCCGAGAAAATTACATCCTGCATCGAACCGCCTCGAAGCTGTTTTGCTCTCTGTTCACCCAAAACCCATCTGACTGCATCTGCGACATTGCTTTTTCCACTTCCGTTCGGTCCTACAATTCCCGTGATTCCTTCGTGAAAATCAAATTTTATCTTGTTCGCAAATGACTTAAACCCTTGTACTTCAATGCTTTTTAAATACATATATCACCTGTTCTATTATTTCTTTTTCAGCGCAAGAATTGCCTGATATGCTGCCTGCTGCTCCGCTGCTTTTTTTGTACGGCCTTTTCCGGTTCCATAATCCACATCACCGATAAATACTTTTACATAAAATGCCTTATTATGGTCCGGTCCTTCTTCCTTCAATAACTGGTACGTAATTGGCTTATTACTATCTGCCTGTACGATTTCCTGTAAAATAGTCTTGCTATCAAAAAAGAGTTTCTTATTTTCCAAATCCGACAAAATAAATTTGTGGATAAACTCTTTTGCATTAGCAAAACCACCGTCCAGATAAATGGCTCCGATCAATGCTTCCATTGCATCTGAAGTAACAGATTCACGTGTTCTGCCGCCTGTCGCCTCTTCTCCTTTTCCCAGAAGAAGATAACTTCCAAGTTCAATATCTCTTGCACAAAATGCCAGCGATGGCTCACATACCATACTTGCTCTCGTTTTTGTCAGTTTTCCTTCCGGTTCCTTTGGATTTTCCAAAAATAAAAACTCACTGGATACCAGCTCCAAAACTGCATCTCCCAAAAACTCCAACCTTTCATTACACTGATATTTCGGCAAATGCTTTTCATTTGTATAAGAGCTATGCATCAAAGCATGTTTTAATAAAGAAAAATCCTGAAATTTATAGCCGATTCGTTTCTCTAATTCTTTTAATTTATCTTCCATTAATTTCTCCTCTTAGTAAATTCAAAGTCGCTATTTATAAAGCAGAAAAGCCCCTTACGGGCTTTTCTATATCTTTGTATTGATTACTTATGCATTCTTTTTGCTTTTAATCTGATCTACTGCGTCCTGCACTGTTGAAATCTGCTCTACTGCATCATCCGGAATCTCAATATCAAATTCCTCTTCTAATTTCAACACAATCTGGATCACATCCAAAGAATCCGCTGCCAGATCCTCAACAAATCTGCTTTCCGGTTTTACATCCTCTACATTTAAATTCATCTCTTCTGCAATGATTTTCCGTATTTTTTCAAATTCCATAATCTTAGTCCTCTCTTTAACTTCTTTTAATCTTCTTTTTTTGTTTCTTCCTGTGCTTTTTCCAATTGAATTGCTTCCTCAATCTTAGCACTGATTGCCTGTTCCTTAAATGTAACACACTGAATGATGGAATTGCAGACTTCTGTCGCCTTTGAACTTCCATGTGTTTTAACAACCAGTCCTTTCAGCCCTAACATTGGTGCTCCGCCATATGCAGTTGCATCAAATGACTTGAGTGTTGTCTTTAATGCCGGTTTTACAAGCAATCCGCCAATCTTACTTTTTAAAGTTGACATCATGCCCTTCTTCACTTCACTTAACAAAGTACCTGCAACACCTTCATAAAGCTTTAAAATAACATTTCCCACAAAAGCTTCACATACAATGACATCTGCTGCTCCTGATGGAATATCTCTTGCCTCCACACTACCGATAAAGTTAATGTCTTTGCATGCTTTTAAAAGTGGAAATGTCTCTTTTACCAAGGCATTCCCTTTTTCTTCTTCTGCACCGATATTCACTATACCTACTGTTGGATTCTTCTTTCCGATAACATGTTCCATATAAATAGAACCCATCTTAGCAAATTGGACAAGATGAGAAGGTCTTGCATCTACATTGGCTCCACAATCAATCAGTAATGATACTCCTTTTGCGGTCGGAATCAACGGTGCCAAAGGTGTACGCTCTACTCCTTTTATCTTGCCTACCAATATCTGACCACCGACAAGAACTGCCCCTGAATTACCTGCTGATACTACTGCATCAGCCTTTTTATCATGTACCAGTTTCATCGCAACTGACATGGATGAATCTTTCTTTCTTCTAATTGCAAGAACCGGTGACTCTGCCATCTCAATTTCTTCTGTAGCATTGACAATCTCTAACTGTTCTTTTGGATATTCATATGCTTTCAATGTATCTTTCAGTATCTCTTCTTTTCCAACCAACAGAACTTTTATGTCTTTTCGCTGTTTTATTGCATTTACCGCTCCCTTTACAATCTCCTGCGGTGCATTATCTCCGCCCATTGCATCAAGAGCAACTATTGTAGTCTCGGACATATTTTTTCCTCCTTACATAACTGTTTATAATTCTATCAAAAAAACAGAAAAAAAACAAGGACTTGATGTTACTCAAATCCTTGTCATTATCCATTTCTAATTAGTCAACTGAAATGATTTCTTTTTTGTTGTAGCTACCGCAAGCCTTACATACTCTGTGAGGCATCATAAGTTCTCCACACTTGCTGCATTTAACAAGGTTTGGAGCGCTCATTTTCCAGTTAGCTCTTCTCTTATCTCTTCTTGCTTTAGAAGATTTATTCTTTGGACAGATAGACATAGGTTACACCTCCTTAAAATTCTTAAACAGATCACGGACAACTGACATTCTTGGATCAAGACTCGTGTCTTCACAGTCACAAGTACCCTTATTTAGGTTCTGACCACAAACGTTACAAATGCCCTTACAGTCTTCCCTGCAAAGAACTTTCGTCGGCCATCCTATTAGTATCTCGTTATAGAGCATTTTGTCCACGTCAAGATAATATCCGTCAATATAGTTTGATTCATCGAATCCTTCTTCCAGTTCCGCATCGGATTGTGCGAGATCGACATGCTTCTCCACATCCAGCACAATCTCCTGCTCCACATCTTCCAGACAACGATCGCATGGAATCAAAACACAAATCTTTGATTTAGCTTGAATCCGATATTCTCGCTTCTTCATATGTGAAACTGTAATCATTACCGGATCTTTTTGAACAATAGAATAAGTTCCTGCTCTCATCTGAAACTCTTCCATATCCAATTGTACGGTCTCATTAATCGTTTGATGACGGTCTGATAACACGTCTGATAGGTTTAACAACATAGTTCGACTCCTATTCACACAAAGACTATTATATCATGTAAAAAGTATTTGTCAATCATTTTTTTATTTTTTCAAAAGAGGAAATAATGGGGACGGGGAAAGATGGCTTTTTAAAGCCACTTTTCTCCGTCCCCGACCGGTTTTGAAATTATTTCAACAGTGCAACTGTTTCTCTAGCGATTGCAAGCTCTTCGTTTGTAGGGATTACCATTACATTAACTTTAGAACCTGGTTTAGAAATCATGATTTCCTGACCTCTTGTATTGTTAGCTTCCTCATCCAGCTCAATTCCAAGATATCCAAGATATCCAACAACCGCCTCACGTACACCATGATCGTTCTCTCCGATACCTGCTGTAAATACGATATTATCTACACCATTCATTGCTGCCACGTATGCTCCAACGTATTTTGCAACACGATAAGAGAATACTTCCAGTGCAACCTTAGCTTTTTCATTTCCTGCATCTGCAGCATCCCACAAATCACGGAAGTCACTTGAAAGGTTTCCAGATAATCCGTAAACACCTGATTTTTTATTTACAACATCCATCAATCCATCAATATCAAGATTCTCTTTCTTAGCGATGAACTCTAAGATAGCTGGATCGATGTCTCCTGAACGTGTTCCCATTACAAGACCTTCCAATGGAGTAAGTCCCATAGATGTATCAATTGATTTACCATTCATAACAGCTGTTACGCTTGATCCGTTTCCAAGGTGACATACAATAGTCTTTGTCTGATCATATGGAACACCAAGAATTTCTGCTGCTCTCTTAGATACGAAACTGTGGCTTGTTCCATGGAATCCATAACGTCTTACTTTGTATTTATCATAGTACTCATATGGAAGTCCATACATATATGCTTTCTGTGGCATTGTCTGATGGAAAGCTGTATCAAACACTCCTACCATCGGTGTTCCCGGCATCAGTTTCTCGCATGCTGCGATACCGATTAAGTTTGCAGGATTGTGAAGTGGTGCAAGTTCATTACACTCTTCTACTGCTTTTTTCATATCTTCTGTAATAATTGCAGATGAAGCAAATTTTTCTCCACCATGCACAACACGATGTCCTACTGCACCGATTTCATCCAGGCTCTTAACAACTCCTGTTTTCTCGTTTGTCAATGCGTTGATCACATACTGGATTGCTTCTTCATGTGTAGGCATTGCAAGATCTGTTTTTTCTTTTTCTCCGCCAGCCGGCTGATATGTCAGTCTTCCGTCGATTCCGATTCTTTCGCAAAGTCCTTTTGCAAGAACTGCCTCTGTTTCAGAGTTGATTAACTGGAATTTCAAAGATGAACTTCCACAGTTGATTACTAATACGTTCATAATATCCTCCTTATGCTTGAGCCTGTACAGCTGTAATAGCGATAACGCCTTCAATATCTTCTGCACTACATCCACGAGACAAATCGTTAACTGGTGCTGCAATTCCCTGTGTCAGAGGACCGTAAGCTTCTGCTTTAGCAAGTCTCTGAACAAGTTTGTATCCGATATTTCCTGCATCAAGATCTGGGAAAATCAAAACATTCGCATGTCCTGCAACCGGGCTTCCTGGTGCTTTAGACTCTCCTACTGAAGGTACAATTGCTGCATCAAGCTGCAATTCTCCATCCAGACGTACATTTGGATTCAATTCTTTTGCAATTCTTGTTGCCTCTACAACCTTGTCTACGTCTGCATGTTTTGCACTTCCCTTTGTAGAATGTGAAAGCATAGCAACGACTGGCTCTTTACCTGTTAACAGCTGGAATGATTCTGCTGAAGATAATGCGATATTTGCAAGTTTTTCCGGATCTGGATTCTGTTCAAGTCCTGAATCACCAAAGATAAATGTTCCGTTTGCCCCCATATCACAATCCGGAACTACCATTACGAAGAATGCTGAAACCAGTTTTGTGCCTGGTTTTGTCTTTAAAATCTGCAGACATGGACGGAGTGTGTCTGCTGTTGAGTGGCATGCTCCTGATACCATTCCGTCAGCATCTCCCATTTTTACCATCATTACACCATAATATAAATAGTTTGTTAACAGCAATTCTCTTGCCTGCTCTTCTGTCATACCTTTTTTCTGTCTTAATTCAACTAATTTTGTTATGTATGCTTCTGTCTTATCGTTTGTAGCAGGATCTACAATCTGAGCTCCTGTAAGATCATATCCGGCACCAACCTTCTCAATCTGTTCTTTACTACCAACAAGAATCAGTTTTGCTGTTCCCTCTCTTAAAACTGCTTCTGCTGCTTTATAAGTTCTTTCGTCTTCTGTCTCAGGAAGAACAATTGTCTTAATATCAGATTTTGCTCTTGCTTTGATTTCATCAATAAATCCCATGATTTAAAGCCACCTTTCATTTTTCTCACTGCCCCCATTATACCTCAAAGATTTTAGGGAAACAAGAGGATTCTATGTGCATTTTTTAGTACAATATGCCTTTTTTTCGTTATTTTTTTATCTATCTTGTACTTTTTTAGAAACAATTGTATTTTTCAATTTTAAAAGCCCTCAAAAAAAGAAGCGGTTATTTTTCAAACCACTCCTTTTACTCTTGTTTTATAATTTAAAAAATGCTGTAATAATCGCAAAATACATCAAAATTGTACAGGTATCCATAATCGTCGAAATCAACGGTGCTGCCATCAATGCCGGATCAAGTCCTATCTTCTTTGCAAACAAAGGCAATGTACATCCTATACACTTTGCCATACAAACAATCGCAATTATCGTAATTCCAATCGCAATTGCAAGCATTATATCCTGGTCATACATAATATAAACCCGGATTCCATTTACAACTGCCAGCATTAATCCTACCAATATAGCAATTCGAATTTCCTTAAATACAACTTTGAAAAACTCTTTAAATTCAATCTCCCCGACAGCTATCCCACGAATCACCATCGTCGAACTCTGCGAGCCACAATTACCGCTGGTTCCCATCAGCATCGGAATAAATGTAATCAAAATTGGCATGACCGCCATCGCCGACTCATAATGAGCCAGTATTTCTCCACTGACCGTTGCAGACAACATCAACAACATCAGCCAGAGTGCTCTGTTCTTCGCATGTTGAAAAACAGATGTACCAAAATAAGAATCTTCATTTGGTGTGACACCGGCCATGATACTGATATCTTCCGTCGCTTCATCCTGCAACACCGTCATTGCATCATCTACTGTTACAATTCCAACCAGACAATTCTCATGATCGATGATTGGAATCGCTACCAGACTATATTTTTCAATCATGGCTGCCACCTTTTCCTGATCGTCTAGTGTCCTTGCACACAATACATTCTCATCCATAATTTCTTCAATCAGTCTGGATTCTCCTACTGTTAAAAGATCTTTTACATCAACCGAACCGATCAGCTTTTTCTTCTCTGTCACATAGCAAGTATAAATGGTTTCTTTATTAATACCAACCTGACGGATTTTTAAAATAGCCTCTTCTACGGTCATTTCTTTTCGCAGACTGATATACTCAATATTCATAATGCTTCCCGCACTGTCTTCGGGATACTGTAAAAGTGCATTGATTTTCTTTCGTGTCTCTTCATCAGTCGCCTTCAAAAGACGATCAACTACATTCGCCGGCATCTCTTCTACGACATCAACCGTATCATCCACATACATCTCTTCCATGACTTCTTCCAGCTCAGAATCCGTCAATGCATTGATCAGATCTTCACGCATGTCACTGTTCATGTCTGTAAATACTTCTGCCGCCTCTTCCTTCGCCAGCAAACGGAACATCAAAACTCTCTGACGTTCTCCCACTTCTTCCATTACTTCAACGATATCGACAGGATGCATGTTTTCTAACTTTTCTTTTAACTTTTTAAATTCTCTTGCATCTAATAATTCCAGCAATATTTCACTATTTAATTCTTCCATTGCATCCACCCTCTTTCATCAGACATCTTTATATAGTATAATAGTTTATATCAACATATACAAGGAGCAAAATGTTAAAAACATGAAAATCGTAGGATTAATCACGGAATACAACCCTTTTCACAATGGACACAAATATCATATTGAACAGGCAAAAAAAATAACCGGCGCGGATGCCGCTATCGTTGTTATGAGTGGGGACTATGTACAAAGAGGCATGCCTGCCATTATGCCCAAACGTTTGAGAGCAGAGATGGCATTGAACTGCGGAGCTTGTGCAGTCTTCGAACTTCCCATCTGCTATTCTACCGGCAGTGCGGAACTATTTGCCCTCGGTGCGGTATCATTATTAGACAAGCTCGGAATCGTTGATTATCTTTGTTTCGGAAGTGAGTGCAATGATTTACAGGGACTCCAGGCAATTGCTGATATTTTATGCGAAGAACCGACAGAATACAAACAGCTTTTACAAGAAGCCCTGCGAAGCGGACTTTCTTTTCCTGCCGCAAGGCAAGAAGCACTTGGTGCCATTATGAAAACTGCCGATTCTTCTTTTTTATTAAACGATCCAAATAATATTCTTGGTGTAGAATACTTAAAAGCACTCCGACGTATAAACAGCAACATAAAACCTTGCACAATCAAACGGCAGGATTCTCATTACCATGACCGGACACTGCGCACAACATACAGTTCTGCTTCTGCGATCCGTTCACTTTTTGCGTATTCTGATTCCTTTGGCACTGCATCAGAAGGTTTTCACAAGCGTGGAAACACACGTTTTTCCGGCATCTCAGGTGAATTAGCAAAACAAGTTCCATCCTCTTGTTTTAAATTATTAGAAGAAAACCATCAGGTTCTTTATCCAATCTCAGAACAGGATTTTTCACTTCTTCTAAAATATAAGCTATTAAACAAAACTCCCGAAAAGCTCATTCGGTATGCTGATGTTTCTGAAGAATTGGCTAATCGTATTTATGCAAATCTGAATAACTTTTTTGATTATCGTCAATTCTGCGAATTGTTAAAAACAAAAGAAGTAACACAGACAAGAATCAATCGTGCACTATTGCATATTATGCTTGGTATTAAAAAGAAAGAGCAGGAAACTTATTTAACTGATGGATATCATTACTACGCACATTTGCTTGGTTTCAGAAAAGATTGTGAAAAAGTAATTTCTGCAATCTCTAAAACCGGAACGCTTCCTTTATTAACAAAGCTTTACAAACAGGACAAGCTTTCAGATGCTGGCCAGCGTATGCTAAATCAAGATATTTTAGCTTCAAATTTGTATAATTCTGTAATTACTGAAAAATTCCGGACTCCATTTAAAAACGAGTATAACCACGGCATTTTAAAATTATAATTTTTTATAAATTCAAAATAGAAAAGCTATTGTTTGAATTTCCGCAAACAATAGCTTTCTTATTATATATCCTTTTTTAATTTTACAGACTTACTTTCTTCGTACATGTTATTGCAAGCGAACCAGGTCCGATATGACATGCCACACTCAATGATAATGGTGCACTTTTCAGTTCATACTGTGGAAAATTTTTCTGGATTTCTTCTTTCCATTCCTGCGCTGCTTCTTCATTTCCTGTATACGCCATACCAAGAATCAATTGATCTTCTTTTCCTTTAAAGCGCTCTTCGATATCATGTTCAATTGCTTTTAGCATTGTACGTTTTGCAGCTTTCAATCCTCGCACTTTTGAAAATGCGTCTAACTTATCACCTTGGACTGTCAGTACCGGTTTCAGATTTAACACTGTTCCAAGTGCCGCAGCCGCAGCTGTGATTCTTCCACCCTTTTTTAGATATTTCAAAGTATCTACAGTAATATAAATTGTTGACTCATACTTTTCTTTTTCAAGAATTTCTTTGATTTCTTTTGCTGATTTACCTGCATCACGCAATACCAATGCATCCTTGACCGACTGCTCTTGTGTCACTGAAATGCGCTGATTGTTTACAACCTGTACTTTTTCATCGTATTCCATAGACAAAGAAATTGCATTTTCACAAGTGCTGCTTAGCCCACTCGACATCGGGATATGTACAATCTCATCATATTCTTTCAGTAGTTTTTCCCACAGATCCATCACATCTCCGGGAGATGGCTGCGAAGTAGATATCTCCGCATCCTCTCCTAATTTCTGATAGAATTCTTCCTGTGAAAGTGAGATATCTTCAAAAAACAATTCTCCATTAATATAGAATGGCATTGGAATAACATATACTCCCAATTCTTCCCCCATCGCCTGTGTAATTCCACTATTACTGTCTGTTACTATTGCAATTTTACTCATCTTTAATTAGTTCCCCTATTCGTTTTCCAACCTGTGCCCGACAAATGTCTTTTCACACAGAATAAACTTCTTTATTAGTTCTTAAAGCTATGAATTGGCGCTGGGATTCTTCCCTTGCGACTAATAAATGCCTCGCATCCAAATTCATTGATTGGCATAATTGGTGCATAACCAAGTAATCCACCAAACTCTGCTACATCTCCTACATCTTTACCAATAACCGGAATCAGACGTACTGCTGTTGTTTTCTGATTGACCATACCGATTGCCATCTCATCTGCAATCATACCTGAGATTGTACTTGCACTTGTTTTTCCAGGGATTGCAATCATATCCAGTCCAACAGAACATACACATGTCATTGCCTCAAGTTTTTCCAATGTAAGCGAACCTGCATTTACTGCATCGATCATTCCCTGATCTTCACTGACAGGAATGAATGCTCCACTAAGTCCTCCAACATAAGAAGAAGCCATAACTCCGCCCTTCTTCACCTGATCATTAAGCATAGCAAGTGCTGCTGTCGTTCCTGGTGCTCCTACTCTTTCCAATCCGATTTCTTCCAAAATCTCAGCCACACTATCTCCAACTGCCGGAGTAGGTGCGAGAGACAAATCGATAATACCAAATGGAATACCCATACGCTTTGAAGCTTCTCCTGCAACAAGCTGTCCTACTCTTGTAACCTTAAATGCAGTCTTTTTAATCGTCTCACAAAGTTCTTCAAATCCTTTTCCACGAACCTTTTCCAACGCTTTCTTTACAACTCCAGGACCACTGACACCAACATTGATCACTGCATCTGCTTCTGTTACTCCTAAGAATGCACCCGCCATAAATGGGTTGTCATCCGGTGCATTACAAAATACAACTAATTTTGCACATCCAAGGGAATCATTATCTGCTGTTGCTTCTGCTGTTGCTTTCACAATCTCTCCACAAAGACGTACTGCATCCATGTTAATTCCTGTTTTTGTTGAACCCACATTCACTGAACTACAGATTCTCTCTGTCTGTGCGAGTGCCTGTGGAATTGAACGGATCAGATTTTCCTCGCTTTTTGTCATGCCCTTTGACACAAGTGCTGAATATCCACCGATAAAGTTAACGCCAACTTCTTTTGCTGCTTTATCCAGTGTTTTGGCTATTGTCACATAATCCTCCGGTGTCTTACATGCGGCACCTCCGATTAAAGAAATAGGTGTAATAGAAATTCTTTTATTGACAATTGGGATTCCAAATTCTCTTTCAATATCCTGACCTGTTGAAACCAGATTTTTTGCCACTGTTGTGATTTTCTCATAAATCTTACGGTTCAATTCATCCAGGTTAGAATCAATACAATCTAATAGGCTGATTCCAAGTGTGATTGTTCTGACATCCAGATTCTCCTGTTCGATCATCTTATTTGTCTCAGATACTTCATACATATTAATCATAGCATTATTTCCTCACATATTCGTTTTTTTGATCTTGTTTCTGTATGTCTGTATGATACCTCTTACAGTCTATGCATCTTTTCGAAAATTTCTTCTCTCTGACAGCGGATTGCTACACCGATCTCTGTTCCAAGCTCTTCCAGTTCATCACAAATCACTGCGAAATCTTTTTTTATATTTGCAGCGTCAACAACCATCATCATGTTAAAATATCCCTGTACGATTGTCTGAGAAATGTCCAGAATATTAATCTGGTTGTCTGCCAAGTATGTACATACCTTTGCGATAATTCCTACGGTGTCTTTTCCCACTACAGTTACGATACATTTCTTCATGATTTTCTCCTCCTAATTGTCTCAAGATGTACATTGTTCCATATTATATTTCTGTCTGCACCGAAAATCATATCCGGTACGCATGCCTGAATATCTCAGGCTAGACCTCTATGATATCAGATACCGAATCACGCTTTGCGACCCACATATCCAGGTCTTCTCCTTTGTAAGCATTATCCGCCAGCGTCACTTCCAGCTTCACTGTTTCATAAGCAAGTCTTGCATAATTATTCTCTTTACTCAAGTGCCCCAGCATGATATGTTTCAAATTATCATGTAGTATATCACAAAGTAACTGACCTGACAATTCATTTGATAAATGACCTTTATCCCCAAGAATTCTTCTCTTTAACGGGTAAGGATATCCGCCTACTTCCAGCATATGTATATCATGGTTTGCTTCCAGTAAAACTGCATCCAGATTTTTTAGTTTTTTTACGATGTAATCATCATATGTTCCAAGATCTGTCGCAACTGCAACTGCTTTTCCTGCATTCTCCATCCGATATCCGCATGGTTCATTTGCATCATGCGAAATCTGAAATGGATGAATATCGATATCTCCCAACTGAAACATCTTATCTGTCTCGATTGGATGCAATAACCCTTCCGGCATTTTTCCAAGACTGGAAGATCTTTCAATTCCCCGGATTGTTCCCGGTGTTGCATAAATCGGTATCGCATATTTACGGCTAAATACCCCCAGTCCCTGGATATGATCTGAATGTTCGTGTGTCACAAGAATTCCATCCAATTCCTCTCCTTTCACATCCAGCTCTTTTAATCCTTCTTCAATACGTTTTTTGCTAATGCCTGTATCCACAAGCAAATGTGTATCATCGCTTCCTACATAAATACAGTTGCCACTGCTTCCGCTGGCAATGCTGCACATCCTCATAATATTTCTCCTATCTGCTTCTCTGTATCTTTAAAATCCCCACTGTTATCGATCACATGTGTACACACTTCCCGAAATAGTTCTTCTGGAGTCTGTGATGCAATCATCCTTGTAATACGCTCATCGCTGTATCCGCGGGATGCTTTTAATCTTTCTCTTCGAATAGCTTCTTTCGTATAAATGTACCACATTTCCTGACAGATATCTTCATATCCTGACTCTGGCAACAGAGCTGACTCAATCACAAACAGTGGCGTATCTTTTTTCTTTTCCTCTATAATCCGACGGGTCACTTCCACCTTCACCTGGGGATGAACAATTTCATTTAACATTTCCAGTTTATCCGCATCTTGAAACACAATACTGCTTAAAACAGGTCTGTTCAGCTCACCATCTTCTCCTACCACCTGTTCTCCGAATGTTTCTACGATTTTTTGAAAGCAAGGCTTCCCGCTTTTTTGTAATTCTTTTGCTACCTCATCAAGCTGACAAACTTTTGCCTTATATGTTTTTTCCAAATATCCAAGAACCTGACTCTTGCCCGAGCCAACTCCTCCTGTAATTCCTATTACTTTCATTTCATACTCCGCAATTATATTGCATATCTATATTGGCTTTGATATCGTTCCTTTGTTATTTTGCTTCATACCAGTTGTTTCCGCTGTGCATATCTACGATCAAAGGTACTTTTAGTTCTGCCGCATGCTCCATCTGGTCTTTTAAAATTGTCTGCACTTCTTCTACTTCATCCTGATATGCTTCGATCAACAATTCATCATGCACCTGCAAAATCAATCTGGATTTCATATTACGATTCTTTAATTCTCTGTTTACTCCGAGCATTGCTATTTTCATAATATCGGCAGCAGTTCCCTGGATCGGTGCGTTCATGGCTACTCGTTCTCCAAAATTTCTCTGCATAAAGTTGCTTGATTTCAACTCCGGTACCGGTCGTCTTCTTCCATATAATGTCACTGCATATCCATGTTCTTTCGCATTTTCCACAGATTCATCCAAAAATGTCTTAATTCCCGGATAAGTTTGGAAATAATTCTCTATATATTGTGCTGCTTCTTTTCTTGTAATGCTCAAATCCTGACTTAAACCAAATGAGCTGATTCCGTATACTATTCCAAAGTTTACAGCCTTTGCATTTCTTCTCTGCAAATCTGTTACTTCATCAAATGGAATATGGAATACCTGAGATGCCGTAATCCTATGAATATCTCTTGCCTCTCGGTATGCCTGAATCAACTGTTCATCCCCTGAACAGTGTGCCAATATACGCAATTCAATCTGAGAATAATCCGCATCTACAAAAACATATCCTTCTTCCGGGACAAACACCTTTCGAAGCAGTCGTCCAAGTTCTGTCCTGATTGGAATATTCTGCAGGTTCGGTTCTGTACTGCTGATACGTCCGGTAGCAGTGATCGTCTGATTAAAGGTTCCATGTATTCTTCCGTCTGTCTGAATAAAACCTGCAAGTCCGTCTGCATAAGTAGATTTCAGTTTTGTTAGCTGACGATATTCTAAAATCTCTGATACAATTGGATAATCCGGTGCCAGTTTATCTAATACATCTGCTGCTGTTGAATATCCGGTCTTTGTTTTTTTCCCGTTCGGCAGCCCCATCTTTTCAAACAAAATCACACCCAGCTGTTTCGGTGAATTAATATTAAATACCTCTCCTGCTTTGTCATAAATATTCTTTTCAAGCTCCACAATTTTACTTCCGAGCTGCTCCCCATAAGTTTTCAAAGCGTCTGCCTCTATTTTCACCCCTGCATGCTCCATATCATACAAGGTAAATAATAATGGCATCTCGATCTCGTCAAACAATTTTTTCATCTTTGTCTCATCGAGCTTTTTCTTTAATATTTCTACAGATGCAAATGCTGTGTACGCTTCGTAACAGGATTTTGTTTTTTCATCTGCTTTTTCATCAATTATCAAATTCAACTGTTCTCTGGCAATATCTTCAAAATCATAATCATTTTTCAAAGGATTCAACAAATATGCTGCCAAAATCGGATCAAAACAATGTTCTTCTTTTTCCACAGAAATCAATGATAAATATTTTTTCAGATTACATAATGCAAATGTATCTACCTTCTTTGCAAGCTCTGTAAGCTTTCCAAACAGATAATCCATGGTCACTTCCATGTCTGCCGGAATGGTATAAATTTTTTCTCTATCATAAGCCAGAGAAATTCTTCCGTATCCGGACTCGTGTGCAAATAATGGCAGAACATTTCCCGCATCTTCTGAAATTCCGACTCCCACAAGCTTTGCCTTCATTGCTTCCGCAAATACCTGTTCAATCTCTGTTTTTTCTGTGATTTCTTTAAAATATTCTTCTACATCATTCGAATCTGCCTCTACATCAAATCGTCCGAGAAGATTTTTAAACTGTAATCTCTGGAAATAATCATGTGCTTCCTTTGTATACATATTGCCATGTCTGGCAGCCTCCAGATCAAATGGCACATCTGCATGGATATCAATTGTAGCAAGTGTTTTACTCAGCACCGCCTGATCCCAGAATTCGTCCAGATTTTTGCTTGCTCTTGGCGGTTTTAACTCTGACACATGTTCGTGTGCATTTTCAATATTCCCATATTCTACAATAATCTTTGTTGCAGTCTTCTCTCCGATTCCCGGCACTCCAGGAATATTATCCGCAGTATCTCCCATCAATGCTTTTACATCAATAAATTCGATTGGAGTTACACCATATTTTTCCTTTACATCTGATGCAAAATAATCCTCTATCTCGGTACGTCCCTGCTTCGTCTTTGGAATCCTGATTTTGACATGTTCTGTTGCCAGCTGCAAAGTATCTCTGTCCCCTGAGATAATCGCCACATCCATCCCTTTCTCTTCGCAGGAATGTGATATTGTTCCAAGCAGATCATCTGCTTCTAAGCCTGCTTTCTCAATCGTTGCAATATTCATTGCCTGCAGTACTTCTTTAATAACAGGAACCTGCTGTCTTAGTTCTTCTGCCATTGGTTTTCTTGTACCCTTATACTCCGGATACATCTCATGGCGAAATGTCGGCGCATGTACATCAAATGTAACAGTAAGATATTCCGGCTGTTCTTCATCTAATATTTTAAACAAAATATTCAAAAATCCATATATTGCATTGGTATGCAGTCCTTCCGCATTTGTCAAATCCGGAACACCGTAAAATGCTCTGTTCAAAATACTGTGTCCATCTATCAAAACAATTTTCTCACGCATATCATCTTCTCCATTCAATGGCCTTTTAAATTCAAAAAGGTAATTCTTTCGCTTTTATGAGTATACACTAAATCTGCTTGTTTTTAAAGGGGAAGTTCTAACAGAAAGTACTCTAAAACTTGAAGATTTTTAGTCCTTCTGCTATATTATATTGCATAATAATTGCAGTATTTTACTCTTATGACTGCAATCCATAAATTTAGATTTTTTTACCACAATAAAAGGAGACTCTTATAAATGGATGGAATTATTTTTGATGTAGACGGAACACTTTGGAACTCAACTGATGCTGTCGCAAAGGCATGGACAAAAGCGATTCAGGAGAATTCAGATTTAGACTTAATTGTAGATGCTCCACTGTTAAACAGAATATTCGGAAAGACAATGGATGAAATCTGCGATATTGTTTTCCCTATGCTTCCTTTAGAGGAACGCACTCACCTTGGCGACTTGTGTTTTGAATATGAAAACCAACTGCTCGCCGAAGAACCTTGCCCGGTATTTGACGGAGTTAAAGAAACATTTCAAAAACTCTCCAAAAAGCACAAACTCTTTATTGTCAGTAACTGCGCCTGTGGTTATATAGAAGTTATGCTTTCTACTTCCGGTCTTGATAAATATGTTACAGACACGCTTTGTTTTGGTCAGACAAACACATCCAAAGGCAAAACGATCCGTACCTTAATGGAACGTAACAACCTGAAAGATGTTGTTTATGTCGGTGACACACAAGGCGATGCTGATGCATGCAAAGAAGCTGATGTTCCCTTCATTTTTGCAGAATATGGATTTGGTAATGTTCCTGATGCAAAGACAAGAATCAAAGACATCACAGACCTGACAACACTTTTTTAATTCTGCCGGATAATTTAAGGTGCAACAAATATTACCTTTCATTTGTTGCACCTTTTATGTATTTTCCCGGATGATTCACCTATGCTTCTGTCACCGTTTTATCTCAGTCGAGAAGACTCCCACCTCTTCAGGTGGTGAGTAATAACAAATTTGTCTCAGTGGGAGTCCAATCTCCGACTGAGATAAACGCTCCGCGAGGATGCGCAGTGATTCTGATAGGAATATGTCAGCTTCGCTGACCAGAATCACGCGCCAAGTCTCACGGACGTTCGACTTGAATTTTTATAAATTTTTTCAGTATGATTTTTACATCTTTAGTTTCCGATAATTTTCTACATTACCGTAATCTTTATGAATTCCATCATCTTCATATAGTGTATATTGTGCACCTTCAAATCCAATCATTTTCAAATTTTCTGTATCCAGCTCTGCCACAGATTCCGCAGTTTCTGCCAATGGAATGCATTTTCCACTTCGGATAAATAATGGCACTTCATTTAATGCAACTTCAACATAATGATCGCCTTTTTCCAAAATTTCTTCCAAGATTGTTCCGTCTGGTAAGAACTTGACAAACTTCATTGTCTCTGGAAGATAAACATAACGGCCTCGTGCATTCTGTTCGTAAACCGGTGCAATCATAATCTCATTTCCAAGCATTAACTGATCTTCTACACGAACAGCCCTCTTATCCTTTGGATATTCAAACGCCAATGGCTTAAAATACATATCGTCATTCAATGCAGCTTTCATATATTCACTGTACAAATATGGAATCAGACGGTATCTGACACCTATTACATGCTGAAAATCTTCAATCTGCTCAAATTGATAACATTCCTGCTCTCTTGTGCCCTTTGCCGCATGATCGCGCATCAATGGTGTAAAGACACCTAATGCAAGATGACGTAACAGCAAATCTCTTGTTGTATCTGCTCCAAATCCACCGAGGTCTGCTCCTGTATACAAGAAACCACACATATTCAAAGACGGCATCATTTTCAAATTTAACAAAATGTGTGACCACCAGGATTTGTTATCTCCTGTCCATATTCCACCATAACGATGCATGCCCACATACGAAGAACGCGAGAACATAAGAAAACGTTTCTCAGGATCAATCCGTTCAAATGCTTCTCCTGCTGCTCTGGTCATATTATACCCGAACAGATTGTGCACTTTGTCATGACGCACTTTCTTTCCATTTACAAGATGATAAAATCTACGGTAATCTTCATGATTATTTGCAAGTCCAAATAATTTTCCACCTACTTCCCATAAGTTCACCTTGCCTTCTTCATCATCTGCAAATCGTCTTGCAACCTCCTTTGCTTCGGCAAGCCCTTCTTTTGAGTAGAAAATAGACGGCTCATTCATATCATTCCAAAAACCTTCAATTCCCTGCTCTGTCAAAAAACGATACTGGTCTCCAAACCATTTTCTTGCATCCGCATTCAATACATCTGGGAAATGTGTATCTCCCGGCCAAACTGCTGCCACAAAATCACTTCCGTCTTCACGTTTACAGAAGTATTGTTTTTCCACACCTTCTTCATAAATCGAATATCCATCTTCGACTTTAACACCTGCATCAATAATCGGTATCAAGCGAATATTTTTATCTTTCATTTCCTGTACAAATCCCGGGAAATCTTTGAAGTTTTCCTCATTTAATGTAAAATCCTTAAAATCCTGCATGTAATCAATATCCATATATATCATATCCAATGGAATATGATTCTCACGATATCCCGCTGCCACTTTACAAAAATCTTCTTTTGTCTCATATCCCCATCTGCTCTGTCCGAATCCAAACGCAAATTTAGGTGGGATATAACTACGTCCGATTGCTTTGCGGAACTGTTTTACAATATCGTATGCATTTTCTCCTTCAAATACATACAAATTCAAATCCGCATTTTCACAGGATACTTTCATTGTATCCATTCGTGTATATCCAATATCAAATGTCAATGTTGACGGATAATCAAAGAACATTCCAAATGTCTGCTTGCCGCTCACAATAATAAAATTATGTGCCGCATATAAAGAGCGTTTATCTTCTGTATGTTCCGGATCATCTGAACAGTCACTGATATAACAATAACCTCTCTTATTAATTCCTCGATTCGCCTCACCAAGACCATAAACGATATCATCTTCATCCATAATGTAAGTAAATGCAAATCCTTCTTTCTGTGAAATAGTTCCGTACTTTGGATTTCCTTTTGTTGCATCAACCTTCTCTACGATTGCTTCTGTGTCAAATGGATTTCCATATTCATAACGCTTCATTTTGATTCCTCCCTAGTTTTATTTTCGTCACTTGTCTGATAAATGGTTGCCTTATAATCACAGTATATCGTTATGGATTTGATATTTCTTGCAATATCCGCTATAATTATAACACAATATTGACTTTTTATAGGTGTTATAAATTTAATTGATACATTTGAAAGGACTTTGATTTATGTATAATAAAACTTATCTCGATACTTCCTTAAAGGAACATGCATCTCACGGAACCAAAAAGCATCCTATGATCGGACTCCACTTTGAATCAGGAAACAACTCATTTTATCCAAATCATTTCTTTGTGGAGCGCCACTGGCATCACACAATAGAAATCATCTTAATCCTCAAAGGAAGTTATGAATTTGAAATCAATCTGGAGCAATATATATTAAACGAAGGTGATATTGCTTTTTTAAATAGTGGGGATTTACATCAAATCACCGGGTTAAAAAAAGGCACCATACACGACGTATTCATTTTCAATCCTGAGCTTTTGGCTTTTCAATATTCTGATGCATTGCAGACAGATATCTTGCAGCCATTTATAAACCATGATAATATTTTTCCTCACGTATTACACCCAAATGATGCTCTTTATCCTGTGCTTTATCCACGGATTCAAAAAATTTTGCATGATTCTCTCTTGCAAACTGAGAATTGGTATATCTCCTGTAAATTGCAGTTATTGGAATTGATGAGCACGATGTATTTGCATCATTTTTTTCTTCAGAAAAATGATACACTTTCATCCTCTGACCGCCAGAAAATTGCACGCTACAAAAAACTTGTTTCCTATATGGAGTTGCATTATCCTGAACATATTTCTTTAGATAACCTTGCTGAAATCGCGGAATGTAACAGCCAATACCTATGCCGTTTTTTCAAAGATATCACCGGTATGCCGCCAATGAAATACCTGATTCAATACCGTATCGAACAAGCTTGTGAAATGTTGCGAGATACTACTAAGAGCGTACTGGAGATTAGTTTGGACTGCGGATTTGAAAATGTAAGTTATTTTATTCGAAAATTTAAAGAGCTGAAAGGATCTACGCCTCAAAAGTATCGACAACTTCAATGACTCCTATCCATTACCATTAATTATATATCAATTATTTTTAGTATATTGACTTTTTCGCAATAGGTGATATCATAATGATATCAAATAAATTTCATTCTATTTCAAAGGAGGAATCAACATGAATGAGAAAATATTGTCAACTAAAAAGAATGGAATGGGAATGCTTCTGCTTTTTTCTTTCCTTTATATGATTGCAATTGCCGGATGTATTTTTTCTGCTATATCCATGGTATTTTCAGTTACTGCACCTGCTGTTACTGTATTGATTATCAGTATTATCTGGCTTAGTATTGGATGGGTTCCATTCCTCGGTCTGAAAGTCCTTAAACCACAGGAAGCTCTCGTACTTACTCTTTTCGGTAATTATGTTGGTACACTCAAAGAGGCTGGATTCTATTTTGTGAATCCTTTCTGTACAAGTGTAAATCCTGCTTCCAAAACAAAATTAAGCCAGAGTGGTGATGTTGATAATAATGCAAAGAAAAATGCAAACCTTTCTAACATTTTAGGAATTTCTACAACCGGAACAGCAGAAGAATCTTCAAGCAAAAAGATTTCTCTCAAGGTTATGACACTCAATAATTCCCGTCAGAAAATTAATGACTGTCTGGGAAATCCAATTGAAATCGGGATTGCTGTCACATGGCGCGTAGTAGACACAGCGAAAGCTGTTTTCAATGTAGATAATTATAAAGAATATCTTTCCCTGCAATGTGATGGTGCTCTTCGTAATATTGTCCGCATCTATCCATATGATACTGCACCTGATGTAGATACAACGGGGGATGGTCAGGCAGATGAAGGAAGTCTGCGTGGCTCCAGTGAGATTGTTGCCGCGAGAATCCGCGAAGAAATTCAGAATAAAGTGGCCGATGCAGGTCTTGAGATTATTGAAGCAAGAATCACTTATCTTGCTTACGCCCCTGAAATTGCCGCTGTTATGCTTCAACGTCAGCAAGCCTCTGCAATCATTGATGCAAGAAAAATGATTGTTGACGGTGCTGTCGGAATGGTTGAAATGGCTCTTAATCAATTAAATGAAAAAGATGTTGTAGAACTGGATGAAGAACGTAAGGCTGCTATGGTATCTAATCTACTGGTTGTTCTGTGTGGTAACCATGACACCCAACCAATTATTAATTCTGGAAGCCTGTACTAATTATGGCTGAAAAAGATAATAAAAAGAAACAAGTTCCTCTGCGCCTCTCTAACAAATTGTATGACGCAATTGCAGCCTGGGCAGAAGATGATTTTCGTTCTGTAAATGGTCAGATTGAATATCTTCTGACTGAATGCGTCCGACAACGAAAGAAAAATGGGAAATATGTTTCTGAACATCTGGATGAGCCGATTGATTTAGATATTTCTTAAAATCTTCTTTCCTTATCATAGGCATATTATATATTAATACGTACTTCAATCAAATTAAGATAATCTAAAAAAGACATATCACCCGAAATCCATTTTCAGATGATATGTCTTTCACTAACTATTCTGCACAGTTGATAACCATAGCTGGAAGAACTGCAACGATTGGTGCTGTTGCAAATGTAACAAGACAGTTTCCTAAAATGAATACTGTAATATTTGCAGGTGCAATGATACGGATAATTGTTCCAACGATACCAATACCAGCTCCACCTCCACCCTTTGGAACAGTGAACAGTAAAATCATAGCAAGTAATGTAGGGATAATCATCCATTTCAGCCAAGGTCTTGCTTTTCCGTCTTTTGTATTTGTTTTATCTACCAGACATCCCATTACAATATCTGAAATTCCATCTGCAATTTTTGAAATCAGAAGAATATTTCCTGCTGCTATAGGATTCATTCCTACTTTATTTGTATAAAAGTAAGTCATCTGTCCGCTCATTGCATTAATTGCATTCATTGCTACCTGACCTGTGGAATCACCTGCATAATCTTTTGCAGATAGGCTATTAATTATATATCTTTTTCTTGCACTTTTTATTCTTTTTCTTGTTGTATAAATTTTATTTTAATGTAAATATTCACCATTTGTTGCAATTACATTTTTATACCAGTCAAAACTTTTCTTTTTGTAACGCTTTAATGTACCGCTACCATCATCGTTTCGATCCACATAAATGAAACCATATCGTTTCTTGAGTTCTGCTGTTGAAGCACTTACCAGATCAATACATCCCCAGGTTGTATATCCCATCAAGTCTACGCCATCTTCGATTGCTTCTTCCATCTGCAGGATATGATCTTTCAAATATTCAATACGATAATCATCATTTACTGTCATTTCGCCATTTGGACCTTCTACCAGTTCGTCCACGGCTCCAAGTCCATTTTCTACAATGAAGAGTGGTTTCTGATAGCGGTCCCAGAGTGTGTTGAGCACATAGCGAAGTCCCTTCGGATCGATCTGCCATCCCCAATCGCTCGCCTTTAAATATGGGTTTGGCACGCCACCGAGAAGATTTCCCTCTCCTCTAACATTTTTCTCAGGATCTGCTGTTGCGCAGACACTGACATAATAACTAAAAGAGATAAAGTCAACTGTATTCTTAAGAATTTCTCTGTCTTCATCCGTGATATTCAATGTAATATTATTTTCTCTCAAATATCGTTTTGCATATCCAGGATAATATCCTCTTACATGAATATCCGCAAACATCATATTTTTATGATCCTGCTCCATTGCTGCGATCACATCTGACGGATCTGATGTTAATGGATAAACCGGCATACTTAAAATCATACATCCAATTTTAAATTCCGGATTAATCTCATGACCAATCTTTGTTGCCCAGGCACTTGCAACGAGCTCATGATGGATTGCCTGATAAAGCTGACTTTGTGTAAGTTCATCTTTCGGTGTGTTGATCCCACCACTCATAAACGGAGATTCCAGAATTGAATTAATCTCATTAAATGTAAGCCAGTATTTCACCTTATCCTTATAACGTGTAAATACTGTTGTAACATAGCGTTTATAAAATTCAACCAGATCTCTATTCACCCAACCATCATAATGCTCTGCCAGATATAACGGTGTTTCATAATGAGAAAGTGTAACTAATGGTTCAATTCCATATTTTGCACATTCATCAAACAAATCATCATAAAACTGAAGTCCTGCTTCATTTGGTTCTGTCTCATCACCTTTTGGGAAAATTCTACTCCAGGCAATCGATGTACGGAATACTTTAAATCCCATCTCTGCAAACAACTTTACGTCTTCTTTGTATCTATGATAAAAATCAATACCGACAAGCTTCAGATTATCCGATGTCGGTTCCGCTGTTCTTGGTGTTCTAATTCCATGTGGCATAACATCCTGGATAGAAAGCCCTTTCCCCTCTTCGTTATATGCACCTTCACACTGATTTGCAGCTACTGCGCCACCCCATAAAAAATTTTTTGGAAACATTTTTACTCCACCTTTCTTTTTAATAGATTTCTCATACTGTACTTATATTTTTACTCCATCAGCAAAGCTTTCAAATATTCCCCTTCCCGACGGTTTTCCAACAATTCCATAAGCTCATTCACTTTATCCATGCTAATCGTCTTTTCGCGAGATTTAATATGTACATAAACAGCACCGATCAAGTTTGCATCATTAAAAAACTTACAGGTTGTCACCTCTGGTATCGGAAGTGTCCATGGAAAAATTCCATTGATCTTTGTCAACTCTTCTTTTATTAACTGCAGCAATAATGGCTGTTCACTGATTCCTCCACCAATTGCAATCTTTTCCGGATCAAAAATATACTGATAATTATGAATCTGCACCGCCAGCTTTTTCGCATGCTTTCTGATTCCTTCCAGTGCATGTTCATCTCCTTGATTCGCTAACGAAAATGCTTTTTCTCCACTTAACTTTTCCACCGGTATTCCTGTTTCTTCTGATACACTTTTTAAAAGAGCCGGAGCTCCTGCAGTTTCTGCCAGACAATTTGACATCTTATATTCTCCCACACTGTCTGTCATCACATAACTGAATTCTCCCGCCATGAAATTCTTTCCACTTACAACTTCACGATTACGGATAACTGCTCCTCCAACTGCGGTACCGCACACAATTACAACTGCATTTTCACAGTCTTTCAAAGCACCTTTCCACAGTTCTGCAACTGCTGCACACTTCGCATCATTTTCTGCCGTCACAGGAAGTCCTGTTTTATTCTGTAGAATTTCTACTATATTCACATTATTGATATAACGCAGGCTTCCACCTGTATACATAAATCCTTTTTTAGAATCAATAATTCCCGGCATACTAAGTGCTATACCCTCTAAAACACAGGACTTTGATACCTCTTGATAAATTCCAACTAATGAATTGATAAATTCATCAAAATTCTCCTGCGGTGTCGGTATTTTGTTCTTTTCAACAATCATGCAATCGTCTGTAATAACTGCATATTTTATAAATGTTCCTCCAACATCAATTGCTAAATAATTCATCTTGCTTCCTCTTCAAACCTATTTCAATTTTTCTTTATCATAGATAATGTTTCCTTCTCCACCATCTACACGTTCAAATCTTTCATTCGCTTTCTTAGCCACAAATGCATGGTGTCCCATAAATTCAAACGGGATATCATCTGCCTTTCCATCAAGGATGTCATTACACACTTCTATCACATGGGCAATCATATCTTTCGACGCCGTCATCACATGATGGCAAAGATAGGTTGTATCATATCTTCCTTCCAGCTTTTCTTTCACCTGGATTAGATTTTCTCTATATTCATTTACAGACAACGAATTTTCATCAAACAGGAATGTAGAATTATTACATGCATCCCCCAGAATCAAAGCTCTTTCCTCTGGAATCAACATCACCATTGTTCCATGAGTATGTCCCGGAAGTGCATAAGCTTCGATATGCACTCCTCCGAGGTCAAAACTCTGTCCATCTGTTAATTCCTTAAAATCTGCCGGTGAAGGCTTAACATAATCATCTTCTGTAAATGCCGGAAGATTTCCTCCCAGATTTGCCTGAATGTATCCGATTCGTTCTTCCAGCGGACTCATTTTCTCATATACTTCTATATCTGCTGAATTCATATATACTTCATCAAATTCCGGTGCTCCCAGTGCATGGTCCACATGACCATGTGTCAGTAAAACAGTGATTGGTTTCTCCGTCAGATTTTCAACAAACTGTCTTAAATGACCAACTCCTAGGCAAGTATCAATCAAAACTGCCTTGTCCTGTCCTTCAACAAGATACATGATTTCCCCTGTCATGCTTCGAATTGCTGTCATAGTTTCATTTATTTTCTCTGATTTATAATATTCAACCATATTAATCCTCCTCAACAAGACTTGTAAGTTCTTTGCTTAATTCGTCAATTTCTTCCGGTCTGAATCCCATGAATGTCAATCGTTTCATTGTATCCAGACTCTCGAAGAAGTAGTCCTGATTTCCTGTAGACAAGAAATGCATCAGCATTGGAGATACTCTCTCGATGATTGCCATTGCCTTTTCATCTTTCATCATATCTTTAAACAATGTTTTCTTTGTATATCTGTGTCTCAAATCTTCTGTTGGCTGATAGTCATACACATGCACACCGGCTCCAACTTCTTCCACTTCGCCTTCATAGAACGGAAGTCCAATTACTGCACTACAATTGAATGGAACTTCAATCTCTGCGTGAACAGAACCATCTTTATTGATCTTCCACTCCACGCGATACTGTCCGTAAACAGAATCATAAGACATCTTCATAAATCCGAGCTTTCCATTCATAAGCGGTGTGATCAATGCTTTCTTAAATCCCGGTTCAAGTGCTTTCAATCCGGCAACATCGCGATACAGATATTCTACGATTGCACCATATGCATAGTGGTTCAGAGAATTCATCATCGTTCCGCTGAGCAGTCCATTATCGAGTACAGAGTTCCAACGCTCCCAAACTGTTGTTGCTCCAAGTTCAATACAGTGCATCCAGCCTGGATAATCTTCCTGCATCAGGAAATAGAAGGCTTCTTCTTCCATTCCATTTTCTGCCATCACTTTACACATGATCGGAGCACCGACAAATCCACCTTTCAACTTATAACAGTCTTTGAACAGTCTTCCTTTCAATCCTTCTACAACCAGTTCTTTTTCTTTGTATACACCAGAGTACAAAGAAACCAGATATCCTGTCTGTGTGTCGATTGCCAGTCGACCACTCTCTGTAAAATATTCGCATAAAATTGCAGCGTAAATGTTTTTGTAAAGTTCGTTGTATTTCTTCGCATCTTCTTCAAGGCCAAGAACTTCTGCAGCTTTTGCCACCTTCTTTACTGACATGGAGTAATAGCAGGAACCAATGAAATATTCATCTGTTCCACCTTCCATACTCTGCTCAGTACGTCCATCCAACGCAAGCCAGTCTCCCAATTGATTTCCAAAATCATATAAATATTTCTGTCCTCTTGCTTCATCTTGCTTCGTGATCCAGTCTACCCAGTCTTTCATCATTGGGTAATTTTCTTTTAATGCTTCTTTATCTCCATAATATTCATACAATGCTTCCGGTAAAAATGTGGCAATGTCGCTCCAGACACTGCTTGCGATTTCTGTACCAGGCATAAATACCGGGATCACTCCTGGAAGGATTCCACCAGCCTTGTTCTGTGCCAGACGCAGATCATGAATAAATTTCTGGTAAAATGCTGCTGTATCCATGTTATAAGCTGCTGTGCGGCAGAATACCTGTGCATCTCCACACCATCCAAGACGTTCATCTCGCTGCGGACAATCTGTCGGGAAATCAAGTGAATTGGATTTCTGTCCCCACATTGCATTCAGGAACAAGCGGTTCACTCCTGCATGTCCTGTCTCGATTTTTCCTGTTGTATCCATCTCTGAGTAAACTGCCTTACCAAGAATATCAGTTTTTGTCAGTTCACCTTCCCATCCCTGCACACGAACATAACGGAATCCGAAATAAGTAAAGGAAGGTTTCACCAGTTCTTCTCTTCCATCTGAAATGTATACGAACTGTGATTTTGCAGAACGATAGTTCTCGTTGTAGAAGTTTCCATTCTGAAGAATCTCTCCAAAATCAAACACTAGTTTTGTTCCCTTTTTCTGATGATTTGTAAATGTAATATATCCGGCAAAATTCTGCCCGAAATCAAGTACCGTCTCGCCTGCAGGTGTATGGATGATTTCCTTCACTGACATATCTTCCATTTCTTTTACTGGAAGACTGTATCTTGGAACTAATTTTCCAATTTTGATTGTCTCATCTGCAAGAACTGCTTTTTTCTTTGCATTGTCTTTTCCATCCCACAGCAGATGATTGATGATTTCTCCGTCATAGATACTGTCATCTTCAATATCTGATCCCGTATAATTCCATGTATCGTCTGTTACGATTACCTGTTCCTCTCCATCTGTATAAGTAAGATGAAGCTCCGCAATCAAAAGGAAATGACTTCCAAAGTTTTCTTTCTGTCCTGCCAGACCGAATTTTCCTTTATACCATCCATTTCCAAGAGAAACTTCCAGTTTGTTTTCTTCCTTGATTTCATCTGTCACATCAAATGTCAGATACTGCTCTTCCTCATGATAATCACTGTAATAAGGTGTCAGGACTTCATTTCCAATCTTCTTGCCATTTAAGTGTGCTGTAAAAAGACCAAGACCGCTGATATAGAGCTTTGCAGATTCAATCTTCTTTTCTGCCTCAAATGTCTTTGTAAATATTGGAGCAAATTTATCATCTTCTGCTGTTGTAATCCACTTTGCAGACCACGGCTCCTCCATCTTTGCAGTCTCAAAATAGACAGGTGCGCTAACTACGCTCTCCCCCTGCTCATTTTCAACTGTTACACGCACATAGTATCTGGTCCGAGGCTGTAAGATAATGTCCAACTTCTCGGAAGCAGCACTCAATTCTGTGCCTTCCTTTTCTGCTACAATTGTCTGGAATGCTTTGTCTGTTGCTACTTCGATTTTCGCATTTTTTTGTTCCTTCGCTTCTGTATTCCGCACTTTCCAAGACACTCTGACTGTGTCAAATTCAAATCCGACCGGATTTTTCATTTCATTGATTTTGATGTCTGTAATCTGCATATTATACCTCTCCCTACTTTATTCACCAAAAGGAGCACTGCAAACTCCATCTAATATTAGACTTATTTCCAATGCTCCCTTTATTTAAATTTTAGTTATTTGCTGTTTTCTTCTCATTCTCTGCAATCATTGCTGGTAATTTATCTTCCAAATCATATCTTGCAAGAATCAAAAGCATAATTACGAACATTGCCAATGGAATGTAAATATTTAACGCATATACTGCTGTTGTTACTCCACTTGTCATTGCTCCACCTGCTGCTACTTTGTCGAATCCACCTGCTGCAAGTACCCAGCCAATTGCTGCACTACCAATACCAGAACCAATCTTTCCAACGAAACTGTTAGATGCATTTGTCATTCCTGTAATTCTAACTCCAAAATTCTTCATGTTTACTTCTGAAGTATTCAGAACCATTGCAGGTAATACAGAAATCAATGGAATTGTTGCATACATTACAACTGAACCGAAGATCAATGTTACCATAACATTTCCTGGTGCAAAGCATCTTACCACACTACCAATGATACCAATGATACTTGCATATTTTGCTGTCTTTGCAAGACCAAATTTCTTGATCAGGAATCCAACTGTTAAGAATCCGATGATTGATGGAATTAAGTTTACTGTATTAATGATACTATAGAATCCCGGATCTCCAACGATACACTGTGCATAATAAATTGGAGCCGCCATAATCATTGCATACATGATATTCATGCACACACCGAACACTGTGATTTTAATCCAATATGTATTTTTCACAAGCATCTTCAAGCCCTGCATAATAGACACGGCTTTTTCTTTTTCCTGTTCTTCTCCTTCGGAAGCATATCGTTCTTTTGATCCTTTGAAACAGATAAACAATCCTGCACCACCAAGAATTGCAAGAATAACTGCAAATTTAATCCATGCTGCCTGATCTCCACCCAAAGCGTTTGTGATTGGAATCAAGCCAATTCCAAGTCCAACACCTACAGCATATCCAACAGCTGATCGATAAGTTCCCATCTTACCTTTTTCTTCACTACTCTTAGTTGTGTATGCCATCATCGTGTAAAATGGTACTGCAATTGCTGTATAACAGATTGCAGAAGCAAACACGTTCGTCAATAATGCATATACTGCCTGTACACCATTAGATGCCTTTGGTACCGTAAATAACAGTACAATTGCAAGCATTGCCGGTAACGTCATACGAAGTAACCATGGTCTCGCTTTTCCATACTTTGTATTCGTATTATCTACGATTTTTCCCATGATCAAATCTGTCACTGCATCCGCGATTTTCGCGATCAACAATACAGTTCCGACTGTAGCTGCTGCCATCCCCACCTTGTTTGTGTAGAAGAAAGTCATCTGACCTGCCAATACACTGATTGCATTCAGCGGAAGCTGTCCCAAAGCATCCGTGAAATAGTTTCTTCCATGCATGACTTTTTGTACGCCATTTGCGTCTTTTCCTAATTCTTTACTCATAGTTCCCTTCCTTTCTTTTCCCTATCTCTATGATGGCTATATCTTATCAGCACTCCACTTTTTCTTATATCTTTGTTTTGTTGTTTTTATTCTTTTTTTGTTCTGTTTTGTATTTCTTTCAAAAAATCTATGTAAATTTCAAATTTTACAAAATTTTTTTATTTTACTTTACTCATACGCTTTCACCTTCTTGATTACTTTTCATTAAAAATATTCCGTCGGTTTATTTTTCTCCCGATATTGTTTCGGCGACATCTTATATTTCTCCTTAAACACTTTCCCCATGTAGCTTTGCGATGGAAAATTCACATATTCCGCTATCTTTGATATCGACTCTTCCGAATATTTCAGAAGATTCGCCGCATGCCCCAACCGTACATCTACAATATAATCCTGCAATCGTTCTCCCGTTTCTTTTTTGAACAGTCTCGATAAATAAGTCTCACTCAAACCCAGCGTATCTGCTATCTCTGATAAATATATTTTCTCGCGATAATGCTTTTCCACGTAATCACGACAACGTTCTACATAACTGGAAGTTTTTCGTGATTTTTTCTTTTTCACCTGCTCTGTAAGTTCTTCTATCGCATGATCTCGATATTTTATAATCTGTGCAATATCCTTGCATCCATCACTCTTTTGAATATAAAAATCACTGATTCGATATGCGACTGATGGTGATATTCCCCCTTCAATCGCTGCTCTTGTCGTCAATGTGATTGCAACAATGGCAACATTTCTCCAATGATTCAACTCCCTTGTTGACAATTTTCCAAGTTCTGAATCCATATTTCTCGAATATTGAATTGCATCTTCGCTTCTTCCTTCCCTGACGCTATCCAACAGTTTTCTTTCTTCCTGATAAGTATGATGATAAAGTCCTTCTTCCCCTTCTTTCATATCAAAAAGAATCTGATCATGTTCTTCTTGTTCTTTTGTCTCTGCCACCAAATGATTTGCATAAATCAAATCATTATCACTATATTCTTCTTGAAGTAATAATTTCGCCGCCACTTCAACAATATCCAGCACCTCTGCGAACGAAAAATGTACCAGTCTTTTTTCCTGTGCCTCTACTATCCCATAACTACGATAAAACCGATGCAATTCTACCCGCTCAATCAACCGGATACTCATCGGTCCAATCAGATAATTTACATTTTCTGCTTGTATGCATGCAAAATACACAGAATACTCGTCTTTATAAATGTATGGAAGTTTCTGTTTTGATGCCTCATGAATCAATTTAGCACGTAGTTCTCCACTGCACGCAATTGGATTCAATTCACTATGCTCTTGATAGCTTTTAAGTTTCTCTCCCTCTACTCGAAAAATTCCTACATTCATCAAAATAGAAATGCGTGTTAATAAATAATCCATAAGCCCCTTTACCCTTTCGTCTTTTTACTACTTTCATCATATCGTAGTTAAAATATTTTTTCTATAACTTTTCTTTTTACTATTACAAAAGAAGGTTCTTTCATCATTTTAATATATACTAAAAATACCCTGGCAAGCACACTATCTTTCGACTCCGTAACTTGCACAGGATATTTTTAACTCACTCTATTTTTTTAGTTCCGTATTCCACAATTTAAAACTACTAAAATCTACTGTTCCGTATTCCACTACAAAATAAAGAGCATGTTTTCCGGTGATATAAGCAAATTCTGTCTGATATTCCTTCCATCCCTTACCGTCAGACTGTATTCTTGCCATTTCTTTTCCTTCTGGTGAATCAATTTTTACTACTACTTCACCCGATCCACGAAGCTCCGCCTCTATCATGTTCTCCTCAGAGAAGAGAAAATACTTAAATCCAGCTATCGTTCCTTCTCTCATGTTGTTTATAAATGGCTTCAACCCATGTTCGCCCTCTTTATCAGGTTCTTCTGTAATATATGGCCATTCCTCCGGCAGTTCTGGTTTATCATCAGGATTCATCCAAAATAAAACCTTATCAACCTTTTCACGTTCTCCCTGCGTCAGGTGACATGCAATATAAGCTGGATATCTTCCAGCAGCTCTGAGCGGACCGCCATTTAATCCACAGCTTGTAATCTCTGACTGCAAAATTGTTCCATCGGAAAGCATCTGCACTTCCTCTGCACATCCCTGTCTGCTAAAGGAAGTTCCATGTGTCTGTCTATGCCAGAATATGTAATATTTTCCCTTGATTTCAACTAATCCTCCATGGTTATTTCCCATATAATTAACAGGCATCTGATTTCCTTCAAAGCCTATATCTCCATTTGATACGAGAACCCCCTGATACTGAAAAGGTCCGGAAGGTGAATCACTAATTGCATAACATAATTCATGTACCTGACTACTTGAATATACAAAATAGTACTTCTTTCCATATTTTCGAATACTAGATGCCTCAAAGAAAGGATGTTCTTCGAATCCTGTTCCTTTTGCCGCATCTTGCCCTGGTACTATACGTACTGGCTTACTGATCACCGTGTGCATATCGTCTGCCAGCTTCATCATCATAGCCCATTGTGCCTCTCTCTGGTTAAATTCATGACCAAGAAACGGTGCAAAACCATAATAAAGATAATTTCCTGTTTCATCGCAATATATTGCCGGATCAAACATATTTCCCTCTGTTGGAACAGATTGATTCTCGTATCTGACATACTCTAAAAATGAAAATGGACCTGCTGGTGAATCACTTACCGCCACAGATATGACATTAACACCACCCAGTGCATAATACAGATAAAACCGTCCATCCGGTCCTTGTGCCACATCTGGTGCCTGCATTATCAGTTTTCCTTCTTCATCCCACGGAGCAAGCTGATACTCTGGTAATTTTCCTGCATAAGCCGCCCCATTTATCGGATCCTGCTCTTTTTTATAAATAACGCCCTCATATTTCCAGTCACTCAGATCATCTACCGGTGCACTCCAGCAGACGTAGTCCTGTACGCAGAATGATTCTCCACCTAATGCATCATGGCTTCCATATATATATATAATCTATCGCCAAATACATGTGGTTCCGCATCTGGAATCGTTTCCCAGAACGGAAGATATGGGTTATATACTTGATGTTTCATATGCTTTTTCTCCTATTCTAAATCCAATTATTAAATAAATATCGCATAGCAGGTAAGATAGATCAATATTTTGATACCCTCTACCGCTTCTACTTATATATATCATAACCCAAAGCCTATTTCTTTATATCTTTATTTTGTTAATTCTATCTTTATTTTGCATCTTTTTCAACTATCTTTTCACAAAACAAAAAAAGGAAATGATTTAATCTTTACACCTAAACCATTCCCTCTTATTTATAAACTAATTACTGACCACACATCTCTGCAAAAGCCTCTAAAGCTTCCTCATCAGTCTCATATTCACCTGCAACATAGTTATTTACATCTGAATACCAGCTTTCAACTATCTTCCAGGTAATGTCTCCTTCATTCACGCCTTTCATTTCTACTTTTTCAGGTTTTAAAATATTCTTATAAACATCTAAATCCTCATTTTCAACTGCCACCGACGGAATTCCTTTTATGTTTGCCATCGTATTCATTTCATCTTTTGTAGTCAGGAAACAATTCTGGAACACCGTCTTCATTGATTCAACTGTTCTGATAAAATCTGCTTTTTTAACCTCTTCCTGTGACTTCGAAATATATCCCGAGTAAATCCATGCTGCAGTTATCAGCGCCAAAACCAAGAGAATATTGCATATAATTAAAATTGCTTTGCTCTTTTTAGCTTTTGTTTTCAATTTTTTTCCTACTTTATTCGTTTATCTTATATTCGGATATTATAGCATATATATATGTTTACTACAAACCAAAAAAGGTCCACCGGACCTTTTTGTCGTATGCATGGCAACAAAAAAATCCCAGAAACACCATTATCGGCATTCCCGGGATTAAGTTCAATGCGGATGGAGGGACTTGAACCCTCACGAGGTCACCCCCGCAAGATTTTGAGTCTTGTGCGTCTGCCATTCCGCCACATCCGCTTGTGATTCGTATCAGCTCCGAACCGAGATTTATAATAACACAGTAAATTTACTTTTGCAATAGTTTTTTTGAAATTTTTTCTATTTTTTGCAAAAAATATGTAATTTAATAAATTTCATATTATACTGACTTGAAAAGTATATTCCATTTTTGTCCAGAATTACTGCTCATATAATGTTGTGAGCAGTAATTAGGACAGACAAGTGACCAAAAGTACAGTGAAACTTTTTTGATCACGCTGAATTCAATTTTTAAATATCCAGTGCTGCATGATATCCTTCATACACTGCATTTGTAATCGTAGATACTTTGCCTGCATCTCCAATTACTGCCACATATGGTGCACAGTCGCGCAATTTTTCCACTACATTCGTTCTTGAGCGCTGACCTAACGCACAGATTACACTTGTACCTGGAACAAGGATCTGTTCTTTTTCTTCTGTCTCACAGAGAATTCCTTCCTTTGTTACTTCCATTCCTCTGCATCCGGTATGTACTGTGACATATTTATCAATTTCTTTTAACAGCAATGGACGATGACGTACATTTGCATCTGGTGCCAGTTCGTTTCTCATTTCTACGAGATGAACTTCTTTTCCTTCCATCCCAAGATGTATTGCACACTCGCATCCTGCCAGTCCGCCACCAAATACAACTACTTTATCCGTTACTTTTTCTTTCTGCTGGTAATAGTCATTTACGACAACAACATTATCTCCATCCAGTCCCGAAATCGGCGGTACGATTGGCTGAGAACCAACTGCAATAATTAATGCATCTGCATTTTCCTGCTCTGCATATTCTGCTGTTACTTCTGTATTCAAGCGAATTTCTACGCCTGCATTTCGTGCAAACTTCTCGTATGTTCCTGTCAGTTCATACATTTCATGTTTAAATGGAAGTGCCTGTTCGCTTTTCAATATACCGCCTAATTGGGCTTCCTTTTCACAGAGGATTACCTGATGTCCTCTTCTCGCAGCAGTATACGCCGCATACAATCCTCCCGGACCGCCACCTGCAACGAGCACCTTTTTCTTAACCACTGCTGGCCTCACTTCGTTACCTTCTATTTCTCTTCCAATCAATGGATTCACTGTACATCTTCTTGTTGAAGTTGCAGCTCGCTCTGCCATACAAGTGAAGCAACGCAGACATTTTACAATCTCATCGTCACGATTTTCCATCACTTTTCTTGGGAGGAATGGATCTGCCAAAAGTGCTCTTGCCATATACACAACATCTGCTTTTCCCGAAGCAATGATCTCCTCCATCTGCTCCGGATCATTCAATGCCCCAATTGTAGCAACCGGAATAGATACATGTTTTTTGATTTCTGCTGCAAGATATACATTACAGCCATGCTCTTTAAACATGGATGGATGTGTATCTCCGAATCCTCTCTGATATGTTCCTGCGGATACATGAAGCAAGTCAATATATGGCTCTAATTGCTGCGCGATGCGCACACCTTCTTCCAAATCATATCCACCTTCAAACAACTCTGATCCACTCATACGGAATTCGATTGGGAATCCCGGTCCCACAGCTTCACGCACCGATTGCAGTACTTCTTTTGCAAGACGACATCTATTCTCCAGACTTCCTCCATATTTGTCTGTACGTTTATTAAAATATGGCGATAAAAACTGATTGAGCAGCCAGCCATGTCCACCATGAATCATGATCATCCCAAAACCGGCACGTTTTGCCAGGGCAGCAGTCTGTCCGTAAGCTGCTACGATTTCATGGATCATATCTTCCGTCAGTGCTTTGACTTGGACTCCGTCAGCACGTACAGTGTCACAAGCTCCCCACTGGTTCATCTCATGCTGTTTTGTTTTGTCTGTCATATAAGTTCCTGCATACATACCAGAATGTGACAATTCCAGACTCGGTACTGCTCCATGTCTGTGAATTGCATCCGCCGTATAGGTTGCTGCTGCCAACGAGTTTAAAATCGTAGTATCCAGATGATATGCATGTGAACCATCTGTTTTCGGATGTACCATACATTCACTTACTGTAACCGCTGCCGCTCCTCCTTTTCCTCTCAACTCGTAAAATGCCGTAGATTTCGGTCCAATACATCCATCATTTGTAATATCTGTTCCACCCATCGGTGCTGAAAACATACGATTACGGAAAGTTACTCTTCCAATTGTAATCGGACTGGATAAATGTGGAAATTTTCGTTTCATATTTTTCCTCCTTGTGTTTTTCCAAACATATTTCTTTGTTAACCTTATAATATCAAAAACAGGTACTCCATTCCTATCAATAGAAATGGAGTACCTGTCAATAAAATGTTGATACCACTATTTTGCCCTTTTTACATAATCTGTGCTAATCGTTCCACTAAGAATCTCACCTGTTCATTCTTCCGATATATCATAGATACCTTCCATGGTATGGCGTCCTGCAATTCAATTCTTCGAATATCAGGATATAACCGGTCTGTCTTATGAATATCTGCATCAATCCCAAGTCCCAATTTCTCATTACAGAAACGATAAATAAGCTGACTTTCCATTGTATTGATAATGATATTCGGCACAAATCCAAAATCACCACACCGCTGCATAAAACTATGATAACTGAAATACTTTTGATTTAATGAAATCAACGGCTGTTCTTTCAACTCTTCTATACTTAGCCTTTCTTTCTCATAAAACGGATGCCCCGGATATACCAGAACATTCATTTTGCCTTCGTATACGACACAACTTTCGATCTCATTTCCCGGAATTGTTCCGATAATAAATCCGATATCTAACAATCCCCTGTTTACTTGTTCTGCTACCTCCTGATTTTCCAGTTCTTCCCACTGCACAGACACATCTGGCATCTCACTTTGAATCGCATTTAACTTTTTTAGTGATACAAGATTCAATACACCACACGCAAATCCGATTTTTATTTTTCGCTGTCTGCTATTCATTTTCTGCAAATGATACTTCATGTCTTCTAATTGATATAGTAACTCCTGACTCTGTGCATAAAAATAATCCCCACATTCCGTAGGTACCATCCCGCCCTTTGTCCGTTCAAATAATGCAATCTGCAACTCTTCTTCCAGTTTGTGAATAATCCGACTCAATCCCTGTGGTGTAATAAAAAGCTGTTTTGCAGCCTGATTGATACTCCGCTCCTCATAGACAAGTCGAAAGCTTCTGATATCTTTTGTGTCCATATTTACACTTTATCCCTCTTTATGCTATACTTTGACATGTTCATCTATTCAGATTATGACACTAAATCTATTTTACTACAAGGAGAATTTTCATGAATACCATTATTACAATCGAACCGACGCTTTCTATGTTTCTGATTGTCTGTCCGTTTTTATTTCTCGCTGGGTTGGTTGACGCAATCGGCGGCGGAGGAGGTCTGATCTCGCTTCCAGCTTATCTGATTGCCGGACTTCCTACCCATACTGCGATTGCAACTAACAAACTTTCATCAACCTGCGGGACTACCCTTGCAACCGCCCGCTTTATCAAGAATGGCCTGGTAAATTTTAAATTAGCAGTTCCATCCGTTATTATGGCAATTATCGGCTCTGCCATCGGAGCTCATATTTCTCTGATTATTCCCGAAAAAATAATGATGCATGTACTGATTGTCATTCTGCCGATTGCTGCGTTTTTTGTACTAAACAAAAAGCTGTTCCATGATAATGAAAACAATGTTATTACACTTGATAAACGTACTTATCTCACTGCTTCCATTGCTGCTTTTGTGATTGGAATGTATGATGGATTTTATGGTCCGGGAACCGGTACATTTTTAATTATCGCCTTTACTGTATTTGCTAAACTTAGTATTAAAACAGCCAATGCACAGGCAAAAGTTATTAATCTTACAACCAATATCACTTCTTTAGTCATATTCTTTTTAAACGGGCAGGTACTTATCCCTCTTGGAATTGCTGCTGCCCTTTGTAATATGCTTGGAGGTTATCTTGGCGCAGGAATGGTAATGAAAAGTGGAGCTAAAATTGTTCGTCCTAGTATTTTACTTGTACTATTTCTGCTCCTGCTGAAAATCATCATATAGGGACGGAGTTTTCCGGCTCTTTTCCGATGGAAAAAGCCGGAAAACCCCGTCCCTATTCTGTCTATTCGGATTTTCAATGTCAATAATGACCTATTTTTTACGCAAAAACATATCTAAACAATTTATTTGAGTAATGCTATTATAATACACGTAGCAAGGGAAAAGAAATTTTCCAAAACAATTATGTAAGATAAGAAAAGGAGATATATTATGTTTGATTTTGCATTAACACCAGAAATGTCAAAAGAATTTTTAAACTATCAGGAAGAATTATTAAATAAAGTAGTTTCTTCAATCAAAAAATATTTTTCAGAAAATTGCGAGACAATTGTCAAGGGGTTTGCATGTATGAATGGTAATTTTTCTGGATATATGTACAGAAAGTAAGATGCCATGGCTGAAAATATTTTAATACTCAACAAATAAGGAGTAGAATTCCATTATAAGAATTCTGCTCCTTTTATTTTTTGTCTATTTATTATTTTACAAGTAAAGATTTACCTGTCATCTCAGCTGGCTGTTCCATTCCCATCAATTCGATTAATGTAGGAGCGATATCTGCCAGACATCCACCTTCTCTTAATTTGTATGCAGGATCTGCATTTACAAGAATAAATGGAACCGGATTTGTTGTGTGAGCTGTAAATGGCTCTCCAGTTTCATCATCGATCAGCTGCTCTGCATTTCCGTGGTCTGCACAAATAAACATCTGTCCATCGACTTCTTTAATGGCATCTACTGCTTTGCCAACGCACTCATCAACAGCTTCAATCGCTTTGATTGCTGCATCTTCTACACCAGTATGTCCAACCATATCCGGATTTGCAAAGTTGATGATGATTACATCATACTTATCAGATTTGATTGCATCTACTAATTTATCGCACACTTCATATGCACTCATCTCAGGTTTCAAGTCATATGTTGCTACCTTTGGAGATTTTACAAGAATTCTGTCTTCTCCTTCATTTGGCTCTTCTACTCCACCATTAAAGAAGAATGTTACATGTGCATATTTTTCTGTTTCTGCAATACGAGCCTGTTTCAGACCATTTTTTGCAAGGAATTCTCCAAATGTATTTGTAATTTCATCTTTTACAAATGCAACCTGTTTGTTTTCGATTGTAACATCATACTCTGTAAAGCAAACAAATGTTGTTTTTACTCTTTCTCCTCTTTCGAATCCTGTAAATTCATCATCGCAAAGAGTTCTTGTGATCTCTCTTGCTCTGTCAGGACGGAAGTTAAAGAAGATAACAGAGTCATTTTCTTTGATTGTTGCGAGTGGTGCACCGTCTTTTACAATGACTGTTGGAAGTACAAATTCATCTGTCACATCATTGTCATAAGATGCCTGAATTCCTGCTGTAGCAGACTCAGCGGTCTCGCCTTCCCCTTTAACGATTGCATTGTAAGCTTTTTCCACACGATCCCAACGATTATCACGATCCATTGCATAATAACGTCCTGATACGCTTGCAACTGCTCCAACACCAAGTTCTTTCATCTTAGCTTCTAACTGCTCTACATATTCTTTTCCTGATGCCGGAGGTGTGTCACGGCCATCAAGGAAGCAATGTACATATACTTTTTCAATGCCTTGTTTTTTAGCGAGTTCAAGAAGTCCAAATACATGTTCAATATGGCTGTGTACTCCACCATCAGACATCAATCCCATTAAATGAAGTGCAGAATCATTGCTTTTTACATTCTCACAAGCTGCAAGAAGTGCTTTATTCTCAAAGAAATCTCCATCCTGAATTGCTTTTGTAATCTTTGTAAGATCCTGATATACAATTCTACCTGCTCCCATATTCAGATGTCCTACTTCTGAGTTACCCATCTGTCCATCCGGAAGTCCTACAGCCATTCCACTTGCATATCCTTTTACAAATGGATATTCTGCCATAAGCTTATCCATAACCGGAGTTTTACCTTCAGCAACAGCATTGCCCTTTTCTTTATCATTCAATCCATATCCATCAAGAATCATCAATACGGTTGGTTTTTTACTCATTATATGTGTTTCCTTTCTATCTTTAAGGTAACAGCAATCGTGGAGAGCCTGTTCGACTCCCCACGCCAATGCTTTTTAATTATTTGTAGTTCACAATTTTTCCAAAATCAGCTTTGAGGGAAGCTCCTCCAACAAGACCTCCATCGATATCTGCCTGAGCAAATAACTCTGCTGCATTACCAGCATTTACAGATCCGCCGTACTGAATGCGAATTGCTTCAGCTGTAGCTTCATCATAAACTTCAGCGATGCAAGCACGGATTCCTGCACAAACTTCTTCAGCCTGCTCTGTTGTAGCTGTTTTTCCTGTTCCGATAGCCCAGATTGGCTCGTAAGCGATAACTGCTTCTTTAGCCTGATCTGCTGTTACATTCTGGAATCCAACTTTAACCTGCTGGCGGATAAAGTCCATTGTAACACCCTGTTCTCTCTGCTCAAGAGTTTCTCCACAGCACATGATTGGTGTAAGACCATGCTCAAATGCTTTAAGAACTTTTTTATTTACATCTTCGTTTGTCTCTCCGAAGTAATCTCTTCTCTCAGAATGTCCAAGAACAACATATTTTACTCCTGCATCTACAAGCATTGCTGGAGAAATCTCTCCTGTGTAAGCTCCGCTCTCTTCGAAATACATGTTCTCAGCACCAACCTGGATGTTTGTTCCTTTTGTTGCTTCCACAACAGGAACGATGTCGATTGCTGGTACACAGAATACAACATCAACTTCTTCATTTGCTACTAATGGTTTTAATTCTTCTACAAGTGCTACTGCCTCACTTGGAGTTTTATTCATTTTCCAGTTTCCTGCTACAATTTTCTTTCTTGCCATTTTATTGGCCTCCTCATCTATTTTTTGTTAAAACAATTTTATTGTTCAAAATCATTTGCTGAATAACAGATAATTAACGATCATTTGCTGCTGCAACACCTGGTAATTCTTTTCCTTCAAGGAATTCCAGAGAAGCTCCACCACCTGTTGAGATATGTGTCATCTTGTCACCATATCCAAGCTGGTTAACTGCTGCTGCTGAATCTCCACCACCAATGATTGTAACTGCATCAGTATCAGCAAGTGCTTTTGCAACTGTCTCTGTTCCTGCAGCGAATTTAGGCATCTCGAAACATCCCATTGGTCCGTTCCATACAACTGTCTTCGCATCTTTTACAGCGTCAGCATATAACTTAGCTGTCTCCGGACCTACATCAAGTCCCATCCATCCTTCTGGAATCTCTCCCATAGGAACTACTTTTGTATTTGCATCATTAGAGAATTCATCTGCAATGATTGCATCTACAGGAAGAAGAAGTTTTACACCTTTTTCTTCAGCTTTTTTGATCATATCCAATGCATACTGGCAGTAATCCTCTTCAAGAAGAGAATTTCCTACTTTTCCACCCTGGGCTTTGCTGAATGTGAAGCACATTCCACCACCGATGATCAATGTATCTACTTTATCAAGTAAGTTCTCGATTACAGAGATTTTGCTTGAAACTTTAGAACCACCAAGGATTGCTACGAATGGTCTCTCTGGATTGTTTACTGCATTACCAAGGAAATCAATCTCTTTCTGCATTAAGTATCCAACAACTGCTGTATCAACGAACTGTGTTACACCAACGTTAGAGCAGTGTGCTCTATGAGCTGTTCCGAATGCATCGTTAACGAATACATCACACAGAGATGCAAGATCTTTACTGAATGCCTCTCCGTTCTTTGTCTCTTCAGCTCTGTAACGAGTGTTCTCAAGAAGGATGATATCTCCATCTTTCATAGCTTCTACTGCAGCTCTTGCGTTTGGTCCTACTACTTCTGGATCAGCAGCAAATTTTACTTCCTGTCCAAGTAATTCTGATAAACGAACTGCTACTGGAGCAAGTGATAATTCTGGCTTTGGCTCTCCCTTTGGTTTTCCAAGGTGAGAACAAAGAATAATCTTTCCTCCATCTGCAACTAATTTTTTGATTGTTGGAAGAGCTGCTACAAGACGGTTTTCATCTGTAATTTTTCCATCGATCAATGGAACGTTGAAGTCGCATCTTACAAGAACTCTTTTGCCCTTTACGTTGATATCATCTACTGATTTTTTGTTAAGCATAGTTGTAATTCTCCTTTTTTATAAAGCATTTTTAAATTTATAGAAAATCGTTCCTTATAAATTTAAAAAGAGTCCGGCCCCAATAAGACCGGACCCTTTGTGAGTCTATTTCCGGACATACATCCGTTTCATATTCCCAATTTCGGCTTACAGTAATGTTCCGAAATGTTTGATTGTTCTTACCATCTGGCTTGTGTAAGAGTTCTCGTTGTCATACCAAGATACAACCTGAACCTCTGTATTTCCATCACCTGTTGGAAGAGCCATTGTCTGTGTAGCATCGAACAGAGAACCAAATTTCATTCCTACGATATCGCTAGATACGATCTGATCTGTGTTGTATCCGAATGATTCGTTAGAAGCTGCTTTCATAGCTTCGTTGATCTGGTCAACTGTAACTTCACCTTTAACTACTGCTGTAAGGATTGTTGTTGATCCTGTTGGAGTAGGAACACGCTGAGCAGAACCAATCAGTTTTCCGTTCAGTTCTGGGATAACCAGACCGATTGCTTTTGCTGCACCTGTGCTGTTAGGTACGATATTAACTGCTGCTGCACGAGATCTTCTGAGGTCACCTTTTCTCTGTGGTCCATCAAGAGTCATCTGATCTCCTGTATATGCATGGATTGTGCACATGATACCAGACTGAATTTCTGCAAGATCATTCAATGCTTTAGCCATTGGAGCTAAACAGTTTGTTGTACAAGAAGCTGCTGAGATGATTGTATCATCTTTTGTAAGCTGCTCGTGGTTTACATTGTAAACGATTGTAGGAAGGTCATTTCCTGCTGGTGCAGAAATAATAACGTGTTTAGCACCTGCATCGATATGAGCCTGAGCTTTTGCTTTAGATGTGTAGAATCCTGTACACTCCAGAACAACGTCAACACCAATCTCTCCCCATGGAAGTTCAGCTGCGTTAGCTTTTGCGTAAATTTTGATTTCTTTTCCGTCAACTGTGATAGAGTCTTCTCCTGCCTCTACTTTGTCAGCCAGTGCATATCTTCCCTGTGTTGAATCATATTTCAACAGGTGAGCAAGCATGCTTGGAGATGTTAAATCGTTGATTGCTACAATTTCAAATCCCTCTGCTCCGAACATCTGTCTGAATGCAAGACGTCCAATACGTCCAAAACCATTAATCGCTACTTTTACTGCCATGATTAATTCCTCCTAAAGTTATATAAATTGTTAACTGTAATACAGTCTATCATGGTGATATCCATTTAACAAAGCTCAATTACTTTGTTAAAGATTCATCAACTGAGATTATTGTACTAAAACAAAAACAAAAATTCAAGTCCTAAATCCATTTTGTTTGTTTTTTATGTAAGTTGTTTAAAAATCGGTTTTCTTTCTTCAAATTCTGTATAATATTTAAACCCACAAGCCTTTAAGACATCATTTACCTTTCCGAAATCATATGCAATATGTTCCGGCTTATGTCCGTCCGCTCCAATCGTTATGATTTCTCCTCCAAGCTCCCGGTATCTTTTCAACACATCCGGGTGCGGATTACAAAACGGAAGTCCATATTTCCATCCTGCGGTATTTAACTCAATGCCTTTTCCAAGCTCAATAACGCGTTTTAGAATTTCATCAATAATATCTGAAAACTCTGTCTGTGAATATTCTTTTTCCTTGTAAGTCCCATAACGCACTACATAGTCCAAATGTCCCAGCACATCGAATGCTGTTACATGTTGCAGATTTTCTAAAGTATTCTCAAATCCTTTTCTATATAATTCGCGGTCCGACAATTCAGCGAACCCCTCTCTGTAGTACGGATCTTTCCCATCTACCAGATGCACAGAACCAATTACAAAATCAAATGGATACTGTTGTGTCAGTTTTTGATAGAATTCTTGCAAATGAGTCTGCAGTCCAAGCTCTATTCCAATTCGAATATGTATCTTATCTTCATATTCTTTCTGTATTTTTTTCATAGTATGCATATATTCATCCAAATCGAATTGAAAAGCATCTTTCCCAAATTCTGTATCAGAAGGAAAATCTTTATCAAAATGATCTGTAATGCAAATTGATCTTAATCCTTTTGCTATTGCACCATCTATCATTTTTTCCACCGGCGTATCACTGTCTGTAGAAAAAATGGTGTGCATATGGCTGTCGCTTAATATCATATGATTGTTCCGCCTCCAAGTACATATTCTCCATCATACAATACAACTGCCTGTCCCGGGGTCACTGCTCTTTGTGGTTCTTCAAATGTACAGGTAATCTCATCTTCACCTGTTTTTTCTACCGTACACCAAGCACCTTTATGATTATATCTGATTTTTGCAAAAACTCTTTTTGGTTCCGGCAAATCTTCAACCGACATAAAATTCACCCTGTTTGCCTTTAATGTGGTTGTCATTGAATCTTCATTTGTTCCAATCACAACTTCATTTGTCTCCGGACGAATTTCCAATACAAAAGCCGGGTATCCCAATGACAGACCAAGACCTTTTCGTTGCCCCACTGTATAATGAATGATTCCTTTATGTTTTCCTAAAACCTTCCCATCTAATGTTACAAAATTACCTTCCGGAATTTTTACACCTGCATTTTCTTCTATATAAGCAGCATAGTCTCCATCCGGCACAAAACATATATCCTGACTGTCTGGCTTATTTGCAACCAATAATCCTATCTTCTCTGCTATCTTGCGAATCTCATCTTTTGAATACTGTCCGACTGGCATCAACGTTCTTTTCAGTTGTTCTTGTGTCAAATTGTACAGTGCATAAGTCTGATCCTTTGCCAGTGTAGCAGAACGCCGAATCGCATATCTGCCATTCTCAAGCTGATCAATTCTCGCATAATGTCCTGTCGCAATATAATCTGCTCCAATTGAAAGACTTCTTGTCAGCAAGGACTCCCATTTTACATATCGATTGCATGCAATACACGGATTTGGAGTTCTTCCATGAAGATATTCATCCACAAAATAATCTATCACATTTTCTTTGAATTCCTGTTTGAAATTCATTACATAATATGGAATTCCCAAATTTGCTGCTACGCGGCGTGCATCTTCTACTGCACTCAACCCGCAGCATCCACCATTTTCTTCTTGTACAGCCTGTTCTTCATCCTGCCAGATCTGCATTGTCACTCCTACTACATCATATCCTTGTTCCTTCAACAGATATGCTGCAACAGAAGAATCCACGCCACCGGACATCCCTACTACTACTGTGCTCATTAATATTCCTCTTCTTCCTCTTCTTCACCTTCATGGATATCTGATTTTGGTTTTTCAAGTCCTTCAATCTTAATACCATTTTTTTCTGCATAATCCCAAAGTGCTGCATGGATGGCTTCTTCGGCAAGCAGTGAGCAATGTACTTTTACCGGTGGAAGTCCATCAAGAGCCTCCATAACTGCTTTGTTTGTAATCTGCATTGCCTCCTGGATATTTTTACCTTTTACAAGTTCTGTTGCCATACTGCTTGTTGCAACTGCTGCACCGCATCCAAATGTTTTAAACTTTACATCACGGATGATCTGATTTTCATCAATATCAAGATAAATTCTCATGATATCTCCACATTTCGCATTACCTACTGTACCTACTCCACTTGCGTTTTCGATTTCTCCTACATTTCTTGGATGTTGAAAATGATCCATAACTTTTTCTGAATACATATTATATTTCCTCCTGGTTTTCTTTCGCTTATCTTTTATTTATTTTGTTTTTTCACAAAATCCTCATATAATGGAGACATCTTTCTTAAATTCTCCACAATTGCTTTTAAGTTGTCTACTACATAATCCAAATCTTCTTTTGACACTTCTTCACTCAATGTCATTCTCAAAGAACCATGTGCGATTTCATGTGGAAGTCCGATTGCCAAAAGTACATGGGATGGATCTAATGAACCTGATGTACATGCTGAACCACTTGAAGCACAAATACCTTTCATATCAAGCATGATCAAAAGGGATTCTCCTTCTACAAAGCGGAAACTGAAATTCACATTATTTGGTAAACGTTTTTTTCTATCTCCGTTAAGGCGGCAATACGGAATTTCATTTTCAATTCTTTCGATCAGATAATCTCTCAATTCTATTTCTTTTGCAGTACGTTCTTTCATTGTGCTGATTGCACGCTCTGTTGCTTTTCCTATTCCGACGATTCCAGGAACATTCTCTGTACCCGCACGACGTTTTCTTTCCTGTGCACCACCATGAACAAACGAACGTATTTTAACACCTGTTCTAATATATAAGAAACCGATTCCCTTTGGTCCATTCAACTTATGTCCACTTGCACTAAGCATATCAATATGACATTCATCTACATTAATTGGAACCTGTCCAAATGCCTGAACCGCATCTGTATGGAAGAGAATTCCATGTTCATGTGCAATCTCACCAATCTCTTTGATTGGCTGAATTGTGCCAATCTCATTATTTGCAAACATAACTGAAATTAAAATTGTATCCGGACGGATTGCAGCTTTGAGTTCCTCCAAATCCACGACACCATTCTCATCTACATTAAGGTAGGTCACTTCATAGCCACGCTTCTCAAGATATTCACATGTATGCAGAATCGCATGGTGTTCGATTTTACTTGTGATAATATGTTTTCCTTTTTTCTCGTAAGCTTCCGCTGTTGCTTTCAGTGCCCAGTTGTCGGATTCCGAACCACCTGCTGTGAAATAAATTTCATTTGTTTTTGCACCCAATGCATTTGCAATTGTTTCTCTTTGCTTTGTAATCACTTCTTTGTTCGCAGCAGCAAATCCATAAATACTAGATGGATTTCCATAATGTTCTGTAAAATATGGAAGCATTGCTTCTACAACTTCCGGTGCAGTTTTTGTTGTTGCTGCATTATCTAAATAAATTAATCTGCTCATTGTATTTCCTCCGCCAGTTCTATTATCTTGTCTTATTTCTTATCTTAATTCTTACATGTCCCAGACTGTGTCATACCTGCATCACAGCATTTCTGTTTACTTTCTTCTACAAGTTGATCTAACATAATACTGTCTACCGTCTGATTGATACTGTCATTAATCTTTTGCCATACATATTTGGTAACGCAATTTTCCGAGGCTGAACAGCCTTCTTCAGCACTGAGCCCTGAACATTCTACCGGATCTAAACTTCCCTCCAATGCTCTTAATACATCTCCTACTGAAATCTCATGCATATCTTTTCCTAATATATATCCGCCTCCGGCACCTCGTATACTTTTTACGATTTCTGCTTTCTTAAGCTTTGCCATAAGCTGTTCTAAATAACGTTCTGAGATTCCCTGTCTGTTGGAAATGCTTGTTATAGAAACAGGCTCATCCTCACTATATTGTGCCAGATCGATCAGCGCACGCAGTCCATATCTTCCTTTTGTAGATAATTTCAATTTATCACCTTCTGACTTTTTATGCATCTATTTCCTAGTGTTTTATTTCCTACTGTTTTAATTCCTATTATTCTGCTAGGATTTTACATTGGTAGAATATCATTTTTCTATTGTTCTGTCAAGGAAGGGAATTGAATATTTTATAGAAATAGCATTTTGAAATCACAGTTTTTTCTTTTTATAATTGTGATTATATAAGGTTTTCTATGTCTAAAAAGCAATCAATTATTCTCGGAACAGTTATTTTAACATTAACTGGTTTTCTAAGCCGGTTTATAGGATTTTTTTATCGTATTTTTTTGAGTCGTGTTTTTGGTGAAGAAGGCATCGGTCTTTATCAGCTTATTTTCCCTGTATATGCACTTTGCATCTCATTTTCCATTTCTGGTATAGAAACCGCTCTTTCTCGTACCGTTGCCCGCAAACAGGCTCTTGGCAAACCCAATGAAGCCAAAGAAGTTTTATTATCAGGATTAACTGTCGCTTTCTTTCTTTCCCTTTTTTGTACTTTCTTTATTCAAAAAAACGCATTCTTTATCGCCGATAGGCTTTTACATGATTCCCGCTGTAAAAACATGCTAATCATCTTGTCCTATGCTTTCCCTTTCTGTGCTATTCACAGTTGTATCTGTGGATATTATTATGGTCTTAAGAAAACTAAGATTCCTGCTATTTCGCAGCTTATAGAACAAAGTACTCGTATCTTATCCGTTTACATTTTTTTCTTCTTTCTAATCCGAAAAGGACATACCGTATCTATTTCCATAGCCGTCAGTGGTCTTGTTATAGGTGAATTATTTTCAACCGCATATGCCGCACAAATTTTTAATTATTTTTCTTGTACTTTGACTACAATAACTAATCTATGCAAAAATTTTCCCCGTCACTTACGCGAGTTATTATCTTTGTCCATTCCACTCACTGCCAATCGCGTATTAATTAATCTCTTACAGAGTATAGAAGCAATTTCCATCCCTGTGCAATTAAGACGTTTTCAGTATTCCGCTTCGGAGTCTCTTCGGATTTACGGTGTATTAAACGGAATGGCTTTGCCATGCATTCTTTTCCCTACGGCTGTCACTAGTTCATTGTCTATTATGTTGATGCCCGCTGTTGCTGAGATTCAGGCAGCTCAAGATCCTTCTTCTTTACTACGAATTATAAAAAAAGTAAGCAGATTTTGTTTTTCTCTTGGTTTATTCTCCTGTTTATGCTTTCTGCTTTTTGGTCATTTACTCGGAAATATTCTTTTTCATAGTGATTCAGCCGGAAATTTTATTGTAACGCTTTCCTGGATTTGCCCTTTCTTGTATGTAAATTCTTCTTTTTTAAGTATTATAAATGGTCTGGGTAAAACAGGATGGACATTTCTAATTAATACATTCGGCTTGTCTGTAAGAATTCTCAGTGTTTTTTATATCATCCCGCTCTTTGGAATACAAGGTTATTTATGGGGACTGCTCAGCAGTCAATTACTTGTCAGTCTTCTTTGCATTCTTCTTATCTATCACTGGTTTTCTATAAACCAATAAAAAATATGGTAGTTTCATGCATTTTAATTTACATGAAGCTACCATACTTTTTAGTACTGCCTTAAAATACTTCTTATTATTACCGGCGTCAGATATGCCTCTATCATCATCCCTATCATCAACATGCCAAAGACAAAAACTGTTTTCTGTCGGCTCCACTGTCCGCTCGGATATTGCATACAGTATATCAATAAAACTAAATATGCCGGCACATAACATATCGTTTGAGGAATTACGGATACAATACAAAGTAAAACTCCTTTCATTCCCATTTTTATAACTGCAACTGTCAGTAATATTCCAATCGAAAACGCACTGCCACTGACCACAATCGGCATTAACAGCTTCTTTATTTTTGTAAATGCCAATGCCATTAATAACGCAAACGGAATTAGACGGATTTGGACAATATAGAGGAAATAAATGTTTCCAAATGAGTTTATTTCTGTATACTTCTTTAAAATTTCAATATCAAAAAAATTCGTATCTACTATTGTCTGTTTCAAAAAGCAATTGGCATATAAAATACCAATTAAAAAGCCTGGCATAAAAAAAGCTAAAAGTTGCTTTTTCACCTGAAGTGATCTCACAGATATTCCTCCTGTTTTTCATAATTGATACTCCATTATATGCCAGGCATTTTAACTACATACTTTATTCTTATTGATGAAATTTTACTGCATACGCCATCAAAGCAGATACTGTTTTTGAATCTTCGATTTCTCCTGAAAAGATTTTTTCTTTCAATTCATCCAATGTATACTCTTTCAAATCGATAAATTCATCTTCATCCAGATGCTGATGTGATGGAATCAAATCTCTTGCTACAAATACTTCTATTTTTTCATTACAAAATGCTACTGTTGTCCGAAGAGTGATAAGCCATTCCAAATTGTTACTCTTATATCCTGTCTCTTCTTCCAGTTCTCTTGATGCACATTCGATTCCCGGTTCATCTACCGCATCCAATGCGCCTGCAGGTATCTCCAATGTATATCGATCTAATGCATTACGGTATTGTCTTACCATCAGAATTTTTCCTTCTTTTGTAACAGGAACAACAGCCGCAGCTCCTTTGTGGTTAATAAAATCCCAGGTTGCTGTATGATTCCCATCAATCTCCATCGTATCCTGATAAAAATCAATAATCGCGCCTTTAAATTTTAATTCTCTTTTTAATCTTTTAAAATGTTCACTCATTTTATCTCCTTTTCTTGTACCGGGCAAATATTCTACATACCGGATATACAAAGAAACCCTTGTCTTACGACAAGGGTCATACTTTTATAAAACAGTCCGATTATCTGTTATTTTGCATAATCTGTAACACGTGATTCACGAATTACATTTACTTTAATCTGACCCGGATATTCTAATTCAAATTCAATCTGTTTTGCAATATCTCTAGCCATAAGTACCATATCATCATCGGTTACCTGTTCTGGAACTACCATTACTCGAATCTCTCTACCTGCCTGAATAGCAAAAGATTTATCAACCCCTTTAAACTGGTTTGTAATCTCTTCTAATTGTTTTAATCTGTTTGTATATGTTTCAATTGTCTCTCTTCTTGCTCCCGGTCTCGCTGCAGAAATTGTGTCTGCTGCCTGAACCACACATGCAATCAAAGTTTGTGGTTCTGTATCTCCATGATGAGACTCTACTGTATTGATAACAGTTGCGGATTCTTTGTATTTTCTACAAAGATCAGCACCGATCTGAATATGAGATCCTTCTACATCATGATCAATTGATTTACCGATATCATGTAATAGACCTGCACGTTTTGCCATACGAACATCCAGACCAATCTCCCCGGCTAATAAACCTGAAAGCTGTGCTACTTCTACAGAATGTTTTAATGCATTCTGTCCGTAACTTGTTCTGAACTTCATACGTCCAAGTAAGCGAATCAATTCCGGATGGATACCTGTTACACCAACTTCCAGTGCTGCAGCCTCTCCTTCTTCTCGGATCATTGTTTCTACTTCTCTTTGTGCTTTTTCCACCATCTCCTCAATTCTTGCCGGATGGATACGTCCATCTACGATCAATCTTTCCAGAGCAATTCTTGCGATTTCACGACGAATTGGATCAAATCCGGACAATACAACCGCTTCCGGTGTATCATCAATAATCAGTTCAACACCTGTCAACGTCTCAAGGGTACGGATATTACGTCCCTCACGTCCGATAATTCTTCCTTTCATTTCATCGCTTGGAAGCTGTACAACAGAAATTGTTGTCTCAGCTACATGATCTGCTGCACAACGCTGAATGGCACTGACAACATATTCTTTTGCTTTCTTGTCAGCATCCGCTTTTGCCTGTGTCTCCAAGTCTTTGATCATCTTAGCTGTATCATGCTTCACATCATCTTCCACAGTTTTTAACAGATATTCTTTTGCTTGTTCGGAGGTAAGTCCTGAGATTCGTTCCAGTTCCTGTACTCTTTTTTGATTCAGCTCTTCCACTTTCAGTTCTTTCTGTCTGAGCTGTTCTTCCTTCGCTGTAAACCTTGCTTCGCGCTGTCCGATTGCCTCTGTTCTTTTGTCAACTGACGCTTCTTTTGCAAGCACACGTTTTTCATAAGACTGCAATTCGGCTCTTCTTTCCTTTGTCTCTTTCTCAAGTTCATTCTTTGTCTTTATAGACTCTTCCTTCACTTCCAAAAGAGCTTCTTTTTTCGTTGTTTCAGCAGTTTTAACGGCATCATCGATTATCTCTCTTGCCTTTGATTCTGCATTTCCAATTTTAGAATCTGCATCCTTCTTTAAATTGGAAATCGTAACAAAGTGAGTAACAATCCCAACTATCAACGCGAGGGCTATAGCAATAATTATACTTATTAATTGCACAGGAGCACCTCCTTATTAAATTTTCATTGTACATTTTTTCTCATAAATACAACATATAAATTTTATACTGTTTTCACAATTCTGTCAAGCATTGTCCTTATAGTTTTGTATCACTTGACGGATATCATCATATTGAAATCCTTTTCGTGCAAGATAACCATATAATTTGTGTAATTCTTGCTCGGAAGCATGCAAAATATCCACATTTCTTTTGCGGATCAGGCGCGAAATTGCCTCTTGCTCTGTGTTTTTTTCATAACATTGTTCAAACACCAGGTCAATTTGTTCTGATGACACTCCTTTTCCAAGTAACAATGCATAAATCTCTTTTCTGCTTTTTGTTTCTCGTTTGCTTTGTATAAAATTTTCAATATATGCTTCATCATTGATATAACCAAATGATTTTACATATGCGATTGCTTGTGATATCACATCTTCCGGATACATATTTCTTTTTAGTTTATCCCTCAATTGTGATTCTGTCCTTGCCATATCTGTCAGCAAATGCATCGCCCGCAATTTTGCCCTTTTTAACACGACATTCTTCTTAATCTGTTCATACAATTCTTCACTGAGTTCTCCATTCACTTCAATTCCAAATCGTGATATTTCTTTCTTATACAAAACGAAGGCGAACTGGCCATCCAGTTCCACCTTCCACTTTGTCTTTGTCAGTGCTTCTACTTTTGTTACCTGCATCTTATTTTTCTTCCGGACTTTCCACTTTTTCTACATCAGCAGGAGCTTTTTTTAACTTCAGATCCTCTGCAGCATCTTCTGCATATTCTGCCCCAAGATGATAGTGTGTTCTTACCTTTTTCTCGATTTCATCCATAATCTCTGGGTTTGCTTCCAGGAAAGATTTTGCGTTTTCACGTCCCTGTCCGATTTTCTCTCCTTCATAAGCATACCATGCACCACTCTTCTTCACAACATCACAGTTTGCTGCAAGGTCCAGAATATCCCCTGATTTAGAAATTCCTTTTCCGAACATAATATCAAATTCTGCCTCTTTAAACGGAGGTGCAATCTTATTCTTCACAATCTTGATTCGGGTACGGTTACCTACCATCTCACCGCTTTGCTTTAATGTCTCAATACGACGCACATCCATACGCACAGAAGCATAAAACTTCAACGCACGACCACCTGTTGTTGTCTCTGGATTACCGAACATAACTCCAACTTTTTCTCGCAACTGATTGATAAAAATAACAACGCAATTAGACTTACTGATAACCGGTGTCAGTTTTCTCAACGCCTGTGACATTAATCTTGCCTGCAGACCGACATGACTGTCACCCATATCCCCTTCAATCTCCTGTCTCGGAACCAATGCTGCTACAGAGTCAATAACAATAATATCCATCGCTCCTGAACGCACCATCGTCTCAGCGATCTCAAGTGCCTGATCTCCGCTGTCCGGCTGCGAAATATATAACTCGTCGATATCAACACCTATATTCTTTGCATAAACAGGATCCAATGCATGCTCTGCATCTACAAATCCAGCAATTCCGCCTCTCTTCTGTACTTCTGCGATCATATGTAATGCAACTGTTGTCTTACCGCTTGACTCTGGTCCGTACACTTCAATAATTCTTCCCTTTGGCACTCCGCCAAGTCCCAATGCCAGATCAAGACTCAAACAACCTGTAGGAACCGTCTCCACATTCACATGAGCTCCGGAATCTCCCAGCTTCATCACTGCCCCTTTACCAAAATCTTTCTCTAATTTTGCAATCGCTGCATCCAGCGCTTTCTTCTTCTCTTCATTTGCGTTCGCCATAGCTTGACTCTCCTTTTAAATTCGAACAGTTGTTCGTCCTTCTGTTAATATAGTAGTATAATTATTTCAAAAAGTCAATAAATATTTTTATCCACTTTACCACCTCGCTTTTTTCAGGCTCTATTCAATTTTTATATTTTTCTTTGGAAATAGTAAGAATCAAAAGATATTCTGACTCTTTATGCGATTTGAATCCTCGCACATTGATTCCACAGATTTTGTGGATAAATTTATTATAATATGGTTGTTTCATTTTTTGCAAGCAGTTTTTCAAATTTCTCATTCCGGTCATTTCTGCGTTGCTGGTTACAAGTACTGTGAACAGCAACATTTCTGCTACATAAAAAGGTCTTCCAGACCTTTTTGTCATATGCATGGCAACAAAAAAAGAGCAGTCCCTGTCATAAAACAACGTTCTGCCCTCTTCTATCTATTCTATTTCATTCGATTCACACGATCCCGAATTGTCTTACTAAAATTCTCAATCTTTCTCTCGTATGGTTTATCCATAAATTCAGAATGCAATATAAAGTCTGCTGTCGCCAGATTATTCGCTACCGGAATATCATATACGACTGCAATTCTAAGCAATGCTTTTACATCAGGATCATGTGGCTGCGCTTCCAACGGATCCCACAGGAAAATCATAAAATCAATCTGTCCTTCTACAATCTTAGCTCCGATCTGCTGGTCTCCTCCTAATGGTCCACTGCAATATCCTTTTACCGGAAGTCCCGTCTTCTCTGAAATTAATTTTGCTGTTGTACCTGTACCACAAAGAAAATGTCCTTTTAAAATTTCTTTGTTTTTATCGCACCATTCTACCAATTCTTTCTTCTTTCCATCATGGGCTACAAGTGCTATATGTTTTGCTTTCCCTATTTCTAATGTTACAAAATTCTCATCCAACATAATGTCGTCCTCCTGTCTTCTTTCTCCTGTTATATAATTCATGACGGCGCCTTGTATTCAAGTCGAGCAGTTACTCACCACCTGAAAGAGGTGGGAGTCTTCTCGACTGAGATAAATTCTGTCAAGGACATCGAATTGTATTTATTGTACCATAAATCTAGGCTTAACAGCAGTTTTTTTATTTATTTTACCAATTTTTTACAAATTCTGTTTTTCTACTACTTCACCCTGTTTTTTGTAAATACTTCCTGCCGGAACAAATCCTCTCACTGAAGACAATGGATAAATATTTGTGTGGCTTCCCACTACTGTTCCCGGATTCAAAATACTTCCGCATCCAACTTCTACTTCATCTCCAACCATAGCTCCAAACTTCTTCATACCTGTCTCGATATTTCCTTCTTCTGTCTTAACAACAACCAGTTTCTTATCTGATTTTACATTGGATGTAATAGAACCTGCTCCCATGTGTGATTTATATCCAAGAATAGAGTCGCCTACATAATTATAATGTGGAACCTGTACTTTATTAAAAAGAACTACATTTTTTAATTCCGTTGAGTTTCCAACGACTGCGCCTTCACCTACGATTGCATTTCCTCTTATAAATGCACAATGTCTTACTTCCGCATTTTTCCCAATGATAGCCGGTCCGTTGATGTAAGCTGTCGGTGCAACTGTAGCGGATTTTGCAACCCAGACATTCTCTCCACGTTTTTCATATTCCTCTTCACTTAATGTTGCTCCCAGCTCCAAGATAAATGCACTGATTTTAGGAAGCACTTCCCATGGATAAGTAACTCCTTCAAATAAATCTTTTGCGATTGTCTCATCTAACGTATAAAGTTCGTTTACTGTTAATTCTTTCATTTTTGAATACTCCTTCTATTTTGATTTTTTCACTTTTGTTGTATTTGTATGATAAAATGTTGCCGCTCTATCATAACAATTTCTTAACTGATATTGATTATTTAAACCGCGCACCCCTTCTGTCCTGCTGGCGATAAAGTGTTCGAGTTTCTGCATGTATTCATCTGGCGTGATATCTCCTTCTGCCACATAATTCAGTCCCTTTTCCCAACTTGCTGTCAATTCCGGATTTAATAAAGAGCGGATTGAGTGATTCACCACATCATAAATCATCTCACCTTGTAATGTCGGTGTAATAATCTGCGTTTTTTTATTTAACGATAAATACTTAATATTCACCAGCTTTTTCAAAATCTCAGCCCTCGTAGCACTTGTTCCAATCCCGCTTCCTTTAATCTGGGCACGTAATTCTTCGTCTTCTATAAGCTGTCCTGCATTTTCCATTGCCAGAATCATAGACCCTGAATTATAACGCTTCGGAGGTGATGTTTCACCTTCTTTTATATTTAACGCCTTTACCGGCAAATGCATTCCTTTTTTTAATGCCTGCACAGTCTGAAAAAATGCAGCATCCAGATTCTGTGCATTATCATCTTCATTTTTCGAATCTTGTCCTGTTTTTTTCTGTGGAACACCAACTACTTTTAAATAGCCCTCCTCTGCCAGCACTTTAAAACTCGAAAAAAAGCTTTCCTCTCTGATTTTTGTTGTGATTGAAACTTTTTGATATACTGCCGGCGGATAGAAAATACTTAAGAAACGCCTTACAATACAATCATATACCTTTCCTGCTGTCACCGATACACTCTTTAATGCCGCTATCCCCTGACCGGTTGGAATAATTGCATAGTGATCTGTAATCTGCTTATCATTTACATATCGCGTTTTTGCCAGCCCTTTATGTGTTCCAAACTTCACGATTTCCTGTAAATAAGGTACTGCCATCGGATATTTCATTAACCCATTTAAATTATGTCCGATTTCTTTTGCAACTGCAGTCGACAATACTCTCGCATCTGTTCTTGGATACGTCACCAGTTTCTTCTCGTAAAGCTCCTGCACGATCCGCAACGTCTCATCCGGGCTGATTTTAAATCGTTTTGAACAATCATTCTGTAGCTCTGCCAGATTATACAACAATGGTGGATTTTTCTTTTCTTTCTTTTTTTCAATGGATACAATTTCGCATTCCATTGGTTGTTTTTCCTTAAGATATGAAATCAACTCTTCTGCTTTTTTTCTTTCTTTAAATCCATTTTCTTTATACAGATCAAATGATTCAAAATAACGTGACCCTTTTACTGCACGCCATTCTCCCTCAAATGTCTGTCCTGATACATCTATCGTACTTAAAACACGATAAAATGGTGTTTTTACAAAATCCCTGATTTCCCGCTCTCTTCTCACAACCATTCCAAGTACACAGGTCATTACTCTGCCGACCGAAACAACTGCATATTTTGTATGCAGATAATTTGAAATACTATTTCCATATTTTAATGTCAACAATCGCGAAAAATTAATCCCCATCAAATAGTCTTCTTTTGCCCGCAAGTATGCTGAAGCACTTAAATTATCGTATTCTGACAAATCTTTCGCTTCCTTGATTCCTCTTAAGATTTCTTCTTCTGTCTGAGAATCGATCCAGACACGTTTTCTTTCTTTTCCTTCTACATGTGCCTCTTGCTCTACCAGACGATAAATATATTCTCCTTCACGTCCTGAATCCGTACACACATAAATACAATCCACATCTTCTCGATTTAAAATATTACTCACAATCCGAAACTGCTTTTCCACCCCCGGAATCACTTCATACTTAAAATCCTGTGGGAGAAACGGCAGCGTGTCAAGATTCCATTTCTTCAAAGAAGCATCATAAGCTTCCGGATAACTCATCGTCACAAGGTGTCCCACACACCAGGTAACAATTGCTTCATCTGATTCCAGAAATCCATCCCCGCGTCTTGTTTTTAATTTTAATGCCTTGGCAAACTCCTGTGCCACACTCGGCTTTTCTGCTATATATACCGATTTCCCCATTCTTACCCTATCCGTTTCTTCTACTATTTTGTTTCAAATTTGTAAGATGTCACTGTGTGATATGGCATGCCCTTTTTGCAGATTGGACTGGCAAAATTTTCGTGATGTACTGCATCTGGAAAATACTGCGTCTCGAAACATACTGCATCCCGAATACCGTATACTGCACCATTTTTTCCGTGTTCATTATCAAGGAAATTTGCTGTATACATCTGCATTCCCGGCAAATCTGTCCATACTTCCATAACAATCCCGCTTTTTTCTGAAACTGCTTGTGCTACTTTATCAAATTTTCCATTATTTTTCAATACCCAGTTATGATCGTATCCTTTTCCCAACCGGACTGCTTCATAATCTGCATCAATTGCTTCACCAAGTGCTCTTGGCATTCTAAAGTCCATCGGTGTTCCTGTCACATCCACTAATTCACCTGTTGGAATCGACTGTGCATCTGCTCTTGTAAAATAATCCGCATCTAGTGTTACCAGTTCTTTTAAGACGTTCCCACTGTCATGTCCATCAAGATTAAAATAACTATGATTTGTCATATTGATAATGGTATCCTGATCTGGAACCGCATCATATATAAGTCTCAGCTCATTGTCTTCTGTCAGCTCATATGTAACATGCATATCCAGCGTTCCCGGATATCCCTGATCCCCATCCGGACTATGCAAAACAAATTCTATTTTAGAATCTGTTTTTTCACCCACATTCCAGATTCTCTTATTATAATAATTTGTTCCACTGTGAAGATTATTTCCATTATCATTTTTCTCAAGTTCATATGTCTTATCCTGAATTGTAATAACTGCACCTCCGATACGGTTCGCATTACGACCTACCGGTGCGCCAAACGATCCGCCTCCTTTTTCGTATCCGGTCACATCATCATACCCCAAAACTACATCTCTTAATTTTCCTTCTTTATCCGGCACATTCAATTTTACTAATGCTGCACCATAGTTTGTTATAGATGCTGACATTCCATTTTCGTTTGTCAGTGTATATAAAACTGCTTCTTCTTTCTTTGATGTACTTCCAAATGTTTCGACACGAACTGCTTTCATAGTTGTTCTCCTTTTGCTGTCTTATTTTCTTTTTATTTTTAAAAATTTTTTTAATTTTTCAAACGGAGTGATATGTTTTTCTTTCTTTTCAGGACGCTTTGCTGTAATCGCATATTTCATAAATTCATCCTGTGCACAGATTATTCTGTCTCCCCGGTTCTTTTTCCGATAAGTCCCATCGCTCTTCATCTCTCTTGCTTTTACATTATCCGCAAGCATAATCTTCAAATCGCGGAGCAGACGTTTTTTAATATTTGGATCATAAACCGGACACGCAACTTCTACACGTTTTTCCGTATTTCTTGTCATCATATCTGCTGATCCGATATATATCGTAGCATTTTCATCTTTTCCAAACACAAATACTCTTGGATGTTCCAGATATCGTCCGACAATACTTGTCACTTTCAAATTCTCGGTCTCATCTTTAATCCCCGGCAATATACAACAAATTCCGCGAACAATCAGATCCACCTTCACACCTGCTTTGGAAGCTTCTGAAACTTTTCTCATGAAATCCATATCTGTCACCGAATTCATTTTCATCAAAATACGTCCTTCTGCTCCTTTTTTGATTTCTTCATCCATCAGGCTTAACACCTTTGTTTTTAAGCTGGTAGGTGATACGATCAAATGTTTATAAACTCCATCAAGATTACCGATTGACATGTTCTTAAAGAAAAGTGCTGCATCTTCTCCTATTGATTGATTTGAAGTCATCAGAGAATAATCCGTATATAATTTAGCTGTCTTTTCGTTGTAATTTCCTGTTCCAATCTGTGTAATATATTTGATCTCATTTCGGTTTCGATACGTGATCAGGCAGATTTTCGAATGTACTTTATATCCTTCAAACCCGTAAATTACCCTGCATCCTGCCTCTTCCATTCTTTCTGACCAGTCGATATTATTCTGCTCATCAAACCTTGCTCTAAGCTCAATCAATACGGTTACTTCTTTACCATTTTCTGCAGCTGCACACAAATATTCCGCCAGACGTGTTTTCTTCGCCAGACGGTAAATGGTAATTTTAATTGTTATAACATCCGGGTCTGTAGATGCTTCTTTGATCAACTGCAAAAATGGTTCCATACTCTCATAAGGATAAGCCAGCATGATGTCTCTTTTCTTTATCTGTGTCATCACACTGCTACCTTCCACAAGAGAAACTGACGGCTGTGGTGAAAATGGTTCATCTATCAAGGAGCGCTTCATCGAATCCGGCACTTTATCGATAATCTTAAAAATAAAATCCAGTTTCATCGGCATCTTTGTACGGAAAATGCATTCATGTCCGATTTTAATTTTTTCGCAGAAATATTTTTCCATTTCTTTGCTCAATGGATTTGCCGTTTCGAGTCTTACTGCTGCCATTTTTCTTCTCTTATGTAATGTTTCCTTCATAACAAAACGAAAATCTTCATTATCAGCATAAGCCTCGTCATCTGGTGACACATCCGCATTTCTTGTCACGCAGATATAATTTTTTTCCGATACTTGATATTGTTCAAATACAATATCAAGATATTCCATAATTACTTTCTCCATTCGGATATAACGTATATCATGCCCCGGAAGATATAAAATATCTGAGACAAACTGTGGCACCGGAACGATTCCGATCATTGAGTGATCTTCATATTTCAACATTGCCACAACATAAATCTCTTTATTAAGCAAATGCGGAAACGGATGATTCGCATCGACTATCTGAGGAGACAAAATCGGAAGAATCTGTTCTTTAAAATATTTTTTTACATACTTCTTCTCCTGCTGCTCTAATTCTTTAAAATCAAGACCGCAGATTCCATATGGTGAAAGTTGCTTTTTAATCTCGCTATAGGTTTTATCACGTTCTTTGTAAAGTGGAGCTACCGCTTCATAAATTGCATGAAGCTGTTCCTGCGCTGTCATTCCGGATCTTTTGTCTATTTTTTTTGCATCCGCTTCTGCCATATCATAAAGACTGCCGACTCGGATCATAAAAAACTCATCCAGATTACTTGTGAAAATAGATACGAATTTCATGCGCTCCAACAACGGAACGCTCTCGTCCTGTGCCTCTTCTAATACTCTCTGATCAAAGCGAAGCCAGGATAATTCACGATTCTGTGTATATGCCAAATGTTCTTTCGCCATGTTATTCCTCCTCTAAACTTCCAGATATTTTATCAATCTATCATATTCACGTTCCATCAACTGATATCCATGATTGTAAAACGCCTTCAATGTTGCCGCATTACGCTCAATTCTGGACACTGGTTTCACTTCCGGACGAAGTACAAATATTTTTCCTTCTCTCTCAAGACGTTCAATATGATTCATTTCTTTATTATACATAAAACTTCTGGTAAGAATTGTCTTCACCAGATTTGGATATGCTGCATACTGTTTACGATACAGATTAACTATACTGTTTTTCATTGTTTTCTTACGATATCCTTTATTTCTCGTCAATATAACCACAATTTTTTCGTTTCCCAATTCCTGTGCATGACGAATCGGAATAGAATCTGCCAGCCCGCCATCCAAATATGGAACCTCATCTACATTCACAATTGGACTTACCAGCGGCATACTGCAGGATGCACGACAGATTTTCATCAGTCGCTTCTCATCCTTTCCTTCCTCAAGATACTCTGCTTCTCCTGTCAGACAATTCGTTGCCACAATCTCACATTTAGTCTCTGATTTAAAATATGTTTCAAAATCAAATGGAAATATTTCATGAGGAAATTTATCAAAAATCATATCCATATTCATCAATGATTTTTCTTTAATAAAAGTACGTAAACCATTCACATAATTCAGACTTTTATCTGTCGGAATCATACAGTCTCTCGTCCGTCCCGGCTGTTTTGAAACATAATCTACTGCATTGCACGACCCTGCCGATACCCCGATCACATTTGAAAAATACAAATCTTTTTCCATCAGATAATCCAAAACACCTGATGTAAATACGCCTCTTGTTGCTCCGCCTTCTAGTACAATCGTTGCTTTCTCCATATATGTCATCCTCACTTTCTTGCGACTGGCTCCACAATAAAAATTTTAATAGCTCTATTATATAACGTTTTTTGCCTTTGGAAAATAACAATCTCCACAAATTTCTTAAAACATTTCCACTCTTTTTGAATAGAAAATGAAATTCTTCACAAAAAGCAATTTCCAAGGTCAACACACCTTGCCTTTTGCCTCCAAACCATGTTAATATAAGCGTTGGAGTTCTGATAACAATTGAAGCTTGTTATCCATTAACAAAGTTTTTTATTTTAAAGGAGAAACCAAAACATGATTAGTGCAAACAACGTAACACTGCGCGTCGGGAAGAAAGCGCTGTTTGAAGATGTTAATATCAAATTTACTGAAGGAAACTGTTATGGAATGATTGGTGCCAACGGTGCCGGAAAATCTACATTCTTAAAAATTCTTTCCGGACAGATTGAACCAACAAACGGAGAAATCGTGATCACTCCGGGACAGAGACTTTCTTTCCTGCAGCAGGATCATTTCAAATATGACGATTATCTTGTATTAGATACCGTTATTATGGGGAATGCCCGTCTGTATGAAATTATGAAGGAAAAAGAAGAAATTTATGCCAAAGAAGATTTCACAGATGAAGATGGTATCAAAGCCAGCGAACTGGAAGCAGAATTCGCTACTATGGACGGATGGAATGCAGAATCCGATGCTGCTACATTATTGAACGGACTCGGTATTGATACTGATTTACATTATAAATATCTTCGTGACCTGACAGGTGCTGAAAAAGTGAAAGTTCTGCTTGCTCAGGCTTTGTTCGGTAATCCGGATATTCTGCTTCTCGACGAGCCTACTAACCATTTGGATCTGGATGCGATTGCCTGGCTTGAAGAGTTTTTGATCAACTTCGAGAACACAGTTATTGTTGTATCCCATGACCGTTATTTCTTAAATAAGGTCTGTACACAGATTGCTGATATTGATTATGGTAAAATCCAGTTATATGCCGGTAACTATGATTTCTGGTATGAGTCCAGTCAGCTTTTAATCCGTCAGATGAAAGAAGCAAACAAAAAGAAAGAGGAAAAAATCAAAGAATTACAGGAGTTCATTTCTCGATTCAGTGCCAATGCTTCTAAATCCAAACAGGCTACTTCAAGAAAACGTGCTCTTGAAAAAATCGAACTGGATGAGATCAAACCTTCCAGCAGAAAATATCCTTATATTGATTTCCGACCAAATCGTGAGATTGGTAATGAAGTATTATCTGTTGAAGGAATTTCAAAAACAATTGATGGTGTAAAAGTTTTGGATAACATTTCCTTTACTCTAAATCATGATGACAAAGTTGCCTTTGTCGGAAGCAACGAGCTTGCAAAGACAGTTCTGTTTAAGATTCTGATCGGTGAGATGGAACCGGACGAAGGTGTTTATAAGTGGGGAATCACAACTTCTCAGGCATATTTTCCAAAAGATTTCGGCGGAGAATTCGATAATGATTATACAATCACAGAGTGGCTGACACAGTATTCAGAAAACAAAGATGCTACTTATGTCAGAGGATTCCTTGGTCGTATGCTCTTTGCCGGAGATGATGGTGTAAAACGTCTGAAAGTTTTATCCGGTGGTGAGAAAGTTCGTTGTCTTTTATCTAAGATGATGATTTCCGGTGCTAATGTATTACTCTTAGATGAGCCTACTAACCATTTAGATATGGAGTCTATCACTGCACTCAACAACGGTATGATCAAATTCCCTGGTGTTCTCTTATTTACATCTCGTGACCACCAGATTGTACAGACAACAGCTAATCGTATCATGGAGATTGTTCCTGGCGGAAAACTGATCGATAAGATCACAACTTACGATGAGTATCTTGAAAATGACGAAATGGCAAGAAAGAGACAGACTTATACTGTAGATAAAGAAGACGACGAAGATTAATTTTCTCACTTACTTTTTATCACAGTTCATAATTTGTTACTGTTCACTCCCGTGTCAATCACTACGCTGATTGGCACGGAGGATGCACGTTTTATCTTGAACGGCATCTCGCCCATTGCCAAAGGCAATTTAAAATGGCGAGATGCGTTGCTGGTCACAGGTACTGTGAACAGTAACCATAATTTAAGAGCCTCGGATGATATATTCGTCCGAAGCTCTTTTTATCTGGTTTTTATTTTCCTACTTTCCAGGTGCGAACCTGTTCTTTGTAATAAATTACATTTTCTTTTATAATTTCCGGTTTTCCTTCCTTCACATCTACAATTGTAACTGCACAGTTTGCCGGAACTCCATTTTTCCAAAATGCCGCCACATCAAAATTTTCTTTGATATTGTTTAATAATGCCGTCATCGCAGCACCATGTGTAGTAATCAGAACATTCTTCTGAGATAGTTCCTTATTTTCACACAGCTCACGCAAAAACTCTCCTGTCCTTTTCATCAACTGTGGTACAGTTTCTCCGCCATCTATAGGAACATAATTTTCAGTATCCACAAAAAATTTATTAAACTCACCACTTTTCGGATCCATCTTTTCCCCGCCTATGCACATACCTTCATAAGCGCCGAAACAAATTTCCTGTATTCGTTTATCTTCTTTTATTTTTATATTACGTCCTTTCAAAATCACTTCCGCAGTCTTTTTTGCTCTGCTAAGCGGACTGGAATATGCTGCATCAAATCTGATATTCTCCAAGCCGTCCGCCGTCTCTTCTGCGAGATGGGTTCCATATTTATTTAACGGAATATCGACAGCCCCCTGTACTTTATGCTCTTTGTTCCAATCTGTCTCTCCATGTCGTACAATATAAATCAGCATTATTTTCTCCTCTTTTTCTCTAATATGAGAAATTTTTATCCTTCAGCACAACTTTTTTGATATATTCAAATGTTTCTGCTTCTCCTTTGTCTGCCAACATCCGAAGCAATTTTTCCAAAAGTGCTTTTGTGTCTTCATGCATCACATATCCATCTGTTCCGCCATGTGTAAAATATTCCAACGGATCAGAATCTTTGTATGCATCTCCTTTATACACCTTGCTTGCCGCAATGCGATCCAGTACCATCTCCACCACATAATTTTTTGGCATCTTCATACCGATCAGAGCTTTCTTCCCATCAAGTCCGTAATCGATCCAATATTCATAATGATGCTTATTTCTTCCTTTATGATGAAGCCAGGCTGAAGAATAACCGAGAGTTTCTCTTTCCGCATTATTCGGACTTCTAGTGCCCTGATAATACTTACATCCTACTCTGAATTCTGTCCAGCCGTATTTTGACATATCATGCAATAATCCCTGTCGATATAAGCCTACGCGAAAACACTCTTTCATAACCAATATTTTGTGTTTTGTAATTGTTCGAAAATGTTGCACTGCTTTCAAAATATCTTCCTACTTTCTTTATTTCCCACACAATACTACGATACTTCTCTCATCAAGCCGAACTGCCTTCTGCATTTCTTCCAGTTTTTCATCACACACTTCTGCTGCCGTATCCATAACTCGATACCATTTTTTCCCTTTCGGCAAGGATGGCAATGCGAATGTATGCTTTAACCAGTGCATATTGTAGGCTATATAACAAGTATCCTGCTTTGCTTCATTATCACAATACAATACGCCAAGCTGTCTGCTATAAACAGCTGCCGGTGTCTGCCATGCCAGTTCTCCGTGAAATGAAATGTCAGGAAGCCCACATGCGGTCTTATCCATACCTAGCAATGGCATTTCTTTATGAAGAGAAGTATGTTCTTTTCTAAATTGAATCAATGTTCTCACATATTCAAACAATGCTTCATTCATCTTTTTCTTATTCCAATTCAGCCACGCCGTCTCATTATCCTGACAATACACGTTATTGTTTCCCTTCTGGGTATTGCCAAACTCATCTCCTGCAAGCAGGCATGGTGTCCCCTGAGATAACAATAACAACATCATAGCATTGCGGATTTGTTTTTTTCGTAATTCTACAATTGCCTTTTTCCTGCTTGGACCTTCTGCTCCGCAGTTCCAGCTATAGTTATAATCTGGTCCATCCTGGTTATTTTCTCCATTTTCTTCATTATGTTTTGCATCATATGATACAAGATCCTGAAGAGTAAAGCCTGTCTGGTTCGTCACATAATTATACTTATTATCTTCACTGGAATTGTGTTTGATTGCCCAGATAACATCTGGGATCATCCCCTCATCTCCCTTTAAAAAGCGACGCATCACATTTTGGAATCCATCGTCTTTTTGGATCAGCTTAATTCCTTTTAAAAGAGGATCTTGCTTCATACTTTCCCACGGAGCATTATATGGATTGAGTACAAACCCATCTATATGATATTCCAGCATATAATATTTCAGACATTCAATTGCCATCTGCGGCAGTATCTCCGGTGTAAATGGCATCTCTACCACCACTTCAATACCTGCTTTATGACATGCTTTCACCATATCCTTCAATTCACGACACGCATGCCCTGAAGCACTGTAAGACGGCTTTGGAGCAAAATAATATCCCTTTCCATATCCCCAGTAATTTGTCTTATGTCCGACAATCTCTGAAAACTCATAAATCGGCATACACTGAATTTGATTTACGCCAAGAGACTTCAAATACGGTATCTTCTCGATTACTCCTAAAAATGTACCTTTGTGTTTTACCTTTGATGAGCTGTGTTTTGTAAATCCTCTTATATGTAAACTATATGCTATCACTTCATTCAATGGTAATTTTAAATGATGATCTTGTTCCCAGTCATACGCTGTTTCCGGAACCCGCCCACGGATTTCGTGTTTCTGCGGCTTTGGTTTTTCTCCAAAACGTTTTGTTCGCGAAACTTCTCTTACATAAGGATCTATACAAACCTGTTTATCTATTTCAAAATTGTATTCCTGGCTGTCTGCACGAAATCCTTCCAGACCAAGATATCGCACTTCTCCAAGACCCTCTTCTTCCAACATATCAAATGCTTGTACCGGTTCTGCTTTTCCTTTCTGATAGATCAATAAACGACATGTTTTTCCTGTCGGTACTGATACCGCAAAATTTGTATAATCAGGGTACGATGTTGCCCCCAGTGGCTGTGGTGTTCCTTCCACTCTCCTCATTCTGATGTCCTCCTACTGCCAGCCATTTGTTCCATATAGTTCTACATTATCTTTATTAATGATAAATGTTTCCTCTCGTATCTCTTCTTCATAATCTTTATCTTCCAGTACTGCCATAACTGTTTTTGCAGCATCTTTTCCGATATTAATCGGTGACTGTGCTCCTGTTCCCACAAATGCACTTCCTTCTTTTGCAATTTCTTCCTTTGCTTCCGGACAGCCGTCAGCTCCATAAATATAAATATCCTTACGTCCTGCCTCATTCACCGCCTGAAGTACTCCCAATGCAACTTCATCCGTTCCACACATGACTGCATTGATTTCCGGATATTGTTTCAAAAAACTCTTCATCTGTTCATATGCTTTTTTCTTTTCTCCATTCACATCAACACGATTCAACACTTCAAATCCCGCATTGGAAATAGCTTGTTCAAATCCTGTAATTCGTTCATTTACAGAGTTGATACCCTTATTTTCAAAAATCAGGATTTTTCCTCCATCCGGACATTTTTCCTTCAAATCTTTTCCGCACACATATCCTGCATTTTTATTATCTGATCCTATAAATGCTGCCGTAAGATCAGAGTTTTTCACCTGTGTATCCAGATTGATAACCGGAATGCCTGCTTCTTTCAATGCTTCCAGTGCACTCTCAATCTGTTCCCAGTCTACCGGGCTCAAAAATACTGCATCTACTCCCATATCAATCATTTCCTGTATCTGCTGATTCTGTTTCTGAGCATCGTTCTCAGCTCCCATAGACACAATTCGAACATCTTCTCCGATAGATGTCTCTATCGCCTTTTCCAGTGCCTGGAAATATGGATTATCTAAATTGATACAACTATATCCAAACAGAAGCCCTGCTTCTTCCTCTTCTTGTGCTTCTTCCTGAGCTTCTTTTGCCTTTGCCTCTTCTGTCTCTTTTGTTGTATTATCCTGTGGTGTTCCTGCAGTTTTTTTACAACCTGCTAAAAGTAATGTTATCATCATAACTGCCATCAATATCGTAAATATACGTTTCTTCAACTTCAATCTCCTCCTACAATAATTCAAATTCACTGATTCTATTCTAACTTTTTTTCATCGTTTGTCAATTCGTTTTCATCTTCTTCTTGCGTTTCATCTTTATCTTTGTTAAAGTAAATCTAGATAAATATTGTCAATACTTCAAAAAGGAGACTCTTATGGAACAGAATGAATTGGGTACTGTAACCCTGTATTTAGACAATGATGAAACAATTGAATGTCAGATTTTATGTGTATTGGATGTAAATGAACAGCAATACATTGCACTTCTTCCACCGGATGAAGAAGGCGGCGAAGAAAGCCCTGTATACATCTACCGCTACACACAGGATGCGGACGGAGAACCTGGACTGGAATCCATCGAAGATGATGAAGAATACGAAGCAGTCTGTGATGCATATGATGAATGGCTCGATACTATGGAGTACGAGGCACTCGATCTGGATGCACTTGGATTAGACTCCCTCGAATAATTCTTCAACAAAACGGGAAGGACTGATTTCCTTTCCGTTTTTATTTTTTACATAACTGATCTTTAAGACTTCTTTCGCTCTGGTCATTGCAACATAAAACAGTCTTCTTTCTTCTTCCAGCCCATTCTCTTCTAACGCACGTTTATAAGGAATACACCCTTCATTTGTGTGAATCAGATATACGGTATCAAATTCCAGTCCTTTTGACGCATGCATCGTCATTAAATGAATCCCTCGTCGATTTTCTCCACTCTTTTGCTCTTTCATTTTCAATGCGACACTATATTCTTCAATATGGGTAAACCATTCCTGTAAAGTCTCATATGGTTTTGCTGCTTCTTCAATCTCAGAAAGTACGTCAAACAGATCACTTTTTTGCATCTGGTGCTGTGTTGCATATTCTCTTAAGAATTCATCGTATCCGATTCGTTTTCGCAAATATTGAATTGCTGCATAAGGGGCCATCTTTCCAAGCATCTTAATATCCCATTCCATCTGGTCTATCCGATCTATCATCCAGGCTTTATCTTTGTAGAATTTCCGTACATCATCATAAAGACTTTTTTCTTTTCCCGAAACACTGTCCCTGCTGATATAACGTTTTGGTCGATTCATGATCTGTAAGAAATCTGCCCTCGTCAATTTACCAAGCGCTATACGAAAATATGCCTGGATATCTTTTGCAATAAAATGCTGATATAAATTTGGCATGTGTTCTTTCATTTGAAAAGGAATCTTACTGTCAATCAACTTTTCCACTAAAGCTCTCGCATCTGTATGTACTCGGTATAACACAGCAATCTGTTCTGCCAAAACACCTTCTGCTATTCTCGATGCGATTTCTTCTGCAATGTATCTGCTCTCTTCTTCAGAATCCCTTACTTCCTGTACATGCAGACTCTTTCCGGCTTTCTTCTTCGTCTTAATTGCCTTATCAAAGCGCACCTCATTATGCTCAATTACTTTCAACGCATTTTTCACAATATTGGCTGTTGACCGGTAATTAATATCCAGTAAAATCTGTTTTGCTTCCGGATAGTCTTTTTGAAATTGAAACATCAGCTTCGCATCCGCACCCCTGAACCCGTAAATGGACTGGTCATCGTCACCTACAGCAAAAAGATTGTTCTGCGGAGCAGCCAGCATTTTAATCACGTCATACTGTACTTGATTGATATCTTGAAATTCATCAATCAATATATACTGAAACTTTTCCTGCCACAGCTTTAACAAATCCGGCCGGCTTGTAAACAACTGATAACACAGAACAAGCATATCATCGAAATCTATTTTTCTTAACTGCTTCCGCTCTCTTTCGTATTCCTGGTAAATATTCCGAAAGATATCCGGCCGGCATCTCTTTGATTCGTATGTATCTATCTGATTACGATTGTTTTTCACAACACCGATCTCGGTAATTACGTCTTTCAAAAAATCTTCTTCATCCATAATCTCCAGTTCGTCCTGATGATTCACAATCTGACGGACCAGTTTATACTTTTCTTCCTCCGATAAAATATTTTCCGGTCCGAACCGATACGCCCATTTCAAAATACCATAATAGATTCCGTGAAACGTGCCCATTGTTACCGGAAGTTTTTTTCCTTCCATACTGGACTGTAATCGCAATTTCATCTCTGTTGCCGCATATTTAGTAAAAGTAATGACCAGAATTTCTTCTGGTCGTACATGTAATTCTTCTATTAGATATTTTATTCTGTTTACAATTGTCATTGTCTTCCCGGAACCGGGACCTGCCAATACAAGACATGGTCCCTTTCCGTGAAGCACGGCACTTTTCTGTGCCTGACTAAGTGAAGTCCGTCTGGCTTTCTGCGTGCCAGTGGCGCCGTTATAAGAAACAGGCATCTGCTTCTCTGTGTGGCTATCTGAACTCATCTTTACCTCTTTCAAATCTATCTTTTTACAAGTGCTATTTGAATTATGACAGTTTTTCAATTCCTGCTTTCAGACGACTCAGTGATTCTTCTTTTCCAAGAACCTCCATAAGCTCTGTAGCACCTCCAGGTGTATTCTGCTTTCCTGAAATTGCAGTACGGATTGGCCACATTACATAACCTACCTTGTATTCCTTTTCCGTTGCAAATGCTTTCAATGTCTCAAATAAAGCATCGTTGCTAAAATCATCCTGAGCTTCCAGTACAGGAACAACTTCTTTTAATAATTCCAGTGAATTCTCTGGATTTGTTTTCATTTTCTTATGTGTATACAATGCAACATCGTATTCCGGAACTTCCTCAAAGAAATCTATCTGATCTTTGATGTCAGGCAGAATCTCAATTCTTGACTTAACAAGTGCTGCGATTTTTCTCAGATCAAACTCTTTTGTGACAACTTCTTTGATATATGGTTCTGCCATCTTATAGAAACAATCATCATCCATTGCTTTCAGGTACTCACCATTCATCCATTTTAATTTCACAGTATCAAAGACTGCCGGAGACTTGCTCATATGTCTGTAGTCAAATGCTTCTACCAGCTCTTCTAAGCTAAAGATCTCACGATTGTCTGTTGGACACCATCCAAGAAGTGCCACATAATTCACAACCGCTTCAGAAATAAATCCCTGGTCGATCAAATCCTCATATGAAGAGTGTCCGCAACGCTTGCTTAACTTCTTATGGTTCTCATCCGTGATTAATGGACAGTGCACATATATCGGTACTTCCCATCCAAATGCCTCATATAATCTGTTATATTTTGGTGCAGAAGAAAGGTACTCATTTCCTCTTACAACATGTGTGATCTCCATCAAGTGGTCATCTACTACATTCGCAAAATTGTATGTTGGATATCCGTCTGACTTAATCAGGATCATATCATCTAATTCTGCATTTGGCACTGTAATATCACCATAAATCTCGTCATGGAATGTTGTTGTTCCTTCATTTGGTACATTCAAACGAATAACCCATGGTTTTCCTGCTGCCAGGTTTGCTTCTACTTCTTCTTTTGATAAATTCAGACAATGCTTGTCATATACCACAATCTCTGTTCCATTTTCTGATACAGATGTCTTCAGAGACTCTAAACGTTCTTTATCACAGAAACAATAGTATGCATCTCCCTGCTCAACAAGCTGCTTCGCATATTTTAAATATATTCCCTGTGCGTTACGCTCACTCTGAACATATGGGCCATAGCCTTTATCCTTATCCGGACCTTCATCGTGTACAAGACCTGTCTTGGCAAGTGTACGATAAATAATATCAAGTGCTCCCTCCACAAATCTTTCCTGGTCTGTATCTTCTACACGAAGGATAAAATCTCCTCCCTCATGTTTTGCAATCAAATATGCATAAAGTGCTGTACGTAGATTTCCAACATGCATTCTTCCTGTTGGGCTTGGTGCAAATCTTGTTCTTACCTTACTCATTTTTTCATTCTCCACTTCTTGTTTTTTAACATAATTCTATTCAAATATCACTGTTTGTACATTTACAAACAGCAACATTAAAGCCACGCTCTATTATAAAGCAAGTGGGATAAATGTTCAAGTGTTACTGTTCACATCTCACCAATTGTGCTGCCCTGTCATCTTCTATCAAAAGCGTTCCACAGTCACGAATATCAATCACCGACAATCCTGTCTGTGCAAATGCATTTGCTGCAATTCTTTCTGTCTGTGTCGGAACAATATATCCTCCTGTTCTTCCTGCTGGAAATGCTAATAATGTTATTTCTTCTTCATCATATAGCACACCATCAATTGAGGTGTAATTTATATTTCCTTCTTCCACCATAATATCAAATAAATTATCAATCCCATCAAAGGCACCTGTTTCAATCACTGAGATATTAGATGGTATGTAAATCTCATAAATATCAGTAAAGCCATTTATAAATGCATGACTGCGGATTCCGACGCAATTTTCTGATGGAAGTTCCAATACACCACTTCTACAATCCAGCATTTCTTCATTGATTCCATAAAGCATTCCGGCTTCATCAATTAAAAATGGCGTTGCTGTCTCTGCAATATCTGTTTTGGCATCCTCACTTTCTTCCGTATCATTTTTCGGAATATCATTTGATTCATTCACAATCGTATCCTTCGGCTCATCTGTGATAACATCTTTTGCTTCATCCACAACCGTATTCTTTGGTACGTCTACAATATTTACCTTCGATTCAGCCGCAATTATAGCTTCCTCTTTCTCTGCAAGATTGTCTTTCGCCTCTGCCATAACAGTTTTGTCCGGCTCACTTACTATAATCTCCTGAGATTCTGCTGCAACAATTTTCTCCATTTTACTTACTGCAATATCATTTCCTGTTTCTTCTTGCTTTTCTGCACTTAAATATTCTTTTGTTCCTACAGCTTTTCTTGAAAATACAGCACCTGTTAAAATAGCAACACACAACATCCCCACAATTGTACGTTTTATAATTGGTCTGTAAAATCCATAAATTTCCAAACATCCTTCCATAGTTATCCCTCACCATCTCTTATTCTATAGATTCGGCAACATTTTATAGACAAAGCTATTTACATTTTTTGCCAATTGTGAAAAATTCTATAAAAGAAAAAGGAACGCTGCAATCAAATGCAACATTCCTTTGCTTTTTTCTTCAAATCTTAACAGGATGTCCAGTAAAGCTGTATTTTTGTTCTGTACTTTATACGTTAATCTCTGCTTTTACACCAAGCACTTCTTTGTTCTTCTCTAACAATGGACGAATCACACGATTCAAATATGCATCAACCTGCTCTTTTGCACGTCCTACATATCTTGATGGTTCCATTGTCTTCTGAAGGTCTTCCAATGAAAGGTTGAACGCTGAATCTGCTGCAATAAGTTCAAGCAGATTGTTATCCAGACCTTTTTCTTTTACATTTCTTCCTGCTTCCATAGACAATTCACGGATTCTCTCATGTAATTCCTGTCTGTCTCCGCCTGCTTTTACTGCATCCATCATGATATTTTCTGTTGCCATAAATGGAAGCTCTGCCATCAGACGTTTCTCTATTACTTTTGGATATACAACCAGACCATCAACTACGTTCAGGCACAGATCCAAAATACCATCAATTGCAAGAAATCCCTCTGGTACACTGAGACGTTTGTTTGCTGAATCATCCAATGTTCTCTCAAACCACTGTGTAGCTGAAGTGATTGCCGGATTCAAAGCATCGATCATCACATATCTGGAAAGTGATGCGATACGCTCACTTCTCATCGGATTTCTCTTATAAGCCATTGCTGAAGAACCAATCTGTGTCTTCTCAAATGGCTCTTCTACTTCTTTCAAGTGCTGAAGAAGACGGATATCATTTGAGAATTTGTGTGCACTTGCCGCAATACCTGCAAGTACATTGAGCACTCTTGTATCCACTTTACGTGAATATGTCTGACCTGATACCGGATAACAAGCTTTAAATCCAAGTTTTTCAGCAATCATCGGATCAATCTTGTCGATTGTCTCCTGATCTCCGTCAAAAAGTTCCAAAAAGCTTGCCTGTGTTCCTGTTGTTCCCTTTGAACCAAGCAATTTCAAGCTCTCAAGTACATATTCAAGATCTTCTAAATCCATCTCAAATTCCTGCATCCATAAAGTTGCTCTCTTACCAACTGTTGTTGGCTGTGCCGGCTGGAAGTGAGTAAATGCAAGTGTAGGCTGTGCTTTATACTCATCAGCAAATTTTGCCAGCTCAGCAATTACATTAACCAACTTTGTACGAACAAGTTTTAAAGCCTCTGCCATTACGATAATATCTGTGTTATCTCCAACATAACATGATGTTGCACCAAGGTGGATGATACCTTTTGCTTTTGGACACTGTACGCCATATGCATATACATGTGACATTACATCATGACGTACAACTTTTTCACGTTCTCTTGCAACATCATAATTAATATCCTCTGCATGTGCTTTTAATTCTTCAATCTGCTCATCAGTAATATTGAGTCCTAATTCTTTTTCTGTCTCTGCAAGTGCGATCCATAACTTTCTCCATGTTTTGAATTTCTTGTCCTGAGAAAAAATATACTGCATTTCTTTACTTGCGTAACGCTCTGAAAGCGGACTTGTATAACGGTCTGTTGCCATAATTGTATTCTCCTTTGTTGTTATCCTGTTAAAATCTATTATATAAGATATTAAAAAGCCTCGTCAAGTGCTTCAATCGAATGCATGACTGACATCTTCATTCGGAACCTCGATTGGATATTTTCCTGTGAAACATGCATCACAATATTTTAAATCTCCAACCATATCTTTCAGCTTGTCAATTTCCATATATCCAAGTGAATCTGCTCCGATCATTTCACGAATTTGCTCTGTTGTATGTGAGTGTGCGATCAACTGTTCATTAGATGGAACATCTGTTCCAAAATAGCATGGATATAAAAACGGTGGTGAACTGATTCTTACATGAACCTCTGTTGCTCCGGCCTTTTTTAACATCTTAATGATATTTGCACAAGTTGTTCCACGTACAATGGAATCATCTACCATTACAATTCTTTTTCCTTTTACTACTTCTTCTATAACATTCAGCTTAATCTTAACACTTGACTCTCTTTCACTCTGTGTTGGTTTAATGAATGTACGGCCTACATAACTATTTTTATGAAATGCCATTCCATATGGAATACCTGATGCTTCAGAATATCCTTTTGCTGCCACCAGACCGGAATCCGGAACACCTACTACAAGGTCTGCCTCAACCGGGTATGATTCTGCCAATGCTTTTCCTGCTGTGATTCTTGCATGATATACATTCACATTGTCAATTGTACTATCTGTTCTTGCAAAATAAATATACTCAAAAATACATCTTGCCTGCTCTTCCTCTGGAATTGCCATGCTCATATCTGAAGAGATACCATTTTTTGTTATAGTAACAATCTCCCCTGGTTTTACATCACGAACAAATTCTGCACCAACTGCAGCGATTGCACAACTTTCAGATGCCAGCAGATAAGTATTATCTCTTTTTCCTATGCACAATGGTTTAAATCCCCAAGGATCACGTGCTCCGATCATTTTTCTCGGACTGCTGATGACAAGTGCATACGCACCTTTAATCTTCTTCATTGCATTTCTCACTGCGATTTCTGCAGTAGGTGTATTCAAACGTTCTCTTGCAATATGGTATGCAATTACTTCCGAATCAATTGTCGTCTGGAAAATCGCACCAGTGTACTCCAGTTCTTTTCTCAGTTCAACTGCATTTGTCAAGTTACCATTATGTGCTATTGCGAGTGTTCCTTTTACATAATTAATAACCAATGGCTGTGCATTCTCGACGCGTGTCGCACCTGCTGTAGAGTATCGAACATGTCCTACTCCCAGATTTCCTTTTAGCTCTGTCAAAGACTCACGGTCAAACACATCATTGACATGTCCCAATCCTTTTTTGGAAAGGACCTTTCTCTTTCCATATGTATCTGTCACTGCGATTCCACAGCTTTCCTGTCCACGATGCTGCAATGCAAACAGTCCATAATAAACTGTAGAAGCGACATCGCCGCCATCCATATCGTAAGCACCAAAGACACCACACTCTTCACCCAATCCTGTTGTTACTTCTTCAAATTCGCTCATGAATGAAACTCCTTCATCTATTTTTATCCTGTTTTTGCCGAATAACCTGCACGATGATTATAATACAAGGCAGGTTGAAAATCAACATTTCTACCCGCCTTGTCCGTCTTCGCAGTCATTATTTATTTCAAATTTTATATATAAGTCTTCCTAATAATATTGGTTAATTTTTCACTTTTTCTGTCAGACCTATGCTATTCTTCTGCCAGTTTTCCCAAAAATTCTTTCATTCTGGCATTATCTGAGGCAAAGACTTCTTCCGGAGTTCCTTCCTCTGCAATTACACCTTTATCCATAAAAATAATCTTATCTGCAACTTTCCGTGCAAAATTCATTTCATGTGTAACAATAACCATAGTCATATGCTCTGACGCCAGACTTTTGATAACTTTCAAAATCTCACCGGTAAGTTCCGGATCCAATGCCGATGTTGGTTCATCAAAAAACAACATCTTCGGTTTCATTGCCAGAGCCCTTGCGATCGACACACGCTGCTGCTGTCCACCGGACAACTGATATGGATATGCATCTGCTTTATCCTCCAGTCCCATCTTTTTTAGCAGCTCTTTTGCTTCCTTATATACTTCCTCTTTCTTTCTTTTCTGTACTTTAATCGGCGCATCTGTTATATTTTTCATTACAGAAAAATGTGGAAATAAATTAAAATTCTGGAATACCAGTCCAAAGCAGGACTGTATCTCTTTTCTTTCTTCTTTCTTTGGAAATACTGGTTTTCCATTTTCTATCCAGGCCGCCTTTTTTCCCAGATACAGAATTTCACCATCGCTTATTGTCTCTAACATTGTCGCGCAGCGGAGTAATGTTGATTTTCCAGAACCGGATGGTCCAATAATAGCAAGTATTTCTCCTTGTTCAACGGATAAGGATATATCTTTAATAACCTGAACTCCGTCGAAATCCTTTTTTATATGATTCATTTCTAAAAGCTTCATACTGCCGTCTCCTATCGATAGTAATTCAATTTCTTTTCAAGCAGCTCCATCACACCTGCAACCGCATAGTTAAATATATAGTAAAAAACACCTGCTATAAAGAACGGCATAACCGTTGTCTGAGCCGCCGCAATCTGCTTTGCTACCGCAAACATTTCAATATAAGACAATGAGTATACAAGCGATGTATCTTTTACCAGTGTTATAACTTCATTTGTCACTGATGGCAACACGATTTTCACGACCTGTGGCAATACAATTTTGCAGAATGTCTGCTGTTTAGAATATCCCAATAAAGTTGCTGCCTCATACTGTCCTTTCGGGATTGATTCAATTCCCGAACGATAAATTTCTGCAAAATATGCTGCATAATTTAAAGAACAGCCCAATAAGATTGCCGTCAATTTGTATCCACCTATGTTCATTCCCCACAAATAATATGGTCCGAAATACCATACCAAAAGCTGAAGCATCAACGGTGTTCCCCTCATAATAGAAATGTATACTTTAACCAGCCAGCTAACTGGTTTAAATTTGCTTACCCTACCGAAATATACAACCATTCCAAGCGGCAACGAAAATACTAATGTTAAAATAAATATTAAAAATGTCTGTCCAAACCCTGCGCCAAGCTGACGCAGCATTACTTCAAAACTCATTTTGCCTCCTCTCATGCGAAAAAACTTCCCCATTGCTTTTTACATTTATATGCTAACGAAACTATGCCCCTCTGAATCTCTTCAGAGGGGTATAGTCATCCTGCACCATTCATCTTGTCTTATTATTTTAATGTTACCATATCGGCAATTTCATATTTCTCTGCCAGTTTTTCAACTGTACCATCTTCTGCCAGCTTCTCTAAATCTGCATTCACTTTGTCGCAAAGCTCTGTATTTCCTTTTTTGAATCCAATCGCATACTGCTCTGTATTCAAAGTTTCATCCAGGATTTTATATCCGTCTCCTCTGGAATTAATCTGATATTTTGCAACACCGATATCAATTGCAAGTGCATCCAGTGCTCCTGCCTGAAGCTCTGTAAATGCTGTATTGTAATCAGCAAACTCGTTAAGAGAACCGAATGTATCTGCCAGTGCTTTCTGTCCACCCTCTTCTTCGCTGTTCAGAAGATCAAGTGCTGCGGAAGCTGCCTGCACACCTACTGTCTTTCCTGCAAGATCTGAAAGTTTTTCAATTCCTGAATTTTCAGCAACTACGATTACCTGGCTGTTATCAACATATGGTGTAGAGAATGTGTAATCATCTTCTCTTCCATTCATTGTAAATCCATTCCAGATGCAATCAATAGAACCAGAATTTAATTCCATATCTTTTGAATCCCAGTTGATTGGTTTTTTTACAAGTGTCCAGCCTTCCAGATCACATACTGCCTGTGCAAGTTCCAAGTCAAAACCTGTATATTCTCCGTCATCATCCATGTATCCATATGGTGGATATTCTGCATCAAATCCTACTGTAAAAGTATTGCCTCCATTTGATACTGAATCCTTCGTGCTTTCTGTTTTTGTCTCTTTTGTATCTGTAGATGAAGAATCTTTACTGCTTCCGCATCCCACTGCCATTGTTGATACTGTCAACGCTGCAATCAATACTACTGCCAATTTCTTTTTCATTGTATCACCCTCCTGCGTCGGTGGTTTGCGTTATTCTTTTATCAATTGACCGCTTTACCACACTAAATTACTTAGGCAGTGTAACACATTTTAAGATACTTGTCAATTATTGACTGCACATAACTTATATATTGCTCCTACGATATTTGCGTTTCCACTCATCAATTTGTATTTCGTTATTCTCTGACAATGATTTTGCTTTTACATCTTCTACTTCTTGGCGCATCTGTGCATTCACTTCCACATAATCCGCGTGTTTTGTAAGTAAAATATGATATTCTTCCATTGACATATATTTGTAAGATGCATAAAGATATGGTTTTAAATATTTTTTATCTTCACAAATTTTATACGCATGATCATACATTTTGGCAGCTTCCTGATATAAGAATAATTTTCCGTATGCTGCACCCAATCCTGCATAGATTTGTCCATAAAACTTATCCTCTACACTTTCGTCACGCTCTTCATTTAATATTTCCTGATAAACAAGGATTGCCTCTTCAATTTCTCCGCTTTCCAGCAGATTATCTCCTTTGAATTTCTGGCGCTCAATGTCTTTCTGGTTTTTCAGACGTTCCAGAACATTTTGAATTCGTATCATCTGTGCTTCACGGTAAATCTTTGATTCCTTTAATATCGTCAGTACAAATTTTTCTACTGAACCATGCATCTGCATCATCTCTCGCAATTGCTCTGACAAAGCAGAAAGTCCTAATTCTTCGTCCAGCCAGTTACACAATTGCTCATTCATAATGGTGTAATCGATCAGATAAAGATTATTACACAGATAATAGCACAGTTCTTCTATTGTATATATTTTGCAGTGAATCCTGGAAATCTCATAAGGATGTGCTGCATGCTGCTCATGACATAGAACTAAATTTCCCATCATTGCCTCCTAAATGAATAATCTTCTCTTTCTGAAAATCTGTCGCCGGATAAAATTCTCCGAATCCCATATCACGCACAATGATCTTACATGTCTTTTCATCCATAAACAGTGTTTCAATCATCAGGCGCATCGCATACTCAGAGCGTCTCGGAAATTTATCCATCGGGATCACTTCTGTTCGTACTGTTCCTTGAACAAGTGACTCAATATGCAATTCGATATCCTCTACCTTTTCCAATAAAACTTCCCACTGATTATTTGACTCGTACCACTGTGCTCCCCAGGATACGATTGGATACCACATCTCCTGACCATTCACCCTGAGATTAAGTGTAATCTGATCTGTCAGCTTGCCATCCGACAAATAAACCGGATCTTCTACCTGCATATACATCTTTCTATAAGAGGTAAAGCAAGCACCTTTACTATATAGATTATTGCCTATGAAAGCTCTTCGTCCATTACAAAGCAGACGCAAAGCATTCGGATACCAGTTGTTCTCAAAGCCTTCACCTGTCAAAAACACAGATGAGACAATTCTCTTATCAAATACCCCTTCTATGAACTTACAGAACATAGAATCTGCTTCTCTGGCCTTGTCTTCGTTTAAAACCGGATATACTGCTGCCAATTCTTTCATATGTGCGCTTGCGACCTCGTCAACAGTCACAAATGTAGTTTTCCCACCGCCAAGTCCCGGTTTTAATCTTCTAAGCATATATGCCTTTATTTCATTGCGATCACAGCAAAACAGTGCTGCTTCATACTGCCATAATTCTTTTGGCTGATAAAACAGGTAATTACAAAAACTTTCTTTATAATCCTGAATAAAAATATGCTGTTTATCAATATTCATACGGACAGCAATTCCTCTTAATAGCTTTGCCAGTTCTTCTGTCAACTCCGGCACTGTAAAGACAATCCCATCAATTTTAGGGAATGCCTGCAAAGACATCTGAATGAACTTTGATAAGAGCCATACTGCATCATACGTATCTTCTCCAAATTCAACCTTCTCTCCGTCCAGACTTCTCTCCAGCAGCCTTGTCACAGTAAACCCTTCACTGATTGACACCAGTCTTTTAGCCTCTTTTCCATAAGCCCAGGTATCTCTAAGTTTTCCAATGATCAGCGGAATCTGATAATTATCAGATTCTGACTCCAATGTCTCCGGTTCCAACTGCTGATCATTATAGAAACTGATCTGGCAGGTTTTTTCATTTATTTCGTATCCTATTATATTTCCCTGCATCATGCAGATAAGCCTCCTTAATTTTCTCCGAATATATGAGCAGCGACAGCATCTTCTATCTCATACTCTTTCATCTTTGCTTCTTGTTCTTCTCCATCTAAAAGCAGAATATCATTGATTCTTCCATAACGTCCCCGTTCGCCTTGTTCCACTTTTTTTGTACACTCTGCTTTTTCGCTTCGATATACATTACCATCTATTATTTCTTTAAAATAATATTTTAATTTTTCATTGGCAAACAGGACAAATTTTTTAACATATAAATTTTCATACATTGGTGTCAATACTTCTGTTGAATAATCCACATTTTCAGAATCACCTTTCTGCAACTGATAATACAGCATGACTCTGCTACCCTTCTGCCCTTTGTATTCAATTAATGTCTTATCCCACAGCTGCTGTTCAATCAGCCATTCTTTCTCATAATTCATAAAGAATGGGAAATATATCTGTTTTCCACATAAATCCTGCATAAACTTTTTCAATGTTTTTCTCATTGAAGAATCATATTCTTTCTGTGCATAATATTTCAGCACCGCAATCTTACAGATATCGATTGTCTCTTCACCTTTTTCAAATTCTTTACAGATAATATCAATCACACTCTTACTGATTTTTCTATTTTCTACTACATACGCTCTCGACATATATGCCAGATAAGCCTGCTGCAGTCCAATATATGCACCTTCTGCATAATATTCCTCAAAAATGGCAGCCTCGCCAAATAAAGATTCTGAAAAAAGCATCTGTGTCAGGATTCGTTCTCCGAGCTTGTGAGTATGCACCTCATATTCCTTTGCTTCTCTCCAGAGTTCTTTCATCTCGATCGTAGCTCCACAATAATAATTTGCCAGATATGTCAGGATTACTTTATCATACTGTCCTCTTTTAAACAGTCTGAAACATACATATGTAAGGAAATCATCGCATGCATAATTATTTTCACGGATTGTTTTACTGCTAAGTGCCAGCATCTCACTGTCTTCGTATTTTTCCACGCCATTTTTCTGTACGATTTCTAAAGTCAGTTCAGGGACAGCTTCTTCTTCCTGATTTATTTTCAAACTATTCAAATAGCGCTTACAAACATCCATGTAACGAAGTTCATAGAACATACGCTTGCTATCATATGGAATAGAATCTGTATAATGTCTTCCATCTTTGTTTTCCCACACAAGGCGGTCTGATTTTGCATACAGACAGATTAATGTGCCCTGCTCTGAATATGGTACTCTCTGTGTAATCTTCCCATCTTCTGCAATGACATAAATAAATTTTATGTTATGTACCTTCGTTTTCACCTCATAAGAATAGCAAATATCATATAATGCCTTCACACGTTCCGGATTCAGTTCTTTTTCTGAAATAAATCTTTTATATATTGTTCTTAAATGTGCATTAATATGTCTGCGTTCCAATTGTCTCCATGCAAATGATTCCATCTCTTCACGATAATGTGCATAAATTTCACTGCCCTCATCTTCATAGTTAATAACATTGGCATACAAAAATGCACATTTATTGTAATCAAGCATATTGCCATGCAAAAAATACAAATATACAGATCGTGGTAATGGCTTCTGAAACATATCTACATCCACTGATTCCATATAAAATTCGTAAAGCTGTGCGATTTTCAATTCCTCTTCAACAGCCTTTTCATACCACTCAAAATACTCTTTTCCTACACAGTTTCCTTTTATCAAAAGGGTACAGATAGAAGTCAGTATCATACTTTCCGGATATGCTTTATAGCACAGCACCAATGTCTGGAACAAATGTTTATCATATGCTTTCGACTGACTTGCCAGATTAGCTGTATAAAGTGCAAGCTCCTTTGTCATCAATCCGTATTTTGCCGCAAATAAAAGCACTCGGATTTCAAACATGCCTAATTTTTTCAAGCTTGTACTCTTTTCACGATAACAACGAAATACCTCCAGATAAAATATAAGGCTGTTTGTCTTTTCTGTATTAAATAATTTTTCTAAAATACGAAGCTTCTCACTGAGGATTTTATATTCAGAATCTACATTGATCAGCATACACAAAATGCGCCAGCTGTCTGGATGCTTCATATATGATTTTGCAAGCTCTTCCGCTACTCTTCTCTGTCCGATCGTGTCATTGCTTAAAAATGTAGTCAAATATAAATAATACGAGCTAAGTTCCACATTCTTACCAATTGCAAATCGGTTATAGTTGTATGATTCAAGCAGCGTTCTTGCCTGCTCCTTCTTTCCACCGATAATACAAATATGTGCCTGTAAAAGCAGATACCATTCATTATTCTCATCCATCTTACGCAGACGCTCTGCCTTATGGATAGAATCCTCCGTCCATTCTTCCAGTTCTTTCTTGCCTGATTCATATACAAGATAATCTTTCAGAATACTCAAATACTCTCTTGTCTCATCTCTCTTCTCTTCATCTCTGCATATATCTTTTTCAACAATGATTTCATATGACAATGTTTCATATGGCGTTTCAAGAATAATCTTGCCAAAGTTACTGCCTTTATGTAAACGTTCTGCACTAATAAAATACTCTACTCTATAGGAATTCCCTAAAAATTCTTCTGTCGATATCTTTGTATGTTCTACATATAAAAAGTCACCCTCTGTACGGACATCAATATCCAAATGTCCCCAAGTGTTCTTTTTCAATGTAAACTTTTCTTTTCTTGCCTCTTTCATAGAGGTAAAAGCTCGACTCTCTTCTTCCAGTGTCAGATAAATTTTTTCTTTTTGTTTACAGCCAACTAAAAATTCTTCCAATGCCTGTTGATCCAGTTCCCACTTACGCATATTGTCATAAAGTGCCTGGATTCTTTTATCTTCGTATTTTAAAATTTCATAAAAATCTCTGGAACGGAATAATTTTTCCGCTTCTGCCGGATCACGATAAGTTAATTTTTTAAAATCTTCTAAGCTCTGAACTTTTCCATAAGAAGTCATCACAAACGGCTTCTCAATCACTGCTGTAAAAGCAATATCATATTCTCCGCCATTACATACGATAGTGAACTTTCCATGTTCGACATGCCCCGGCACCAATCCGGTCCCATCATATGTATAGGATATATTTACAGGATTCCCATCAAATCCCTGTTCCTCACAATGTACACGAAAAGAAGACGGGTATACCAATCCTCGGATTGTCCCCTCTCCCTGGTTCTGTAATGAAAAACTGCCTTTATATATTTCGCCTTCTCCGACACGCATAATAATCCTTGTTTCCGGGAAAATAATGTCAGGCTGCGGGACATGAAAATCCCCTTTTGAAAGTCTTTTTATTTTATTTTTCAACTTCGTCACCTACTTATATTCTTTTACGCACACGACGCTACTATGAATTATAACATCATCCCTTTCATTCTTGCAATGGTGTATAAAAATATTTTCGAATTAAATCGTATACACGCATACACTTTATTTTTCATCATTTTTTCACTTTGTTTTTAGTGAATCCTTTGCAAATAAGTGTTATAATGGAAAAATACAAAGGAGGAATGCATTATGAAATTAGTGATTACAATGAGTCGACGTTTCGGAACCGGTGCAAGCGTCATTGCAAATGAACTGTCAAAGCGCCTGGATATTCCGGTATATGACAAAGCATATATTGAGCAGAAATTAGGAGAACATGAATATGAAACAGAGGCTGATGCAATTCGTAAGCTTGCTGAGAAACCTTGTATTATACTTGGTCGATGTGCCTCCGATATCTTAAAAGACCGCATGAATGTTTTAAACATTTATGTTTGCGCTGCAAAAGAGGATCGTATCCATCGAATCATGAAACTAGAGAATCTTTCTTATGATGCTGCCAAAGAAAGGGTCGAAAAGACAGACGAACAGCGTGCCGCCTATTATTATGAACATACCGGTAAAACATGGGGCGATGTCAATGACTACCACATGATTCTTGACACAAGTGAGTTAGGTGTTGATCACTGTGCCGATATCCTTATGCAGTATTTTGAAAGACTGGAATACATTTAATATCTTAAATCAAGCAAGTTACATTTTGCACAAGCATTTATCTTCTTTGCCTGATTTAAACATAAAAAGAGGATGAAAGTATTTTTTGCTTTCATCCTCTTTTTATGTTTCATTTACTCTGCACTCTCTTCTGTATTACCTGATGTATCTTTTACTGTCACACCCTGTTTCTGGAAATCCACTTTCTTCCATACACGTTTATTCAGATTAATATCTGTTTTCTTTCTCCATTTTTTCAAAAGATCATCATATTGATCCTTCTTTCTCTCTTCTACAATTGACTGCTTCTTTGCGTCTGTTGCAGTACGATCCAGAAAGCTTGTCATTTTTGCAACATATATACCAGAATCCGTCTCAATCGCATCTGTTACGTCACCTTCTGCTGTAAGAGCATCTGCTGCCTTCACTAAATCTGCATTCGGAGAAGTAGATTCTGAATCAAATGTAGCAGTCTGTACTTCCATGCCAGCTTCATTCGCTACGGCATCAATATCCTTTGTATCACTATTCTTCAATTTTTCCGCAAAATCTGTTGCCTTTTTCTTCACTTCTGTCTTTTCTGTCTCACTCATTGTTGATGTCGAATCGTTCTCATCCTTTGTATAACTATAAAATACATATTTCATAGCTTTCTGAGCTGCCTCATCATCTGACACCTCTGTATCCACATCCGCTGTCATCGCATCTTCCATCTTACTCTGAATTGTTAAAAGCTCCAGAACTTTCTTGACATACTTATTATACCCTGAGACTGCCTCTTTGTCTTCAAGTGCATTATTCTCATCAAATTCCTCTGCCGCCTTATCGATTGCTTTCTTTTCATCCTCGCTAAGTACCACCTCATACTCTGAAGCATGCTGCTCCAAAATATATATATTCTCCAATGACTTAATCATATCACTTTTAACTGACTGCTCATATGTCTTACCATCTGTTTCCTTTGCCCACAGTTCTTCACCTGTCGTTCCCATCATACCTGCGTAATAAGTTTCATACTGTGCCTGCTGCATTCTCGCATAGAAATTTGCCACACCTAATTTTATTTCGCTTTCTCCTACTGTTGCAACAACGTCATCATTATTCATAGAGCCGCATCCTGTCAGACCAGTAACAGCTAACATACCTGCCAGTCCCAGAGCAGTCACTCTTTTTTTCCACTGATTCATATTTTCTGTCCGTTCTCCCTTCATTTTCTCCGCATCCTAAAAAGAAGCTTTCTTCTCTTCCGCCACGCTCAAACTGAGCCGGTCAACTTCAATCATTATAATCTGTTTTTATATTTCTAACAAGGTTTTTATATCATTTAACAGCTTTTTCACAAGTTCAAGAACATCTTCGCTTTTTTCCTTTTTATTCTTTCCCTTTTTCTGATAGAGAAAATATGGCGTTGTCTCTGCCTTTAACACCAAATTTCCATGATACATTTTCAACAAGCCCGGTATCTTCTTTGGATCCACCTTTGCTTTTTCATACATTACAATCTTAATTGTATCAGTTTTCTGTTCTACTGCTGTCACATAAACAGAATGTGCGAGTGCTTTAAGCAGCGCAATATGCAATAGCTGCTGCACCTTTCTCGGAACATCTCCAAAACGGTCAATCAGCTCTTCAAGCATATCATCCATTTCTTCTTCATTTTCAATACTTGCGATTCGTTTGTAAATATCCAGCTTCTGAAATTCATTTGAAATATAACTATCCGGAATATAGGCATCCACATTCAGATCTATCGTTGTATTGAAAATATCTTCGTCCATCTCACCTTTTTCCTGCTTAACCGCTTCATTAAGCATCTTGCAATATAAATCATAGCCAACCGCTTCCATATGTCCATGCTGCTCTGCACCAAGCAGGTTTCCTGCACCACGGATTTCAAGATCACGCATTGCAATCTTAAATCCTGAACCAAGTTCTGTAAATTCCCGGATTGCTGCCAATCGCTTTTCTGCCACTTCTTTTAACAATTTATCTCTTCTATATAACAAAAATGCATATGCCATTCGATTGGATCTTCCAACTCTTCCTCTCAGCTGATACAACTGAGATAGTCCAAGCCGGTCAGCATCATGGATGATCATGGTATTCGCATTTGAAATATCCAGACCGGTCTCTATGATCGTTGTTGAAATCAACACATCAATCTCACCATTGATAAAGTCATACATAATATCTTCTAATTGACGTTCATTCATTTGCCCATGTGCAAACATTACATTCGCATCCGGAACCAATTTTTGTACCTTATCTGCCACATCCGCAATATCACTGACACGATTATATACATAATATACTTGTCCATTTCTGGCAAGCTCGCGTTCGATGGCTTCTCTTACCATCTCATCATTATATTCCATTACATAAGTCTGAATCGGCATACGATCCATCGGAGCCTCTTCTAGCACGCTCATATCACGTATTCCGATCAAACTCATATGAAGTGTCCTCGGGATCGGTGTTGCTGTCAGCGTCAATACATCAATATTTTCACGCAATTTTTTTATTTTTTCTTTATGTGTCACTCCAAAACGCTGTTCTTCGTCAATGATCAAAAGCCCTAAATCTTTATATTGTACATCCTTTGACAACACACGATGTGTTCCAATTACAATATCTACCAGCCCTTTTTTCAGATCCTCTATTGTTTTTTTCTGTTCTGTACTGGTTCTAAACCTGCACAATAGATCAACACGTACCGGAAATTCTTTCATACGCTGTACAAAATTATTATAATGTTGCTGTGCCAGTATTGTTGTAGGCACAAGATATACCACCTGTTTTCCTTCCTGGACTGCTTTGAATGCCGCGCGTATAGCAATCTCTGTTTTGCCAAATCCGACATCCCCACAGATCAACCTGTCCATGATTTTATGGCTCTCCATATCATGTTTCGTATCTTCTATCGCCTGCAGCTGGTCTTCAGTTTCTTCAAATGGAAACATTTCTTCAAATTCTTTCTGCCATACCGTATCTGGTTCGTAGACATATCCATCTGCCTGCTGACGTGCTGCATACAATTCCACCAGATCTTTTGCTACCAGCTTCACTGCACTTCGAACCTGGCTTTTGGTTTTCTGCCACTGCGCTGTTCCGAGTTTATTTAATTTAGGTTTTTTTGCATCTGCACCTGCGTACTTCTGAATCATATCCAGCTGCGTTGCAAGAATATACAGTGCACTGTCTCCCGCATAGCGAATCTTCATATAGTCCTTCGTTACTTTATCAACTTGTATCTTCTCGATCCCCTCATATACACCAAGGCCATGATTTTCATGAACAACATAATCACCCACTTTTAATTCTGTAAAATCCCGAATTTTCTGTCCTTCATAACTATGTTTTTTCTTGCGCTTTTTCTTTTTTCTGCCAAAAATATCACTTTCTGCAATAACCACAAACTTTAACATCGGATATTCATATCCTTCCGTTACATGTCCGTAAGTCACAAGTATCTCGCCCGGCTGTACCTCTTTTTCCAATGTTTCACTGTAATAACTGCTCAGCTCATAATCCCGAAGATCTTCTGCCAGTCTTCGTGCTCTCGTTCTTGAGCCTGATAACAAAATCACTCTGTAGCCATTTCGTTTTAATCGTTTTAGATCAAGTGTCAGCATTTCAAAACTGTTATTATATGGATTGACCCCCTTTGTCTGGAGCGAATATGTCCGTCTCACATGAAATGTGCCACACTTTGATTCTAACGTAGTAAATGCAACCGATGAATACTGATTCATCTTCTCAATTATCTCTTCTACCGCAAATACCAAAAGTTCGTCCGCAGACTCCTCCATACCTGCTTCTTGTCGGTTTTCTCTGCTTTTTTGATATTCTGATTCTATCTCTTTTGCCTGTTCCAGAAGCCGAATTGGCTCATCTAATAACAACAGACTTTCTTTTCTGTTAAAATACTCCAAAAAAGAAACGCTTTTTGTTTCATCCGTTATCAATTCTCCTGTCGGATAAATCGTTACCTTTTCTAAATTTTCAATTGAGCGCTGACTTTCTGCATCAAATGTCCGAATAGAGTCAATCTCATCTCCCCACAGTTCAATTCTTACCGGCAATTCATCTGTCAATGGAAATACATCCAAAATTCCACCACGGACAGCAAACTGCCCCGGACTTTCAATCTGCGTTTCCCTCTCATATCCCATTTTCACAAGTTGTTCCTGCACCTTACCAAACTCAAGAACATCCCCGGATAACAATGTAAGTTTTTGTGTTTCTATCTCTTTTGGCCCGATCACCCCATCAAGAAATGCATCCATCGTTGTGATTACAGTAATTGATGCACTCTTGTCACATTCCAGTATTGCCCTGATAACTTCCATTCGCTGGCTCTGCAAATATTTTCCTTTGATGTCTGCATGATAAAACAACAAATCACGGGCCGGATAATAATATGTGTTTTCATCAAGAAATTTATATTCTTCATACGCCTGTTTAGCTTTTTCCTCATTTGAAAATACAACAAGATTATATTTCACGCCTTTACTGAGCGCATACATCAAATGTGTTTTCTGAGAATTTACACATCCCGTAATCTGTATAGTACCTGATTCTCTATTTCTATTTTTTATAATTTCTTCATAATCCGCCAGTTCCTTTAGCGGTGACAACAATGCATTCACGTTTACTCTTCCTTCTTTTTCCGATTATATTCATTCATTGCAGCAGAAATATCGCCTTCCAGAATCATCTCAACTGCATGTACTGCATGAGCATAGCCTTCATCCATAAGCACCTGCTCTTCTTTTGAAAAATGTCCAAGCACATAATCTGCCAGATCATATTTTGATGGTTTTTCTCCAACTCCGACTTTTACTCTTGGAAATACCTGTCCACCAAGATGTGCTATAATATTCTTAATCCCGTTATGTCCTCCTGCACTTCCTTTGGCACGAATACGGATCTGTCCGTTATCCAGACTGATATCATCGTAAATCACGATGAATTCCTGTTCTTCATCTACCTTATAGTAATCCAACAAACTTCTCACACTCTCACCACTAAGATTCATAAAAGTCTGTGGTTTCGCAAGGATTACTTTCTGACCCCCTATGATTCCTTTTCCAATCAGTGCACGGTGTTTTTTTGTATCTACGGAAATATTATATTTATCAGCAATTCGGTCTATAACCTCAAATCCTGCATTATGTCTTGTTCCTTCATATTCTTTTGATGGATTACCTAATCCTACTATAATAAACATTCTATTAACTCACCTTTCGTTCTATTCTTTCACATCCCTATTCTATCCGAAAACCTCTGACTTGTCATCTGCATCTTTCAATATTACCTTTTTATGCTTCATAAGGCACTAACATATTTTCTTCTTTTCTTTCATACAATGATAAAAAATGCATTGGAGGTTTATTTTACATGGGGTCTAAAACTAAAATCGTAGTTCTTCACATGAAAGAAATCGTATATACACTTATCTTTGCAGCCTTAGGAATACTTTTAATCATTTTACTGGTCATCATGTTTCGCTTTGGACACTCGTCTACGCCTACAGCCTCAGCCAGGCTCTATACTCCCGGAATTTATACATCTTCCCTCACTTTAAATAACACGAATCTGGAAGTAGAAGTAACTGTAGATGAATCACAGATTAAAGCAATCCGACTGTCAAATCTGGATGAAAGTACAGCCGCCATGTTTCCTCTGCTGCAACCGGCTATTGAAAATATAGCAGATCAGGTTTGTAAAACCCAGTCAACCGACAATATTACTCTTTCATCTGAAACACCATATACCTCACAAATCCTCCTGGATGCAATTAATGAAGCCATTGAAAAAGCCGCAGTCCATTAGGCTGCAGCTTTTTTGCGGTTCTTTCTATTCATTTTTTTCATATAAAATATTTCTAAACTTAGTCTGAATGGTTCTACTATACTAACCTTCTACAATCAAATACTGACCGTTTGGTAATGGAAATACTTCCGAAGCCTCTTCTAATTCATCCATGCTCATAGTTTCTACATCTGCTCCGTTCTCTTCGAAGTACTCTTTTACCTCATCGAGCGAATCCACGACTACTGCCATACAATCTTCTAAAAAAGCTTCTGCCTCTTCCATTGATTCCGCAACTGGCTCATCAAATAACTGAGACTGATTTTCTAAGAAAGTTAATAAGCACTCTTCACTGTATTCGTTCATATTTCAAACCTCCCTAATCCTCTATCATGTTCATGATTTCTTCTGGCGAATCTACAATCAATTCCGCCCCGGCATCTTCTAAAACCTCTTTGCCACGAAATCCCCATGTCACTCCTACGGTATGCATCTGTGCATTCTTACCTGTAGCTACATCCACTTCTGAATCACCAATATATAGTGTCTCTTCTGGTGTTGCTCCTAATTTCTCTGCAATCTGAAGTACAGCCGTAGGATCTGGTTTTCTCGGAACTGTGTCTATCTGCCCTTGAATCCATTGAAATGTCTCTTTGCCAAAAATAGTCTCCACAACATGAACCGCCTGCTTATGTGGCTTATTTGACAAAACTGCAAGTTTCAACCCTCGATTCTTCATCGACTCCAGCATCTCTGTGATTCCTTCATAAGGTACTACATGATATGTGCAATTCGCATCAAATATACGTCCATATATCTGCATTGCTTCTTCAATTCTGTCAAGGTTCTCTGATCCTGAACTCCCCAGTGCTTTTTCCATCTGCACCCTTGCTCCATTCCCAACAAATATTCGACACTGTTCTTCTGAAATCTGCGGAAGCTTCATCTCTTTTAATGTCTCGTTTGTCGAATACACAAGAGAGTCTAATGTGTTTGTCAATGTTCCATCCAAATCAAATATACATGCTTTATACATGGTTACTTCATACCCTTTCCTGTAGTCTACGATTATCATAGTATGAAGTCTCAAAAATTTCAATATCTAACTCTACTTTTTTTCTATCTTTTATTTTCCGGTTAAATATTGTCTCATTATAAGCAACGCATTTTTCTCCAATCTGCTTACTTGTGCCTGTGAAATTTGAATCTCCTGGGCCACTTCTACCTGTGTTTTTCCTTCAAAAAACCGCATCTGTATAATATGACGTTCTCTTTCTCCCAACCGATTCATCGCCGCTTCCAAAGACAATTCTTCTACCCAGTTTTCTTCCTTATTCTTTTTATCGCTCACCTGATCCATAACATATAACGTATCACCTCCATCGCTATAAATCGGCTCATACAAACTCATCGGACTTTGAATTGCATCCATTGCAAACACGATATCTTCTTTTGAAATACCAATCTCCTGTGCAATTTCTTCTACTGTCGGTTCTTTCATATTCATTTTCACATATGCCTCTTTTGCATATATTGCTCTGTATGCCGTATCCCTAAGTGACCGACTCACCCTGATTGAATTATTATCTCTCAAATAACGTCTGACTTCTCCTATGATCATCGGCACTGCATATGTCGAAAATTTCACCAGGCGATCCGGTTCAAAATTGTCCACTGCCTTCATCAGTCCCACGCATCCAACCTGAAACAGATCATCAGCATTTTCATTACTTGACGAAAATCGCTTGATTACACTTAAAACCAGTCTGAGATTTCCCTTTATATATTCTTCTCTAGCGTCCTTATCTCCTTGTTTAATACGAACAAACAAAGCTTCCTTCTCCTGTTCCGACAGGAGAGGAAGCTTCGCTGTATTTACACCACATATTTCAACTTTATTCAGAGCCATAGTTTGAATCCTCCTACAAGATTTCAAAAATTTAAATCTAGTAAAATTTTTCTCACATTGTCTCCTTGTTATTCCGACTCTAATAAAATAAAAAAAGTTTTAGTCCTTGACATTTCTACAAATTATAACTATTATCTGCTGCTTTTTCAAATTCATCAACAATCTCTTTTTCCGGCGGTGCAGTCATAAGACTCACAACAATATTTAAAACCATCGCAACCAGAAAAGCCGGGAGCAGTTCGTAAATATCCCACGCCCCGCCCATCGGGCGTACAAGATATTTCCATACGAAAATCATAACACCGCCTGCAAACATGCTGACAATGGCTCCCTGTCGGTTGGAACGTTTCCAGAACAGTGCAAGCAATACTACCGGTCCAAACACTGCGCCAAATCCTGCCCATGCAAAGGAAACGATTGCAAAAACTGAGCTTTCCGGATTCAGTGCCATAAGTACTCCCATGACCGCAATCAAAAGTACGGTTACTCTTGCGATTATAAGAGAGGTCTTCTCACTAACTTCTTTTTTCAATATTCCCTTTAACAAATCTTCCGATACACTTGATGATGCCGCAAGAAGCTGTGAATCGGCTGTCGACATCGTACATGCCAGAATCCCTGACATGATCAGTCCCGCAAGTACAATTCCAAGTACACCACTCTTGCTCATCAATGTTGCAATGGTAATAATTACTTTTTCAGAATCTGCTCCTGTAAGCACATCAATATATCCTTGCCTGCTTAAAGTATATCCCATAATTCCGATAAATACTGCAACTGCCATAGAAATCACTACCCAAATTGTTGCAATTCTTCTTGAAAGTTTTATTTTATTCTCATCACTGATTGCCATAAAACGCAAAAGTACATGTGGCATTCCAAAATATCCTAGTCCCCATGCAAGCGTAGATGCGATTTTAATCGAACCATAAGGGACCGCTGTACCCTCATTATATACACTTGTAAGAGACAAATATCCCTGCATGGAAGCAGTCTGTGATGCGATCACATCCTTGCCGCCCAATGTCTTAATACCAAATAACACAACGCTGATCAAGGCCACTGACATAACAATACTCTGAATCAAATCTGTTGTACTTGCTGCTGAGAATCCTCCTAATGCTGTATATGCCACAATTACAATTGCACTGACCAACATTGCTCCAAAATAAGGAACTCCGAACAAGGTAGAAAAAAGTTTTCCGCATGCCGCAAAACCGGATGCTGTATACGGAATAAAAAAGATAACAATAAATATTGCTGATAATCCTGCAAGAATTCCACTTTTATCATGATAACGATTCTTAAAAAATTGTGGAATTGTAATCGCATTTCCTGCAACGACCGAATATCGTCTCAGCCGCTTTGCTACAATGAGCCAGTTCAAATAAGTTCCAATTGCAAGTCCGATTGCCGTCCACGCCGCATCTGCCGTTCCTGTCAGATAAGCAACTCCCGGCAGCCCCATCAAGAGCCAGCTGCTCATATCCGATGCTTCTGCACTCATTGCTGTCACAATCGGACCTAACTGTCTGCCCCCGAGATAATAATCTCCGGTGGAACTGTTTTTCTTCATAAAATAAATTCCAATTGCGACCATCCCTACAAGATAGCATACAATAATCGCAGAAATTCCCCACACATTACTATTCATATTTATTCCTCACTTTTCCTTATTTCTTCTAAGCCCGCTTCTTTGACGTGGTAGCGTCCTAAAGTGTTCTTTTCATAGAATCATACCATGAATGTATATGCTTTTGCAAGATTAAATACGGGTCCCTGCAATTTTCATCTATTCTGCATCAAAAAAAGGCCCTTACAGACCTTTTTTTGTATTTTTGTTTCTAAGTTTGTGCAAAAATTATTTGATTATTATATTACTCTAATCTATCCCATTTATCTGCCAGATTTTGAATCTGAGATTCGAATTTCGCTTTTTCTTTGTTTGCCAATCCTTCATTCTTATATACAATATCAAGCAATCGCTTCGCTGCTGCCAGCAATCTTTCAAAGGCTGCATCAGCCCTCTTCTGTGAAGCTTTCTTTGCTTTTATCGGAATTCTTACTCCTTCCTTCTCAATCTCACCTGTTGCAAGATCAACACAGCCCTGCGGGTATGGTGCAAATGCAGGGTAGCCAAATTTTTCTTCTACTGTCTGGGCAAATTCTTCAGTAACAGTATCTTCCCCATGTACCACAAATACATGCTGTAGCGGAGTTTGGAATCCTTCAATCCATTTTAACAACCCATTCATATCTGCATGCCCACTGACTCCATGCAGACTTTCAATATGTGCACGCACCTCGATTGGTTCTCCGAAAAGCTTTACATTTTTTTCGCCTTCGATTAATCTGCGTCCTAATGTTCCGACTGCCTGATATCCGACAAACAAAATGGTACACTCTTCACGCCATAGATTATGTTTCAAATGATGACGGATACGTCCTGCATCGCACATTCCAGAAGCTGAAATAATCACCTTTGGTTTTTCGATAAAATTTATCATCTTAGAATCATCACTTGTTGTCATAATCTTTAGTCCCGGAAATACCAACGGGTTAATCCCTGCATTCACAAGTTTCATGGCATCCTCATCGAAACATTCCATTTTATTCTTCGAAAATACTTTCGTTGCCTCAATTGCCAGAGGGCTATCCAGATACACTTCAAAATTCGCATATTCCGGAAGCATATTTTTTTCTTTGATCTCACGGATAAAATATAACAGCTCCTGCGTTCTTCCAACCGCAAAAGAAGGAATAACTACATTTCCACCCCGGTCAAAGGTTTCTTTTAAAATCTGAGTGAAATCTCCCACGTAATCTATCTTTTCCGTACTGTGCACCCGATTGCCATACGTGGATTCAACAACTACATAATCTGCTGTAGCAGTATATGTTGGGTCTTTGATAATCGGCTGGTCCAGATTACCCACATCGCCGGAAAATACAATCTTCTTGCTCACATCCCCTTCTGTAAGCCACACCTCAATACTTGCAGAGCCAAGCAGATGCCCTACATCTGTAAATCGAATCTCAACTCCGTCACAAATCCGAATACGCTGTCCATATTCACATGGAACTAATAAATCAATTGCATTGATCGCATCTTCCATTGTGTATATCGGCTCGTATACCGGTTTACCTGCACGTCTTCCCTTACGATTACGCCATTCTGCTTCGAATTCCTGAATATGTGCACTATCACGAAGCATAATGTTACATAAGTCAGCTGTCGCATAAGTTGCATATATCTGTCCTTTAAATCCATTCTTCACAAGTTTTGGAAGCATACCTGAATGGTCAATATGTGCGTGTGTCAGCAACACATAATCCACTTCATTCTCCGGAATCGGTAAACCAGGATTTTCATATAAATCGGGTCCCTGTTCCATACCACAGTCAACCAGTATATTCTTTCCTGCCACCTGCAAGAAATGACAACTACCGGTAACCTCATGTGCAGCACCTATAAACGTCAATTTCATACTATTCACCGACCTTTTTATTTTTATTGTATCACCGGAAAACAAAGTGGTAAAGTTAAACATTTCCTGTTTTTATATATTTTTCGCTATATATTTTCTTACTTTTTATTATTGATATCGAACAATTTCTCTTCTTAGACGAAGCATGATTTTTTTCTCCAATCTTGAAATATAAGATTGTGAAATTCCAAGAAAATCTGCAACTTCCTTTTGTGTTTTTTCCTCCCCGGACGGATTGTCCAGCCCATATCTCATCCGGATGATCATCCGTTCTCTGTTTGATAATTTGCTAATTGCATGGATTAACAACTTTCTTTCCGCTTCATTTTCCAAATCTTTATAAATTGTATCTTCTTCTGTTCCTAATATATCGGACAACAGCAACTCGTTTCCATCCCAGTCTACATTCAATGGCTCATCAATTGACACTTCCAGTTTTGTTTTATTATTTCTCCTAAGATACATCAAAATTTCATTTTCAATACAGCGTGACGCATACGTCGCCAGCTTAATTTTCTTTGTTGGATTAAATGTGTTGATTGCTTTAATCAACCCGATTGTTCCAATGGAGATCAGATCTTCCACCCCAACCCCTGTATTATCAAATTTCTTTGCAATATAAACAACGAGACGCAGATTATGTTCAATCAGACTCTTTTTTGCTTTCTCCTGCTCATTTGTCTCAAGTGCTTCTATCATTTTTTGTTCTTCGTTTGCATCTAATGGTGCCGGAAGTACATCCGTTCCACCTATGTAATGAATTTCTTTTCTCGGATGAAAAAATATATTTTGAAAATTAGATATTACATTTATCTTAAACTGTTGTGTATTTATTGTCTCTGCAACCATATTTAGCTCCTCCTATACTCTGCGCATTTACAATCATCTGATAGTCTGTTTCTTGCATAACACCAATACCAATCTGCGGCATCTGTATTTCTATTACTGATTTTTGTCTGATTTCCATTTTATCCATTGTTATAACCGGCAATAAATGTGTTCCTTGAATGGTCTGACATGAAATAAAATGCAGTTTCTTTTGCATCCATTTTTCTTCATTCTCTTTAGAAAGTGAATACTCCATTAATTCTTCAACCATTTTTGCCCCATATATTTTTTCTGCCATTTTCTTTGAAATAATATGAACCGGTTTTTGTCCTACCGGATCTTGAAGCATATTTCCTGTGTCAATCATTGCACGAATATCCCATTTTTTTGTTTCATCATATAAGACAACCCGACAGCACCGCTTTTGAAGATTTCCCGCTCTTGTAAGCAAATTCCAGCTCATTTTTAAAATAAAGAATCCCACCAACGCGCCACCATATACCACACTTACAATTCCAAGGTATGGTCGGAACAGTTGCATGATTCCTCCTAAGCATATTGCCGTAAAATACAATAGCAACAGACCCTCGAACAACTGCAATACATTTGAAATTTTTACTCCTGCCCAGATCATAATGACCGGGATAATACAATAATTGCAAAAACATTTAACCGCTTCCGGCATTCTTATTGCAATAACCACACAGGAAAATACAGCGGAAATAATTCCTGCTGTAAATGTTCTTATCGTAAATGACTTTTTACCAAACACACTACGCACAAACAATAGTAAAATGGAATCCATCATAAAATTTTCTAAAAAAAATAAATCTATGTATACTTCATAGTACATATCCCCTCCTCATTTCCTACAAGCTCATTATAGAAACTACTCCTCTCAGATTTTGTCAAAATCTGGCATCCGCTATCAAAGAATCTTCGACAATTTTCTAACATTTAATAGGATTTTTATTGATTTTATCCCCATATTATGTATAATTAGAAAAGAATATGGTATCGTCTAATCTTAGATGGACGTACAGTATTACTACAAAGAAAGAGGTATATGTAAGATGGCAAAAATTGATTTAACTAAATACGGCATTACAGGAACTACTGAGGTTGTTTACAATCCTTCATATGAAATGTTATTTGAAGAAGAGACAAAACCTGAGTTAGAAGGCTTTGAAGTTGGTCAGGAAAGTGAACTTGGTGCAGTGAACGTTATGACTGGTGTATATACAGGTCGTTCACCTAAAGACAAATTCATCGTTATGGATGAGAACTCTAAAGATACTGTATGGTGGACATCTGACGAATATAAAAATGATAACCACCCAGCTACAGAAGAGTCTTGGAAAGCTGTAAAAGATATCGCAATCAAAGAGCTTTCTAATAAGAGACTTTTTGTTGTCGATGCATTCTGCGGAGCTAACAAAGATACTCGTATGGCTATCCGTTTCATCGTTGAAGTTGCATGGCAGGCACACTTTGTAACAAACATGTTCATCCAGCCTACAGAGGAAGAACTCGAGAACTTTGAGCCAGATTTCGTTGTTTACAACGCTTCTAAAGCAAAAGTAGAGAACTACAAAGAATTAGGACTGAACTCTGAGACAGCTGTTATGTTCAATATCACAAGCAAAGAACAGGTTATCGTTAACACATGGTATGGCGGAGAAATGAAGAAAGGTATGTTCTCTATGATGAACTACTTCCTTCCATTAAAAGGAATCGCTTCTATGCACTGTTCTGCAAACACAGATATGAACGGAGAAAACACAGCAATCTTCTTCGGTCTTTCAGGAACAGGTAAAACAACACTTTCTACAGATCCTAAACGTCTCCTGATTGGTGATGACGAGCATGGTTGGGATGATAATGGTGTATTCAACTTTGAGGGTGGATGCTACGCAAAAGTTATCAACCTTGACAAAGAATCTGAGCCAGATATCTACAATGCAATCGTTCGTGACGCTCTTCTTGAGAACGTTACACTGGATGAGAACGGAAAGATTGATTTTAATGATAAGAGCGTAACAGAAAACACACGTGTTTCTTACCCTATCAACCACATTAAAAATATTGTACGTCCAGTTTCTTCTGCACCAGCAGCTAAAAATGTTATCTTCTTATCAGCAGATGCATTTGGAGTACTTCCTCCAGTATCTATCCTTACAGAAGATCAGACACAGTACTACTTCTTGTCTGGATTTACAGCAAAACTTGCTGGAACAGAGCGTGGAATCACAGAGCCAACACCTACATTCTCAGCTTGCTTCGGACAGGCATTCCTTGAACTGCACCCAACAAAATATGCAGAAGAGCTTGTTAAGAAGATGGAGAAGAGTGGAGCTAAAGCTTACCTCGTAAATACAGGATGGAATGGAACAGGAAAACGTATCTCTATCAAAGATACACGTGGTATCATCGATGCTATCCTGAACGGAGCAATCAACAACGCTCCTACAAAGACAATCCCATACTTCAACTTTGAAGTTCCTACAGAACTTGAGGGTGTTGACACAGGTATCCTTGATCCTCGTGACACATACGCTGATGCTTCTGAATGGGAAGAAAAAGCAAAAGATCTTGCACAGAGATTTGTCAAAAACTTCGCTAAATACGAAGGAAATGAAGCTGGTAAAGCACTTGTTTCTGCAGGTCCACAGCTGTAAGATTTTAGTTGATAATTTAAAAGAGTGTGTGAAAACCAGTTTTTCACACACTCTTTTTATATATTAGGAAAGTGCTTTCCTAATATATAAAAAACGCTTCGCTAAGGATGCGCACTGCGGCGTACAATGTAGGTGTCGCAGGCACAAGAATGTGCAAAGCACATTCTTTTATGCATGGCAACTAAAAAAGAAGAGCACCTATATTCGATACTCTTCTTTCGTATTACTTATTCTCTATCTATTTATTTCTTAAAGAAATCCGGAATCTTAATAGACTGCTCTTTTACCCCGCTTGTAACAGGTCTTGACTGCTGCATAGATGGTGCTGTACCACCCATTGGTCTTGCTGTTGTTCTTCCATCATATGAAGGTACTGTTCTGTTTGCCCCATCTCCTGAAGGAAGGATAGATCCTACTTTCTGCTGTCCTTCTAATCTTGCTTTCAATTTTGATGAGCTTCCACCTACATTATGTAAACCAGTTGCAATAACTGTGATTGTAGCTTCATCAGATCTTGAATCATCATAAGTAGCACCAAAGATAATGTTTGCATTCTCTCCGGCAAGCTCCTGAACATACTCTGCTGCATCAGATGCATCCATAAGTGTAATATCACCAGATACATTGATAATAACGTGAGATGCACCCTGAATTGTTGTTTCAAGCAATGGACTTGCAACAGCCTGTTTTACTGCCTCAAGAGCCTTGTCATCTCCACGTCCCTCACCGATACCGATGTGAGCAATACCTTTGTCTTTCATAACTGTCTGTACATCGGCAAAGTCAAGGTTGATAAGTGATGGTACGTTGATCAAATCTGTGATTCCCTGAATACCCTGCTGTAATACTTCATCTGCCTTCTTCAGTGCTTCCGGCATTGTAGTTCTTCTATCTACTACTTCCAACAGTTTATCATTTGGAATTACGATCAATGTGTCAACATTCTCTTTTAATTTGTCAATTCCTGCCAATGCATTCTGCATACGTGTTCTTGACTCGAAACGGAAAGGCTTTGTAACAACACCAACTGTCAATGCACCCTGTTCTTTTGCAATACGTGCAACTACAGGTGTTGCTCCTGTTCCGGTACCGCCACCCATTCCACAAGTAACGAATACCATGTCAGCACCTTTCAATGCTGCTGAAATCTCTTCTGCACTTTCTTCTGCTGCTTTCTCTCCAACTTCCGGCTGAGCTCCTGCTCCAAGACCTTTTGTCAGTTTCTCACCAATCTGCATCAATGTTGGTGCTTTACATAACTGAAGTGCCTGTTTATCTGTATTAATTGCAATAAATTCTACACCTGCGATCTGTTCATCGATCATTCGGTTAACGGCATTGTTACCGCCTCCACCAACGCCAATAACAATTATCTTTGCAGCTGCCTCTGATTCATTAGTTTTAATTTCTAACAAGAGTAGTTCCTCCTTTGTCGTCTTATTAATCTTTATTATTATACATCCCATTTGAAATTGAACGCTATAATCCAATAATTATATAATATATTTTTTTCAGTAAATAATCAATAGATTTTTTTGTATTTTATGTTTTTTTTGCTCAACATCGCAAATTTCATTTTTTATTGTGTGTCCGGCACAAACCGGATTGATGTATCTGATGTCTGATAACTCTCCAAATGCAATTCTCCCGACTGATTTTCATACTGCTCAGACAATTTTTGCAATATCGGCGAAATCTGTGGAATCTTATCCTCATAGGAAGCACTTCCCAGAGAAACTCTTACGTTGCCAAAAACAACTGTGAGTTCACTTCCTGAACATATGATTTTATCTGCTGTCAGTTCATTCTCTTGTAACAGTGCTATAAGTTCTGAAAGTTGCTTAAACACATCTTTATCATCCACCGGTATTTTCTTTCCAAGTTTCACCTTGCTTTCTTCAATCTGTATTCCCTCAATCATAGCAGTTCCTTCGATCAGTTCCTCGCTTTTTAATGAAGCGATTCCATCCTTATCAAAATACAGATAGCCACTTCCAAGATCAATCCTTCCTGTCATCGTCTTTTCTGTCACCGCCACATTAATCTTCCTCGGTGAAATAAGGCTTACTTTTACCTTCTCAACAGATGGTAATTGTGTGCAGTTTTCCCTGTTAAAATACCACAAATCATACAATGTATTTCCTGAATACGGATTTTGCTTTACCCACTCTTCTACTTCCTGCTGGGTTGTGTAAACATTTCCCGTCACCCGGATCTGCTTTAATTGGAAGATCAAGGTCTCCAGATAAACAAGGCCTGCACAAATAATGATAATTATAAATAAATACAAAAATACTTTTCCACTTACATTTCTTCTGTTCTTTTTATGCTTCTTTGATTGTTTTTTATTGTTTTTATTATTTTGTGAACGTATCTCACGATCATGCAGATCCTCTGAACCTGCAAGGTATATAATATCGTCACGCGAATAATGCTTCGCTGTAGTCCGGCTTCTTCCTCTGTCTGTCTTTCTGTTTCGCTGCTGTGTCATCGACAGCCGCCTCCTTCGTTTTCATTTGATACTGCCAGTCACAGTAATCATGTCTATTGCTATCTTACCAGATTTGATACACTCAACACAAGACCCATTTCCAGTAATAGAAATAAAACTGATGTACCTCCATAACTGATAAAGGGAAGCGTGATTCCCGTATTTGGAATGCTGTTGGTCACAACCGCAATATTTAAGATTACCTGTATCATCATATGTGCCATCGCTCCGGTAACGATTAATGCTCCAAGCAAATCTTTTGCATTTATCGCAATAATAAAAAAGCGCCAGATTAAAATGAGAAATAAAATAATAATCATGCCAGCGCCAAATAACCCCAGCTCTTCACATATAATCGAAAATATCATGTCATTTTGCGCTTCCGGCAAGAATCCAAGCTTTTGAACGCTTTGACCAATTCCTCTTCCAAACAACCCGCCTGAACCAATCGCATAAAGTCCTTGTAATGTCTGATATCCTTTTTCGTATTGCTCCGGATTTCTCCATATTGCCAGCCTTTCCAGACGATAACTTTCCAATGCCAGAAATATTGCCATAAATCCAATTCCAAGAATCCCCATCCAAATAAACTGTATATACTTTGGACTTGCAACAAAAATAAGTACCACGGCAATACCTAATATAATAATCGCTGTACTTAAATTACTTGCTCCTACCAATGCTGTAACCGGAAGCACCGGAAGCATCAGACGCAGCATTGAATGCCAATTATCTACACACTTCTTTTGTCCTGATATCAGACATGCCAGAAACAAAATAATCGCTACTTTTGAAAATTCCGATGGTTGAAAAGAAAGCGGGCCCAAAGAAAGCCATCTTTTGGACCCGTTATATTCTTCTCCCACAAGCATCACTAATACTGACAATATAATTGATACCAGATATCCCAGATTTGCAAATGGAATCCACTTATGATAATCAATCTTTGCTACAATTAACATTCCAATCACACCTAAGACTGTAGCAGCACCTTGTTTTTTCACATAATAATATGCATCTTGAAATTTATTCTGTCCGTTATAAGCACTCGTACTGTATAACAATACAAGCCCTGCTCCAATCAACATGACCAAAACGATCAACAGCACATAATCTAGATTCGCTCTCTTCTCCGGGCGTTTCAAGGAACTTCACTCCTTATAATTCATTTACCAGCTCTTTGAATTTATCGCCTCGTTCTTCATAACATTTAAACATTCCCCAGCTTGCACATGCCGGTGATAAGAGAACCGCATCTCCCGGCTCTGCATATTTCACGCATGTTGCCACCGCTTCTTCAAATGTATCTACAAGAATTGTATCTGTAAAGCCTAATTTCTTTGCTGTTGCATCAATCTTTTCTCTTGTTGCACCAAGTAATACAAGCTTTTTCACTTTTCCGTCAAAAGCATTGATCCACTCATCGTACGACGAGTCTTTGTCATATCCGCCCCCGATCAGAAGCGTTGGACGATTCATTGCCTGAATTCCTTTGATTGCTGCATCCGGGTTTGTTCCTTTGGAATCATTATAATAAGCTACACCATTTTTCTCTGCTACAAACTCAATTCGATGAGCTACACCTTTGAAAGACTTAATCACCTCTCGAACCAGGTCCACAGGCACACCATATGCGATTGCCATCGCAGCTGCTGCCATAATATTTTCATAATTATGTGTTCCCAGAAGCTGAAGTTCCTTCACATTACAGATTGTTACTGCAACATCTGTATCATAACTATATACAATATCACCCTCATCAAGATAAATACCTCTATCTAATATACGCTGACTACTGAAATATAGAACCTTCGCTTTAATCTCTTCCCCGAATTTTCTTGTCACTTCATCCTCATAATTCAATACACACACATCATCTGCTGTCTGGTTTCTGCAAATGTTCTTCTTTGCTTCAATATAAGCTTCCATTGTATGATGACGATTTAAATGATCCGGAGTAATATTCAGTATTGCGCTGACCTTCGGACGAAATGTATGTATTGTTTCCAGCTGAAAACTACTCATCTCTGCTACTGCCACAGAATCCTCTGTCATATCCAGTGCTACTTCTGTATATGGATTTCCAATATTTCCTACTACATATACATGTTCCTGATATTTCTTCATAATCTCCCCAAGTAATGTAGTTGTAGTTGTCTTTCCATTTGTTCCTGTGATTGCAAGAACCTCACCTTTTCCATATACGTAAGCAAGTTCAATCTCGCCCCATATTGGAATACCCATTTCTCTCATCTGGTTCACAACTTCAAGATCTGTCGGCACTCCCGGACTCATCACAGTAAGCACAAGACTTTCCATCACCTCTTTGGAGAGTTCCCCTAATATAACCTTTACATCGCCGGACAAAGTTACTCCGTGCTCTTCATCATGTAAAATATTTTCTTTGATTGTTTCTGCATCAAGCTTCTCATTTCCATCATATAAAATTACATCAGCTCCTTCTCTCAAAAGCAGACGACTTGCTGCTATCCCACTGATTCCAGAACCAAATACCAATACATTTTTATCTCTTATGTCCATCTTTATACCCCCATAAGTGCAATCAAACATAATATTGCTGTAATAATAGAAAATACAGCAACAACTCTTGTCTCTGACCATCCGCACAATTCAAAATGATGATGTATCGGAGCCATTTTAAAAATTCGTTTTCCACCTGTCTTTTTAAAATATGTGACCTGAATAATAACAGAAGCCACTTCCACCAGATAGATTAAACCAACAATAATAATAAACAACGGCATCTGCATCATATATGCAGCACCTGCCACGAATCCTCCCAATGCAAGCGAACCTGTATCTCCCATAAATACGCTTGCCGGATATACGTTAAACAATAAAAATCCAAGTAAAGCACCTACTACCGCACAAGTAATCGGTTCAATTCCACTCTTTGTTCCAACTGCAACAACTGTAAAAAATGTTGCAACTAATACAGTTACACTAGATGCTAATCCATCCAGCCCATCTGTAAAGTTTGTTCCGTTTACAGTTCCGATTACCGCAATAAATAAAAGCGGAACTGCAAGCCATCCAATATCCAGATATTTTCCACCTGAAAATGGAATCAGCATTGTAAGTGGAATCTTCGCAATCCTTACTACATAATAAGCAAATATCGCTGTCACTACAATCTGCAATGCCATCTTCTGCTTCGGAAATAATCCATCTGAACGTTTCATAACCACTTTTAAATAATCATCAAGAAAACCAATCAGACCGAAGCCAACTGTCAAAAACAATACCGGAATAATCTTCGGATAATCTTTTACATAGAACAGTGAAGTGATCACTACACTTCCTAATATCATAACGCCACCCATCGTCGGCGTTCCTGCTTTTTTCAAATGCGACTGAACTCCGTCAACACGTTCTGTCTGCCCCATCTTTAATCTTCGCAAAAATGGGATTACAAATGGTCCCATAATCACACTTAATGCGAATGATATTAACACTGGAATTACTACATGATTTGCCATACTCACACCTCTTCATCTCTTTGGTTCAGCGAGAAGTTTCTCTTTTGTAACTCTCGCTATATCTTATACAGTATAACTCATAGTCTGTGGATTTTCAACCTCACCAGAATATGGACGACATTTTATTTTTCCTGTTTTTCCAAATACGGAAGAACATTATCATAAATATCTCTTAGTACCGGAGCTGCAATTGTACCTCCATAATAGATTCCCTTTGGATTATATATGATCACCATTCCAATCACTTTCGGATCATTTGCCGGGGCAAATCCGACAAATGAAGAGATATATTTATTTGCACTTCGCGGAAGCGTCTGTGAAGTCGCAGTCTTTCCTCCTATGCGATATCCTTCCAAATATGCATTATGTCCGGACCCCTCTGAAACAACACTTTCCAGCAGCATTTTCATAGTTTCTGAAGTTTCTTTTGATACGATTTCCTTTTGCTTTTGATATGTCAGTGTTTTTATTTCCTTTCCATCTGAATTATAAACTTTCTTTCCAAAATGAGGCGTAATACGGGTTCCACCATTTATAATTGAACTTATTGTTGTAAGTAGTTGTATCGGTGTGATTTGAAATGATTGTCCGAATGTCATCGTCGCCAGTTCTACTAATCCAATATCTTCTTTTTTATGCATGATTGTTCCTGCTTCTCCCGGCAAATCTACATTTGTTAACTTTAACAGCCCAAACTTTTGAAAATAATCATAAAATTTATCAGCACCTAATCGCAAACCTATTTCCATAAATACCGGATTACATGAATTTTGAATTCCTTGTGTAAATGTTTCCAGACCATGTCCTCCCACTTTGTGGCATCTGATTTTTCTATCCTCTACTATTTTGTACCCCGGACACGAAAAGGTATCATTTACTGTTACAACACCTTCTTCCAGACATGCTGCTGAAGTAATTACCTTAAAAGTTGAGCCAGGCTCATAGGTATCATTAATACACCGATTTCTCCACATCTGATTTAATAAATCTTGCTTTTTTTCATCTGTAAGCTCACTTGTATCAATCTTTGAAGACAATGTGAACGGGTCATTCAAATTAAATTCCGGAACATTTGCCATCGTATAAATCTCTCCATTTTGAGGATCCATCAAAATAATTGCCACCGCATCAGCTTCTTTTTCTTCCATTACTCTCTTTGCCGCCTGCTCACAGTAGGATTGTATATTATAATCCATCGTAATCTCTAATGTATTTCCCGGTTTCGGCTCCATACGGTCTTCTGCCACTCCTTCCAGTTCTATTCCCCTTGCATCTGTCATTGTAAGAATTGTCCCATTAACTCCTTTTAGATATTCTTCATATTTCACTTCAAGTCCGATAATCCCCTGATTATCACCGCCTGTAAATCCCAGTACTTGCGATGCCAGTTCTCCATATGGATAATAACGTTTAAAATCCTCATCTACTTTCACTCCGTCTAAATCCAGATTGCGTATTCTGTCTCCAACCTCTTTTTCTACATTTGTTTTTATTTTTTCCATAGAAGAAATTTTCTCTACTCTCTTCCGTACATATGCTTCTTCCAGCCCCAACTCTTTTGAAAGCATTTGTATTGTCTGTTCCTTATTTTTTATCTGATTATGTATCACCGATATTGTACAAACTGTTTTATTTGTTGCAAGAACCACCCCGTTCCGGTCTAAAATCTCTCCTCTGGCCGCTTTGATTTTACGTTCTCTTTCATGTAATTCTTTTGCTCTTTTTTGATAATATTCTGCATCAAATATCATCAAAAAAATCATTCGTCCAAGCAATGCTATGATCATAATAACAGCAGCGAAAAAAACAATCATTATTTTTTTCTTATTATAAGTACGATTTTTCATAAAAAAAACCTTACAAAAGACAGTTTATATAAAATATTATGTCTTCTGTAAGGTTATGCTTCTTCGTTCACATCTCATGAACGAATCTATTTTATTCTGTATAATAGTCCGAAGTCCAGTCTGTGAAATCCGGTGTATATGTATCATCTACATATGCCCCATCCCAATTGCTATAGGTGTCTGTATATGATTCATCATAATCTGTATAATCATAATCCCATGTTTCCTCATTGCTATTTGATGTATCCGATGAATCCTCTGTTTCCTGTACTGCAGCAGGATCATATCCTTCCACTGTGGTAACGTTTAAATACGGAAATGCTTGTGACATGATTTTTTTTGCCAGCCCAAGCACAAGTGAACTGTCATCCTGTGCCGCAGTATTTGGCTCATCGATTACCACATACACTACTACTTCCGGATTATCGAGTGGGGCACATCCGATAAAGGATAATACATACTTTCCATTATTACGCGGAAGCTTCTCCGCAGTACCTGTCTTTGCCCCAATATTGTATCCTTCCACTGCTGCTGTTTTACCTGTACCATAATCCATAACAGCTTTCAAATACGTCTTTACCTGTTCTGACGTTTGCTCTGAAATAGTTTTTCGAAGCAAAACCGGATTCTTTGTTTCTATAACTTTTCCATTTTCATCCTGGATTTGTTTTACAATATGTGGCTCATAGTAATTACCGCCATTTACCAGAGATGAGAATGCTGTTATCACCTGCGTCATTGTAACATTAAAACTCTGTCCAAATGAACTGGTCGCAAGATCCGTATCCCCCATTGTATCTTTGGTAAATAATAATCCTGCTGTCGAAGCTTCTCCCGGAAGATCAATTCCGGTATATTCCCCAAAGCCGAAAATATGCTGATATCGAATAAAGTCTTCAACACCTATCGATTCGGCAATTTCCATCAGTGCAACGTTACAGGAATTTGCTATAGCATCCGCAACTGTCTCTGTTCCATGTCCTGAAGTAAGATGACATCGGATATCCCAGTCTCCCACATGCAGATATCCTCCACACACATAGGTTTCATCCCCTTTGATTGCTCCTGTATCCAGACCTGTTGCCACTGTAAATGGTTTGATCGTCGAGCCTGGTTCAAATGCATCACTAACACAAAAATTACGCCACAATTCATTCATTGCCTCAAACTGCTCATCCTCTGTTTTTGCATTCCAGTCTTCCGTCGAATAAATAGCAGACAAATCTCTTGGCTTATTTAAATCAAAATTAGGATAAGAAGCCTCTGCAAGAATTTCTCCGGTATTTGGATTCATGATCATCACTGCTGTATTCTTACTTCCCAGCTCATCTTCCCGTTCTTCACCGGTATGTTCTTCATTAAATTCTTTAATACACTGCTCTACAATGCTCTGTAATGTCACATCAATCGTCGAAACAACCGTGTTTCCATTTTTTGCATCTTTTACAGTTCTCTCTAATGATGCATTATCAGAAAAATAGCCATACTCTCTTCCATTCAATCCATTTAAAACATCATTATATGCACTTTCAATCCCCAGTGCTCCAATATTATCTACTGTAGCAAATCCAATCACATCACTCGCCAATGTAGCATATGGATAATTACGCTTATAATCATCCTCAAGCCAGATTCCTTTTACATTTGGATAGTTTTCTGTATCTTCCTCAATTGCCCTAAATTTCTGTGCTTTTTCATAAGTTACATTTTCTGCAAGTATCTGGTATCTGCTATCCGGGTTATCAGAAATGATTTGATCTACATCCCCTTCATTTATCCCAAAACAATCCGACAATACTTTCTTTGTAGGATTGATATATTCTTCTTTGGAAGTCATAACATAAACATCGAGTATTACATTATATACTCTCTCACTTGTCGCAATCTTAGTTCCATTTCGATCGACAATATCTCCTCGTTTATATGGAATTACCCTGCTGTCATATGTCTGCTGATCCAAAACAATTTTTGTAAATTTGCTTCCTTTGGAAGCATTGATATATGTAATTTTTGCTATAAGAACAACAAAAGCCAGTATAACTGCCATAAATAGCATTACCAGCTTCTTTTGCATTCTTTTTGGAAATTTTCTTGTTAAAAATTGATAATTGTTTTTTTTATTCTTTTTGACTGCCATCTTCTTACCTTATTCTGACACATCTTTTGATTTTGCTAATACACCATCTTTTGGTATATCACTATACTGCGTTACACTGTCACTCTCTGGACCTGTATATTCCACCACGCTCCCCTGGGCTGCATATACCATTCCAAATTCGTTGATTGCTTTATCGCGAACCTCTTCCAGATTCACAGCATCTTCTGCACTTCGGTAAGCTGTATCATTTTCTTCTGTCAGATTTGAAAGTTCTTCTTGTAATGCCGTAATATTTTCCGAACGACTTACAACCTCTGCCTGCAACTGCAAAAACATAACACTGATACATACTGCAAAAATTGCTGCTCCTGTCAGAAAGACAGCATATACAGGACTTATACTCTGTGCACGTTTTCGATTTTTACGCACCTGACGACTAGCTTTCGCACTCTGCTTTTTCGGCTTTTCTATCTGCTTTGGCACTGTTTCCGGCTGCAAAGCTGCACTTCCATAGACATACATTCTTCTGTGCTGTCCAGCATAATATTCTGCTTTACTATACGTCTTCATACGTCCTATATCTGCCATTGCTTTTTGCCTTTCTCTTTCACCAGGCTCTCCCCTCCTGATGAAATTCTATTTGATATACTCCCTTTATTTTGCTAACAGCGTTCAAAAATACGTAACTTTGCACTTTTAGAACGGCTGTTATACTCTAATTCTTCTTCACTTGGAAGAATTGGTTTCCTTGTAATGACCTTTCCTTTTGAAACATTCCCACATACACATACCGGAAAATGCGATGGACATATGCAAGGATTTTCATTTTTTCGAAATGCACTTTTCACAATTCTGTCTTCCAAAGAATGAAATGTGATAATGCATATTCTTCCACCAGGATTAAGCATCTCGATCATATCATCAAGCGATTCCCTTAAAACATCCAATTCTCTGTTCAACTCAATACGAATTGCCTGAAATGTTCTCTTTGATGGGTGTCCTGCTGTCTTTTGAAATTTCATTGGGATTGCATGACGAATAATCTCGTTAAGCTGTCCCGTTGTCTCAATCGGTGCTTTTTGACGCTCTATTACGATATGCTTTGCAATATTTTTTGCAAACTTGTCCTCTCCATAGTCACGAATCACCCTGAAAAGATCTGCTTCGCTATACGTATTCACGATTTCTCGTGCTGTCAGCTGCTGTCTTTGATCCATTCGCATATCTAACGGAGCATCTACTCGATAAGAAAATCCTCTTTCTGCAGTATCCAGCTGATATGACGATACTCCCAGATCGATCACAATACCATCAACTTTATCTACACCAATTTCATGAAGCCGTGACTTCATCTCACAATAATTGCTTCTTATTATTGTAACCTTCTCCCCAAAGTCACGTAATCTTTCGCTTGCAGCTTCTATTGCTGCTGCATCTTGATCTATACCTATAAATCTCCCCTGTTCGTTCAGACGACTGCAAACTTCAAATGCATGTCCACCTCCGCCTAACGTTCCGTCTACATAGATTCCGTCTGGTTTAATTGCCAGACCATCTACTGTTTCTTCAAGTAATACTGATTTGTGTTTAAATGCCATATCTTCCTCCATCTTTTCGCATTATATTACCAGCTCTTATGATCGCCGTTCGTCATAACCGTGCAAACACGCTCCTGACTCACTACTACTCGTTATATCCTGATTCCAATTGCTTCCATTCGTTCTGCAATTGCATCCAAATCTTCTTCGCTGACCATACTGCGTTCTTCCCAAAGTCCTTTATCCCAGATTTCTACACGATCTTGAACTCCCACAAGAACAACGTCCTTTTCAAGATGTGCTGCTTTTCTGAGTGACGGCGGTACTAAAACTCTCCCTTGTTTATCGAAACTGCCCTCTGAAGCACTTCCAAAGAAATATCTCTTGAATATTCTGGCATCCTTATTCATCCGTGGTAAGGTTTCCAGTTCTGCTACAAATTTGTTCCACTCATCTTGAGAGTACACAAATAAACAGCCTTCCAGTCCATTGCAGATTACAAAGCTATCGCCCAAATCTTCACGTAACTTGGCTGGTATAATCAATCGGCCTTTTTCATCTATGCTGTGATTAAACTCTCCTAGTAACATTAAGAACTCCTTTTTAGAATTTATGGGCTCCACTTTTCTCCCACTTTATTCCACAATTCACCACTTCCTACCACTTAGAACCATTGTAAACCACTTCCCACCCTTTTTCAACCCCTTATTTTGTGAAAAAAATTAGAACTAAAAAAATCCACTGGACCTTTTTGTCGTATACACGGCAATAAAAAAAGACAGAAAAGATTTTTTTCTTCTCTGTCTCTTCTTTACTTCTTATCTTACTGAGAAATTGTTGATAAATAACTGTTAATCGCATCATAATTAACTGAAGCAACTTCTCTTTCCTGCTTTGACTCATATGTATCATATGCAGAATATCCTAACCATCCGACTAATGCCAAGCCTGCCAGCGACAATACACAGGTTCTTACAACACCCATAACTCTCTGTTTGCGGATATTCTTTTTTCTATTTGCTTTTTCCTGTTTATATCGATCTACTTTCTCCTGACTCATATAAACCTTCCTTTCATCTATTAAATCGCAACGATGATACCACCATCATTTGCATACATAGAACTTATTCCGGCTGTATCCACGATGATGCTCTTCTTTACTTCCATCTTCTCTAATAATATTTTTTCAAAATCTTTTGCTCTCTGTTCACAGTTACAATGTGAAATTGCCAGCACTTTTTCTCTTGCATTCTCTGTTTCCTGTTCAACATAATCTGACATCTTAACTAATGCCTTCTTCATTCCACGAGCCTGCGCTTTCTGACAAATCGTACCTTCCGGTGTTGATCCCATAACTGGTTTTATGTTCAATGCGCCTGCAACCAGTGCTTTGATTCCTGTTAATCTTCCATTCTTACGAAGTGTATCCAGATTCTCCAGTACAAAATAAGTATGCTGCCCTTCTATATAAGCTTCTACTGTATCGATCACTGTCTGAAAATCCATTCCGGCCTCTTCACACTCCTGAATCTTTAATGCGATCAATGTCTCACCTATGGATGCTGAACGAGAATTAAATACATAGATGTCTTTTTCTCCATACTCTTCAAAGTACAAATTTCTTCCTAACTGAGCACTGTTATAAGAACCACTGAGCTCTGCCGATAATGTAACTACATAAATATGATCTGCATCACAATTATACTTCGCCAGATATTGCTCCGGTGAAGGACAAGAAGACTTTGGACTTTCCGGACATTCAGCAACTTTCTTTAAAAAATCTGCCTGATCAAATGTCTCATCATCTATAATATGATATTCTCCCACCTGCATAGTCAATGCGGCTGATACGAACATTCCGCTCTGTTTCATCTCATCTGTCAGTTCTCCGCAACTGTCAACAATCACTCTATAACTCATTGTAGTTCCTCCCAAATCACACTGTGTGTGATAAATTTCTATCACATGTAGTTTTTAATACTACATTATAATATACCATACTTTTGAGTGATTGAAAAGAGCTTTTTCATTCCATTTTTGGAAACCCATCTTATTACGTTACTGTTCACAGTAACTGTGAACAGTAACCTTATTGCTTCAATTTAATTTTACGAGATATTCCAAGTGCAATTCCCATCTCTGTCATAAGAAACAAAATCGACGTACCTCCATAACTGATAAACGGTAATGTAACTCCCGTTGTCGGCATCATATTGGTCACTACGGCAATATTTAAAATAACCTGAAGCGAAATATGTGCAAAGATTCCACTTGCGACTAATGAACCATAGAGATCCGGCGCATTCTTTGCAATAAACATCAAGCGATATAAAAGTAGACCAAACAGTACGAGAACGACAATTACGCCGAACACGCCCAGCTCCTCGCATACAATTGTCAGAATCATATCATTTTGCACTTCGGGAATTACCCCCAGCTTTTGCGTACTATTTCCAAGACCTTTCCCAAAAAATCCACCGGATCCAATTGCATACAATCCCTGCATTACTTGAAATCCACCTTCATCTGCATGATTTTCCGGATCAAGCCAGGTGATTATTCGTCGCAGACGGAAGTTTTCACTACTTGAAATATTTGCCGAAAGATATGAAAGTCCAACCACAACAACTACAGCTCCTGCAGCAATCAGCTGCAAAAATGGTTTTATCTTAGGATGTGCAACAAAGATTAATATCCCGGTAATCCCCGCAACAATAATCGCTGTACTTAAGTTATCTGTCAGAACCATTACACCACCTGCTGCAACTGCTCCAACTGCACAAACTCGTTCAATCCCTTTCTTTGACTGAATCTTAGGACCCAGCCTGCAGATTTCATAAGGGATTAACAAAATAACTGCAATTTTGGCAATTTCTGATGGCTGTAATGTCATCTTGCCGGGAAGCTGAAGCCATCTTCTTGATCCATATGCTTCTACTCCAAGAGGTGTTTTTACCAGCAGCATCAAAAACAAGGAAATATAATAAATCTGCCAGGAAAAAGCACCATACACATGATAGTCTAATTTTGATACAAACAACATAAAAGCAAAACTAACCGCACTTATAATTGCCTGCTTTGAAAAATAGAACATATCATTTCCAAAATCCGCATTTGCACTATATGCACTTGTACTATAAAGCATTACCAGTCCAAAACACATTAAGAAAACCAGAATCATTAATAAATCATAGTCAAAATATTGCGGATTCTGAACAAATAATTTAGACCATTGAAAGCTTTTCTTATTTGGTCTTACAGTTCCATTCTCCATATCAACATCCCCTGTTTATTCAAATCATCTTGCTGCCATTTCCGGATGAACCGGTTTGCCATGTTCAAAATATCTGTCATACCATACAAGGAAAATATAAACTGTCCAGATTTTTCTGCTATTGTCTGTTTTTTCATTTTTGTTCTTTCCATTCTTATGGTCGTCTAACATTTTGATCAGAAGTTCTGTATTAAAGAATTTGTTTGCTGCTTCTGACTGAAACATCTCTTTTACTCGGTTATAATACTTATCCTCTTTTAGCCAGACACGCGTTGGAATTGGGAATCCCAGTTTTTTCTTTTCTGCTGTCTTACTGCGAATCACTTTTTCAGCTGCTCCTCGCAGTGCTACTTTGGTCTTTGGTGCACGTACTTTATAATCTAATGGCAATGTTTCTGCAAGCTCCAGTACTTTTTTATCCAAAAACGGAACACGGACCTCCAGAGAATTTGCCATTCCCATCTTATCACCTTTCATCAAAATATCATGAACCAGCCAAAGATGCATATCAACATACTGCATTTTTGTCACCGGATCTTTTCCCTGTACACGTTCATACAATGGTTTTGTCACTTTTTGAATCTGAGGTTCACAGCCCTTCTTTAAAATTTTATTTGCTTCACGTTCCGTAAAAATATTCGTTGCATTTGCAAAATAACGCTCTTCTAAGGTTTTTCCATGACGCATTAAAAAGCCTCTTCCCTTTGTTCCTCTAGGCAAGCAGTATTCTGCAAATTTGCCAAGTGCTCTTCGGATCGGCATTGGAATCTTATTAAAGCTCGTATGTTCCAATGGTTCACAATAAATATTATAACCGCCAAACAGCTCATCTGACCCTTCTCCCGAAAGCACAACCTTTACTTTTTTCGAAGCTTCCTCACTCAAGAAATATAATGCAATTGCTGCCGGATCTGCTACCGGCTCATCCATATAATACTGAATATCAGATAATTTATCCCAATATTCTTCCGGACTGATTACTTTTGCATCGTTTTGCATATTAATACTTGCAGCAAATTCTTTTGCATCCTGGATCTCGCTGTATTTTCCTTCATCAAAACCAACTGTAAATGTACGGTCAACCTGACCTAAATAGGTTAAATAACTGGAGTCTACACCACTTGAAAGATAGGAAGCAACTTCTACATCACTAATCTTATGCATCTCTACAGATTCTTTCATCACTGCTTCAATATCATCTACGATTTCTTCAAATGATTTTGTCGTATCTCCTGTAAAATTCGGTTCAAAATAACGTGTAATCTCCATCTTTTCATTTTCATAAGTAAAGTAATGTCCCGGCTGTAAGCAGAAAACACCTTTAAAAAATGTCTCATTTGTCGGAACAAACTGAAATGACAAGTAATTTCCAAGTGCATCTTCATTAAAAATCTTATCAAATTTCGGATGCTCCATAAAAGATTTAATTTCTGAACCAAACATCAATGTTCCATTCATCTGTGCATAATACATTGGTTTAATCCCAAAAATATCTCTTGCCCCAAATAGTTTTTTTGTTTTTGTATCCCAGATTACAAACGCATACATACCTCTCAGACGTTCTACCAGGCTTTCTCCCCATTCTTCATAGCCATGTATCAATGTCTCGGAATCTGTATTTGACACAAATACATGTCCTGCTTCCACTAATTCTTTTCTCAGTTCCTGATAATTGTAGATTTCCCCATTAAATACAAGTACCTTACTTCTGTCTTCGTTATATAATGGCTGGTCGCCAACTTCAGAAAGGTCAATAATACTCAGACGTCGAAACCCCAGCGCCGCATCTTCATCCACATATTTTCCTTCGCTGTCCGGTCCTCTGTGAATAATCGTATTCATCATATTTTCCAGAACCTCTTCACGATTTTCAACCTCTCCTACAAATCCTGCAAATCCACACATATAGTCTTTGTCTCCTTTTGTTGTATCCTGTTTGCTCGTTGTTCTTATTATTTTTACATATAATTCGTTCCTTATTATAGCTTTTTTTCTATCTAAAAACAACTTTTTTCTTTTTATGCCCTTATCTTCATTTCTTTTCACAAAACTTTTCATGAAAAAGGATACATTTTCTCCCTGCAATAGGAAATTGTCTGTTCCACACTCAACCCATTTTCTATCGGTCTTTGTATAATAACTAATCTTGTACCTGTTTTTTTCGCTGCTTCAATCTTTTCATCAAAGCCACCTGCTTTTCCCGATTCTTTTGTCACCATATATGCTGCTTCTGTATAATGAAGCAAAGCAATATTCATTTCTGTTGAAAATGGTCCCTGCATAGCGATTAAATGTCTGCCTTCAAATCCTAGTTTGGCCGCATCTGTCATAGAGTTTTTTGTTGAAAGCACACGCGCATAACATCTGTCTTGATAATCCTTAAGCTGAGTATATTTTTGAAGTTCTTTTCCACCTGTCGTTATTAATATGTTTCCTTTCGTCTCCTGCAAATAAGAAACTGCTTTATCGACATTCTCTGCCCAGACACAATTTTCATTTTCAAATGCTTCATTTTCCGCTTCTCTGACACAACGGATATATTTTATTTTTCCATTCTCGCATGCTTTCTGTATATTTTCTGTCACCACTCTTGCAAATGGATGGGTTGCATCGATCACAATATCTATCTTATATAGATTTAAAAATTCTTGAATTTCTTCACGATCCATTCTCCCTGCTATAATCTCAGCTTCGGACTGTTCTTCTGCACACACTTTTCCATACTCAGTTGCAACGCTGACATAAACCTTTGCCGGCAGTCTGCACACTGCTTTTGCGATTTGATTTCCTTCTGTTGTTCCGGAAAATATCAAAATCCTGCACATTTCCAATTCTTCTTTATCGTTCTTATCCACGCCAAAACCTGTTCTTTCTTAAAATAAAACTTCCATCTTTTTCTGTACAATAGCTACCGTCATACCATCCAATTTCAGTTTATCTAATATCATCCTTCCATCCGGGCAACAATATTTTGCAGCTCTCTCACATACATTATCCACACCGGTAACCGATGCCACAAATTCTGAACTACTACTAACACACTCTACTTTTTTCAGCTTTTCTACTGAATATGTCAAAAATGGAATTTGATAGTTCTCCGACAGTTTTTTTATCGCCGGTTCTTCTTTCTTTAGATCAATACTTGCAAACGCTAAAATTTCAGCCAAATCTATTTGAACTTGTGCTAATGCTAACTGAAGACCTTTTTCTAATTTTATATAAGATATGTTTTTTCTACACCCAAGACCTATAACATATGTTTTCGCAAGCAAATATAATCTGTTCGATTTTTGATTTTTTTCTTTTTTTTGAGTTGTCACAATAATTCCATATTCAAATTTATCCAATTCTCTTTCTGATTCACAACACACGACTTCTTTCGGCACTTTCCCTTTGTAACCAAGTTCACTGTAAAATCCTATCTTTTTTTCTTCTAAAACAGCTGCCGAAATTTCTTTTGCCAGTTTTCTGTCTGTAATTTGCAGCCTGTTTTTCTTTGCAAACACATCTACTGCAAATTTCTTCTGTACATCTGTCGCTGTCGTAATAACCGGCATTGCACCCATACAGTTTTCTATCATATGCGCAAGCTCTATTCCCCCTCCGACATGACCTGATAGGACTGGTATGCAATATTGAGCTTTTTCATCCATTACCAATACTGCAGAATCTGAATATTTATCTTTCACCCACGGAGCGATCAAACGCACTGCAATCCCTATTGCACCAATAAAAATAAAATCTTCTTTCCCCCATTTTTTCCCAATCCATAAAGACAAATATTCTGGCATGGGTTCTAAATCACACTCTACGGAAAAACGTTTTATCGTATATCCAATGCAATCATACTCTTGTTCTGTTAAATAACTACACAGCTCTTTATTTTTTTGACTTCCTTTTTTTGTAAAACTTAATACGTTAATTTTCTTATTCATCTCTGTATATATTCTGAAAATCCTCCTTTTGCATACCATATGCAAAAGGAGGGTTTATTGTAATCATTCTATATTTTACTTACTTTATAAACATCGCATCCCCGAACGAGAAAAAGCGATATCTTTCTTTTACTGCTTCTTCATAAGCTGCCATCACATGTTCTTTTCCGGCAAGTGCAGACACTAACATAATCAATGTTGATTCTGGAAGATGGAAATTTGTGATCAGGCAATCTAACATTTTAAATTTATATCCCGGATAAATAAATATTTCTGTCCATCCACTGCATGGCTTCAAATGACCGGTTTCATCTGCTGCTGACTCAATCGTACGACAGCTTGTTGTTCCTACACAAATAACACGCCCCGCTTCATCTTTGGCACGATTAATTTTTTCAGCTGCTTCTTCATCTACCTGATAAAATTCAGAATGCATATGATGTTCTGTGACATCTTCTACTTTTACCGGACGGAATGTTCCAAGCCCAACGTGTAAAGTCACACGTGCAATATCAACACCCTTTTCCTGAATTGCATCCAGAAGCTCTGCTGTGAAATGCAATCCTGCAGTCGGAGCTGCAGCAGACCCCTCGTTTTTTGCGTATACAGTATTATAACGATTACGATCCTGTAACTGATGTGTGATATATGGTGGCAGCGGCATCTCGCCAAGCTGATCCAGAACCTCTTCAAAAATTCCTTCATAATGGAATTTTATCAGTCGGTTTCCTTCCTCTACCACTTCGATAACTTCTCCAATCAGCAATCCGTTACCAAAGCTCACCTGTGCTCCGACTTTCATCTTTTTGCCAGGTTTTACAAGTGTCTCCCAAACGTCTTTTTCTTTACGTTTTAATAAGAGTACTTCTATCTTTGCTCCTGTACCAATCTTTTCACCGATCAGTCTCGCCGGAATTACCTTTGTATCATTAATCACGAGACAATCTCCCGGATTCAGATAATCAATAATTTCTTTAAATATATGATGCTCTGTCTTACCTGTTTCTTTATCTAATATAAGCAGGCGAGAACTAGAGCGATCCTCCAGAGGATCCTGAGCAATCAGTTCCTCCGGCAGATCATAATAAAAATCACTTGTTTTCAATGACTTGTCCCTTCTCTTTCTTATTTACGAAGTTCAATTCCCATTTCTTCCAATGCTTTTAAGATCTTGTTCATCGCTGTTGTAATATCAGCCTCTTCCAAAGTCTTATCTTTTGCACGGAACACAATTGAATATGCAACAGACTTAAATCCTTCTTTAATCTGAGCCCCTTCATACAAATCAAACAAAGCAAAGCTTTCCAGATAATTTCCACCTTTTTTTGCAATAATATCTTCAATCTGTCCAACCAAAATTTCTTTTGGTACTACCATACTCAAATCACGGGAAACTGCAGGATATTTTGCAATGCCTGTATATTTTCTGTCAAATGTTGCATATTCCAGAACAACCGGCATATCAATCACTGCGACATATGCTCTTTCTCCGATTCCATAAATATCAGCAACATCCGGGTGAACTTCTCCCAAATATCCAACCACTTTTCCATCATACAAGATATTTGCCTGTCTTCCTGGATGCAGATAAGATTTTCCTGCATTTGGATCGTAGCTTTCACGTCCCTTCATTCCAATCTTCTCAAAGAACTCTTCTACAACACCTTTCATATTGAAGAAATCTCCATCCCCATACATACCAAGAGTAAACTGCATTCTTTCATCCGGGAGTTCTGTAAGTGGAAGCTTTTCTGGAATATAAACATTTCCAAGCTCATACAGACGTACATTTTTATTTCTTCTGTTATAGTTTGTAGCAAGTGAAGTTAACATTCCATTAAGAGATGTTGTTCTCATAATGCTATAATCTTCACCAAGTGGATTCATAATCTCGATTGCCTGACGCAATGGTGAATCTGCCGGAAGTAATAATTTATCAAACACTTTCGGACTTTCAAATGAATATGACATTCCCTGGCTAAATCCACAGAATTCTGCAATATCTCTTGCGACCTGTTCTACTCTCAGTTTAAATGTCAGCTTACCTGTTGTTGCCTCTCCATTTGGAAGTGTTGTAGGAATGTTATCATATCCATAAAATCTTGCCACTTCTTCTGCAAGGTCTGCAAGACGGAATAAATCATGACGGAATGTAGGTGCGATCACTTCGTTTGTATCTGCATCATATTCCAAATCAATCTTCGCAAAATATGCCAGCATATCTTCTTTTGAAATGTCTGTTCCTAACATTCTGTTGATTCTATTTTCATCAAATGGTACACGAACAGGTTCTTTCTTCTTACTGTATACGTCAACTGTTCCGCCTACAACTTCTCCTGCGCCCAGTTCTTCAATCAACTGACATGCACGGTCAATTGCCGCTTTTGCATTGTTTGGATCCAGTCCTTTTTCAAATTTTCCTGAAGCATCTGTACGAAGTCCGACTCTCTTACTTGATTTACGAATGTTTACTCCATCAAAACATGCCGCTTCGAAAAGCATTGTCTTTACATCATCTGTAATCATTGAGTTTTCTCCACCCATGATACCTGCAATACCTACTGCCTTCTCGCCATCGCAAATCATAAGAACATCTTTATCCATCTGACGCTCCTGTCCGTCTAATGTAACAAACTTCTGTCCGTCTTCTGCATTTTTAACAACAATCTCATGACCTGCAAGTGTATCAAGATCATATGCATGCATCGGCTGGCCATACTCTTCCATCACATAGTTTGTGATATCTACAAGGTTATTAATCGGACGGATTCCAACTGATGCAAGTCTTCTCTGCATCCATTCTGGAGATGGTCCGATTTTAATATTTTTAACAACTCTTGCACAATAGCGTGAACAAAGCTCTGTATTTTCTACAGTTACCTTTACATAATCATTAACATCTTCCTGATTACCTGTCTCTGTTACAACCGGTGGTTTAAATTCTTTATTAAATGTCGCTGCTGCTTCTCTTGCGATACCAACAACACTGTAGCAATCTACACGATTTGATGTGATTTCGTACTCAAATACAACATCATGAAGTCCAAGTACTTCTACTGCATCTGCTCCAACCTCTACATCATCTTTGAAAATATAAATTCCATTTTCCGGAGCTTCCGGATACATATCTTTTGTAGAACCAAGCTCCTCAATGGAACACATCATACCGAAGCTTTCTACTCCACGGAGTTTTCCTTTTTTAATCTTAATTCCGCCCTCTACTCTTTGTCCAGGCTCGTGACCTCCTGCAACGCGTCCTCCATCAAGAACTACCGGTACCTTTGCACCTTCAAATACATTATGGGCACCTGTTACGATCTGAACCTGCTCTGTTCCTACATTTACCTGGCAGATTATCAGTTTATCTGCATCTGGATGCTTTTCAATCTTATCAATCTGACCTACAACAATCTTATCCAGATCTGCATCTAATTTTTCAAATCCCTCTACCTTTGTTCCTGATAAAGTCATTGCGTCTGTATATTCCTGCGCTGTGACATCCAAATCTGGCACATACGCTTTAATCCATGATAATGAAGTATTCATGTTTTAAATCTCCTTTTTATTATTTCATTATTCGCTTATTGTTCTGTTCGCCAAAAACAATTTTCCTCTTTATTTATGTTTGTTTTACCTGCCAACTAGAATTGTTTCAAGAAACGAATATCATTTTCATATAATAATCTCATGTCATCAATCTCGTATTTCAATAATGCGATACGTTCCAGACCTACACCGAAAGCAAATCCATTGTATTCTTCCGGATCAATTCCGCACATTTCCAGTACGTGTGGATGAACCATTCCGCATCCAAGAATCTCAATCCATCCGGATCCTTTACAGAAACGGCATCCTTTTCCACCGCATTTAAAACAGCTCACATCCACCTCTGCACTTGGCTCTGTAAACGGGAAATGATGTGGACGGAATTTTGTCTTTGTATCTGGTCCGAACAATTCTTTTGCAAATACTTCCAAAGTACCTTTTAAATCTGCAAATGAAACATTTTTATCGATTACAAGACCTTCAATCTGATGGAAGGATGGAGAGTGTGTTGCATCTACTTCATCAGAACGGAATACTCTTCCCGGTGCAATCATACGAATTGGAAGTTTTCCCTGTTCCATCACTCGTGCCTGTACCGGAGATGTCTGTGTACGAAGTACGATATCTTTATTAATATAGAATGTATCCTGTTCATCTTTTGCAGGATGATCTGCCGGAATATTCAATTTTTCAAAATTGTACAGATCGTACTCTACTTCTGGTCCTTCAACTACTTCATATCCCATTCCTACGAAGATTCTTTCTACTTCTTCCAATGCGATTGTATTTGGATGTCTATGTCCTACACTATTTTTCTTAGATGGAAGTGTAACATCGATTACTTCTGCTTTCAGCTTTTCCTCGCGGATTGCTTTTTCCATCTTTGTTTTTGTCTCTTCCATAATCTGCTCAATTGCAGCTCTTGTCTCATTGACAAGCTGACCAACCTTTGGACGTTCTTCTGGAGCAACATCCTTCATACCTTTCAATACAGCTGTTAATTCACCTTTTTTTCCAAGAAATTTAACACGCACATCATTTAATTTTTCTGGAGCATCAGAAGCCTGAATTGCTTCAATTGCTTCTTTTCTGATCTGTTCCAATCTTTCTTTCATCATTTTTCTCCTTTCAAATAAAAAAGCTCCATCCCCAAAAAGGGACGAAGCTTATATTTTACTCGCGGTACCACCCTGTTTCCCAAAGTTATAACTTTTGGACACTCTGTTTGTGTAACGTACAACTTACGGTGTTCTCTACTTTATTTTTTCAAAAACACAGCTAACGTGGGAAATTCAATTACTATCTGAACTTAAGAAAATTTTCAGCCGATGATTCTCTCTCTCTGATAGAAGATAGCTCTCTACTGTACACGGTCTTCGCTTTTATGTTCATTTTATTTTTCAAAATTACCCCTATATTTTATCATATTCATACTGTTTGTCAAGTTTGATTTTCTGATGATTCCTCTTCTTTCTCATGTGCAAACATCTTGATTGCCCTTTGTAACAGGGCATTTACTTCTCCTCCAAGCAAAATGACATACATACACATATAAAGCCAGAGCATAATTAAAATGATCATCGTAAGGCTTCCATACATTGTTGTAAATCCGGTAAATATATCAAGATAAATAGAAAATATAAACGAAATCACTTGCCATGCACACGCTGTAAATATTGCTCCTGGCAATTGTTTCTTCATTGTTGTTTTCCCTATATTCTTTCTGTTTGGCAAATATTTATATACCATATCCCAGAATAATGTAAGAATACATAATGTAATCAGAGTTCTGCTTCGAATAACCGTATCGATTAATCTGACTAACACCGGAAAATGTTGATTTAACATAATTGCAATCCGATTACCAAATACAGATAAAACAAGTGACAAAATAATTGCCACCAAAAATATCACTGTATACAATGATGCTCTGATTCGCAAATATACATAATTACGTGTTTCTCTGCTTTCATATACGCAATTCAGTCCATTTGTAATCGACAGTACTCCTCTCCCTGCCGACCATAACGCCACTAGAACTGTGATTGGAATGATTGTGCCAGACTGGCTGTACACCTGATCCACTATAGATTCAATCAACCCTTCTACTGTCGTTGGAAATGCCTGCAGTACAGCATTCATAATATAATCCTTTGTTAATGAGGTAAATTGTACCATCGTTAACAATAATAATATGATTGGAATCATGGATAAGACGAAAAAATAAGCTGCCTGAGCAGCATAGGCTCCTGTATGATGCGAGCTCACCACATCCATAACACGAAACGCATATCCTTTTATTCGATTAAACTTTTCTTTCATATACTTCCTCATCTATCATTACATTTTATTGTAACAACTCTAACTCTCCTCGCAGCTATGTATTTTTAATCCACACCGCATTCAGTTTTAATAGAATAGCATACCCAATCAAAATATTCAAGTATATCATTTCAAGGACTGTTTTGTAGCTCTCTGCCAGATTTTGTGCCTTAAAAACGGGTTCAGTCAGCATGACCAAACCCGCTTTTGTTATATTTAATATAGAAATAGATTTTTATTTATCGGTTATTGATTGCCGTAATCAATGCATCGATTGATGCATGGATAATATCTGGATCCACTCCTGCTCCCCATGCAAGTTTGCCACTTGGAGTCTGGATTCCCACATAAGCAATTGCCTGTGAACTTGAGCTTTGTTCCAAAGCATGTTCTTGGTAAGTTACCAATGAGAAATCTAAATTATAAGCTTTCTTTAAAGCATTACTTACTGCATCCAATCGACCATTTCCTGTTGCTTCTGTTGTAATTGTTTTTCCTTCATATGTAGAAGTAACCTGAGTTGTAATTCCATCTTTCTGTTGGAAATGTACTTCGTTGATGCTGTATGGTGATGTAATATTTTCAAATTTTTCTTTAAATAATTCAAAGATTTCTTCTGGCTGCAGTTCGGCATGCTTGTGGTCCGAAACACTCTTCGTTGCATAACTCATTGCCTCACGCATCTTTGGTGGAAGATTAAGGCCAAATCGAGTTTCCAGAATATAGCCAACACCGCCTTTACCAGACTGACTATTGATTCGTATAACATCCGCGTCATAACTCCTTCCGACATCAGTAGGATCAATTGGAAGATATGGAACTGTCCAATGATTTGGATCTTTTTCGTCAATCCATTTCATTCCTTTTGCGATCGCATCTTGATGTGAACCAGAAAATGCGGCAAACACCAATGCTCCACTATAAGGACTTCTTTCCCCTACTGTCATACCTGTATATTCTTCGTACTGTTCTACGATTCCCGGCATATCAGAAAAGTCAAGTTCCGGATCAACGCCCTGTGCATACATATTCATTGCAACTGTAATAATATCCACATTGCCTGTACGCTCACCATTTCCAAACAATGTACCTTCCACACGGTCTGCCCCTGCTAAAAGTCCAAGCTCTGTATCTGCAACTCCGCAACCTCTGTCGTTATGTGCATGCTGTGAAAGAATTACATTCTCTCGGTATTTCAAATTCTTTGACATGTATTCCACCTGACTTGCGTAAACATGTGGCAAAGATAATTGTACTGTTACCGGAATATTGATGATTGCTTTTCTTTCCGGTGTCGGCTGCCATACATCCAGCACTGCATTACATACTTCTACTGCATAATCCATCTCTGTACCTGTAAAGCTCTCTGGACTATACTCAAAATAAAGATCCTGCCCTGCTTCATCTGCCAGTCTTTTTAATAATGCAGCTCCATCAATTGCAATCTGTTTTACTTCTTCTTTTGACTTGCGGAATACTTGCTTTCTCTGTGCATAAGATGTTGAATTGTATACATGTACAATTGCTTTTTTTGCACCTTTGATTGCCTCAAATGTTTTCTTGATAATATGTTCTCTTGCCTGTGTCAACACCTGAATGGTTACATCATCCGGGATCAGATTCTGCTCAATCAAAGTACGGCAGAATTCATATTCTGTTTCAGATGCTGCCGGAAATCCGACTTCAATTTCTTTAAATCCAATCTTTACGAGTAATTTGAAGAATTCTACTTTCTGTTCAAGACTCATTGGAATCACCAATGCCTGATTGCCATCTCGTAAATCCACGCTACACCAGATTGGAGCTTTATCTACATATTCTTTTCTCGTCCAATCCAGACATTCAGTTGGCGGCATATAATACTGTCTTTTGTACTTATTGTGATTCATCATGATTCATTTCCTCCTCGTTTTACATACCATTATATTTTTTATGCAAAAGAAAAAGTCCTCCGTCTCGCAAAATATCTTTGCAAGAGACGAAAGACTGCTATTTATCAAGTCCTACGCGGTACCACTCTTATTTATGAATGTTACTTCATACACTTATCAGATACAGGCTTTGTATATTCATATACGAAGCGATATATCTACCCTAGATAACGGTTGGGTTCCGTCTGCGTCTACTCTCCTGAACTTCTCCGTTCAGAATTTGGGGCAGCCGCTCCGAGGCCAGTTCCATCTATTCTTTCAACTGCTTTTCACCAACCAGCAGCTCTCTGGATTCAGATATAAATGTAATAATCCTCTTCATAGCTTTTTTCTATTACATAGCACAAGGTTACCATTATCTGGTACTCTTGTCAATATTTTTTCTGAATTTTTATGCATTACTTATTCACCTAATATACAAAAAAGGCAGCCATTACTGACTGCCTCTTCTTTCGTATATCCCCAAAATGCCGTTCCCTGTCTTCTGACTCCTAGCTTCTGCTAGGTGGGCGTCCGCATCTGCTTTTCTGTCTTCCACTGCATAATGATGGCCTGACATATTACAGAGATTTGAGAGTCCCGTTTAAAGTAATGTAGGTTCAAAACAACAAGGTTATCGAACATCTCAGGTGATTTTTTCTCTGAGAGTATTATAACTCATTTAAATACTTTTTACAACATCAAGATATTGGAAATTGTTGCAAATTATAACCACATCAGATTAAAAATACTGTTTTTTTAATTTTGTAGTATAAACCAAAAAGCCAACAAGTACGATCAAGAATAAAATATTTGCAATTGTATCCACTATTCCAACTGGTTTGACAAATGAATTGATCATATCAATTACACCATATATTGTTGTAACTATACCAAACACAAGTACTGACGGAAGTGCCTTTTCCAGAAATGCTTTTTTATTTTTACATTTTTTTGCAACATAAGCATTTCCTAACAGAAGGATCTCATTGATCTCACCTGTTTTTTTCATTTTAATATATGCATATAATGTATATATACCACATCCTAATACGATCAGACTTACAAATCCAAATACGTCATTCATTTTTTACTCCTCTACACCGAGAATTTCTTTTACGGTCTCTTTCATTTTATCTACATCGCACTCTTTTGTATGTCTAATCTGTGCGTTGCGAATTTCTTCAATTGCATTCGGAATCGCTACTCCTGAAACCTTCTCAAGTTCGTCGATCAATGCAAATTCTTCTAATTCATCATATTTCTCATCAATTGCTGTCATTACACTTCTTGCAAATTTATAAGGGCTTGCTGTTGATGCAACCAACATCTTTTTCTGATCCTTGCTTGCATCACGATATGCTCTGCTTACATGCGCTGCAACAGCAGTATGTGTATCCATCACATATCCTGTAGACTTATAAGTTGCACCAATTGTCTCTTTTGTTTCTTCTTCTGTAGAATATCCGCCTTCGAAATCAGATAATTTTTCTTTCATCTCAGGAGTGATTTCATATACACCATCTTTTTTCAAAGCTTCCATTAACTCACTGTTTTTCTTAGCATCCTGTCCTGCAATTGTATAAATCAATCTTTCCAGATTGCTTGAAATCAGAATGTCCATCGATGGTGATGAAGTCAAAACAAACTCTCTGTTTCTGTCATATTTTCCTGTTTTAAAGAAATCAAACAAAACTTTATTTTCATTAGAAGCACAGATTAATTTTGCAATCGGAACTCCCATCTGTTTTGCATAATAAGCAGCAAGAATATTTCCAAAGTTTCCTGTTGGAACTGTAACATTAATTTCTTCGCCATTTTCAATTTCTTCATTTTCAAGTAGTTTTGCATAAGCATATACGTAATAAACAACCTGCGGAACCAGACGTCCGATATTGATTGAATTCGCTGATGAAAACTGATATCCTGCCTCTGAGAGTTCTTTTTCTAACTCTTTATCCTCAAAAAGTGCTTTCACGCCACTCTGAGCATTGTCAAAATTACCATGAATTGCAACAACCGAAGTATTATCCCCTTTCTGTGTCACCATCTGTAATTCCTGTACTTTACTTACACCGTTCTTTGGATAAAAAACAATAATTTTAGTTCCCGGTACATCTGCAAATCCGGCAAGAGCAGCTTTTCCAGTATCACCTGAAGTAGCTGTTAAAATCACAATATCTTTTGTGACATTATTTTTCTTTGCAGCTGTTGTCAACAAATGTGGCAGGATAGATAATGCCATATCTTTAAATGCAATGGTTGCTCCGTGGAACAATTCTAAATGATATGTATCGCCTACTTTAACAAGCGGAGCAATTACTTCTGTATCGAATTTGGAGTCATATGCACTATTAATACAATGTTTCAATTCTTCTTCTGTAAAATCTGTTAAGAACTGTTTCATAACAGCATACGCTGTCTCCTGATAAGACATCGTTTTCAATTCATTCATTGTCACATCTAATTTTGGCAGTTCTGTTGGCACAAATAAACCGCCATCTTCTGCAAGACCTTTTAAAATTGCCTGAGAAGCTGTTACTGTCTTATCTGCGTTTCGTGTACTCTTATATAATAAGTTCATCTTTTCATCCTCACATATTATTTTCTACTATTTGTATAGTTTACAAGTCCGCCCGCTGCGATTAATTTCTGCATAAACTCTGGGAAAGCCTGTCCCTGAAATTCTGTTCCTTTTGTACGGTTATAAATTTTTCCACTGTCAAAATCTACTTCTACTTCATCTCCGGCATCGATTCCTCTCGCTGCTTCCGGACATTCGATGATTGGAAGACCAATGTTAATTGCATTACGATAGAAAATTCTTGCAAATGTCTCTGCAATAACACAGCTTACACCTGCTGTTTTTAAACAAAGTGGAGCATGCTCTCTGGATGATCCGCAGCCAAAGTTTTTATTTGCTACGATCAAATCTCCCGGCTGTACTTTTTTTACAAAATCCGGATCGATATCTACCATTGCATGGCTTGCCAGTTCCTGTGCGTCAAATGAATTCAAATATCTTGCTGGAATAATAACATCTGTATCCACGTTATCCCCATACTTAAATACATGTCCTTTTGCTTTCATTATTTGTCACCTACTTTCTCTGGATTAGCGATGCATCCTGCAATTGCACTTGCTGCTGCAACTTCCGGTGATGCCAGATAAATCAATGAATCAACATGTCCCATTCTACCTACAAAATTACGATTTGTTGTTGAAACACATTTCTCTCCTGCTGCCATAACTCCCATATGACCTCCCATACAAGGTCCGCAGCTTGGCGTATTCACAGCACATCCTGCATCTACAAAAATATCAAGAAGACCTTCTTTAATACATTGCTTATAAATCTTCTGTGTAGCAGGAATTACCATTACACGTACATCCGGATGAACAGTGTGTCCTTTCAAAATTGCTGCTGCTTTTCTCATATCTTCCATACGTCCATTTGTACAAGATCCGATCACTACCTGATCAATCTTAATCGGCTCCATTGCTTCAATCTCATCAATTGTCTTGGCATTTCCAGGTAAATGAGGAAACGCTACAGTCGGACGCACTTCTGCAAGGTTGATTTCAACGACCTGCTCATATTGTGCATCTTCATCTGCCGTATACACTGTATACTCTTTCTTTGTATGCTCTTTCAAATACTCTTCTGTCTTATCGTCTACAATAAAGATACCATTTTTAGCACCTGCTTCAATTGCCATGTTCGCCATTGTAAATCTGTCATCCATAGAGAGATTCTCAATCCCATCACCTACGAATTCCATTGATTTATATAAAGCTCCATCAACACCGATTTTGCCGATAATATGAATAATAATATCTTTACCGCTTACATATGGTCCTGGTTTTCCTGTTAATACAAATTTGATTGCCCCTGGTACCTTGAACCACAATTCACCTGTTGCCATACCTGTAGCAATATCTGTTGTACCCACACCTGTAGAAAATGCTCCTAATGCTCCGTATGTACATGTATGAGAATCCGCACCAATAATACATTCTCCGGCAGCCACTACACCAGCCTCAGGAAGGATTGCATGTTCAACACCAGATTTTCCTTGTTCAAAATACCATTTCAATCCCTGTTCTTTCGCAAACTCTCGGATTGCTTTTGAATTTTCTGCTGATTTAATATCTTTGTTTGGTGTAAAATGATCCGGTACAAATACAACCTTATCCTTATCAAACACATGATCTGACATCTGTTTTACGATTGGCAGAGCCATAGGTCCGGTAATATCATTTGCCATCACTACATCTAATTTTGCCATGATCAGCTGTCCTGCCTCTACAGAGTCCAACCCTGCATGTGCTGCCAGGATCTTCTGTGTCATTGTCATTCCCATCGTGACAACCTCCTTTATGCCCAATATTTTCTTTTATCTGTTTCTTTATATTTGTTAATACCTTCGGACAGATATTGCCCGAAGGTTCTTTTGTAATTATTTTGCCTGAATATACCCCTTTGCTGTCAAAGCTTCTGCACAAAGGACAGCACCACCTGCTGCACCTCTTACTGTGTTATGAGACAGTCCAACGAATTTATAATCAAACATGCTGTCTTCTCTGAGTCGACCAATTGATACGCCCATTCCATTTTCATAATTTACATCCTGTGTAACCTGTGGACGATTATCTTCTTCTAAGTATTGGATAAACTGCTTTGGAGCACTTGGAAGGTTTGCTTCCTGTGGAAATCCTTTGAAATTCACAAGCTTTTCGATAAGCTGTTCTTTTGTAGGTTTCTTTTCAAAATTGATAAATACAGCTGCTGTATGTCCATTTAAAACAGGTACTCGGATACACTGACATGTAATCTTTGGAAGCTCGGCTTTCACGATCTGTCCATTCTCTACTTTTCCAAGTACACGAAGTGGCTCCTGCTCACTCTTCTCTTCTTCTCCTCCGATAAATGGAATAATATTTCCAACCATTTCCGGCCAATCCTTAAATGTCTTTCCTGCTCCTGAAATTGCCTGGTATGTTGTAGCAACAACTTCTTTTGGTCCAAATTCTTTCCATGCTGCCAGACAAGGTGCGTAACTCTGAATAGAACAGTTTGGTTTTACTGCAATAAATCCACGAGTTGTTCCAAGACGTTTTTTCTGATCTGCAATCACCTCGAAATGCTCTGCATTGATCTCAGGCACTACCATTGGTACATCTGGTGTCCAGCGATGTGCACTATTGTTTGAAACAACCGGAGTTTCTGTTTTAGCATAAGCCTCTTCAATTGCCTTGATTTCTTCTTTTGTCATATCTACTGCACTAAACACAAAATCTACTGTAGATGCAACTTTTTCTACTTCATTTACATTCAATACAACCAGTTTTTTTACTGCTTCCGGCATCGGAGTATCCATTTTCCATCTGTCTCCAACAGCATCTTCATATGTCTTTCCTGCTGAACGTGGGCTTGCTGCTACTGTTACCACCTCAAACCATGGGTGATTTTCAAGAAGAGAAATAAATCTCTGTCCTACCATTCCTGTTGCTCCTAAGATACCGACTTTTAACTTCTGTTCCATTATACATCTTCTCCTTTATCTAACTCTTCTATGATATAACTGCATTATGATTATTCTGCAATCAAATATGCTTCTTCCTGTGCAATCACTTTTTCCATTGCAGCTTTTCCAGGTGCTCCAATCGTATTTCTCATCTCAACACAGGTTTTCATACTGATTGCTTCATAAATATCTTCTTCAAATACCGGTGAAATCGCTTTGAACTCTTCCAATGACATATCATCAAGTGCAATATTCTTATCAATACAATATAACACCAGTTGACCTACAATACCATGTGCATCCCGGAATGGAACTCCATGGTTAACAAGATAATCTGCTGCATCTGTCGCGTTTGTAAAACCATTCTTAGCACTGTTTTCCATTCTTGTTTTATTGAATTTCATCGTGCGAAGCATTCCGGTAAATAATGCCAGACATCCTTTGGTTGTGTCAATCGCATCAAAAACAAATTCTTTGTCTTCCTGCATATCTTTATTATATGCCAGTGGAATTCCTTTCATCGTTGTCAACATAGACATCAATGCTCCATATACTCTTCCTGTCTTACCACGAACCAGCTCTGCAATATCCGGATTCTTTTTCTGAGGCATAATACTGCTTCCTGTACTGTATGCATCATCAATATCTACAAACTGATATTCATTTGAATTCCAAATAATCACTTCTTCCGAAAATCTACTCAAATGCATCATCACAGTCGACATTGCAGACAAAAGTTCAATTAAATAATCACGATCTGCGACAGAATCCATACTATTAAGTGTCGGTCCTTCAAAATCAAGCAACGTTGCAGTATATTCACGATCTAATGGATACGTAGTTCCTGCCAGTGCCCCTGAACCTAATGGACAATAATTCATTCTTGCGTAAATATCTTTCATCCGGGAGCGATCTCTTTTAAACATTTCAAAATATGCTCCCATGTGATGTGCCAGTGTGATTGGCTGTGCTTTCTGAAGGTGGGTAAATCCAGGCATATAGGTTTCCGTATTCTCTTTCATAATTTTTAAGAGTACTTCCAATATATCCTTTAACAGCTTATCCAATTCCAGAATCTCATCTCGGGTATATAACTTCATGTCGAGTGCAACCTGATCATTTCTACTTCGCCCGGTGTGCAGCTTCTTCCCTGCATCTCCAATTCTGTCAATTAAATTTGCTTCCACAAAACTATGAATATCTTCATATTTGTCCGTAATCTCTAATGTCCCATTCTCGACATCTTGTTTGATTCCGTTTAATCCTTCAATAATCTGTTTCTTCTCATCTTCTGTCAGGATTCCCTGTTTTGCAAGCATTGTCACATGTGCAATACTTCCCCGGATATCTTGCTCATAAAACTTCTTATCAAAGGAAATGGATGCATTAAAATTGTATACCAGCTGATCCGTTTCTTTTGTAAAACGGCCACCCCATAATTGTGCCATAGCCAATTTCCTCTCTTCTTTATTGTATTACTTTGTTCTGTAAGAATAAACTCCAGTCATATTCAGACTTTCTATATCTTCAGAGCGTTACTTTTGCACATTAGTTTAACATACTAAAGTGTTAATGTCTATCTTTTTTTCTGTGAAAGTGCCAAAAAATAGATTTCACTCTGTTTTTTATTCTGACAACATAAAGAAATTGCACTTTATTTTTTGTTTTTATTTTCCGCTTCTTTTCGTTCTCTCATCGAAAATACACAGCCACAATAATCCTGTCTGTACAATCCATATTGCTCAGACAATTCAACCGAACGTTTATATCCATTTTTCTTTTTAAAATCCGACAGCAGATACTCTATTCCATATTCTTCAGCTAAAAGCATCCCTATCTCGTTTAATTTCTGGGCATTTTTTAAAGGGCTGATACTCAATGTCGTCGTAAAAAAATCATATTCCCCATTCTTTGCAATTTTAGCAGCTTCCCTCAATCTTAATTCATAACATTTGAAACATCTTTCGCCACCTTCTTTTACATTCTCCAGCCCACGTGCCATATTATAGAATTTTTCTGAATCATAATTTCCCGCAATAAATGTAACCGGATGTTTAAAACGCATTTCTGATATCAGTTTTTGCTGTTCCAGCACTCTCTTCGTATATTCACTTTCTGGATATATATTCGGATTATAATAAAATACTGTAACCTCAAAATATTGCGACAAATATTCTAAAACATAACTGCTGCATGGTGCACAGCAGCTGTGAAGAAGAAGCCGTGGCACTTTTTCTTCTTTTTTTAATTCCAGAATTAATTTATCTAATTCTTTCTGATAATTTACTTTCTGCCCTGCTTTATTGCTCACTTTCCAATTCCATACACTCACGTTTTTTATTCCTCATCTTTTCGTTTTCTATTATTCTTTTCTATCTTATATACTATCTCAATTATACACAGTTCGCAATTGTATCATCCAGCTTTTATACTTTTTTCATATACTCTTCATATTATTTTTCTTTATCTCTTGAGTCGATTCTGATACCAATTTTCCACCGCATTGATCAATGCGTATAATAACATAGAAAAAACACATAAAATACAAATGCTCATTAACAGCCAATCCATTTTAAATACCTGGCTCGAATAAATAATCAAATATCCAATTCCACTTCTCGCTGCAAGAAATTCTCCAATGATCACACCGACCAGGCACAGTCCGATATTCACCTTCATATTACTGATAATTGCAGGAATTGATGACGGAAGTACAACCTTTGTCAAAGCCTGCCTTTTACTTCCATGCAGTGTATAGATAAGCCATAATTTTCCTTGGTCTACAGACTCAAACGTTGTATATAGACTCAAAACACTTCCAAATATCGCAACCGACATTCCTGCTATAATAATCGTTGTCGTATTTGCGCCCAACCACACAATCAACAGTGGAGCTAAAGCTGACTTTGGAAGACTGTTTAAAACTACAAAGTAAGGATCTAATATTTCTGATATTTTTTTGCTGTACCATAGTAATACTGCTATGCAGATACTGATTAATGTTACCAGCAAAAAACTGACTAACGTTTCATAAAATGTCGTCCACAAATGAGCAAAAATAAAACCATTTAATATCATATTCAAAAAGCAACTGATTACTTTAGAAGGGCTGCTGAATATAAATGAATCTATCAGACCAGCTGTTGCCGAAATTTCCCACAAAAATAAAAATATCAGCAAAATTGCAATTCTTGACACTCGTACAATCCATCTATGTTTATTCTGCTGTTTTAAATAAGTTTTCTGTCCATCAGATAATTCATTCATAACCATTTAATTCCTCCCATATTAAATTGAAATAATTCTTAAATTCTGATGCATTTCTTCGATGCATCGGTGTATCATTTTCCAATTCAAAGGAAATATCAACGATTTTAGAAATTGTAGCCGGACGTGGCGTTAAGATCAAAACCCGATCTGCCAGACTGACTGCTTCTGACAAATCATGTGTAACAAGAATCGCTGTTTTATGTTCATGTTTAAGAATCTGACCGATATCGTTTCCCACTGTAAGACGAGTCTGGTAATCGAGTGCTGAAAATGGTTCATCCAGCAAAAGTAATTCTGGTTCCAGAACCAATGTTCTTATAAGTGCCACCCTTTGACGCATACCGCCAGACAATTGAGAAGGTCTGGAATTTTTAAATTGCTGCAGACCATATTGTTCTAATAATTCCAGTGCTTTCTTCCTTGTCTTTGCAGACAACATATGCTGAACTTCCAACCCTAATAAGACATTATGATAAACTGTACGCCATTCAAACAAATGATCGTGCTGTAACATATAGCCGATATTTGTTGTACTTTGTTTGAGATTTTTTCCATTCATTTTGATAAGTCCTTTTTCGGGCTTTAGGATTCCACAAATAATAGATAGAAGTGTTGATTTTCCACAACCGGAAGGACCGACAATCGCAATAAATTCTCCTTCTGAAACACTGAAAGAAACATCCTCTAAAGCTTTTGTCTCCCCTTCCGTTGTGTGATATGAATATGTGATGTGTTGCATTTCTAAAATCGGTTCCATTCAGCCACTCCATTTTTTCTATATTAATAGTGTATGACAGAACCTAAAATCAGTGAAAGAAACTCCTTTGTTTAAAAAATTGTTTCACTGAGATGTTTATATACCCGTTCGCAACGGATGATATCATCAATATCCACCCATTCATCCGGCTGATGTGCACATTCAAGATTTCCCGGACCATAGGACATACAATTATGATTGCCTAATTTTCCTGCTATCACAGCTGTATCTGTATATCCCGGAAATGGTGCAACCTCAGGCTCTTGTTTTGTAACAACCAGACAAGCTTTTTTAAATGCTTCAAGCATCGGCGAACTATCATCTTTTTCTATGTAAGGACGATCTCCCGTAATGGTATATGTGACTGATATTCCAGGTACGACTTCTTTTGCTCTCTCAATTGCTTTTTCTAAAAGCTCTGTAGTTTTCTGCGTATTTGTCGGCGGAACCAGTCTCAGATCAATCCACAATTTGCATGCATCCGGCACAACATATGGTCGGTATCCGCCTTGAATCTGCCCAAATGTCACTGTCGATTTTCCAAGATCTGGGTGTGTTGGAACCTGTTCCATCTCTTTATGGAATGTATGTATGATCTCCGCCATAGCTGCAATGGCATCTGCTCCCTTCCATGGTGTACTTGCATGTGCTGTATGTCCCTGCACATCCACCTCGTACCAGGTACGACCCTTATGGGCCACTTGGATCATTCCATTTGTTGGTTCTGCATCAACAACCCAGTCATCTTTTCCTACCCAGCCTGATTTAATGCATTGTTCCGATCCTCTCATAAAATCTTCTTCATCTACTGTGCAGATTAATTTTAATGTACGTTTAGGTTTTTTATGTTTTTGCTGCACTAATGTAGCCGCATGTATAAATGCTGTCGTACAACATGCAAGACCGGATTTCATATCACATGCACCTCTGCCATAAATTTTATTATCCTGTTCTAGTGCACGAAATGGTGGCAATGTCCACCCATCTCCTACAACCACCGTATCCATATGGCAAATAAATATAAGAGCCGATAATGTTTGATCTGTTCCTAAAAGCTCTGCACATAAATTAAATCTGCCCGGCAACACTTCCTCTTCTTTTAATTCTACTCCCGGTAATTTCAATAGTTCTTTCAGATAATCCTTGATTTCTCTCTCATATGTCCCCGGATCTGTACTTTCAATCTGAACAAGTTCTTTTGTTAATTGAACTGCCTGAATCTGTTTCATTTTACTTCCTCCCATTGAACGCCCTATTTTTATGTTCATAAGATAACTATAGAATCTTAAATAATAAAAGGCAAGAGGTTTTATCAAAATGCTGCTTGCTCATCTATCACCATGCAATTTACTACCAACCTTTCCGGTGTCACTTCGTATCCGATACAAGTTGCCAATGTCACAATTTGACCTTCTGACTCCTCCCACTGTTTTTGGAAAATATCATTCGTATTTTCACAAACAAATACATTTTTTATTTGAAGTTTTTTTGTTTTGGAAGGAGTATACAAATATAATTCACGATTGGATTCTGCAAATACACTATCCTGAAACTCGTTTAATCTTCCGAACATCTGCCCGGATGCGGTATTATGTCCAAACAGACAGATATGTTTATCTGTCAACATATCGTCTGTATATGCCCATGTAAAAATAGAACCAAGAGGACTATATTCTCCTTCGAAATTTCTCGTCAAATATATTGTATCATTTTCTCCTTTTAAAACCGGCGCATCTACTTCAATCTGAGGAATATAAAGCCATCCCACAATATCCTTATTGATTTTTTTCAATGCTGCAAAATCTACACTTCTTCTCATAGGGCTTTCCGGTAATCCTGTATCAATTACATTTTGAACAATCTCTTCTTTTTTTATCATCTCTTCTATATACGGCTGATATTCCTTCACCGCAATGCTAAAAAATAAAAGACCACCGACAAATAAAATACCGATTATACTCATTGTAATTTTATTCCTCATTTTTCCTTTCTTTTCTCCATTCAACAGCTACAACAGTTCCTGCTGAGATAAAACACATTCCTACTATAGTCCATTTCCATGCGCTTGTTTCCAATCCTGTCTGCGGTGCCATATCCTTTCCGACCTTTTCCATCGGTACATGCTTTGGCGACACCTTTATTTCATAAGACATTTTTCCTTCTGTTTCATCCCAACTTGGCAATGCTACGAGCATCGGAGTAATCAAATCATATTCATTGCTTTTTTCTGCCTGTATAAAATAAATTCCTTCTTCTAATTGCTCAAACACAACTTTTCCTGTTGCATCTGTTTGGATTCTTTGTTCCGGCTCTACTCCAAATTCTTCCAGACGTTTGGATACACGATCCAACTCTAAAGATGTTTTTATGTTATTTAAATCAATTCCTGCCAAATCATAAATTGGAAGTATTTTATACTCTCCATTTTCAATCTCTCCGATTTTTGTGCATCCAAAAACAATCCCTTCTCTTTTCATATTTTTCCAATCTTCCGGCAATGTCATCTGTATCATCCCGGTCTGCTCCTGCTCAAATGCCGCCAATACCGGAAATGACTGAAATACTGCAAACAGCATCACAATTCCTGCCCATAATATTTTTCTTTTGTGTTTCATCTGTTTTTCTCCCTCCTCTTTCTTCTCCTCTGTCTTCGATATGTCTGTATTCTATTTTTAATTTCTATTACTACTATACTGACCACAAATAGGATGGGAAATACTGTAACTATGATTTCCCGTACAGAAGGAAGCTGTGGTTTAATTTTTATATATTCTTTTTCTTTGTAATCCACCCTGTGTCCTGTAACAATCAATCTATGACTGTTTATTCCAAAAGGCGTACACGTAACAAGCGATACCAGATCTTTTTCACCTTTTATCTCCATCCATGCAGTATCTTCTGGTTTTACAACCATAATGTCTTCTACCTTATAAGCCATCACTTCTTTGTATGTATGTATAAAAAATAAATCTCCGATCTTCATTTCATCAAGACGAACCAGTAATTTCGAACTTGGAAGTCCTCTGTGCCCCGTCAATACGCTATGTGTATTTTCTCCTCCTATCGGAAGACTTGTACCTTCCAGATGTCCGATTCCATTAGATAAAACTTCATCCTCAGTTCCGTGATATATTGGAAGTTCTACTTGGATTTTAGGAATTTCAAGACTTCCCATAATATCTGTCCCATGAATATTTAGTAACTCTTCATATTTCTTTTCTTCCGTTTCCTCTACAATTCCCCCCTTTGCCTGAAACAACATTTCATTATATTCATTTGCCTGTCTCCACTTCTCTTCTATTTCTTTTTCATCCTCTTTTTCCATTGTCTGTCGATATGTTGCGACAGCATCTGCCTGACGCTGCCGCTCAACTATATTACTGATAACCGGAAATATACAGATTAAAAAACCAGCCCAAAACAGTAAGTTTCGAAACTTTTTTCCTTTCTTTTCTGATTGTCTGTTTGTCTTCATCATATCTTATCGTTTTCGTTTGCTGCTCAATACTGCAACTGTCATTAAAATACTTCCACTTAAGACCATAATCAGAACAACGGGTGTTCCTGTAACCGGAAGCTTACTTCCAACCTGATTTATTACTGTCAGATTAATTGTTCCTTCTTCGGCATTTGTTTTCAATTCCTTCTCTTCACTATGCATAATACCACTGTAAAATGAATCTACTTTAGCCGTCACATTTAGATTTTTTAATACTGTATCATTTGCTCCGCTTCCCTTCACATAATGATCTCTATCATCTGTAAATATTGCCTTTATCTCAAGTTTAACCGGATCCTTTAACAATCGATAGCCTGCAGGTGCCTTTGTTTCTTTTAGGTAATACGTTCCAGAATCCAAACCGTAAATTTCAAATTGTCCATTTTCCGGTGAAACCATCTCGACAGCACGTTCAAATTTATTTCCACCGACATGATCCGTTCCTCCGACTGCATCTCGATTTACAACTGCGTACCCGTCTTTTTCCTTTCTTACATACACTTCATTTTGACAAGCTTCATCACTATATAAACGGAATTTTGCACCTGCCAATGTTTTCTGATAATTATTCACTTTTTGCACCTGCAATTTATATGTAAAACATACAACGGTATCCCATGGTGTAAATCCTCTGCTGCTTCCTCCATCGTTCGAATCCGGATTATTTGAAAATTCTAAACGGACATCATTTTCAATTCCCGGTCTTCCTATTTTCTGTACTGCCCTGTCATTTAATATTGCCTTATAACTCAGAGTTACTTTTTGATCATAAATATTTTCCTGTCCAGAATTAAATCTTGGAAATTCTCTATCTACAATACTTTTTATATCTGGTATTGAAATTTGAAATGTGTCGCCATTACTCGGCATCGTGTTGAGCAGATATTCAGATTCTTTTAATGTATATTCTTTTTTCCGGGTATCGGAAATGTTTCCTGAGATTGTGATTTTTACAGTGTCTTTAAGAAATGTTAATGCATCATCCATTCTGTCATGCCATGCATAATAGTATGTACGATAACCATTCATATTAGAAATATTAGATTCATATCGATATGGTACAAATTGACCGATTTCAAAATCCCCAATGTCATTCCATCGGTTTGGATCTTTTATATTTTCATTTGTCTCATCTTCCTGTATTTGTTTAGCAATTACCGGATAATCTGATTTAATTGATATGCTTGCTGTCGGATTTGCTGTATTAACCATGCATAATGAACTTGCTGAAGATGTATTACTCACTTCTGTCACCTCATCAATAATATAATACCCATATGCCATTCCTCTGATTTGAATAACATTATCCGGTCTCACCCCTCTTACTTCTACGCAATCTGAATTTACCGAAAGCTTCTCTAATTCATCTCTTAACTCTTCAACAAAATATCGAAATTCACTGTAGGTTCCTTCTTCTTTTTGTTCTGCCTTCGCCCCCTCTACTTGATTTGCATTTAATGACTGTATATAATCGATTGCCATATACTCTGTCACCTGTTCCGGGGTTGTTTTCTTTCCCTTTTTTGTTAATGCTTTTGCTGTCACATTCTTCAGTGCTGCCTCGCAATTAGGATTCCATGTATAGTTAACCGATTCTCCATCTCTGGCGTTCTCTGCTAAAAACAACTGATATATACGGAATTTTTTTCCAACCAGATTCTGCCCTTCATTTCCTCTTATCGTAATCACTGCTTCTCTGTTCCCTAGAACTGCAACCCCACCCTGGGTGTAAATTGGACTTTTATCCTCAGCCTTTACAATTGGTACCAGTTCTTGTAATGCAGTCCCAGGTATCACGGGTGCCATCCCGCTTAATAACATCACTCCTGCCATTCCTAGCACAATATTTCTACTCATCTTCATAATTTTTTTATCTCACTTTCTTGTTTATCTTATTTTTTATAAGGCGTCTTCCACCATATCGCTCCTAACACACATGCGATACCTGCAGTCAAAATCAAAAGATTCCAATCACTTCCTGTTTTAGGCAATTTATTTCCTTTATAATTTACAACTTCGATTGTTACAATTCGCTCCGCTTTTGTTCCTGATATAATGCTTTTACCATCCTCCAACTGATATATTTTTTGATCAATCTGACAGGTAAATATATTTTCCATCGGATTACTTGCTACTGATATTTCGTATATTTTATCACTTCCATCTAAATTCACTGGAATTCTGTATCCTTGTGGAGCCTTTGTCTCCTTTATAAAATATGTTTCTCCTACTGCAAGTCCTTCAAACTTTGCTTCTCCATTTTCATTGGTTTTACTACATGTAATTTTCTTTTTACATTCTTTATCCTGATACAAAGTGAATTCAGCATCTTTTAACTTTTTACCATCTTCATTTTTCTTATCTATCAAAAGCTTATATGGAGCACAAGCGTCTTCTACCCGTAATGCAGCTCCCCTTACTGTCTTCTCAAACTGTATTTTTCCACTTTGTACTGTCGAAGTATTTTCCTTCAATTCAATTTGATTATTTCCTGAAATTTGAAATCTGATTTTTCCCGGATTCCTTGTATAACCATCTGGTACAAAAGATTCTTCTACCATATGTTCACCACGAATCACTCCTTTTAGTGCAGCCTTTCCTTGTCCATCCGTCATTACTTCTTCTCTGCTTCCATCAGGCATTGTATGAATAAATTTTGCCCCGACTATTGGTGTCATTGTTTCCTTTTGAACCTTAACGATATCCAATGTTAGAACCTGTTCCGGAATCTGAGCATTCTGATAACTGTCTACGATTTCTTCTCCTTTATTCTCACTTGTTATTTTCCGTACAATTACTTCTGGATTTATCTGATATCCTTCCGGAGCAGCAATTTCCTGTATTACAACCGTTCCTAATGGAAATGCAATTTCACCATTGTCCATTGTGTAAAATTCATCTCCTGATTCTCGATATTCATTTCTTAATTTTCCAACACCTTCTGAATCCGTCCTTATCACCCACGAACGAACAGGTTTAATCCCCTGTTGTTGAGGGTCCGATTCATAATTTCCAGCATAAAACTTCACATCAAACAATGCTCCTTCGAAAGTCCCATGACCTTGTGGTACATTTTGCCAAGTCTCTGCATCCACCTTTTTCAATAAAATTTCAACTGGGTTCATTGTTGGTGCGTCCGATACTTTAACAACTGCTGTTTCTCCGGAACGAATTGTCACATTGTATACTGTATGATTCCAGGCATACCCTATAGGCACTTTAATTTCTTTCACCCAATATGTATTTGCATCCAGTTGTGCTACATTTGAATTTCCATCTTTATCTGTCGTTAGAGTTGCCACTTGATTTGTACACGCCTGATCAGTATAGACTCCATAAACCGCACCATTGAGACTATAGCAGGTATTTCCATTTGTAATCCCCGGCTTTGTTGATGTCTTCAACACCCTTATATTTCCTTTTGGTGCACGCTCTACCCACACAATATCCTGCTGTGCATTGTAAGCAACATACGTTTTATACTCCGACATATATCTTTGCAAAGTCCCATTTGTTGCCATCTGATTTTGGGTTACAGCCACCATGTTTTTAATTCCCTGTGCCATTGAAGCAGATAAGCCTGTCAAACTGCCACAATACGCATACCCAACTGCCGCATGGCAATATGCATAAGTATTTCTATCTCTTTCATTGAAAATGTTTTTTCCTAAATTTTCATATAATTCTGGAATTACATAACACAAGATCAATGCTTTAATTATGTCACTGTTTAACTCTGACACACTGAATGTTCCGCTTGGTGTCGTTGAATTTGGCTCTGCACAAAATCCAAGATATGTCCCTGTTTGTGTCTTCACGCTAAATTCACAAGTCCCCCACGAGCCATACGAATGTCCTGCTCCCGGAGTAATCACAGCCGGAGATCCCACCGCAGACAATAACATAATTCCTTCATCTGCTTCCTCTGGATTTTTTTCCTCGTGGTAACTTTCCTCTTGATCAATATATGCTTCTCCTATCACCTCACCTTTTCCATATTTTCCCAATTCTTCTTCCGGGATCATCGACTCTAATTCCGCCTTAATGCTTTTTAAATCTTCTGATTCATCAATCGCTACGGCCGGAAGAATTGATTGCAGCAACAAGATAATCGTTCCTGTTATCGCGAATAGAATTTTTCCCTTCTTCATATATTTCCTCCTTCTTCAATTATTAAAACAGTAAGAAAGAGAATCCGACACTCATAGGCATTCCTCCTTTGTCTATTCGTTTTTAATCAAACATTGAAATAAGCTGGCGATCTGCCATAGATATTAGAATTTATTAGAATGTTTGAGTTGTGATTGCATCATAGCATAATAAAAAACATACCACAAGATGCTTTTTTATTTTTGTAAACAATTACTAAAAATCATTAATTGTTTTGGTGTATGTTTAAATAGAAAAAGGTGTAGATTCAACTTGAATCTACACCTCTATACAGCCGAAAATCGGACTTGAACCGACGACCCCTTCATTACGAGTGAAGTGCTCTACCAACTGAGCTATTTCGGCATTGGTTTTATAGCAACCTCATATATTATATCGTCTTTTCTTAGGAATTTCAACTGTTTTTTATTCTTTTTCTTGCATATGCACAGTCAACTGATTATATGGAATCTCAATTCCTTCTTCATCAAATGTCAATTTTATCTGTTCAAGAAGTTCCCATCTTGTATCCCAGTATTTTTCCATCTTCACATAAGCACGGATTCCTAAAACTACAGAACTGTCTGCCAATGAGTCCACAAACACCTTCCAGTCTTCATTCGTCAATATATCTTTGTGACTAAGCAATAATCTTTCCAGAATTTCTTTTGCTTTCTTCAAATCTGATTCATATGAAATCCCAACCTTCAAATCCAATCTTCGTTCATCACGCTCTGTCACATTTGTCAGACTGTTATTCATAAGTTTTCCATTTGGAATCACAATTACCTTGTTCTCTATCGTCATCAATTTTGTATAGAAAATTTTAATTTCTTTTACTGTACCTTCGTTCTTATTCGTATCTTCAATAATATAATCTCCGACAGTAAACGGTCTCAATAACAGAATCATGATGCCACCTGCAAAATTTGTTATAAAATCCTGCAATGCCAACGATACACCGACACCTGCTGATGCAAATAACACGGTTATTGATGATAATTCAATTCCCAGATTTCCTGCAATGATAATAATTAATAATATATATAATCCGAATTTTACCATGGAATCTACAAATGTTGCAATTCCCGCATCTGTCTCTTTTACCTGAAAGGAATAACGGATACTTTTACGAATCCATTTTATAATTACACGTCCTATCATAAATATGATGATTGCAATGATTATTTTTATACCTAAGTTTATCAAATTCGGTATATGTTCTTGTATATAGTTGCTGAACTGACTCATATTTTCAGTCACTTCATTTACGGATGCTTCCGCCGACTGCTGAAGCTCATCTGTTGTTGTCATATACTGCCCTCCTGTCGCCTTACTCTTTTAATGCAAGAAATGCTGCCAGATTTCCTCTTCTGTCTCCGCTTGTACGGTGCGAATACAGAATCTCACTGTTGCAGTGTGTACATACATTCGTCACAGCAATATGTTCTGGCAATATTTTGGATTCTTTAAATATGATTTCATTTGCTTTCCATAAATCCAGCTGATATTTTCCATTCTCTTTGCGATAAAACAAATCTTTCCAATATCTTTCTTTAAAATTTTTCTGGAATTCTAAAATCACATCTTCGCTGACTTCATAACAATCCTTACAGATAGACGGACCTACTGCTGCCAGAATATCCTTTGGATCAGACCCATATTGCTCCTCCATCTTACGAATTGTTTCTTTTCCGATTTTCCCCACTGTTCCACGCCATCCGGAATGACTAAGTCCGATTGCCTTTTGAACAGGGTCTACAAAATATAACGGGACACAATCCGCATAAAATGTCACAAGGCAAATTCCGGGGATATTTGTAACCATCCCATCCACATCTGTATAATCCAATGGTGTCACAATTCCCTTTCCTTTGTCTTTTTCCGTTACTACTCTTACATTAGTTGTATGTGTCTGTTGAGAAAGTACCATATTCTCGCATTTCACCCCGATTGATTTTGCGATTCTATGATAATTCTCACGCACTGCTGCTTCATCATCTCCTCTTGTAAAGCTCAGATTCATCGATGCATAGCACCCTTGACTCACGCCGCCAAGTCTGGTTGAAAATCCATGATGCACAATTTTTGTATCTGTCAAGAGCGGATATTCCAAATAGGGTACTTCCTTTTCTATCTCACGAAAAATTTGTCTCTCGTCTTTATATCTTATTCCAAGGCTCATCCTTATCTCCCTTATTCTATATGACCATTTTATTATTTTCACATATTTGTATTTTATCACAACTATGTGTATTTTTTATGAATGAAAAGCAAATGCGTTCTGGATAACATTTATCCTATTCTTCTCAATTCCTACTACGTCAAAACGATATGCCTGATTCTCTCCAAGATTATGTTCCATAATATAGAATAAGGCACAGCGACAGAGCACCCGCTGTTTCTTTTCATTCACAGCATCTAATGCATTCCCTGTCCCTCTGCCTTTCCGATATTTCACTTCACAAAATACAATATACGAACCATCTCTCGCAACAATATCAATCTCTCCGGCATAACAGCGATAATTATATTGTAAAATCTCATATCCCTGCTGTTCCAGATAGTAGCCTGCTGCCTGTTCATATACGCTTCCTATTTTTCTATTATTCATAATATCATATCGCATGATACCACTTAAAACAGCTTATTTTTCAAAATGGGCTGTTTTTTACTCATCTTTCAAGTCGAACGTCCGTGAGACTTGGCGCGTGATTCTGGTCAGCGAAGCTGACATATTCCTAGCAGAATCACTGCG